>JAAIGF010013284.1_pt1 | contig 164835 bp, 144 predicted proteins | sample 6487441 | NCBI WGS metagenome assembly JAAIGF01 (sample SAMN13974129, study PRJNA590717) | phyllosphere metagenome | biome: pepper field; feature: multiple bacterial spot infested pepper fields; material: pepper leaves; isolation source: leaves from pepper fields | host: Capsicum annuum ... | reverse complement strand
GTTTTTACGATTTCATCGCAAAAACGCAACGAGCTCTCTTTTGGTTTTTACGATTTCATCGTAAAAACGCAACGAGCTCTCTTTTGGTTTTTACGATTTCATCGCAAAAACGCAACGAGCTCTCTTTTGGTTTTTACGATTTCATCGTAAAAACGCAACGAGCTCTCTTTTGGTTTTTACGATTTCATCGTAAAAACGCAACGAGCTCCTCATTGAATTTTTCGGGTTCGTCCATCATCATGGCGTGGCCGCTTTTTTCGAACGTTACGATATGCGACGTGGCGATGCCGGCGTGCATGGCTTGAGCCAGGCCGTAAGGACAGATTTCGTCTTTTTCGCCGTGGAAGATCGCGGTCGGGACGGTGATCTTCGCCAGATCGTCGCGCAGGTCTTCGTCACGCAGCATTTCGGCGGCGCGCAGCGTGCCGACGGCGGAGGCTTGGAAGGCAACCATTTCGACCCAAGTGCTCGACGACGCGCTTGGTTTTTTGTGCGTCAGCATTTTGCCGAACGAAGTGACCATTTTCGGACGGTCTTCCAGCGTCGGCTGGATGATCTGCTCGTTCACGTCTTCGACTTTCATCGCGTCAGGCACGCCGTCGCGGACGGTGAAGCTCGGCGCTGCCGCGCCGAGCAGGAGCAGCTTCGAGATGCCGTGTCCTTGATGGCGGGCCGCATAACGGACTGCGGTTGCGCCGCCCATTGAAAAGCCGACCAGAATCGCGTCTTCCAGTCCCAACGAATCGATTACGGCGCGTACGTCGTCGGCGTAGCGGTCATACGTATAGCCGTCCCAAGGGGCGTCCGATTTGCCGAAACCGCGCGCGTCGATCCCGATACAACGGAAACCTTGAGCGGGCAGCCGCATATATTGATATTCGAACATTCGGGAATCGAGCGGCCAACCGTGCAGGAAGATCACCGGACGCCCTTGACCTACGTCCTCTACGTAAATATTGACTCCGGATTCTACTTCAACGTATTTTCCCATGTTTAGAAAGCCTCCTCAAAGTTGTCTGTCGCATAATGTTTGTTTTGTGCTCTGGCTATGCCCTTATTACCCGAAATTCGAATTTGAACCGCTGGCCGAGTATGAAAAAAGATAGAACGTAACGACCGATCTCTTTGGAGAGGGACGGCAATTCAAGGCATAAAAATTTCTTTTTCCCAAAAAAAGTTCGTGCTTGTTTCCTTCGCGCCCCGCAAGGATTTTCGACGCGTCTTTTTCCGAAAGCGTTTTATGCTCCAGATTCGATTCTGCCGCTTCGAGGTTATTGTTTAAGCGGACGGGCGAGCAGGGACGGATGGACTTACGACAAGAAGCTGTCGTTGCTGCCCGAAAGATCGATAAAATCGTGTGTTGTCTTGCCTGGCGTATGCGCATACGTCCAGAAAATTGAGAGAATGCACCAAAATGCAGGGAGGCGCATCACATGGCAAAATGGAGCAGACTGCTGGGAGCTACATGCCTACTGGGCGTGTTGTTGACGCTGACGGCCTGCGCAAACGGAGAGTCGGCCGACGGGAAAGTACATATCGAGTTTTTCCAAAACAAACCCGAAGCCAAAGATTCCTTCGATCGGCTGATTGCCAAGTTCAACGAGGAGAATCCGGATATCGTCGTGACGCAAACCAATCCTCCGGACGCCGAAACCGTACTCATGACAAGGGTCGTCAAAGAAGACGTGCCCGACGTGATCGGCATGGGCGCGACGGATACGTACTCCGTCCTTGGTCAAAGCGGAATTTTCGCTGACCTGACCGGAGAATCCGTATTGGACGGCATTAATCCGCGCTATATGACCATGCTGACGGATCTGACGGGAGAAGATGCGATCACGGGTATTCCTTACGCCGCCAACGCTGACGGCATCATGTACAACCGGACCCTTTTCGAAGAGCAAAATCTCGAAGTACCCAAGACCTGGGACGAGCTGATGGATACGGCTCAGAAGCTGCAAGACGCCGGAATCACTCCGTTTTACCTGACCTATAAAGACGATTGGACGACCAACCTGCTGTTCAACGCGCTGGCACCGAATATTGCAGGCATCGACTTTTTCTTGCAACGCCGCGAAGACCAGGTCTCGTTCGAAGACCCGGTCATGCGCGAAATCGCGGAAAAAGCGCTCGCCGTGCTGCCTTACGGCACGAACGACAACTTCGGCCGCACCTACGCCGACGGCAACCGCGCTTTCGCCAACGGCGAAGCTGCCATGTACATTCAAGGCACCTGGGCGATTCCGGAAATCCGCAAAGCCAACGCCGACATCGATCTTGGCTTCTTCGCGACTCCGACCGGAGACGACGCCGAAGTCAATAACCTTGTTTCCGGCGTAGACACTTTGCTTGCCGTTGCCGAAAGCACCGAGCACCGCGAAGAATCTTTGAAATTCATTGACTTCCTGCTTGCAGACGAAAATATCTCGCAATATATCCAGGAACAAACCGCGTTCTCCGCCGTCGAAGGCATCGACCAAGAAGACCCGGCCCTGACCGAACTGCAACCGTACTTCGAATCCGGCCGCTTGGTCGACTTCGCCGACCATTACATCCCGGCCGCCGTCCAGCTTAATTCGCTCGTACAGGAATTCCTGCAACGCGGGGACGTCGACGCCTTCCTGAAGCGCCTCGACAGCGAATGGACCAAAGTCGCGAACCGAAGATCGTAAGGCCTGAGCAAGTCGCATGCTTGTTTCTCGTCTCGCAAAATAAAAGCATTCAGGCGGCCTAGATACAAAGCCGCCAGCCATGCCCTTAACTAACCCAAAAGTAACTCCGACGCACGAGCGTGAGCGGAGGGCGGGGAAATCCCGAAGAAGCGAAGCGCTCGCCTTTGAGGCCTTGGCCGAGACAGCGATCGCAGGGATTCCCCGCCCGCAGCGCCTTCTTTAGCACACCGAGCACGCACGCGCCCAGCCGTCGAGAAGGAGGATTAACGTGGCCAAAAGAAAAGCCGCCTTTTACTGGATGACCATACCCGCTTTGCTGCTGTTTTTCGTTTTCCATACGTTTCCGGCCTTGCAAGGGGTATTCTATTCCTTCACCAACTGGAACGGATTCGCCCAAACGTACGAATTCGTCGGTTTCAAAAACTACTATTACCTGTTCCAGGACGATAACGTGGGCAATGCCTACTGGTTCACGTTCAAGTTCGCGATTGTAGTCACCATCGTCATCAACGTGCTCAGTTTGCTGATCGCGATGGGCTTGAACGCCAGCATCAAAGCCCGGAACTTTTTCCGGGGCGTGTACTTCCTGCCGAATATCCTGAGCGTTCTGATCGTCGGCTACATATTCAATTACCTGTTCTCCAACGTGTTCACGGTCTGGGGGGAAAACCTCGGTTGGGACTGGCTCTCGACCAACTTGCTCGGCAGCCAGACGATGGCCTGGATCGGCGTCGTGTTCGTCGCCGTCTGGCAGGGCATCGCGCTGAACACCATTTTGTACCTGTCCGGTTTGCAAACGATCCCGACGCAGCTGTACGAAGCTTCCGGATTGGACGGCGCGAACAAATGGCAGGAATTCTGGAAAATCACGTTCCCGCTTATCGCTCCGTTTTTCACCATCAATATGGTTCTCGCCATGAAAAACGCCTTGATGGTGTTCGACCTGATCGTCGCGCTGACCAACGGCGGACCGGGCCGCGCCACGCAGTCGATCTCCCACCTGATCTACACGGGCGGCTTCGAAGGCGGCGAATTCGCGTATCAATCGGCTAACTCCGTGATCTACTTTATCGTTATCGCCGTGATCTCGATCGTGCAGATCCGATACTTGCAAAGAAGGGAGACGGATATGTAATGAAAAGCCGCAAACGCACCAACTGGGTCGCGATGATCCTGATTGCGCTCGGGACGGTCTTTATCCTGTTCCCGCTGTACATGGCCGTCACCATCGCGCTCAAAAACCAAAACGACATGCTCAATTCGATCTTCGGCCTGCCGACGAACCTGCGGTTCGAAAACTTCGCCAAAGCGATCGAAATGACGAACTTTTTCCAGGCGCTCGGCAACAGTGCGATCGTCACGATCTCCACCGTCGTGCTGACCATCCTGAGCAACTCGCTGGTCGCTTACGCGGTCGCCCGCAATATGGGAAAAAGCAAGTTTTTCAAAGGGCTGTACTTTTACTTCATCAGCGCCATGTTCATTCCGTTTCCGATCATCATGCTGCCGATCGTCAAACTGACGGCCTCGCTGGGCATGACCAATCTGTTCGGGCTGATCATCCTGCATACCGTGTACGGGCTGGCGTTCAACGTCTTTATCTACGTCGGTTATATCCGCTCGATCCCGATCGACCTGGAAGAAGCGGCGACGGTGGACGGGACAGGGACATTTGGGACCTTCGTGCGTATCATCTTCCCGCTGATGGCTCCGATCAACGCCACGGTGGGCATCCTGATCTGCTTGTCCACGTACAACGACTTCCTGCTGCCGCTCGTCATTATCAGCGATCAGTCGCAGTACACGCTGCCGCTGGTGCAATACGTGTTCCAGGGACAGTTCAACACCGAGTTCAACCTGGCGTTCGCTTCGTACCTGCTGGCGATGCTGCCGATGGTCGTCATCTATCTGTTCGCGCAGAAGTGGATCATCAACGGCGTGACGCAAGGTGCGGTAAAATAAGGAATCCGGGCAGCTTGCATACGAATTGGAAAAAGAAACGCTCGAACGTCGAACTGCGGCGCTTCGAGCGTTTCTTTTTGACGTACGCTATAATAATCGCACAAGGTGAATCGGCCCGATTCAAGGGAGGAATGAGTATGCCGACGATGGCATTCAACGATGAACGGCTAGCAGTCGAATATGGAGACCAAGTCGTGACGCTGCTGGCTAAGGAGTATGCGCTGCTGCGTTATTTGCATCGGAACGCGAACCATGTCTTCAGCCGCGAGCAATTGCTTGACCGGGTATGGGCGGGCGAGTATCCGGTGGATCGTACGGTGGACGACCATATTTATCGGCTGCGTAAAAAACTCAAGGAGATCGGAGGCCCTTCGATCGAGACGGTCCGGGGCGTCGGTTACGGATTGACGTTGCGGCCTTCTGTCGATCAGACGCCTTCTTCTTTGCGCGATCCGGCGGTGCAAGAGGCCATGAACGGCGTGTTTGCGCGCTATCATCGGCTGGGCCAAGGGCACGCCATGTTGGCGCTGGCCGGACAACGCAGGGAGCTGGGGTTTGAATTGGACTCTTTTTACCGGCTGTATGTGCATTTCGTGCAAGGGGATTTGCGTTGGTTTCTGGATGCGGACGAAGTGCCGATGAGGGATCGCTTTTATTGGCTGCTCTTGTTTCATATGTGTGCGGACTCGCCCCTACCGAAGGCCGCGCTATGCGAAAAAGCACTCCGGCTGCGCGCCATGCATGATGAAGGGCATCGAGAGATGGAGATTCTGAATATCGCGGATCTGTATGCGTCGGAAGGCAGGATCGAGGACGCGTTATCGACATTGGCTTTAGGCGTGCGGACGGCCGGGGAGCAGGGACTAGACGGTTTCGTGATTCCGTTGGAAGTCAGTCGATTATACGTGGATCTACTGAGAGGAGCATCCGAATCGGTGCTTGCCGGGCAGTCTGCGAAGATTGCGACTCTGCTGGAACGAGAGCCTCATTTGCGAGAATTGGCCGGATACCGAATGATCGAAGGGGTTCGTCTGCTGTTGGCGGGACATTCTGCGCAAGGGGAAGAACTGCTGCGAGAAGGATTGGACACGTTCGAACGCTCCGGGTTTGCACCGCACCGCTTGCTGGCTCTTCTGCGTGTTCGCGGCATTTTACGTCAACGCTTACCGGGCAGTAGGATCGAACGGAAATACTCGGCGATTCTCGAAGCTGAATATGAACGTTTTGGACTGCATGAATCGCTCCCTCGATTGATCGAGACCATTGAAAAGCATTTGGACGACTTGGAGAATCAGCATGCAAGATAACCAACGATCCATGCCGCTCTGATAAACCTCTGATAATTCCCGTTTACACTGAATCCGATTCAAAACGAAGCTCGGCGTTAAGCTGACGGAGAAGGGATGAACGGGTATGGAAAAGTCGCGGGAGCAAAGCGAAAAGGCGCTGCGTGAGCAAGTGAAAAGTGGGCAATCCGGTAAAAAGAGGCGAGCGTCGTTGCTTCGGCATCCGGTATTCGGCCGAACGTTTACGGCGTACAGTCTGGCGGTGTTCGGGGATTGGTTCGATGCGATCGCGATCCAGGTATTAATCGGATACCGATGGCAGGCGAGTCCGTTGGAAATTGCCTTAGTCCCTGTGTGCATGGCTGTACCCGGGTTATTGTTCGGGGCGGCAGCAGGAGCGGCGGCGGATCGCCTGGACAAGCTGAAGTTGATGCGGGTCTGCGACCTGTTGACCGCGCTGGCGACGCTGGCGATTTTGTTCGTGCCGAATATCCTGTGGTTGCTGCCGCTGTTGACGGTGCGTGCCGCGCTGGGCGTATTTAATGTGCCCGCCCAGCAAGCGCTGACGCGCCGGGTGGTGAGCGAAGAGCAGTTGTTGGATGCCACTTCGTTGAATGGGCTGGTGGGGCAGCTGTCGAGAATCGCAGGGCCGTTGACGGGAGCCGCCGTCTTGGCGCTGCTCTCGCCTCAGGCATGTATTGCGGTCAACGCGGTCGTCCGTCTGTTCTCTTACGTTATTTTGCGTAGTGTGCCGAAGGATGCCGTCAGTGAACAAAAGACGGAGGGCAACACAGAGGTATCCTTTTCGGAAAAGCCTCGTACCGGGGCGCTGTTGCGCGAAGGTTGGATCTTTGTAAAACGGACACCGGTTCTGCGCAATCTGATGCTGTTCGCGCTGCTTGGCATGTTGGCGATCCAGACGATCGATTTTCAATTCGTTAGTTTATTCCGCCATATCGCTCCTGATAACGAAACGGCGATCGGCTGGCTGCTGGCGTCTTCCGGAGCGGCTGCGGCAGGTGTCGCGGCCGCGAATATGCGCTTGGAGCGACTGCGCCATGCAGGTTGGGCGATCAAGTTGGGAGGCAGTTATGCCTTGCTCGGCTTGTCCATTCTGGCGATCGGGTTGCTGCCGGTTGGAGCTCCGATCTACTCCTTGCTGATCGCCGGGCTTCTGCTGGGTGCGGGGAACGGATTGTTTATGATCACGTTCAACCACGCGTTGCAGCAGGAGACCCCGCCGAACCTGACAGGACGGGTGTTCGGCATCCAAAGCACGGTGCTTGGAGCCGTCATGGTCGGAGCCCCTCCGCTCGGTGGGCTGCTGGTTCAGCGATGGGGGCCGGGCGAAATTTTCGCTACGGTAGGGCTGCTGGTATTACTGCTGGGTCTGACCGGACTGCTGTTCGGAAAAAAATGGTGGCCGATCTCGCCCTCGCCGAAAAACCGCGAAGACGTTCGAGCGGCTTAAAAAGCTTCAATGTTCGGTTTTGGGCACGAAAAGCGAATTCAGCCTCCCCTTTTCTTCCGAAAAGGGGTTTTGTCATGGAACTGTAATACAGGGTTACAACTTTTTATCTGGAAAAATCGCCAGAATGTTTTAAGCTAGAAGATAGAGGGTTTTTCCCTAGGGAAAACACTGATTTTTTGAAAAAAACTGACATGTTATGTGAACTGATGAACATACAGGCGCTTCGCGATAAGCCCTTTTAACTTTATATATCCTTCGGGAACGAAATGAGGACATTTATTCATGAAAAAAACACGCCGTCTTGCCGTCTCCGTCCTGGTTTGTCTTTCCGTTGCCGCCGCTGCCCTTACAGCGTCGGCCGCCGCTCCGATCAAAGTGTATCGGGACGGCACCGAAGTCGTGACCGAAGCTTCTCCCCATGTCGTGGAAGGTCAGGTTATGATTCCGTTCAGCTTGGCTGAAGAATTGTTCGACCGCAAGCTCAGCTACGATTCGAAAAACCGCATTATGAACGTAAGCGACCGAAGCGGTCTGATTGCAAAATCGGAAGACGGCACGTTGTTGGTTACAGGTACGGAAGACCGAGACGGCATGTGGGACAATCTGCGTCTGCACGCTAACGGCAGCGAGGTCTATCTTCCCGGAAAAGCGATCGGAAGCAACGTCAGCTACGCGCCGGAGTTTGCCCGGGCAAATCTCACGGGCGGCAAGGAATCAGACATTATCGTCCTGCTGACGCAAGGCTACGGAACAGGCGTGTTTATCAATGAAGCTGTTGCGTACACGTCCGACTTGAATCGGCTTCCGATTGAAGACGGCGAAGTTGCTTTGCGGAAGCAATTCCGTTCTTTAAACCAGGCAGACGGCTCCGTTGTGGTGGAAGCCGCTGGCGTATCCACCGTTATTTCGAAGGATCTGATTTTGACGGAAGAAGGCAATCGAGGGGATGGAGCGGGGATCGGAAGCATCATCCGTTACCAGGTTGAAGATGGAAGATTGACGGTAACGGCCGGCGTGATCGTAGGCACATCGGAATTTATCGGAGACCTTAAGCTTGAGTATACGTATAAGAACGATGTATTGCAGGCCGGGACGGCCGTGTTTACTCCTTATGATGAATACCGCTGAAGACGATACGCATGGATATCATTGAATAGTCTGTGCATGCACAGCGGGCGTCCCTCCTGACGACAATGCGCGGATGCCGCCAATACGGCGGCTTGATTCGCCGGTACAAGGAGACGAAGAAGCTATGGAAGCTATTCATGTTGAGGCAGCAAGCCGGGAGCGAGAAGATTCTGTATTATCGATTCGCGACTTGCGTATGAACTACGATGGACGATACGTGCTGAACGGAGTGGATCTGGAAGCGCGTCCCAAGCAGATTATCGGATACATAGGTCCCAACGGGGCGGGAAAAAGCACGACGATCAAGATTATGCTGGGCCTGGTCAAAGGCTACACCGGCGAAGTCCGTTTGTTCGGACAGGATATCAAAGAGGCGGGTACCGAGTACAAGCGCCGCATCGGCTACGTGCCGGAAACGGCCGAGCTTTACGACAGCTTGACTGCGCGTGAGTATCTGACTTTTACGGGCGAATTATACGGATTGGCACCGGAATCCGCCGAGCGTAAAGCGAAAGCGCTGATGGACGGATTCGGGTTGAGCCATGCGATCGATTCCCGGGTAGCTTCCTACTCCAAAGGGATGAAGCAGAAGGTGCTGCTCGCTTCAAGCCTGCTGCATGACCCGGATCTGATTTTCCTGGACGAACCGCTAAGCGGCCTGGACGCGAACAGCGTGATGGTGATCAAAGAGCTGCTGGAGCTGCTGGCTTCGCGCGGGAAAACGATCTTCTACTCTTCGCATATCATGGATGTCGTGGAGAAAATCAGCAGCCGGATCGTACTGCTGAGCGGAGGCCGCGTAGCGGCAGACGGAAGCTTCGAAGAACTTCGCGCCAGAGGCGGGGAGAAGTCGCTCGAGGAGCTGTTCAACCAACTCACGGACTTCCATGACCACCGGATCATTGCCGAACGGCTGGTTACGGCCTTGGAGGAACGCTGATATGGGCGAACCTCGAATTCTGCGCGCCTTGGATCGAATTCAGCCGTTGTTCGGCCGAATGGGCATCGATTACCCGATCATGCGCCGCGTCCTTGCCCTTAAGCTTACGCTGGATCGGCGGCGCACGACGGGCGTAGCCGCTTTATTTCGTGCGCCGAAGTCCGGTTCGATGGATTTCGGACTGGGGCGTAAGGGCGGCAGCGCTCTGAAGCCGAAGGAAATGCCGGAAGAAACAGACGGAGGCTTGCGCCGCAGTTTGTTTTTTTACGGATTATACGGAGCGGTCTCTTCCTTGTTCATGTTGGCGGGAGGGACATACTTCTTTCAGGCGGGGCTGATTCTGGCGGTGCTGCTGTTCATCATGATGACCGCCATGCTGTCGGATTTCTCCTCGGTCATGCTTGATGTGCGGGATAAGCCGATTCTGCATACGAAGCCGGTAGACGCCCGCACGCTCGGTATGGCGAAAACTTTGCATATCCTCATTTATTTTACGCAGTTCGCGCTGGCGCTAGGCATCGTTCCGATTGCGGTCGGCATAGTCAAAAACGGGCCGGGTTTCGGCTTGCTGCTTCTGTTATCCCTTGTGCTCGGCGGTTTGCTGGTTGCCGTCTTCACGGCATTCGTCTACTTGGCGGTCCTCAAGTTGTTCGACGGCGAGACGCTAAAGGATATGATCAACTACGTGCAGATCGCGATGACGCTCTTCATGTTGATCGGTTATCAGATTGCGATTCGAGCCATGGACATGTCGCGGATCTCCAATGGATTTCATCCCGGTTGGTGGGAGTTGGCGCTGCCGCCTTTGTGGTATAGCGCCGGATTTGAGTGGTTGCTGAACGGACGCAGCGGGCCGCTCTACATGATCCCTGCGCTGCTGGGGCTTATCGTGCCTCTTGTCGGCGCCGTGATCTTCTATCGATTCATCCCTGCATTCGAGCGTAGTCTTGAAAAGCTGGGTGGCGGCACGGTCCGTGGGGGACGCAGGTCGACGAGTCGCCTTAATCGCCTGCTGGCGAATCTGCTGTGCCGAAGCAAAGAGGAGCGGGCGTTCTACGTATTTGCCTCGGCCATGTTGGCCAGGGAACGTGAATTCAAACTCAAAGTCTATCCTTCGCTCGGATTTTCATTGGCGGTTCCGTTCATCTTTCTTTTTTCTTTTGCCACCGCCGGAGAAGGCTTGGCGTCGATCGATTATGCGAACGGGGCGGCTTATCTCAATCTCTACTCCTGCGCGATCATGATTCCTACACTTGTCCTGACACTTAAGTTCTCGGGCAGCTTCAAGGGAAGTTGGATTTATGCCTCCGCGCCGATCAAGCAGTTGGGATCGATCTACCGGGCAACGTTAAAAGCCGCTTTTGCCCGATTGTTTTTCCCGTTGTTCATGATCGAAGCTGTGATATTCACGGTGATGTTCGGCGTTCGGATTGTGCCTGACCTGATCGTAATCGCGGCGGTTGCGGCTTCGTTACTTCCTCTTACGCTGCGGATCACGGAACGGGAGCTGCCTTTTTCCCTGCCTTTTCCAACTTCCGACCAAAGCGGCGGGATGAAGGTTCTGGGGGTCATGCTGTTACTGGGACTTTTTGCCGGACTTCATTATATTGTCGTGACGGCGGCTCCTGTTTACGGCGTATGGGGATTGATAGCCGCTTCGATCGCGCTCAATGCATGGGCTTGGCGGGATACCCTGGATACGAACAGATGAAACACCTTTTACAGCACTATGGAAAAAATGGAAAAGCTATTTCAAACCTTAATAGAATCGGGTAAGATCAAGATAAGAGAATTTTCCTATTTTCAAAAAGACAGACCATAGCGCACCATTCACTTCGATTTCAAGGGGGCGACGGAACTTATGCAAGAGACGGGGTTGATTCACGATATCGTACACACAGGGGTTCCGGGGCTTGACGAGCTGCTAAACGGCGGGATTCCTCGTGGAACAACGATCATTCTGGAGGGGAATCCAGGGACCGGAAAAACAACGTTAGGCATCCAGTTCTTGCTTGAAGGAGCCAGACAGTACGGGGAATCAGGCATTTATATTACGTTCGAAGAGCTTCCGGAGCAGATTTATCGGGATATGTCCGGCTTCGGCTGGGATTTGCGGGAACTGGAACGGCAGAACAAACTGCGGATCATTTGCTTGGAACCGGAAGTTCTGCTCGATCAGATGATGCGAACGGACGGGCTTTTCGAACAATTAATCCGCGAGATCGATTGCAAGCGCGTCGTGATCGACAGCATCAGCTTGTTCCGTACGCTGGCGGGTCTGGGTAACGATGGTCGAGAGCAGATTTATTCGATTCGCAATATCATGCGCAAGTTCGATCTGACGGCCTTCTTCCTGAGAGAGTACGGCGAGACGGAAGGGCGTTCCACGCCGTTTGAGAACTACGTCTGTGACGGCATTATTCGCTTGTCGCTGCGCGAGCACCTGGAGAAGTACCGCAAGCGTACGGTTGAAATTCTCAAAATGCGCGGGACATGTATTGTCGAAGGCGAGCATCACTACCGCTTCATGAAGGACGGGATTTGTATCTTGCCGGCGTTGTCTATGGTGGAAGACAAGATTCTGAACGATGGCGTAGACCGTCTGAGTACCGGAATCGAGTCGCTCGACGAGCTGCTGCTCGGCGGACTTCCGCAAGGAAGCGCGTTCATGCTGGACAGCAACAGCAAAGCCAACTACAAGTACCTGATGAACTCGATTCTGGCCGAAAGACTGAAACGCGGGGACTGCGTGTTGTTCATGTTGTCGGGATTGAGTTCGGTGGAGACGATCGATCAGACGCTGGCTTTGTTCGGAGCTTCGCTGAAAGAAGCGGCGTCGGAGGAAAGGGTCTTTTTCATCGACCACTATCACCGCAAGGTCGAGCCCGAGTACGAAAAGCTCGTGATCTACGTCGACCGCCTCTCGAACGAGGAGTATCAGAAAAAGGTGTACGAGGCGATCAATCCGCACTTCCGCGAGACGATGGTTCAAGGCAGACGGTGGTTCATCCATTACGACCTGAACACGATCATTTCCGAACGCGGGCGAGAATTCATCAAACGTAATTTCGCCGACGAAATGGCCCGGTGCAGGGCGGCTGGCATTACGGTACTCTGCCAGAGTAACTTTACGGAAATCGGGCTGGAGACCTCTTCCTTCCTTGAGCGTGCCTCCAACGGAGTCATTCGCACTTGGGTGGACGGCAGTTATCAGTATCTCCAGATCACGAAATCCCCGGGCGGCCGCATGTCGGCACCCCATATTGTCGACAATATCAGGGACAGACCGTATGTTAGGCTGATATAGGGGGCACACGAGAAAGATGACGATTTCGGATCAGGAGTTGTTGAAGCTGCAGATGGAGTGCACCGTGTTTTTTGAAAATAACCCTTACGCTTACGAAACGGCGAAAGGTCTATCCAAGAAGTTGGGACGCGGCGTCGAGCCGCTCCTCATCGTTTTAAATCGTTTGGCCGCAATCTCCATCCTGGAAAAAAGAGGTGAAGGGAACATGGCTATTTATTCGTACAAAACCCCTTATACTCAAAACGAAGTGGAGATCCATTAATATGATCGAGAAAAGCTGGGCAATGGATGTCAAGAAAACCGTCGAAGAAATTCAACATACCTATGCGGAGTTTACGAACCTTTCGATCCTGATCGTGGATAGCGAAGGTCGTCCTTTGGTTAAACCGTCCGCGTATCATCCGTTTTTCAAAAAGCTGGTGGAAGCGGACGGAGAAACGAGAGAGCGCTTCTGGCAAGAGGTGCGCCACTATGCAGGACTGACGCGGCCGGCTCTATGCGACCTTTGGCTGCCGGGTGTCAAGTTTATCATCGCTCCGTTTCGGTCGCCTGCCGGAGACGCCGTGTATTATGTGCTGGCCGGCGTCTTGATTCAGTCGGGTACGAAAGATCTGCTGGAAGAAGAAGTGGCAGGTTCCGGTCTGTATGACGAAGGCCATAAGCTGCTGCTTGACCTTGTATTGGAGGCAGAGGAGCTGTCTTCCGAAGAGGCGGAGGTCTGGCGCGAGAAGATCGGTAAGCTGGCCGAGACGGCCGAACGTATTTTGCGATCCGCGTACCGGGAGACGTACGTGCGGGACCGGATCGCGGATCTGCGCGGTATTTTATCCACGGCCCGCAAAGAGCGGATTTCCGTAAGCGATACGTTCGAGCAGTTCATGACGCTGAGCAGCGCCGCCGACGTGATGGGCTATGCGCAAAAGATCGGACCGGGCGAATATCGCATCGCCCAGGTTGCCGGAGAAGGGGCCGCCGGGCTTCAGGACGCGGAGTTCCGCGAAGGCGAAGGATTTCTGGGCCAAGCCGCGCTGAGCGACAATCCGATGCAGTGGACGGATATCCAGCGCGATCCGAGGTCGTTGTTCCTGAAGCAGCGAGGAGTCGGCGAATTTTACGGATTACGCTGCTTTCCGGTCCGCGTAGGCGGCGAGCAATTGGGCATTTTGTTCATTGTCAGCAAAACAAAGGTTCAGGTCGATTCCCTGCTGCGCGAGTTCGAAGATACGTTGATCGTGCTGGTCGGGGAATACATTGCCAGCGGCACGATCGAGGCGCGCATGGAGCGCCAAATCCAACGGCTTCGTCCGCTTATGGAAGTCACTCGCTTCATGATCTCGGCTCAGAATACGCAGCGAATCATGTTCATGTTGGTGGATATGAGCCTCAGTCTGGTCTGGAATCCTTCCTCGGCAATCATTGTGCATGAGAACGCGAACGGTCAGAAGGTACAGATCGTCTCGCGCGGCATCGCCAATGATTTTGCGGAGCAATATGCCCGCGATGTCGCCAAGCGGATTTTGCGCGAAAGCCCAAGCTCGAATTCGTTGGGCTTCGAATTGTCGCAGACCGAAGAAGGCCAGTTGATGATCGAGTATCCAATCGTATACGCAGGCAAGACCCGCGGTGTCCTCGCCGTTTCGCTCAGCAGCGAGCAGGAGGCGGAAGAGTGCCGGGAAGTGCTGCTGGCGCTTGCCACGATGGGCAGTATCATTTTGCAATCGGTGCATGACCAACAACAGCTCAGCCTGCAAAATGAACGCTTCCTTCGCCTGATGTACACGTCTGCCAAGGCCGGGGAGGACGATCAAGGGAAGAAAACGGATCTGTCGCTGCGGCTTCTGGACGAGTATGCGCGCTATGGAGGCATCACGAACGAGGAAGCTTCGCTTTTACAGCGGAGCACGATGCTATCCGTTCTAAACGATGCCGCGAAGCGTGAGCTGGGCGAGGCTTTTGCCGACGAGTTAGCGGTACTCAAGGAACACCGTGCCATGCTCGACACGGAGGGGCAGACGGGAACTTTTTCCTATTCCAGATATACGCAGATTCTCAGGACGGTGCTGTACTTCGCAGAGCTTGACGAAGAGACGGCAAGCCGGCTGCATTTGACAGGCGTATCCCCCGAATTGTTCAACCACTTCCGCAAGTTCATGGCTGTTCGCCACACCGTACAGAGCGAGGTTGTATTATCCGACGGCTCTACAGCCGCATTCAATCCGGCCGAAGCCGAGGAACGCGGGATTGAAGCGATCGTTAAGGAGTTCGGGCTGTCCAAGCGGGAAAAAGAAGTGTTGGAGCTGGTCGTTCGGGCTTCGAGCAACAAGGACATTGCGGCCAAGCTGTTCATCAGTGAGCATACGGTAAAAAATCATCTCACGAATATTTTCAATAAGATGAGCGTAAGCGACCGAGCGCAGGCCATTGCAAGAGTGTTCAACCGAGGAATCGGCTAATACCCTAAATTAAAAGCTTGAAACGGAAAGACCTTCCTAATTTGGAAGGTCTTTTTGTGTACTTTTTGAATTTTGAATAGTAATAAATTCCCTTTTTTTCGCTTAGAACTGGAAATTGCTTGTTTAATGATGTATAAAAGTTCCAAAGGTATATTTTTTCTTCAATTTTGGTCTCTAAGTGTATGTCTTCGAAACAACGTCCGTCGTCTATTCGCAGAAAAAGAAGAACAAGAGAGGGTGCTGATGTGCAAATGGAGAAATGGGCTCAAAAACGGACGTGGAAATCGTGGGTGAGTGGGTTGATGGCAGTCATATTGTTGATTGCGATGTTCCCATTGGCTCCGGAACGTGCATCGGCAGCGGGAACGATTAGCGTTGCCATGTCCAATCCCAATGCAGTAGCCGGCGATGTGACGGATATCAATGTTTCCTACACGAATACGGCTCTTTTAGGGCTGAACATAGGAGCATTGGACTTTATTCTTCCGGCAGGAATCAAGGCAACGACCGCCGACCAAGTCGGCGGCCAGAATCTTACCCCTTCGCAAATTTTGGACAACGGTCAACGCGTACGCGTAAGCCCGGCTCTTTTGACTTTGCTGGGATCTTCGACGGTTACCCTCTCGCTCAAACAAAAGCAATTGCCCGCCTCCGGCAATTATAATTTCGAAGCTCGTACTTACGGCTTGAACGTTAACCTCGGCGGTGCTCCGACCGATACGCAAATCGTAGGCCTCGGAATCAATGCTTTGACCCTTACGCTTTCTTTGATCAATGTAGCAAACAATCCCGGCGATTCCGATACCGTGGCGGTAAGCGGAGTCAAAACCGGTGATATTATTAAAATTTACAATCCGGATGCTTCCCTCAAAACTCAACTCACCGCTCAAGCGGACGGCACGCTTAGCGTCCCGCTAACGTTGAATCCGGTCGGCGGAACGATCAGTGTCAGCCAAACCCGCGGCGGAATCGAAAGCCTTCGGCTTCCGGTCGTCTATTTGGCGGAAATCGTGCCTCCAGTTCTTTTGACTTCTGTTTACGTGTCCAATCAATCCGGCAATTCGGATAGCGTGACCGTCAATAATTTGACGCCCGGCGACTCGGTTCGCATTTACGACACGCTGACGGGAACCACGCCTTTGGCGACATCGTCCGCCGTGGCTACAGGGCAAGCTTCGGTCACGGTTCCGACGACCCTGACTCCGCTCGGCGGGACGTTGTACGTATCCCGCGTGCGCAACGGCATTGAAAGCGCCCGCACGCTCGTGGCTTACCTGCCCGAAGTCGTGGCGGCATTAACTTCGAATTTGGTTACCATCACCAACGCTTCGGGCAGTGCCGACCTTGTTCGGGTTACGGGCCTGACCCAAGGCGATATCGTACGGATTTATGCGACCGACGGAACGTTGCTGGATTCTTTGACGGCAGGATCCGGAGGTATCGCGCAAGGAACGATCGCGCTTACGCCTGGCGGCGGCACGGTGAATCTGGTGCTTGAACGCAACGGCGTGCAAAGCCTCGCGCTTCCGGTCGTGTACGTGGCCGAAGTAGTGCGTTCGCTGCTCGCAAGCGATGTTACGATTCAAAACAATACGAACGACGACGATGTGATCACCGTAACCGGTTTGCGCGAGGGAGACCAGATCATTCTGGGCATCGGCACGGGGACTCCGATCACTTCCAATCCGGCTAACAGCAGCGGGTCAGTGGATATTCCGGCGACTTTGCTGCCAAACGGCGGCAGCGTGACTTTAAGTATCCTGCGCAATACGATCGAAGGTCCTACGCTTACCTTGCTGTACGATCCTGAACGCGTTGAAGCGCCGCTGCGCGGCAATATTACGGTAGAGAACGCTTCGGGCAACGCAGATACCGTCACAGTGAGCAATCTGCTGGTGGGAGACGAGATTATCGTTTACGGTTCGGCCGGCGCGACTACGGCTTTGGGACGGCAAACGGCCACGACGACAAGCGCCACGGCGAATGTAGAGCTTACCCCCGGCGGCGGAACGGCTTATATATCTATTCAACGGCACGGCATCGAGAGCACCCGTACAGCGGTTTCTTATAATTCCGAGACCGTGGCTGCTCCTCCTCTGAATACGATTACGGTAACGAATAATCCGTTTGCGACGGATTCGATCGTGGTAACCGGACTTGCGGCTAACGACACGATCCGCGTGTATCAAGCCAACGGGACGACACTGATCGGCACGGCGAACGCTACCGGTTCTGCCGGAAATTATTCGGCTTCTCTTACCAATCAAACGCTGACACCGACAGGTGGCAGTGTTCAGGTCAGCATCGTGCGAAATACGGTGGAAAGTCCGAAAACGGCAGTTTCCTACAATGCCGAATTTGTGGCTCCTCCCGCTCCCGCCACGATTGCGGTAGCCAACAACGCGAATCAGAATGCGGATACGATTACAGTAACGTCGCTGCAACCGGGCGATTCGATCCGCGTTTATCAGAACGGAACGCAAACCAACCAATTTTCGGCAACCGGATCGACGGCAACCGGACAAGTCAACCTGGTAGGGACGGGCGGTACGCTTAGCGTAAGTATCGTGCGAAACGGAGTGGAAAGCACGAGAACGACTGTGACTTACCCCGCCGAAATTCCAAACTTCACAGGTTCGGTATCCGTGGTGAACGCAGAAGGGAATGCCGACTTTTTCAACTTGACCGGTGTACCGGCCAATACTGCCATTGAAGTATTCTTGGAAGCGGACGGCACAGGATCGCCGATCGGTTCGGGAACGGTCGGCGCGACCGGAAATCTGAGCATTCCCGTTCAGTTAATTCCCGCAGGAGGCACGCTCAGCTTCAAATTTACGCCTCAAGGCTCTGGTACGAGTACAGTCAATGTCACGTACGGGGCGGAACCGGTCAGCCCGCCCGACATGAATAATATCGTGACTGCAAACAATACCGGGGACGGCGACACCGTAACCGTATCGGGCTTGCAGGCTAACGATGTGGTTCGCGTCCGCGTAGTGAATCCGGACGGAACGTTGTCCGCTCCTGTCCAAGTTACAGCTGCGGGCAGCAACGGCAATTATTCAGCGCTGGTGAATCTGACTTTGATTCCGTCGGGCGGCGCGATCGACGTAACGGTTACGCGCAACACGATCACGAGCGAAGCGACGCGAGTCAATTATCCTACGGAAGTCGTCAACGCTCCCGCGATCGCAGACATCGTCATCTCGAACAACTCGGGATCGAGCGATAATGTGACCGTCAATAATCTGACCAATAACGACTTGATTACCATAAAGAGCTTCGATGCCGACGGCGCTCAAGTCGGTCAGGCTACGCCAACGGCTTCCGGCACTTCTGCAGCGGCTGCGTTGGCGCTTTCGCCAACAGGCGGGTATGTGACCGTGGCGATTACCCGTAATACGATCAACAGCGCAGAGACAAGAGTGAATTACAACGCGGAAGTCGTTCAAGCACCGGATCCTGAAGACATCGCGATTACGAACGCGGGCGGTACTGCCCAAGACCGAGTTGTCGTCAGCGACCTGTTAAGCGGCGATTACGTGACGGTCATCACCTATGACGCCAACGATGTCGAAGTTGCAAGGCGCACGGTTGCGGCTCAAGGAGCCGCGGCTACCGTTAGCGTAGCTCTCGCGCCAGCAGGCGGCTATGCGACGGCGGCGATTGTTCGTTACAGCACGAACGGTGTCGGTGGCGTATCCAGCGCGGCGACGCGCGTATCTTACAGTGCCGAAGTGGTTCCTCCGCCTAGCGTCGGAAATATCACGGTCACCAATAATACGGGGAACTCGGATACCGTTGCCGTCAGCGGATTGCAAGCCGGTGACCAGATTCGTGTCTATAACTCGGACGGCAGTCAGCAGTTGGGAACGGCGACCGCATCGAACGGGCTGGCCACCGCTACCGTACAACTGGTGCCGGGCGGCGGCGCGGTACGCGTGACTATTATACGGAATACGCTGGAAAGTCAAAGCACGCAGGTATCGTATGCAAGCGAAGTCGTTTCTCCTCCGGCCGTATCGGACGTCGCGATTGTCAACGCGTTAGGTCCTAACGATACGGTTACGGCAAGCGGACTGCAGCTCGGAGATGTAGTTACCGTAACAGGTGACAACAACCAATCGTGGAATGAAACGGTGACGGTCGGCACTTCGGTGCAAATTCCGGTTACGTTGACGCCGGCAGCGGGCGTCGTCGGAGTGACGATCACCCGCAACACGATCGTTAGTGCTTCGACGGGCGTGCCGTATGCGGCAGAAGTCATTCCTGCGCCGTCGACTTCGGACATTACCGTGTCCAATGTATCTAATGCGGCAGGAATTTTCGACAGTGTCGAGGTTCGCGGTGTAACGGCGGGCGATATCGTTCGCGTCTACGATTCTTCCTATACGGAGATCGGTTTCGCGACGGCGGGCGGCGCATCCGTCACGGTCAACATTCCTGGCAACCTGGCACCGGCGGGAGGCAGCTTGTTTATCGCTCTCGAACGTGACGGATTGCTCAGTTCTTATGTGCCGATCGCGTACGGAGCAGAAACGGTAGAGCCGATCGATATCGCTCAGGTATCGGCGACTAACGCCGTCGGAAGCGGCGATACCTTGACTGTCGGGGGCTTGAACGTCGGCGAGACGCTTCGCGTATACAGAGCGAACGGAACGATCTTGAACGTTCAACCGTCCGCGGACAATCCGTCCGTATACGAGACGACGTTCGCGGCAGGCGGCGAGACATTAACGCTTGTCCGTGTGCGAAACGATATTGAGAGCACAAGCATTACGTTCGCCGTGGGAGCCGAGGCGGTTCCGAGTGTCAATGCGAACAATGTAACGGTCGCGAACAACACGGGTGCGCAGGATTCGGTGACAATCAGCGTTGCCCCTGCGGATTATCAGACCGGAGACGTCTATATCGTCTATGACGGAAACTCGAACGAACTGGGACGTTCCGCTACCTATGCCAACGGCGGGTTCGCGATTCCGGTAACGTTGATTCCTGCGGGAGGAAACGTGCTGGTCGCGCTCGAACGCGGATCGGTTGTCGGACCGACGACAAACATTCCGTATGCGGCGGAAGCGATCCAGCCGAACGCGGGGCCGTCCGCAGATGACATCTCCATTACAAACGGCGAAGACGATAACGATCCGGTCGTGGTGGATAACGTCGTGGCGGGAGACATCGTAGTCGTCTATGCGGCGGGAGGAGCCGAACTGGGACGAGCTACGGCTGCGGCGGACGGCAGCATTACCATTCTTGTCAATCTGGCGGACGGAAGCGGCGGAACGCTTGAAGTGTCCATTATTCGGGCAGGCAGCGAGAGCGCACGGACGCCGAAAGCTTACGCGGCCTATGATGCAGCTCAACCTCCGGTTCCGGAAGCAGCTCAGGTTACGGTCGTCAGATCCAGTGATCCTTCCGCGGAAGACGTGGTAACTGTCACGGGATTGATCGAAGACGATGAAGTCGAATTCTACGATGACGAGGATACAAATATCGGTACGGCAACGGCAAACGCGTCGGGCGTAGCGGTATTGCGTACGCTGAGTCTGAAGTCGTATGCGAGTACGCTCAAGTTGAATGTTCTGCGTGCGGGCGTATCCAGCGGACCGCTGGCTGTCTCGTATCCGGCAGAGACTTCGACTGTACCGGCTCCGCCTGCGGCGAATATTACGGTCAATAACGCTGCGGGAACAGCAAGCGATACGGTTACGGTGTCCGGGCTTTCCAACTTTGACCGTGTACGAGTGTACACATCGAATGGCGCAACGCTGCTGGGAGAAGCAACGGCAGTCGGAACGACGGCTACGGTTCAGGTACAATTGTCGGCACCTGCTGGCAGCGTACGGGTCAGCATCGTACGAGGCAACGCAGAAAGTACAGGTACGCTAAAAGCTTATGCGGCTGAACCTGCGGCTACGCCGGCACCGGCGGCAGCGGATATTAGCGTAGTCAATGCACCGGGAAGCATGAATGATACGGTCACAGTACTGGGTGTGACGTCGGGCGACATCGTCAGAGTCTACTCGGCAGACGGCACAGTCGAACTGGGCGAACGAACTGCGACAGGATCAAGCGTCGTCGTTCCGGTTGCATTGGGTGCTGGTGCGGGAACCCTCAATGTAAGCGTAGAACGGGGCGGTTTCGAAAGCCCACGGACATCCGTGACGTATGGAGCAGAGACAACCCCGACACCGGATGCTCCGACAGTTGGAAACATCACGGTGACGAACAATGCAGGCACGACGACAGACAGCGTCACCGTCAATAATGTTCAATCGGGTGATCTGGTTCGAGTCTATGAAGCAAATGGCACGACTCCGATCGGACAAGCCACAGCAACAGGCGCCAGCATTACGATTCCCGTAACGCTGGGCTCGAATGGCGGAACTGTAACCGTTACGGTTGAACGCGCGGGGGCTGTGAGTGCTCGGTCTTCTGCGGTCACTTATCCCGGCGATCCGGTACCGCCGGCTCCGGCGGCTGGAAATATTACCGTAACGAATGCAACAGGCAACACTTCGGACCGGGTAGTTGTCGTGGAAGACGTTCAATCGGGTGACTTGGTTCGTGTTTACAACTCGGACGGAACCGTTAAACTGGGGCAAATCGTCTCCACGGGCACGACTGTCGAAGTTCCGGTAGAGTTGAACGCATCCGGCGGCAGCGTGAGAGTGACGATCGAACGCGGCGGCGTTGAGAGTTCGCTCTCGGTTCCCGTAACTTACGCTCCTGAGCCTGCGCCAGCAGCGCCAGTGGCAAGCGCCATTACCGTTTCTAACGGAACCGGAACGACGAACGATACGGTTACGGTAGCGACGGGAGGCAACGTAAGCGTCGGCGACATCATTCGCGTATACGGAACCGACGGAACGACGTTGCTCGGTCAGCGTACGGCCGTAGCGACAGAAACGGTTATCCCGGTCGTGTTGAACGCGGCAGGAGGAACGATTCAGGTTCGGATCGAGCGCAACAATCTTCAAGGCACACTTTCTGCGCCTGTAAGCTACGGGGCAGAACCGGCGGCTCCGACCGCGCCTGGCGCTCCGGCGGCAGGAGACATCACCGTTCTCAACCCGACTGGAACTACCAATGATACGGTTGAGGTCACGGACGTAGAGGCCGGGGATATCGTTCGCGTCTATGGATCAAACGGAACCACATTGCTTGGACAGCATACTGTACCGGCAGGTCAAACCAGCACCGTCGTTGCAGTAGCCCTGGATCCAACGGGAGGAAGCGTGCGGGTACGCATTGAGCGCAATGGTCTGCAAAGCGCGCTTTCTGCGCCAGTGACGTATGCAGCCGAGCCTGCAGGTCCGACTGCACCGGCAGCTCCGGCCTTAGGGGATATCACCGTTGATAACCAAACGGGAACAACGAATGACAGCGTTACGGTCAGCAACGTCACCGTGAATGACATCGTTCGGGTATATGCTGCGGACGGAACGACATTGCTGGGTCAGCATACGGCTACCGCAACAACGACTACGATAGCTGTAGTGCTGCTTGCAAACGGAGGAGATATTCAGGTTCGCATCGAGCGCAATGGGCTGGAAAGCGCATTGTCCGGTCTGAAAAATTACGGAGCAGAGCCATCCGCGCCAACTGCGCCGGAAGCACCGACGGTTGCCAGCGTGAGCATCGACAACCAGCCGGGAACAACGAATGATACGGTAACCGTGCAAAATGTTACCGCGGGCGACATCGTTCGGGTTTATTCGGCCGATGGAACGAGAGTATTGGGACAGGCAACCGTAACCGCCTCTCCTGTTACCATTCCGGTCGAACTAACGACCGGAGCAGGCAACGTAGCCGTTTCGATTACGCGGGACGGATTGGAGAGCGAAAAGACAGAGGTCGGTTATCTGGAAGAGACTGTACCTTCGTTGGACAACGCTACCTTCGCAGCGACCGTATACGGAGACGGTTCGGGTACGGTCGTCGTTACCGATTCCAGCATCTTGGCTGGAGATACAATCGTTCTGGGCGGAGGAATAAACGCTCAAGGCACAGCCGTTGCGAACGGCAGCGTAACGATTACCGTTGCGGGGGGCTTGAACACAGCGGGGGATTCGTTTAGCGCAACCCGCGTACGGGATGGCATATCCAGCAGCGAGCGGTTGAATATCGCTTACGCCGGAGCAGCAAGCGTTCCTTCTCCGAGCGTAACGGACATTACGTATGATCGAGGCGCAGGTACCGTAACGGTAGCCAACCTGCAAGAAGGCGATACGATCACCGTAACGGTTGATAACGGTACGCCAGAGACTTCAAGCGCGGTAGGAACAGGCGAATCTTCTGCAACAGTAGGAGCATTCAATTTCCAAGATCAAGGCGGCACGATTCAAGTTGTGGTCAATCGTTCGGGACAGCCGAGCAGTCCAACAACAGTGGTATACGACGCAGTTGCACCGCAAACGCCAAGCGATACCAACATTACAGTCAACAACAACGTAGGCACGACGGATTCGGTCGTGATTATAGCCAACGTGCAGCAAGGAGACCACTTTATCGTTTATAGCTCGGATGGAACGACCATCCTTGGTCAGGCAACCGCACCAACTTCCGGTGCAAACCTTGAAATTCCGGTTGCTTTGGACCCACTCGGAGGAACCGTGCTGGTATCCGTAACCCGCTACGGATTGGAGAGCGGAAAGGCTACGAAGACCTACACAGGTGAAACACCGGTCGTAACGGCACCAACGGAAGCAGCTATTACAATCAACAACATCACGGGCAACAATGACACTGTCCAAGTGCAGAATATCCAATCCGGCGATACCGTGACGGTATACACCGCAGACGGTTCGGCAGTTCTCGGAAGGGTGACTGCGCAAACGACCGGAACGCTGGAAATCCCTGTAACGCTCCTCGACGGAGGTGGGGATGTTCAAGTTTCGATCACGCGCGGAGGCGTCGAGAGCGCGAAGACGGATAAGAGTTATGCAGCAGAGCCAGGAGCAGTCGCGGCACCTGCGGAATCTGATATCGCCGTCAATAACGCTACAGGTAACAACGACACCGTCGAGGTGGGGGGCCTGCAAGCCGGCGACGTGGTTACGATCTACGCGGCTGACGGCGTGGCGATTCTGGGCAAAGAAACGGCAACCGGAACAAGTCTCACGATTCCTGTCACACTTCTTAGCGGAGGCGGGGAAATCCAAGTCTCGATCACTCGGGGTTCGAACGAAAGCGCGAAAACCCAAAAAGCGTACGAAGTTGAACCAGGCGGAGTCGCAGCACCCGATGCGAGCAATATCCTGGTCGAGAATGAGACCGGCAGCAACGATACGGTAACGGTAAGCGATCTGCAAGTAGGGGACGTCGTAACCGTATATAGCGCTAACGGCGTGGCCATTTTGGGCAAAGAAACGGCAACTTCGTCAACGCTGGTCATTCCGGTAACGCTCGATGCCGGAGCAGGGGGCGTGAGGGTTTCGATTACGCGTGGCGGCGTGGAAAGCGCGAAAACACCTCAGAGTTACGATGCTGAGGACAGCAGCGTACCTCAACCGGACGCCGCTAACATTCAAGTTGCGAACAACACGGGTAACAGCGATACGGTTCAAGTCTCTGGCGTCCAAGTCGGTGATACAGTGACCGTGTACGCAGCTGACGGGGTAGCGGTATTGGGAATCGCCCAAGTCACGACAGCCGGAACTGTTACGGTCAATGTTACGCTGGAAACGGGAGCGAGCGCTGTCCAAGTTGCCATTACTCGTGGAAACGTACAAAGCGCGAAGACGTCGAAGCCTTATGGAGCTGAAGAACAAAATGTACCTGCTCCATCGGCTGGCGATATCCAGGTCGATAACAACTTGGGATCGCAGGATAGCGTGACGATCAATAACGTTCAGGTTGGAGACACAATCACCGTGTACGCGGCAAACGGAACGACGATTCTGGCTCGGGTAACCGCAACAACAGCGGGCACATTGGTCATTCCGGTCACTCTGCCTGATGACAGCAGCTCGGTAACGGTTACGGTAACCAGAGGCAATATCGAGAGCCCGCCGGCATCGTCCACTTACCAGCCTGAACCGCAAACGCTGGATGCACCGCCTCTCGCAAACATCACGGTCAACAACATTACCGGCAATTCCGATAATGTGACGCTGAGCAACCTGCAAGCTGGGGACACGGTAACCATCTACGCAGCCAACGGAACGACAATCCTTGATCGTATTACAGTCGGCTCCGATCCGGCAACATGGATCATTCCGGTAACCTTGAATCCAGCTGGAGGAAGCGTTCAAGTTTCGATCACTCGCGGTGGTCTCGAGAGCGGGAAGACGACAGTTACGTACGGAGCAGAACCAACAGCCGTACCTGCACCTACTCCTGCCAGCGTCGTCGTCAATAACAATGGCGTAGCGGGCAGCAGCGTCGTCGTCTCCAATGTACAGCCGGGAGACATTGTCACTATTTATGCAAGCAATGGGACAACCATCCTGGGACGGGGACAAGTACAACCGGGAGCAACAAGCATCACGATTCCAGTTTCGCTTAACGAAAATGGCGGCAACATTCAAGTCACTCTGACCAGAGGCGCGACGCAAAGCGCCCCGACACCGATTGTTTATCCGGCACGTATCGAGGAAGAGCCGGTTACAGGCGGCGGAGAAGCGCCAATCGGAACACCTGCGGATCCACCAAACCCAGTCACCCCGGAAACGAATCCGGTCACACCGGAAACAGACGGTGAAGGTGAAGAGCTTGACGTTCCGGGCCGGATCGTGACCTTGACGATGCGTGAACCGCGCACGTTCAACGACATCTCCGGTTACTGGGCACAAAGCGCTATTGAACGACTGGCTGCGCTTGGCGTTATCGATGGTCTGCCGGACGGTAGCTTCGCACCACGCGAAACTCTATCTCGGGCACAGTTTACGAAGATGGTAGCGACACTGCTGGGCATTAACTCGCAGAACACACCGATCTTTGTAGATACGCCAGCCAATCGTTGGTACACCGCTTCGATCCAGGGTGCTTATGAACAAGGCATCGTGAATGGATACCCAGGAGGCAACTTCGATCCGAACGATCCAATCACGCGTGAAGAAATGGCGAAGGTTCTGACCAATGCTATGCTGTGGCTGAATCCGGACGTATTCCCGAACAGCCCAGACTATGCAGCAGCAGAGACTTTCCGTGACTACAACCGTGTCGGCAACTGGGCACAAGAACCGATCAGCCGCATGCTTGAAGAAGGCATCCTGATCGGTAAAACAAACGGCATTCTTGATCCGAAGGGCAATGCAACACGTGCTGAAGCCGCAACTGTTCTGGTTCGACTGCTGGAACGCATGAGCGATAACTTCACATCGTAAGCCAAATAACCAAAGACCCCCGTTCTCCAATAAGTGGAAGCGGGGGTCTTTTATGTCGAAAGATCGAGAGGATTAATTCGGATTCAGCCCAGCAAACCAAGCATCACAGGTGCGGTCAACAACGTAAACAGCGCAGCCAGAATCATCGAAATGCTCGAAATGGTCCCGGTTAACGGGTTCAACTCGAAAGCTTTCGAAGTCCCTGTCCCATGCGCACTCGTTCCGAATAAAACACCGCGGGCAATATCGCCTTCGATGCGCAGCAGCTTCACCACGGAAGGCCCCATCATCGCGCCGAGCAAGCCTGTCATGATGACGAACACGGCCGTAATGGTAGGCACTCCGCCAATCATCTGGGATACGTTCATGGCAATCGGAGTCGTTACGGAACGCGGAACAAGGCTGCTGGCGAGTTCTACGTTCAAATGCATCATGCGAGCCAACAAAGCTGAGGATAGCATTGCCATAACCGAACCGAACAGCACGCTTGCGACAATTTCTCCCGCATGTTTTTTCAGCGTCTGGAGATTTTTGTACAGAGGCACGGCAAAAGCTACGGTGGCGGGTTGAAGCAGCTTGGAGAGCCAAGCCCCGCCTGCGTTATAACTATCATATGAAGAATGGGTGGCAAGCAGCAGCGCGACCAGAATCACCGGCGTGACAAGCAACGGCGAGAGGTAAACCCGCGGGTACTTGCGATACACCCATTTGGCGGCGTAGTAGATCACCAGCGTGGCGGTCAGGTACGTAACGACTTCACTCATCACGAGGTTCGACTCTCCTTTCTTTTCGATAAGGTCCCGGCCAACAATCCTGAACTGACCATGACAATCAATGTACTCAAAATGACAACAGCCAAAATACGAATGCCGTCTTGCTCAAGCAAAGGGATATAATTCATAACGCCGACCGCGGCAGGGATAAAGAATAAGAGCAGTTCAGCAAGTAACCAGCTAGCGCCCAGTTCGACCCATTCCAGTTTCACGATTCGGAACTGAAGAAGCAAAAACAAGACGAATATACCCAGGATACTGCCAGGAATCGGAAGGTGCATCCAGACCGCCAATCGATTCATGAATAGAGAGAAGCCCATCAGGCCCGCAACCTGAATCGCAGCAAGCAGCATTTTTTTCATTAAAAGGACGCTCCTTTCCGGGTTATGGTTGAAAAATAGAATAGAAATATTCTGTAATTTAATCTCTATGTTGAAATTTTACATCTATTCTTTTCATGAGTAAAATGAATATAAATAATGAAAATCATTTCTTTTAGTTATGAATTTTCGGTTAGGGAGGCGCCTTATGGACATTCGGCATTTGGCTTATTTTCTGGAGACAGCCCGTTTGAAAAGCTTCACTCGCGCTGCGGAATCGCTCTATCTCAGCCAACCCGCGGTCAGCAAAGCGATTCGTCAGTTGGAGGAAGAGTTGGGGGCGACGTTGTTTGACCGAATCGGTAAGCGGATCGAACTGACGGATGCGGGGCGTGTCGTGATGGAGCAGGCGCAGGCGATCACCCAATCGTTTTCCAGCCTATCCGCCAAGCTTGGCGATCTGGCAGAGTTGAAAAGCGGACAGATTCGCATCGGGCTCCCGCCTATGGTCGGATCGAGCTTTTTCCCGAAAGTAATCGGCGCGTTCCACAATCGTTATCCCGACGTGACGCTTCAGGTATTCGAGGACGGAGCGAAAAAAATAGAATCGGATGTAGCTAACGGCCAGCTTGATATCGGAGTCGTGGTGCTGCCTTTAGCCTTCGATGTATTTGATTCGTTCCAGTTTGCGGAAGAACGTCTGAATCTGATCGTCCCGCAATCGCACCGTTTGGCTGGCGCGCCGAGTGCGAGACTGGAGGATCTGGCACAGGAGAACTTTGTCTTTTTCCGGGAAGACTTTACGCTGCATGACCGTATTATCAATGAATGTCTGCAAGCCGGCTTCCAGCCGCGCATCGTCTATGAAAGCTCGCAATGGGATTTGATCAGCGAAATGGTAGCAGCGGGCCTGGGGGTGGCGCTTCTTCCCGAGACGATCTGTCGTCAGGCTTCCGGTAAGGCCGTGAGCGTCGTCCCTCTGCAGGAGCCTGCGATCTGGTGGAGACTCGGCGTCATCTGGCGGAAAGATCGGTATCAGTCTTATGCGGCGCGGGAATGGATTGCGTTTACGCGGGAGTGGTTGGGCGGCACGCCGATATAAATTTCTTTTCCATGCAAAAAAACCGCCAGCGTGTCGATACGCTGGCGGTTTTTGATGGCGATTATGCTTACTCTTCAGTCTCTTCTGCGGGGCGATCCGGTTGTTGGCGTACGTAGCTGCTCGACAGTCCGAACAACTCCAGCATTCGGTTATATTGATCCTCGGTTACGCCTGAAGACGCCGTTCCGCCTTTTTTCAGCGGATAATACGTGCCGTCCTCGTAACCTGTGCCTGGGATGAATAGGGTATCGCCTGCAATAAGCGAACCTGACGGCCAATAGTAGCGTTCCGGAATCATATTTTCGCTCTGATTGAGCAAATCCTGACCGAAATGGATATGATCCTTCAGGGAGACGCCTAGCAGATTTGCCGCGGTCGGCAAAATATCCACTTGCGTGCCGAGCTGCGTCTGAACATTGTCTGCCTTCACGCCCGATCCAAGGATCATAAACGGAATGTTCGGCATATCGCTGTACGAGTAGTCGTAGCCGAAGATTTCTTTGGCCAGCTCCAGGTCTTCCTCGCTCATGGAATGCAGCGGCAGACCCAGGTGATCGCCGTAAAGCATCAGCAGGCTGTCATCCCATAGTCCCTTTTCCTTCAATTCGTCGATCAAAAGACCGAGGCAGTAATCCGCGTAATTCTGCGCCCGGATATAATCGCCGACAAGCGTGTCTTCGTAACGTTCCGGCAGCGACATCTTGTATTTTTCTTCGGGAATGGTAAACGGATGGTGCGCGCTCATAGAAACGATTTGGGCATAGAAAGGTTGGGCCGATTCGTTCATTTTTTGCAGCTCGTCGGTTGTTTTGTCATACAGGATTTCATCGGAAGCACCGAAGAATAAAGTATCGTCCGTACCAAAGAACGCTTTATCGTAATACTTATCGAAACCCAGTGCCGGATAGAGCTGATTGCGATTCCAGAAGGTAACGTCGTTGGTATGGAAGGTAGCGGTCTGATAACCCTCTTCCTTCAATAGTTTCGGCAGGCTCGGCAGTTCCTTTTCCCCGTAAGCGATCACGGCAGCCTTGCGCGGCGGGATGTAGAAGGAAGTGTTCACCGTAAACTCGGCATCCGACGTATTCCCTTGGCCTGCGCTCTGATAAAAGTTGGGGAAATAAAGACCTTCTTCAGACAGTTTATTCAAATTCGGCGTGATTTCCTGGCCGTCAATCTTCAGTCCGACCATGAAGTTTTGAAGCGACTCCATTTGCAGAATGATCAGATTTTTGCCTTCGGCAGCCCCGTAGTAAACGGATTTTTCGGGCTGTTCGATGCCTTTGAGGGTATCGATGCGCTCCTGGGAAATCTCGTCGAGCGGAATCGGATCTTCCTCGCGGTCGGTCAGCAGCGTATAGGCTTCGTAATTCAGGATGCCCATCTTCTCGGCCTTCACGACCTCGTTCATGCTTGCTCGGTTCGGCCAAATGTTCATGGTGCAGAGGACAAGCGAGACAATCAGCACGCTGCCCAGCGCCCGCCGACTCATGCGATGCTGCACGATGTTTTGCCGCCAACTGCGCGCCTTTTTGCTCATGAAGAACCAGACGCTGAGCACGATAATATCGGTGAAGATCAGCAGATACTGCGGCGACATCAACGAGAAGACGCTATCGCTGACCTCGACGGCCTGACGCCCCTGATCGAGCGCGTGGTAGGTCACAAGATTGCCGTAGTATTTGAAATAGATGATGGCGGTGAAAAAGAGCGCGGTAACCAACAAGTTGGTGACCATATACCATAGCAGTTTGCGCTTGGTCGCCAGCCATTCCAGCAGACAGAACAAAATCCATAAGAACGGAATTTCCGTCAACAGAGGTCCCCATAAAGGCGTGTCTTCGAAAATCGGGCCCCAGGCAATATAGCCTTTGACCAATAGGATGAGAGTAAAAAGAACGAAAGGTTGGGTCAGCAGCGACCGCCAATTTTTTATCGACTCCACGATGCAAAGCTCCTTTTCTATATACTTCGGTTGCGGAAACGCGAAATGCGGAGGAAGATTCCCCCGGCCGAAAAACCTGTTATATAGGGATAAACCGTTCTGCATGGTTTGTCCCATTTTTTGGCGGTTACGCCGTAAATCCTTAGCTATTATGCTCCCGGTAACAAAAGATGTCAAAAACGTTTCTGATTTGTTCGGAAATTGCTCAAAAAGCTGGCGATTCCGGCCGATAGAAGTTAAAATGTCGGTAGAATAGTACCTTATCAACTCTTAGCGTTGACAAGGCAGTCGCCATCTTCGTCAAGCGCTTCCGATCGTACTCACGCGTCGTTTTGTGCCGTTTCGTTTATGAAGATAAGGAATCGGTGCATGCGCCGTACTTCAAGGAGGGAATCATGAAAAGAACGCTCTTCAGCTTGCTCGCAGCATCGACTTTAGTAATGACCCTGCCCGCCGCAGCAGACGCCGCTCCCGGCAAAGTCGACCGTCCCGTTAATCTCAGATCGGCCCCGTCGGCATCCGAGGGTAGCGTGTATCGTACATTGCAGCCCGGCACCAAGCTCGAAGTGTTGGACGGGTCCAATGCTTACTGGCTGAAGGTGCAGGTGGCAGGTAAAACCGGCTATGTGTCTTCTTCTTATGTCACCTATACCAAAGAATCGGCTGCCGCGCCGAAAGCCGCCGCTTCCTCGACCACGAAATCGGCGGCTTCGGATCAGACGTCTTCTTCCTCTGTAAAGCAGGCATCGGCTCCAGCGACTTCCACATCTTCTTCCCATGTAAAAACAGCCGTTGAAGCGCCGGCGTCCAGTCCGGTCGCTGCGGCAGGTAACGGTGTAGTCACGAAGAACGTCAATTTCCGCTCCGAGCCGGTATCGGGCAGCGACGTGTATCGCGTCTTGTCCGCAGGCGAAAGCTTTACGGCAGTTGAACTAACGAACTCGGCTTGGCTCAAAATTACAGACAGCAGCGGCGTGACCGGCTACGTCTCGACCGGCTACGTCACGTACGCGCTTTCAGGAGTGACGCCGCCTGCAGCGGAAGTTCCGGCCGCGACGCCAGCACCTTCCGTCAGCGTTCCTTCGGCGCAGCCGGAGACTTCAGCGCCCGCGCCTTCGGATCTCCCGACAGGCAGCGTGATTACGCCGGATACCGCCGACCGTGTCATTGAGAATGCACTGGCTCTGCAAGGCATCACCCGCTACGGATTCGGGAAAAACGAAGCGCCGGTCTTGTTCGACTGCTCATCGTTTACCCGCTATGTATTCGGCCTTGAAGGCGTGAGCCTGCCATTCGGAACCGCTTATCAGAAAGACATCGGTATCCCGGTCGAAAAGGATCAGTGGCAAAAAGGAGACCTGTTGTTCTTCTGGAGCAGCGTTCCCGGCCTGATCGGACATGTGGGCATCTACGACGGCAACGGCAATCTGGTACATAACAGTGCCAGCAAGGACGGGGTAGCGATTTCGCCGCTCGACCTCAAATACTGGCAGGATCATTACGTGTCTGCGAGACGTGTCCTTCAATAATCGCAAACTTGGGTCGGTCAAATCAAGTTCGGCCACTTCAGGCGGCTTTCGCTCTTGCAGCGAAGGTCGCTTTTTGCTTTGGATAGATTTCGGAACGTCAGGGATCGGCTATAATAAGATAGACGTGCCAAAATGTTTTTTCGTCTGCACAAAAATAAAAAAAAACGATAAATGTTCAAAAAGAATCAACGATCATCTTCCCGGAAAGGGGGAGTTTGCATGACTTATACCGTAAAGACATCTGTTCGTCCGTTGGTGGAATATGTTTTTCGCAGCGGCAGTCTGGAATCGGGGATGCGCTTCGGCAATGCGTTGCAGGAAGGAACGCGTATCCACCGCGAAGTCCAAGACAACTATGGAGAGAACGACCGTAAGGAAGTCTTTTTAAAAACACAATTATCCTGCGCCGGAGGACAGCTGCTTATTCAGGTGGAAGGGCGTTCTGACGGCGTGCTGCTTGGCGAAGACGGCGGTTATACGATCGACGAGATCAAGTCGACGTCCGAGACCCCCGAACAGATCGAAGGCGGGCATGACGTGCATTGGGCGCAGGCCAAGTTCTATGCGTACATGCTGGCTCTGGAGATGCAACTCGAAAAAGTCGGCGTGAGGCTGACCTATGTGCATAAACCGGGCGGCGAACGAAGCGTGCGGGAGACGTCGCAAACGATGGAGGAACTGACCGTTTTCGTGCAGGATGTGGCGGAGCGGTATGCGCCGTTCGCGCTGCTGCTCAAAAAGCGCGAAGAGAAGCGCAATGCCGCAGCATCGGCGCTCGGCTTTCCGTTCGGCCATTACCGGGAAGGACAGCGCTTGTTCGCGGGAGCGGTATTCAAAACGGTCCGCGAAGAAAAAAATCTGCTGGCGCGCGCACCGACCGGAACGGGCAAAACGATCTCGACCCTTTTCCCCGCCGTTAAAGCGATCGGAGAAGGTCTGATCGGACGCATCTACTATCTAACCGCCAAAACGACGACCCGCGCGGGCGCGGAAGAAGCGCTGAACCTGCTGGAGAAAAGCGGCGCTTATTTAAGCTCGGTGACGATCACGGCGAAAGACAAGGTTTGTTTCAAAGAAGAAGAGGATTGCGCAGGCGGACAGTGCCGATTCGCCGTCGGCTATTACGATCGGATCAACGGCGCGCTGCAAGATTTGTTCGAGCACGAGACCCGCATTACGCGGGAAGTGCTGGAGCAGTACGCGCGCAAGCATACCGTCTGTCCGTTTGAGTTTTCGCTCGATGCGGCGTATGCGTCGGATGTGGTCGTTTGCGATTACAACTACGTATTCGATCCGCGCATCGCGTTCAAACGGTTGTCGGACGAGCAGCGAAGCAAGTCAGCGCTATTGATCGACGAAGCGCATAATCTGGTCGAGCGCGGGCGCGAGATGTTTTCGGCCGAGCTGTTGAAGTCTGCTTTTCTGGAGATCAAGCGCGGGTACAAAGGGGTGCACGAAGGCGTACGCGGCGCGGCCGAGCGGGTCAACGCTTATTTGATCCTGCTGCGCAAGCAGGCGGGAGAAGAAGGGCGTTTCGTCGGAAGCGAGCCGCCGGAAGTCATGTTCAAACTGCTGGAGCCGTTCGTGGAACAGGCCGAGCATGCGCTGGTGACGGTGCACGGAAGCGAATCGGAGGAGGAGCTGTTGGAGGCGTATTTCGCCGCGCAGACGTTCCTGCGGATCGGGCGGCTGTACGGGGACCAATACGTGACTTATGTAGAAACGGACGGCAATGAGGTGAAAATGAAGATGTTCTGCCTCGATCCGTCGGAACTGCTGCTTCAGGCGTCGAAAAACTACCGTTCCGCCGTCTACTTTTCCGCTACGCTGGCTCCGCTCGGTTTTTACCGGGAAATGTTGGGGGCGGCCGAGGATGATTACACGCTGTCGATTCCTTCGCCGTTCAGCCCCGATCAGCTTGAAGTGACGGTGCTGCCCTACTCGACGCGGTTCCGCGATCGGGAGCGAACGAGAGACGCGCTGGCGGCGGCGTTGGCGGAGACGGTCAACAAGCGCCCGGGCAACTATCTGTTCTTTTTCCCCTCTTACGCGTATTTGCAGGAGATTCGTCAGGCGTTCGAGACGCGGATCGACCGGGAGCGGGTGGAGATCATCGGTCAGGATTCGGGCATGTCGGAAGGGGAGCGTACCGGATTTCTGGATGCGTTCTCGACCGGCCGGGAAAAGACGCTGGTCGGGTTTGCCGTCATGGGCGGCGTGTTCTCGGAAGGCATCGACCTGGCGGGCGACCGGCTGACCGGCGTGGCGGTGATCGGGGTCGGCCTGCCGCAGATCGGTCTGGAGCGGGACATCATTCGGGATTACTATAACGAGCGAGGCCGGAGCGGATTCAACTATGCCTACGTCTATCCGGGGATGAACAAGGTTCAGCAGGCCGGAGGGCGGTTGATTCGGACGGAAGAGGATCGGGGCGTGTTGATTTTGGCCGACGACCGTTTTCTTCAAGAGCCGTATCGATCCCTTCTCCCCGACGATTGGGGGGCGCGATGACCCCTTTTCTTTGTTGAAAAAGGTCGTATTCGGTGGGGAAGCTGGGGCGCTGCGGGAGAAATTCGCTCGAAACGCTGTCTCACGCAGAAAGCCTCCGGCTTTCCGCGTTCAAAGGCGTTTCGATCTGAATTTCTCCCTCCGCTGTCGCTTCCGAATAGAATAAAAGCTTTTTAAAGGCGCAAACCCTTCATCGAAAAGTGATGAAGGGTTTTTACTTCTTAAAGAGAATTGAATATCAAATTCGATATTCAAAGTATTGATAAAGACTAACGTAGCTGGAAGCGAGAAGACGGAGAGAGAAATTCAGTGAAGGACGCCTTTGAACTTGGAAAACTTCCGTATAAATTTCAATCCAGTTTTCCAAGTGAGACAGCGTCCTGAACGAATTTCTCTCGCAGTCTTCTCGTTTCCCTCGCCAACGCAGCTTTTTCAATACTCTGAATGTCAAAGTTGACATTCATCATTCACCGGAATACAATTAGGTGGCTAATAGATTGCATACCTAAATATTAGCCGACCTAAATATTTATTTTTTCCTTAAAATGGATTTTGAAAAGGCCGACAACGAAAGAAGGGAACGTGAACATGGAATCGCGGATAAGCCCTCTGGCCCGCGAACTGCTGATTACGATTCGGCGGTTCCGGCACGGAGGCAAGAAAAAACATTCCGGGCCGATCGCGGGGCGCAAGCAAAGCGAAGGCATGCTGCTGATGGTGCTGCGCAATCATGTCGAAGACGGCGAGCCGGGCATTATGGTGTCGGAGCTGGGACGGATACTGGATGTGACGTCGCCGACCGTGACGCAGTTGATCAAAGGACTGGAGTCCGACGGTCTCGTCGTTCGCGGCAGCGATCCCGCCGATCGGCGCGCCGTGCGGATCACGCTGACGGACGAAGGAGTGCGCGTCACGGACTTTTTTATCCGGGAGATGGAGTCGATGGTCGGCGGGCTGACGGAATATCTGGGGGAAGACGATACCCGGACGTTGATCCAACTGCTCGGCCGGACGCACGATTACTTTGCCGAGCGTCAGGCGCGGGAGCAGGAAGAAGCCGGAGAGCAGCAATCGCCGGATCAAGAAAGGGACGCAGAGGCGTCCGATAAAGGAGAGAGACCGTTATGATGAAATTGTTTCGCATGCTCAAGCCGTACCGGGTAGGCGTCGTATTCGTCCTGCTGGCCGTGTTCGTTCAAGCCTTGACGGAGTTGTTCCTGCCGACCCTGATGGCCGATATCGTCGATGACGGGATCGCCAAGGGCAATATTCCGTATATCTGGAAAATCGGCGGGTTGATGCTCGGCGTAGCGCTGGTCGGCATGGTATGTTCGATCGTCGGGAGTTACCTGTCCGCCAAAGTCTCGATGGGCTTCGGCCGCGATTTGCGCAGCCGGGTGTTCTCGCACGCCCAACGTTTTACACTGAAAGAGTTCGATAAGTTCGGTACGGCATCGCTCATCACGCGGACGACCAACGACATCACGCAGGTTCAGCAGGTTCTTATTATGCTGCTCCGCATGATGGCGATGGCTCCGATGATGATGATCGGCGGCATTATCATGGCGGTATCCAAGGACGCGAAGCTGTCGTTGGTGCTGGTGGTCGTGATTCCGGTACTGGCCTTGCTGATCCTGGTGCTGGGACGCAGCGCGCTGCCGCTGTTCAAAGCGATGCAGAAAAAGATAGACAAACTCAACCTCGTCCTGCGCGAAAATCTGACCGGTATCCGGGTGATCCGGGCCTTCGGGCGCGAAGACAGCGAGCGCAAGCGTTTTGACGATTCGAGTGCTGACTTGATGGATACCGCGATCAGGGTCAACAAGCTGATGGCGGCGATGATGCCGGCCATGATGCTGATCCTGAACTTCTCGACGATCGCGATCATTTGGTACGGCAGCCATCGGATCGACGCCGGATATATGGAACTCGGCAACCTGATGGCCTTTATCCAATACGCGATGCAAATTCTGTTCTCGCTTATTATGGTGTCCATTATCTTCGTGATGGTGCCGCGTGCGTCGGTGTCGGCGGGACGGATCAATGAAGTGCTGGAAGCCATTCCCGATATCGAGGATTCCCGTTCGCCGAAGTCGGTTACGGAACGTGGGCATCTGGAATTCCGCGACGTGTCGTTCAGCTACGAAGGCGCGGAAGCTCCGGCGATTGAGCATATTTCGTTCGAAGCCAGACCGGGCGAAGTCACGGCATTGATCGGCGGAACGGGGTCAGGGAAGTCCACGTTGGTGAACCTGATTCCTCGTTTCTATGATGTCTCGTCAGGAAGCATTCTTGTGGACGGTGCCGATATTCGGGAGCTGCCGCAGGAAGCATTGAGGCAGAAAGTCGGTTATGTGCCGCAAAAGGCGCTGCTGTTCACAGGCAGCGTGGAAGAGAATATCCGTTACGGCAAAGAGGACGCGACCGACGAAGAAGTTCGGGAAGCCGCCCGGATCGCTCAGGCCGCCGAATTCATCGACGGCCTGGAAGAAGGTTACGGCGCTCCGGTATCGCAAGGCGGGTCCAACCTGTCAGGCGGTCAAAAGCAGCGGTTGTCGATTGCGCGTGCGCTCGTTCGCCGTCCGGAAATTTATATTTTCGATGACAGCTTCTCCGCGCTCGACTTCAAGACCGATGCCAAACTGCGCGCCGCGCTGAAGACCGAAATCAATGATGCGACCGTTCTGATGGTTGCGCAGCGGGTCAGCACCGTCATGGATGCCGACCGAATCATCGTGCTTGACCAGGGGCGCATCGCGGGTATGGGCACCCACAACGAGCTGATGCGTACCAGCGAAGTCTACCGCGAAATCGTGTCGTCGCAGCTGTCCGAAGAAGAGCTGGGCGCGCAGGTAGGAGGAAACGTACATGAGTGAACAAAATCGTAATACAACACCTCGCAAAGGTCCCGGTCCCGGCATGGGTCCAGGACCCGGCGGTCCCGGCGGAATGGGAATGCCGGTCGTCAAAGCAAAAAATTTCAAAGCCACGTTCAAACGTCTTGCCGGTTATCTGGCTCCGTATAAATATCATCTGCTCGTTGTCCTGATTACGGCAATCTTGAGCACCGTCTTCAACATTCTGGGTCCGAAAGTGATGGCGAAGGCCGTTACGCGACTCAGTGAAGGTGTCATTGCGAAAATGCAGGGTATTCCGGGAGCCTCCGTCGATTTCGAGTACATCTGGCAGATCGTGATGATTCTGGCCGGGTTGTATGTCGCCAGCGCATTGTTCGGCTATATTCAACAGTTCGTTATGGCGGGCGTGGCGCAGCGTACTTCGTACGGTCTGCGTAAAGAGGTCAAGGAAAAGCTCGACCGCCTGCCGCTGAAGTATTATGATAACCATCCGTACGGCGACGTGCTGAGCCGCGTAACCAACGATATGGATAATATCAGTAACACGCTGCAACAAAGCTTGACCCAGATCATCACCTCGCTCGTGACCATTATCGGGGTTATCGTGATGATGCTGACGATCAGTCCGATCATGACCCTGATTACGGTGCTAACGATTCCGCTTAGCTTGATCGTCGTCATCATGGTCGCCAAGCGTTCGCAGAAGCATTTCGCGGGTCAGCAGCGTTCCCTCGGGGATCTGAACGGACACGTCGAAGAAATGTACAACGGCCATCGCGTCATCAAGGCTTACGGACGCGAGGACGATTCGCAGAAGAAATTCGAGAAACACAATAAAGAGCTGTACGAGTCGGGTTGGAAAGCTCAATATATCTCGGGCCTGATCATGCCGCTCATGTCGTTTATCGGGAACATCGGGTATGTCCTGATCTGCGTGGTCGGCGGTATCTTCGCGACCAACGGCCGGATCAGTATCGGTGATATTCTGGCGTTCATTCAATACGCCCGCCAATTCTCCCAACCGATCACGCAGACTGCAAATATCGCAAACGTCATTCAGTCGGCGATCGCTTCGGCGGAACGGGTCTTCGAGATTCTGGATGAAGAAGAACAGTCGCCAGACCGTAAATTGGAGCGTCATTTGTCCGGCAACGGCGCCGTAGCGTTCGAACATGTCCGCTTCGGTTATTCGGAAGAAAAAACGCTGATCCAAGACATGAACATCGACGTCGCTCCAGGCCAGACCGTCGCCATCGTAGGGCCGACCGGAGCGGGCAAAACGACGCTGATCAATCTGTTGATGCGTTTCTACGAAATCAACGACGGTACGATCCGCATCGACGGCGTAGACACGCGCGAGATCGACCGCGGCCGCCTGCGCAGCCTGTTCGGCATGGTGCTGCAAGATACCTGGTTGTTCGGCGGCACGATTCGCGAAAACATCGCTTACGGACGCGAAGGCGCGACCGAAGAAGAGATCGTACGCGCAGCCGAAGCTGCACGTGCCGACCACTTCATCCGCACGCTGCCGGAAGGCTACGACACCGTGTTGAACGAAGACGCGTCGAACATCTCTCAAGGTCAAAAGCAACTGCTGACCATTGCCAGAGCCGTATTGGCCGATCCGCGCATCCTGATCCTCGACGAAGCGACAAGCAGCGTCGACACGCGGACCGAAATCTTTATCCAGCAAGCGATGGGCGAACTGATGCAAGACCGAACAAGCTTCGTTATCGCCCACCGTCTGTCCACGATCAAAGGCGCCGACCTGATCCTCGTCATGAACCACGGCGAAGTGATCGAACAAGGCACCCACGAGGAACTGCTTGAAGCCAACGGCTTCTACGCCGACCTCTACAACAGCCAATTCTCGGAAGAAGCCGTTTAAGGTTTGAGGTCTAAGGTTTAAGGTTTGTTATTGAGTGAACTCCTGACAAGTATCGCTTTAAGCTTTTAGTCTTTGAACTTAGCAAGTCCAAACCGGAGGTTGAGTCGAGCGCTAATGAAACAAGCGCTCGACGCCTAACCTCTCTCCAAAAAGAACCGGCACACTCTGCCGGTTCTTTTTCATGCCCGAAAGTCCTTTTTATGATGGAGGCATAGCGGCGGAGGGGGAAATTCAGCGAAAGACGCCTTTGAACCCGGAAAGCTTCCTTATTTAAATCCTATTCCAATTTTCGGGTGAGACAGCGTCTTGAGCGAATTTCCCCCGCAGCCCCCGGCTTCCTTCACGAATAGGACTTTCCAAGCATGAAAATCAATCGGCTCATCCGTGCCGGTTTTTTTTCTCTCGCCTAATGGATTTCGCATATTTATTCGATATAATTAGGGAAAGGTTTTACTTGCCTCAAGCAAGAGCATTTAAACAAAAATATCATAACGCAAAGTGGGAACCGATTTATGATCTCTGTCCTCGTCACAGGTTTAACGGAGAATTGGAATGGCATACTTGTCGTTCTGTCGCTGTCGGTCGCCCTGATCTCCGCCTATTTAGGTCTCGGTCTGGCTACAGCAAAAAGCCGATCGGGCAAGGGGACGAAGCGACTATATCCGGCTGTCGCAGCTTTGGTTCTTGGAACAGGAACCTGGTTGGTCCATGTTATGAGTCTGCTTTCGTATCACCATCGTATTTCGCTCGACTATACGCCGTCCGTTGTGATCGCGGCGATTATCATAGTGAGTTTATCCGCATACATAATGTTTTCGTTATTTGCCAGACAGAAGCCGTTAACAAGCCGGATTGCAGGCGCAGTCTTTGGGTTGGGCGTTACGTTGATGTCTGTGCTTGGTTTGTTTGCCCTTCGGCCCGGATTGTTCGTAGGGATTGATCCGATCGTTGGCATTTTCTCAATGGCCATCTTATTTATTGCTTGTTATTTTGCTCTATACGTACTGGGGAATTTTCACCGTTCAACCGGATTCAGCCTGTCCCAACCGGTGGCTTCATTGATTCTGGGTGCGGGAATTTTCGCGATGCAGTATACCGTGCTGGGTTCCTTGCGCATTGACGGTTTGCGTTCGGCTGCGGCCATGCTGGGCTACACCGGCTTGCCATCGTCCTATTTTATCGCCGGAGTATCTGCCCTGATCTCCGTTATTCTGGCAATAACCTGGATCTTCATGGTGTTTGAACGCCGTACGCTCAAGCAGATTGCCTTCCTCGATCCGCTGACCGGTCTGCGTAATCGCTACGCCCTTGCCGAAGAGTCGGATCGCAGATTGGCCGAGGAGCGAATGGGTTCGATGGTGCTGATCAATCTGGATCGGTTTAAGGTCATTAACGATACGCTGGGTCGCGATCTGGGAGACCTGCTCTTGGCGCATGCCGCGCAGCGCATCCGCACGCGTATCCACGAGCGCGAAGCGCTGTTCCGCATGGATGGCGATGAATTTTTGCTGGTCGGCGCGGAAAAAGACCCTCATCTGCTGCTTGAACGGGTCAACCGCATGTTGGAGGATATTAGCCGTCCGTATATGATCGAAGGCAACGAGTTATACGTCACGGCGAGTGCGGGTATCAGCCTGTTCCCGATTCATGGCCGGGATCGCGCCGCGCTATTAAAAGCAGCCGATGCGGCTTTGTATCAAGCCAAGGCATCGGGCAAAGACAAAACGGTATTCTTCAATGCCGGAATCGGCGGGCAGCTCAGTCGGAAGATGGAACTCGAAAAAGACCTTCGGCTGGCGCTTGAACACGGACAGTTTTTCATTGTGTATCAGCCCAAATGGGATGCGCGTCGCGGGAAAGAAGCTGGATTTGAAGCCCTGCTGCGCTGGCGCCACCCGGAAAAAGGCGTCGTCTCACCTGGTGAATTTATTCCGATTGCGGAAGAAACCGGTTTGATCGTGCCCATGACGCGCTGGATGTTGGGCGAAGTATGTCGGTTGAATAAGCGCTGGCATGATGAAGGCAAGTTTCAGGTATGCATTTCGGTGAATATGTCGTACCGCGTTTTCGAGAGCATGACGATATTCGATATGGTCGACGAAGCGCTGCGTTCAAGCGGACTGCCAGGGCCGATGCTCGAACTGGAAATTACCGAGTCGATTGCGATGAAAAATATGGCGATCACGCTTTCCCAACTTCAGCGTGTACGCGATTTGGGTGTTCAGGTATCCATGGACGACTTCGGAACCGGACACTCGTCGCTGGGACGGCTGGACGAAATCCCGGTCGATACGCTCAAGATCGATCAATCTTTCGTCAAAAGCAGCGACTTGGCTTCCAAGCAAGCTTTGATTGTGGGCATTATCGGCATTGCAAGGCTGCTTGACCTGGAAGTCGTAGCCGAAGGCGTCGAGACTGCTGAACAAGCGGAGTTTCTGCTTTCGCGTGGATGTATTTTAATGCAGGGTTATTATTATGGTCGTCCCATGCTGCCCGAAGAAGTAGAAGCTGGAGCATGGCGGATCAACTCGGCGCCAAATGGCGCAGTGCGAGCGGATTGACCGTATGACGCGGCGAGATCCTGTAACGGTTATACATAGAAGGAGCAACTGAATTTCCTTTAGCTTGCTGCCGTCTCTTCGTCTCGTGGGTAATAATGAGAACGGGAACCGGTTGACCGGTTCGGAACGAAGTGAACGGGGGATGAGCGTATGCGTTGGGGAAAAGCAATGTTGGTTTATAACCATAAGGCGGGGAAGGAAAAGGCGGGTCAGCTTGGCGACGTCGTTGCGACCCTAGCTGGTGAAGTGGGCGAGCTAACGCTTGTGCAGACGGCGGAACCCGGGGACGGCGAGAACATATGCCGGGAACGCAGCAGCGATTATGATCTTTTACTCGTGCTCGGCGGAGACGGAACGGTACATGAATGTATCAACGGCGCGGCCGAAGCCGCTCAACCACCGGAAATCGCAATCTTGCCAGGCGGTACCTGCAATGATTTTGCACGGACGTTGAGACTGCCTATGCAAGTAGGACGCGCGGCGGAAGAGATATTTGCGGGTCGTGTGCGTGATACGGATGTCGGTCGGGTCAACGGACGGATTTTCACGAACTTTGTAGGCATCGGGCTGATTACGGATACGTCGGAAAATATCGATTCGGATCAAAAAGAACGAATGGGCAAGTTGAGTTATTTTCTGAGCACGCTTCGAACCCTGCGTCAGGCCGAGCCGTTTCGTTTTCGGCTTACCCATGAAGAAGGCGTTGTCGACAGTGAAGCTGTCATGATTCTTGTTGCCAATGGTCGCTCGCTGGGCACGGCCAAACTTCCCTTCGCCGGAGAAGGGATTCATGACGGGATGCTGGACGTGCTGATCGTACGCGAAGCCGGTCTGTCGCTGGCCTGGCAAGTAATCAATGGCGGCGATCTGGCCGATTATCGGGAGAGCGGCGGCATCATCGAATATATCCAGACGCCTTCGCTTCGGATCGAGACGGACGAGCCCAAAGGCATCGATAGCGATGGGGAGATCTACCTCCAAACGCCCGCAGAAATCTCCGTAATTCCTTCTAAGCTCCGCTTTTTCTATGGGCCGAATGTAGGGACGAACGGGGTTGAAGACGGCGGGGCCGGGATGGATACCGTACCTTCCGGAGGTTGAGCTTTCTTAAAACGTTGAATTTTGTGAGCCGGCAAACGAATTCGTTCGTATGTCGGCTATTTTGAAAATTAGGGATTGACCAAAAATGACCCATGAGTCATAATGTTGTTCGATGACCCGTGAGTCATAGGGAGCGGCGCAAAATTTCGGGGGAACTTTTCGCAGCGGGGAAATTTCATAACAGAGAGAAGGCATACTTAAGATGTCGAACCAGGAGAACAAGAAGAGAGAACGAACAGGACTTTCCAGCGCATTGTCCGGTCCGATCGGACGCTGGGTTGTCTTGGCGATTTGGATTGCGTCGGCTATTTTGTTAAACGTCATGTGGCCCGGAATCAACGAACGGGAAGACAATGCGGCGGCGGACTTGAGCGACGCCTATCCGTCCGTTCAAGCCGCGCAAGTCGCGGAGCGTGAATTCCCTGGAGACGGAGGGCAGCCTGCGCTGCTGGTATGGAACCGCAGCGGCGGCTTGAGCGACGAAGACTTGAACCAGTTGGCTGAATTGACCGAGTCCTTGGAATCGCAGCCGCTGGTGAATCAGGAGGGATTGCTTCCGCTCCATCAGCTTCCTGCTCCCGTGCGTCAGTCTCTGTTATCGGAAGATGGAAGTACAATCGTGCTGCCGATTACGCTGGATGAAACTGCGGATACGGATGGGCTCAAAGAAAGCGTAGAGCAGTTGAAGGAGAGAGCCGTCTCGATCACAGGCGGCGATCCGTTCGAGACGGCAACCGGGACAAGCGAGTTGTCTGCTCGAGTAACGGGACCGGTCGGCATCGCGATCGACGGCGGCGCGTTATTCCAAAATGCCGACGTATCGCTGTTAATCGCAACCGTCGTGCTGGTTCTGGTCATTCTGTTGTTGATCTACCGTTCGCCGATTCTAGCCTTGATTCCGATCGTGGCCGTGGGCTTCGCTTATCTGGTGATCAGCCCGATTCTCGGCACGATGGCCGATCGCGGTTGGATCACGGCAGACGCGCAAGGTATCTCGATCATGACCGTTTTGCTATTCGGTGCGGGTACGGATTATTGCCTGTTCCTGATTACCCGATTCCGACAATGCCTGACCGAGACGACCAGCAAAAGAGAAGCGCTGAAAGACGCGATCTCCGGTTCATCCGGCGCGATTGCCATGAGCGGCCTGACGGTTGTCTTATCGCTGTTCACGTTATTGCTGGCGCAATACGGCGCGTATCATCGGTTCGCCGTACCGTTCGGCGTGGCAATTCTGATCATGGGCATCGCCAGCCTGACGCTTGTCCCGGCTATGCTTGCGATTATCGGACGGGCTTCGTTCTTCCCGTTCGTGCCGCGTACCCCGGAAATGGAAGAAGAGCGCGCCAAGCGCCGGAACAAAGCGGTCAACCATCGGAAAAGAAACAAAGACAGCCGGATCGGCCGCATCGTGACGGAGCGTCCGTGGACGGTCGTGATCGCTTCGCTGATTATATTGGGCGGTCTGGCGGCGGCATCGACGCAGATTCGTTTCACCTATGATTTGCTGTCTTCGTTCCCGTCGGACATGCCGTCGGTCGAAGGTTTCGATACGATCGCGGAAGGCTTCTCGCCGGGCGAGCTGGCTCCTGTTCAAGTGATCGTCGATAGCGAAGGGAAAGAAAGCGATCTGGCGTCCCGGCTGACCGACCTGCCTTTCGTCGATACCGTCGCCGAGCCAGAGACCGGGGCCGAGAACGCGAATATGCGGCTCTACAGCGTGAAGCTGAACGTCAATCCGTACTCGAACGAGGCGATGGACGACGTGGCGACGCTTCGCGCGACGGCCGAGACTTCCCTAAGTGATGCAGGAATCGCGGCTCCCGACCAAAAGGTCTGGATCGGCGGTCAAACGGCTGCGCAGACGGATACCCGAGCCGCTACAGAGCGGGATACCGACTTGATTATCCCCGTCGTCATCGGCTTGATCTCGCTGCTGCTGCTCGCCTATCTGCGTTCGGTGGTCGCCACTGTCTACCTGATCGCCACCGTCGTGCTGTCCTATTTTTCCGCGTTGGGCCTGGGTTGGCTCATTCTGCACTACGGTCTGGGACAAGACGCGATCCAAGGGGCGATTCCGCTGTATGCCTTCGTATTTCTGGTGGCGCTCGGCGAAGACTATAACATTTTCATGGTATCGAGCATTTGGAAAAAGAGCCGAACTCTTCCGCTGAAGCGCGCGATTCGCGAAGGCGTAGGCGAAACGGGAACCGTAATCACCTCGGCGGGCGTGATTCTGGCAGGCACCTTCGCCGTACTTGCGACGCTGCCGATTCAAGTGTTGGTGCAGTTCGGCGTCGTCGCGGCATTGGGCGTGCTGCTCGATACTTTCATCGTGCGTCCGTTCCTCGTCCCTGCGATCACGAGACTACTGGGACGCGCCGCATTCTGGCCGGGTCGCGCACCGCAGCACCTGGAAGACGGGGAGCAGCCGAACGAAACTCGCGTGTAATATGCGTCAGCGGCACGTTCTGCCTTTTCCGGAGAGCTTTATTGTCACGCCAAAAGGCGGACCTGTTCAAGCGGACCTTGATTCATGGCTGGAAAAATATACTGGGGCGAATGTTGAGGTTAATTTGCCGGATTGCCTTTACTCCCTTACTTGCAAGCTTCATAATAAATAGTGTTGTGACGGGTATGTAACAATAGAGGAAATTCGACGGGTATATTAAGCTTTAAGGAGTGGAACGTTTGAAAACACCAGTATATTTCAATCATGACGGCGGAGTGGACGATCTGGTCTCGCTGTTTCTGCTGCTGCAAATGGAAGACGTTGAAGTCACGGGCGTATCGGTAATCCCGGCAGACGGATATTTGGAGCCGGCGACCGATGCCAGCCGCAAGATTATCGATCGTTTCGGAAAAGGCAAAAGCGTTGAGGTAGCCAAGTCCAACTCGCGCGGCAAAAATCCGTTCCCGGCCGAGTGGCGGATGCACTCGTTCCTGGTCGATGCCCTTCCGCTGCTTAACGAGTCGGGTAAAATGGAAGCTCCATTGTCGGACCTTCCTGCGCATCGCCACCTGATCGAGACCGTAAAGCGTACGGAAGGACAGACGACGTTGCTGTTCACGGGTCCGCTGACGGATTTGGCTCGCGCACTGGACGAAGCACCGGAGATCGAAGAAAAGATTTCGCGTCTGTTCTGGATGGGCGGCACGTTTGAGACGGGCAACGTTCAGGAACCGGAGCATGACGGCACGGCGGAGTGGAACGTGTTCTGGGACCCGGAATCCGCGGATCGCGTCTTCCGCACAGGCATCGAGATCGACCTGGTCGCGTTGGAAAGCACGAACAAGGTTCCTCTGACGCTGGCTGTCCGCAACCGCTGGGCGTCCGAACGCCGTTACGAAGGCGTCGACTTCTTGGGCCAATGCTACGCATTCTGCCCGCCGCTGGTCTACATGGAGACCAACTCGACCTACTATCTGTGGGACGTGTTGACCACCGCTTCGCTGGGCAAACCGGAACTGGTTGAACGCCGCACCGTAAACGCGATCGTCATCCCGGACGGCCCAAGCCAAGGCCGCACGGTCGAGACCGCTGACGGGCGTCCTGTGCAACTGGTATATGACGTGAACGCAGAAGGCTTCTTCGATTACATTACGGAGCTGGCGAAGGAATCGGCACCTAAGCGTTACTAGTTGTTAAGGTTTTATTGTATAAAAGAAAAGCTCGTCTTCTGCTTCGGCAGAGGGCGGGCTTTTTACGTTTAACAGAATGTTAAACCTGTTTGCCTTGCTTTTTGTTTACGCGTTCACAATGACAAAAAACTTTCCTAAACCCCTCGCTTTTTCAAAAGAACGGTGCTATAATTTAAACAGGAATTAGAATAAGTCTAAATTTAAATTAAAGGGAGAGAATATAAAATGGAAACTGTAAAAACCAACGCGAACGTGGATACGACTGCCGAACTGCACCGCGCATTGAACAAACAAGTGGCTGACTGGTCGGTACTGTACACCAAGCTGCATAACTTCCATTGGTACGTGAAGGGCTCGAACTTCTTCACGCTGCATGCCAAATTCGAAGAATTCTACAACGCAGCCGCAGCACGCATGGACGAAGTGGCTGAACGCCTTCTCACGATCGGCGGATCGCCGGCCGCTACGCTTCGCGAGCACCTCGCATTGACTAGCATCACTGAAGCCACCGGCAGAGAAAACGCAGACGAAATGGTTGAAGCGCTGATTCGCGACTTCCGGACGGAAGCGGCTGAATTGGAAGAAGCGATCGAGATCGCAGGTTCGTTGAGCGACAAAGCCACTGAAGATATGCTGATCGGCATGAAGGCTGAAGTTGAAAAAGATACTTGGATGCTGGAAGCATACCTGGGTCGTTAATCCGCATCGATGTGAACGGAGCCGGAATGGGGCTGCCTGCGATAAGCAGGAGCGGCTATTCCGGCTTTTTGCCGTTTTCACTTTTCGACACTAAATCTTCCTGAAAAGCATGCTTATTTTCTAACATACTGCCTTATGATACAAAGAGATGTGATTCAGATCATTTACAGGTGAGGTGCAAGGGATGAGCGAACATTCGGTTCTATTCGCGGAAGCGGAACTTTTTATAAAGCAATGTTATGCGGAGTTGAAATTTACGGAAGAAGCAGTTAGGCTGCGGCTGAAGGAGATTGCGGACGAGATCGAAAAGAGCGGCACCTACCGCCATACTTACGATGAACTCCGGCATGGTGCGCGGATGGCATGGCGCAACAGCAACCGCTGCATTGGACGTCTGCCTTGGGATAGCCTGCATGTCGTGGATAAGCGGGATGCGTCGTCTGAGGAAGAGATTGCAGCCGCGCTGTTCGAACATCTGGATTACGCTACGAACCGGGGGCGCATTCGTCCGACAATCACGATTCTGCGACCGGAACGAGGCGAGCTGCCGGGCGCACGCGTATGGAATGAGCAGCTGATCCGTTATGCCGGATATACGGGGGAGAATGGAGGTCGAATCGGCGATCCGGCTTCACTGGAATTCACCCGAATCTGCGAACAGTTAGGTTGGCAAGGAGGCAGAACGGACTTCGACGTATTGCCGCTGGTGATTCAACTGGACGGAGGGGCAGCGAAGTGCTTTGAGGTACCGCGCGAACATATACTGGAGGTCGATATTCGCCATTCCAAGCTTTCGGGTTTTAACGAGTTGGGGCTGAAGTGGTACGCCGTTCCGGCTGTGTCCAATATGCGGCTGGAAATCGGCGGCATTCGGTATAGCGGTGCTCCTTTTAACGGCTGGTATATGGGGACCGAGATCGGAGCGCGTAACCTGGCGGACGAAGGACGCTACAATCTGCTGCCGGTCGTCGCCGATCTGATGGGAATCGACCGCAGCCGACGCAGCACACTGTGGCAGGATCGGGCTCTGGTCGAATTGAACGTGGCGGTACTGGAATCGTATCGCGCGGCTGGAGTCAGCATGGTCGATCACCATACGGCAGCCGCGCAATTCGAAAGCTTCGAAAAGCGCGAACGAGAAGCAGGACGAGACGTTACCGGCAACTGGGCTTGGCTGATTCCGCCTATGGCGCCTGCGACGACACATGTTTTTCATAAGCGTTACGACAACACGATCGTGAAGCCGAACTTCTTTTACGGGAAAAAGCCGTATACGGATCTGCTCAAAGGAACAGAGTCCGAACGAACCGAAGCGGGCGCGTTATCCGGCGGTTGCCCGGTCACCGGAGCGGGTTCGCCGATTGAAGCTTTTCCGGAGGAACATCTGTCGAATGTAGCCGAACATCCGCAAACAGCACTGCCTGAACGCGAGTCTTATACTGCGCAAGCAAGAAGCGGCTGCCCGTTTCATTGAGGCATAGAATGTCTTTTGAAAACACACGGTCTACGAGGATATGATCCGCAAATATACAAAACACGCTTTGTCCCAAGGACAAAGCGTGTTTAACGTATCAACAAACTCCAACCTAACTAGAAGCGAGAAGACGGAGAGAAAAATTCAGGTCCAGACGCCTTTGAACTCGGAAAGCTTCTTCCTGAATTCTCTCCCCGCAGCTTTCCGAGTGAGACAGCGTCTTGACCGAATTTCTCTCGGAGTCTTCTCGCCTCCCTCCCACACCCATTACTGCGGATTCGTCGTCCAAATACCTGCCGACTTCACAAACACGCGCGCAGGCAGCTTCAGCGTAGCCAGCGCGAGGTCGGCTACGTCTTCCGGCTGCATCATGCGGTCTTCGTCGCCGATCGGCAGATTGTTGTTGGTTGCAAGCTCCGTGTTCACCGTGCTCGGGTTCAGCGTGACGACGCGGATGTTCGACTTGCGAACCTCTTGCATCAATGCCTCGCTCATGCCGATCAATGCGGCCTTGGAGGCGCAATAAGCAGAACCCGTAGCAAAGCCGCGCTCGCCTGCCGTCGAAGCGACATTCAAGATGTTGCCGCTGTTTTGTTCGATCATGAAAGGCAGCGCCGCACGGGTCGTATAGTAAGCCCCCATCAGATTGACACGGATGATGCGTTCCCACTCCTCGGGGTCCATATCAACCAACTTGCCGAACGAAGCGATTCCCGCGTTGTTGATCAGAATGTCGATCGCGCCAAGCTGTTCATGCAAGGCTTGGACAGCCGCTTCGATTTCTGCGCGAACGGACACATCGGCAGCCTGCACGAAGACGTTCACGCCGTATTTGTCTTTAAGCTCGCTGCTTAGCGATTCCAGATCGGAAGCGGTACGCGCGATCAGACCCAGATGCACGCCTTCAGCTGCCAGTGCTTCCGCAATGGCAAGCCCGATTCCTTTACCTGCTCCCGTAATGACGGCCGTTTGGTTTTTCAATTCAAGCATAGCCACTATTCATATCCTCCTTGAAGTAAAAAATCCCTCCCTAAAAGTGTAACGGACGCGCTCGAATTTTCCAAGCGAACATCGCATAAGGGAGGAATAAAAGCTTTTTTTGTGTCCGTACTTGGTAAGTTGTTTCAAAAAGTTAGAAAGCGGGTAAAATAATATTTTGTTTCCATTTCGATTCTAATCGCGTTATACTATTCTCCGGCTTCTCTTTATAAAAAGCGGCAACCAGCCGATATTTATTGTAAAAAAGGAACGGGAGAAATAGCATGAACAGAACTCTTATCGAAGATACCGTAACCGACGTCTTGACCCGTTCGAATAGCGAGATCGAAGTGGTACTGGAAAATCTGTTTCCCGGAAAACGATTGATCGGAGGCAAGTATAATCTCGACGATCATCGCATTACCCTTTACCTCGGCGCGCTTGAAGAACAATGCCTGATCCTGTTCGGTTCACTCGAACCGTTCGAGGAGTACGTACGTGTCGTGTTGGCTCATGAACTGGGTCATGCCAATGATCCGGAACTGGAATACTTGTCGGACCGTCTCGTCAACATCCGGGGCAGCTTGCCTCGTACGCGTATCACGCTTCGCCTGGAAGAGAACGCTTGGAGATATGCGAACAGGCTGCTCCGTATGGACAATCCGGCCGTCTTCGATACGATCATGGGACAATCGTTGAGCAGCTATTATGAGATGCTGCCCGAATATGCCGAATCTGCGGCCACGACGGCGTAGCGGCTATCCCGAATTTTATAGTCTGCTCCCCGCAAGGATGTCCATGATTCGGACATCTTCACGGGGAGCTTTTTTATTGCTTTATATAGAATTCAGCTCTCGGCTTCTCCGGCTCGTTCGAATCGGAAGGCTTCGAAGTGGAAGCGAGAGCCCGGCAGGAAAATGAACGTGACGCGGTAACGCCCGGATATCGCCTCCAAAGGCAATATGCGTTCTTCGTACCCGTTTGATTCGCGGAATTCGACCAAGCGGCGGAATTCTCCTTCTTCATCTTCGAAGCGGATTTGAATAGTATTGAGCTTGATCGGGGAAGCGCCTCGAATCGTCAAGCCGTTCGTGCCGTCCTGACCGAAATCCATATCGCCGAACTCCAGCGATACATTATTGCCGATCTCTTCGATCGCCCGATCGGTGCGATTGAAGGCATCCCCGTAGATACGGTCGCAATCCGGAGCATGATTCCATTCGAAAGCCCGGCTTTGCGGAGCGAAGGAGAAGCCTTTGATGTGCACCTTCTGGCGCAGCACGAAGCAGAGCGTCTCGATGCCGCGCAATCGGCGGGAGAGCGTATAGGTCTCCGCTTGATACGTATTCCAGATCGACGGCTGGTCGAGACATAGACGCCATCGGTATCGATATAGGAATCTCCGCGCGTTTTGAGCCATACATTCCGATAAATGCCCGCACCCGAGTACCAGCGACTGTTGGGGCTCCGGTGAACGACTTTGACTACAATCTCGTTGTCGCCTTCTTTTAGCGCAGGGAAAATATCGAATTCGAAGGTAGAATACCCGTACTTCCATTCGCCAATCTGTTGTCCGTTGACGTAGAGAGTCGAATCCATATAGACGCCTTCGAATAGCAGCATAAGCTTGCGCACGCCCTCGGCTTCCCAATTCGCATCTGCTGTTAAGACGCGTTTGTACCAGCCGATTCCGTCCTCGTACAGATTGTTCGTGTCGGCAATCAGCCAATCATGCGGAATCTCTACCGGGGTAAAAGTTAGCGCCTGCCAGTGCTGCGTGTCCAGCGTGCTTTTTGCGAAAGTCCAACCGTCGTTGAATAGGAGTGTTCGGTTCATGATTCATTTCCTCCTTGTCTATGTCTGCGCACAGTAGGGTTTGTATCTCTTCACAAAATGGCGTTAAGCTACAAAATTCGGAGTAAGGGTTTTTCCCGCAGATGGCGAACCGGAATACGGGGAAAAAGGTTGGACAGCGATCCGGCGAGTCGTTCCATGCCGGGGTCTTCGCTTTCCGCATGGCCGAGCACGATCAGTCCGCACGATCGTCCGATCCGGGTTGCTTCACGTACGTATTCAGGCGTCTCCCATTCCGGTCCTTCTCCATAAATGACGAGATCCGCGTCTCCCGATTCCAAAAGCGGAATCGTTAGTTTTCCGCCGCCCCTATAGCCAGCCAAAAGCCCTACACGCGAAAAGACCGCTTCTGGATTGCCTGAGATTCTTATGTATGCGAGTCCGAGTCGCGCTTTGATTTCCGCGGCAACTTCACGCAGCGGGGCGGAAGGAATGTCGAGCAAACAGGCTTCAGGCCGATGCTCGCGAACATGGGCAGACCAGCCCAACTTGGCGACCAGTCCTTCGGTGATTCCGTCCGGCGAATATCGGTGAATACCGTCGTGCAAGCGGAAGATCGCGATGTCCAAGTCTTCAAGCTGCTGCCGCTTCATTCGTTCAATCTCGCCTTCCGGCGATCCGTCAGAACGCCCGTGATGGGAGAAAAAAAGTCCTTCATGCCCGATCATCAGATTGGCTCCAAGCGATCTGGCCCGGTGCGCGATTGATAATGTCGGCATGAACGTCGTGACGATTCCGGTAACGGGTCTGCTGGAATCGCCAATCAGCAGCCGATCTACCGTAGGTTCGGGCAATGCGGTGCATATGTTCGCCGTCAGTGCGTCGATTACCGTCTGCACGGTCGTGAGTGGAGTCATGGCGTCGATCCTCCTTAGTCCTTATGTAGACGCGTAGAAACGGAGAGGTGCTCAAAATTTCCATTCTCTGTTTTTATAAAAAAGTTCCCGGACGCGCTGCGGCGCCCGGACTTGAGCATGGCGGTTCTTTTCATATGTCGGTGTCTGTCGGATCAGGCGTAAAGAAGACGTTCGCGTTCATCCGGAATGCCCGATTTGCGGTAAAAGTAGGTGTTTACCACATCCCGCCACTGTTTCGCATTTTCCGACTGACTTTCCAGACGCCGCAAAATATGCAGGAAGCGTTCCGGGTCGACTTCGTTCTTCAGCTCCTGCCAACGTGCAATCCAGCGTTCCACCTTCTCCGTGCCTTCGAATCGGCTGTCGTAAATATGCTGGATCACCGTTTTGCCTGATTTCAGCACATGCGTATAAGGGACATGGTGAAAAAAGAGCAGCAGTTCATCCGGGCATTCGGCCAGCGAATCGTAGAGATCCCGGTTCTCGGCTGCGTATTGTCCGGCGTAGCCTGTTCCCGACGCTATCGTCCGGTCAACGCCAATCCCGTCCCGGTCGGCGAAGTGATAGGTTCCCCATTTCGAATACTCGTAGCCGTCCACGTCGACGGCGTAATGGTAATGCGGCTGCACCATCCAACCGACGCCGAGGGGAGCCGTGTAGCTTTCGTATGCCGGCCAGGATTCCAGCAGCAGCTCTTTGACGAAGTTCGCTGCCCGGGTATTCGCGCCGAACGTCAGCGCGCTCCATTCTTCGGCGATCGTCTCCGATTCCAGTTCGGGATTCCAAGCCAGACGACCGAAGCCGAACAAATTGGCCTGCGCCAGATGATGACCCGTCCAGTTGTCGTCGTCGCCGATGTTGGAGACCGCCGCAACGCCGCTTCGGGTGTACGGATAGACTTTTCCGGCCGCGATTTTTGCGACCGTGCTGCCTGCTCCGTTCAGAAAGGTATCGAAGTCCAGCGACTTTTTCCACTGCGGAACGAGGAAGCAGACATCCCGCTGCTGCCCCGTATATTCCTGTGCGATCTGGAACTCCATCATTTGGTTCGTATGCGGCATTGCGCCGAACAATGGCGATACCGGCTCGCGTACCTGAAAGTCCATCGGGCCGTTTTTAATTTGCAAAACGACGTTGTCGCGGAATCGGCCGTCCAACTCCCGGAAATGATCGTAAGCGGCTCTTGCGCGATCCGTAGAGCGGTCGCGCCAATCCTGATGACAGTCGTACACGAAGCAGCGCCAGAGTACCGTTCCGCCAAACGGAGCCAAAGCGTCGGCCAGCAGATTGGCGCCGTCGGCGTGATCGCGTCCGTAGGTGAACGGGCCGGGTCGGTTTTCGGAGTCGGCTTTGACCACGAAACCGCCGAGTTCCGGCACCGCCGCGTAAAGCTCTTCGGCTTTTCGCTTCCACCATTGCTTAACGCCTTCGTTCAGCGGATCGGCCGTATCCAGTTCGCCCAGTTCGATCGGAGCGGCATAGTTGACGCTCAGGAACATTCGGATGCCGTAGCGTCCGAATACATCGCTTAGGCGTTTGACGTCGGGAAGCAGGGAAGAGGTAATGAGCTTCGTTTCTTGCCGGTGCACATTGACGTTGTTAACCGAGATCGCGTTGATGCCGACCGAAGCCAACAACCTGGCATAGTCTGCGATTCTTTTCGATTCCGGCAAGATTCGATTTTCCCGGTAAAAGATCGAATTGCCGGAGTAACCGCGCTCTACGCTGCCGTCCATATTGTCCCATTGGTCGATCATGCGTAAGGGGTTGCCGGGTGTTTCTACAACATCCAATTCGTATGGGGCCTGCGGTTCGGTACCGATCAGGCGGAGCAAAGCGAAGACTCCGTACAGAAGACCTCGTTCCGAGCCGCCGCGCAAGGCGGCATACATGCTTTTTTGCCCCGAAGCTTCTTCGTCCGCCATTTTGATTCGCAGCGCATAGGCTTCTTCCGGCAAAGGGCGCGTGTTCCATTCGTCGAACGACTGTCGGGCCGCTTCGAGCGAACCCAGGATCAGCACAGGCGCACCGGCTTTCAGCGCGAGCGACGGCGACAGTCCGGTTAGCGTCTTGATCCCGCTGACCAGTTCTTGCAAAGCCGAGGCGCCGGGACCTTCGGGCCGCAGTTCCATGCGGGCGTCAATTCGTTCAAGCAGCGGGCGCCAATGTTCGATTCGTTCAGGGTCTTGCCAGCGATCGGCCGGAAGCCACGCTGCGTAGCCTCTCGATGAGAAAGTCATGGCTGTGCGCTCCTTTCGGCGGGAGGGGCGGCGTCTTGACGCGTTTGATGATCAGGACGCTCAAACCTAAGCTCCCGTTCCAGTGTTCGCCGTACGGCTCCGGGTCCGTTCAGCATATCGAAGAACATTTTTTCGATCTTGCCGCCCAGACCCGCCGCGTAAAGATCGACTCCGAATAATTCGGAGTCCGTCAGAATAGCGCGAACGTTTGGCGTTGTATCGAACCATTCGTCGTTCGCTGGAATCTCGCGAACATTCGGTACCGTACCGGACTTGTCCAAGGCAGCCTTAGGCTTCGCTGAATAAACTTTTTCTGCTGCGTTGCTTTCCATGCCGGCTTGATCCGACGGAGAAGCCAACCGCCGCCTCAGCTCCTCCAGCAGCGGATCGGGGCTCGGCTCGAACGGTTGTCCTTCGTCATCGACTCCCAGCAAATATCGGCACCACGCCGCGATAGCCAACGGGATCGCCACCAGATCGGCTGCTTGCAGTTCTTCCCGTTCCGTATAGGCGCGAAGGGTATGACCGAACCGAATGCCGATTTTTTTCGACGTGTCCGAAGCAATTCGCTGCGGTGTATCCGGAATGAACGGGTTGGGGAACCGCTCATTCAAAACCTCATCCAAAAACTTTTCGGGAGACAAAATACCGGGATCGACGACAACGGGCAGGCCTTCGCTTCTGCCGATCCGTTCGGCCAAGGCTCGGAGCAGCGGATCGCGCATCTCATCGGAGATCCGTTGGTATCCAAGCAGACATCCGGTTACGGCTAATGCCGTATGCAGCGGATTGAGGCAGGCGGCGACCTTCATCGTATCGGTACGGTTGACCGTGTCCCGGTCGGTCATCAGGATTCCTGCCGCTTGGAGAGGCGGGCGGCCTGCCGGGAAGTCGTCTTCGATCACCAAATATTCCACATTTTCGGCATTCACGAACGGAGCCGCGTATGTATGACGGGAGGATGTCGTTTCCTCCATGCCGCCGATGCCCAGTCGTGCCAGCTCTTCCCGAATGAGGGGAGAAGGTCGCGGCGTAATTTTATCGATCATCGTCAGCGGAAAAGAAACCCGGCTTCGATTCTCCAAGTAATGAACAAATTCCGCTTCCGCGTGTCCTCGGATCGCCCATTCTTTCGCGACCGTGATCAGACTTTTTCGCAATACGTCGCCGTTATGCGGACAATTATCCAGACTGACGAAGGCCAACGGCGAGGCTCCTTTGCGATAGCGACGAAGGGCCAAAGCGGCGACGATAGCCATCACGTTTTCGGATCTTTCCGGTCCGGCTTCGAAATTCCGCAAAGCTTCTTCCGTATACCCGCCGCCAAGTTCGGTCAACGCGTAGCCTTTTTCCGTCACGGTAAAAGAGACGAGTTGGAGGCTTGGGTTTTCAAATGCGCTTACCAAACGAGCATAATCGTCCGCGCGCAGCGGGTCGGCATAGAGCGCTTCCGTCACGCTGGCGAGAATTTCTTTTCGTAAACGGCCGGCGGCGTCCATCTCGACCGATAGCGTCAAATTGTCATGCGGCCGATACACGCGATCGATCGTTTCCGAACCGGGAGTGCCTGCCGCAATAATGCCGGTATCCACGAGTGCTTGGTTCAACAACTTTTGGTGTGCTTTTGCGATCAGGCTGCGGAAGATGTTACCTGCCCCGAAGTGAATCCAGCGCGGGCGATTCCGTGTATTCTCCGCAATTTGCCTACGGTCGAACTTGGGAAGTTCAACGCCGGCTGCTTTCCAGGCTTCACCCTGCTCCAGCCCTCGTTCACTCAGCTCCAACACGTACTTCGCCTCCTTGCTTTTGCGCGGCTTGCCGCTTGGCATTTTCCAATCCGTCCCAAACCCCGAGCAAATACATGACTCCAAAAGCGCGATCATACAATCCGTATCCCGGTCGGCAATAGGCTTCTTCCCCCCAGAGATGGCGTCCGTGGTCCGGTCGTGCATAGCCTTCGTATCCGTTCTCGTGCAGCACGCGAACCAACTCCGGCAAATTCACGTTTCCATCGCCAAGCTTATGGGACACTTCGACGAAATCGCCGTTATCGAAAATTCTGACGTTGCGCAAATGGGCGAAATAGATCCGATCTTTGAACTCGCGGATCATGGAGGGAAGGTCGTTGTGCGGATTCGTTCCCAGCGAGCCGGAGCAGAAGGTCAGACCGTTGTGCGGATTGTCTACGGCGTTCAGCAATCTGCGAATGGTATCCTGGCTGCGCACGATACGTGGCAGTCCGAAGATCGGCCACGCCGGATCGTCCGGATGGATCGCCATCTTGATTCCGCATTCTTCGCAGGTCGGCATAAGTTTTCGTAGAAAATAAACCAGGTTATCGAACAACTTCTCCTCGGTAACATCGGCGTAAGCCGAGAACAGCTCGTCCAGTCGCGCTAACCGATCCGGTTCCCAACCGGGAATCGTAAAATCTCCGCCGCCGCGTATGATCATCTCCGCCATCTCATAAGGATCTGTTGAGATGGAAGCCTTTTCATAAAATAAAGCATTAGAGCCGTCCGGCAGCGGGTAGTAGAGATCAGTGCGCGTCCAGTCGAAGATCGGCATAAAGTTATAGCAGATAACCTTAACGCCGACCGCCGCAAGCTTGCGAATCGTATCGGCATAGACCTCAATGTAACGATCGCGTGAAGGTAGCCCAATCTTGATATCGTCATGGACATTCACACTCTCCACCACAGCCACGGAGAATCCTTTGCCTTTGATCCGTTCGGCTTCCGCAAGGATCTCGCTTTCTTCCCAAACCTCACCGGCCGTTTTGTGATGCAAGGACCATACGATCCCGCTGACGCCCGGGATTTGCCGAATTTGATCAAGCGTAATATTGTCGTTGCCTTCGCCGTACCATCGCCAAGTCATTTTCATGAAGCAGCCTCCCAAGTGCCCATATTCCATTTTTTGAAAAAAATCTTGTATACAAGAAAATTTATATCATAGTGCTGATTTCTAATCAACGTAAATTATTTTAGATAGCGCTTATTCTGGATTGGTTCGAAACGTTGTATACTACTTATGAACAGAGGCGGAAGGGACATCATTCGGGAAAGAAGGCGAAGGTTATGACCAGCAAGGCGGACATTTTGCTCAAGTTGAGGAACGAAATTTTAACGCTTGAGCTGAAGCCGGGCAGCATACTCAGCGAGACGGCTTTGTCGGAGCGCTTTGAGATTTCGCGTACGCCGCTGCGGGATGTGCTTAAGCAGCTTGCGCACGAAGGGTATATCGACGTTTATCCGAAGCGGGGCAATCTGGTCTCGTATATCGATCTGGAATCGGTAGAGCAAGTCATTTATTTGCGCGGCACTTTGGAAAAGGACATAATTAAAAATTTGGCTTCCCGTACATCTCCGCTGCCTCTTCGAGGGGTGTTGGAGTTGAAAGAGATTTTGGACCGTCAGGAGGAAACGATCCGGCAGGAGCATGCGCATGAAGCTTTTCTGCAACTGGACGACGCGTTTCATAAAGCTTTGTTCGCGTTGGCCGGGCGAGTGTTTTTATGGGATCTGATTCAGCAGTCCAATGCGCATTATGCCCGCTATCGGCGGCTGCATCTGCTCAAAAAGGAGAAGCTGAAAGAGATTCTTGCGGAGCATCGTTTGATTCTCGAAAGCGTGATTGGGCGGAAGGCGGAGCGGATCAATGAGATCGTGGAGCATCATTTGCACGAGGACATCAATACGGCTTATTTGCTGGAAAACTTCGCGGAGTATCTGAACTTGCCGAGCTTCGAATCCTCGGAATCCGCGAACAACTAAAAACAGGCCCACCGGCATGGAACCGGATCGGGCCTGTTTGTTTGGAAAGGATAGCCGAAAAAAGAAGAAAATCGGATTGCCTTGATCGGTTATTCGCGCGTCGAGCCTTTGACCGGTTTGGCGTATTCGGCAAAAGCGTCTTTAAGAATATCAAAACTTTTCTTCTGACGTTCATGGTAAGGCGGCAGGTCCCAAGCATCCCAAGTATAAGATTTGGAGACCGGATCGGCGATCGCCGTATCGGATTTCTCGGAACCGGCTTCCGACAGCACCGCGGAGACCGATACGCCGTCGGTATCGATCGGCGTGACGGCTTCCGTACCGTACGGGTACTTCCAAACTTGAAGCTTGCTCGGATCGGTGAAGCCCAGAAGCATCCAAGGGATGCGCACCTCCAGCGTGTCCCCTTGCAAATACCAGTCGGACAAATTATTGAACGTTTCGTTATCGGGATCGTTGGTGCCCCAGTGCAGCTTGCCGACGTCGTAAGCTTCGAACGGAGCGGTAATTTTGCTTTGCGGCAGGTACAATTCCCGATTCAGCGCCAGCTTCCAAGGGAGGAAGATTCCGGCTTCTTCATCGGCATATTCGGCTTTGTACGGTACGGATTTCAACTTGTAGCCATACAGCCAACTAAATTGGTCGTAGGCGCTGTTCACGTACAAGCGTCCGCCTTGACCGGCTTCGAAGCGGGCCAGGAATTCCAGGCCGCTATCGAACTCGATGCCCGGCGCGAGCTTCGCGGACGTACTGCCGCCCGGCGTCGTGTCGAATCCGAGCGTCAGCACGTCATCGTCGAAATTCCAGTCTCCGCCCTTTTTTTGCAGCAGGATATACAGATCGGAGGAATCGCTGGTCATCGCCATGCGAAGGCCGTTCCCGATCTCTTCCGCTACGAGGCCGCGCTTTTCCCAATCGTCGGTTTTGCCGTCGATCGTCATCAGTTCTTCCGGGCTTTCTTCCGGTTCGATCGCCATAACGCCGAAATGTTCTTCGTTCGTCAGGCGGTTGCGCCACATCGCGCGGCGGTCCCCCGGCACTTCCAACTCGATTGTGTTCCACGTGAACTTGAACCATTCGTCCTGCCATTCGAACAGCATCGCGCCGTCGTAATCTTCGTTGTAAATTTGATGCAGCATGCCCGCATTCAGTTCGCCTTGCTGCTTCTCGGTGTGCATGCCCTGACTGCGGCCGAGAAGGCCGTAGTGAGCGATGCCGCGCGAGCTGGGCATGCCGAACTCGGCGATAATAAGCGGAATGCCTTTATGATGTTCGCGCAGTTCGTGCAGATAACCGGCGTACGGATCGTTTACGCCCTCGTCGTTCACGTAATCCAGATATTTCTGATCCCGGCGAAGAGAGTCGGGATAGTACGGATAGACGTGATACGAAGCGAAATATCCGGCCGTCCAAGCTTCGGTCGGCTCCATATGCATGGGATCGACCGGAACCAGGTCTTCTTGCTCCAGCGGTTCGTTCGGATGGTCGAGCGGATCGGTCGTAACCCAGTTGGTAAACGAAATCGGATGCTGCCAACCGTATTTCATTTCTTCCGCGGCGAGCACGTCCAGCATTTCCGCGAGCCAGCTTTCGAACGGGGAAGCTTCGGCCTTGGCGCGGAAATACTCGCCGACGTAAGGTTCCAGTCCTTCATGGGCTTCGTTCGTCTTCTGCACGGTATACGGATACCATTCCGTGCCGAGCACCCAGCCGAGCAGGTAAGGCGATACGTCGGCGGTATACGTGCCGGAAGCATGGCCGGCATTCGCGGGAATATCCGCTTGACCGTGAACAACGGCGGCCGCGTCGCGGATTTCTTTCTCGAAGCCGGTCTTGATCGCTTCGGTAAAAGCGTCTTTGCCTTTGCCGTCTTCGCCGATCAGTTCTTCTTCCGGCGACCAGATGCCCTGCATCAGCATCAACGGTTCTTCCTGGCCGGCGTTGTACTCTGCCAGCGCTTCGTAAAAGTCCGGCGGCAGGATCGTGTAGATCCGCACGGCCTTGATGTTCATATCCTGCATCATCGGGAACCAACGCAGATAGTCGGCTTTGGTCGGAGATACCTGGCCCGGATAATGGCCCGGCGTCGTCGCGCCGAAATTGATGCCCGGCCAGAACGATTTTTGCCAGTCGCTGCCGTCGTATACGGCGAGCTGGCCGTCCACGACCGATGCCGTTCGCTTGATGCCGTTTTCTTCGAAAACAGGAACCCGAGCTTCCGGGATGCCGCCGCCGGAGTCGGCCGTCGGCTCCGTATTCGTCGGCGAAGTCGTATCGGAACCTGCGAGACGCCAGACGAGCATGCCGACCAGCGCTAAAACGACGATGCCGAGAAAGCTCAGGAACACATAGGGAATTTGCTTCGATCTGCGGAAATTTTTGCGGGAACTCATGCGCCACCTCGGTTTGCATCATAGTAGGTTGACTCTGCTAACGTAATCTTTTGATGAAGATTTTACCATTATTCTACATGATGAGGACGGTCAAAAGAACCCCCGTTTCCTCAAATGGGAAAGCGGGGGTTTGGGTTAACGTTAACAATCTGATTAAGCTTGATCGATTATTCTTTGATGCGTTCCAACGGGTCGGTCGCCGGACCTTCCAGCACTTCGCCCGTATACGAGAAGCGCGAGCCGTGACACGGGCAGTCCCACGAGCGTTCGGCATCGTTCCAGGCTGTCTCGCAGCCCATATGCGTGCAGGTTGTGTCGACGAGGAAAAGCTCGCCTTTCGGGTCGCGGTAAGCGCCGACTTTTTTGCCTTTGTGACGCACGATTCCGCCTTGGTCCGGTTCCAGATTGTCGATTTTTTCATGCGCGCCGGCAAATTTGCCCGTGATCAGTTCTTTGGCCATTTTCACGCCGGTCGCCAGGTTTTGCGCAAGGCTCTTATCGTTGAAACGTCCCGGATTGAACGTTTCCATATGCGGATTGGAACGGCGAATCACATTGTCGCGCAGCAGAAGTCCCGCGAACGTACCGTTGGTCATGCCCCATTTATTGAAGCCGGTCGCGATAAACGCGAACGGGTAATCGGCGGACAGCGGTCCGATATAAGGGATTTTATCCAGCGTCGTGATATCCTGAGCCGACCAGCGGAACGGGATTTCGCGCGAACCGAACGTTTTGCCCGCGAATTTTTCCAACTCCAGATAATGGTCGAAGGTGTTGTCGCTTTTGCCCGGCACATGGTTCTCGCCGCCGACGATCAGCACCTCTTCGCCTTCGAACGTCGCCGAACGGATCGAGCGCTTTTCGTCGTCGATATTCAGGTACATCCCGCCGTGGAACGTCGTTTCCGGCTTGACGACAAGCGCGTAGGAGCGTTCGACGTTCAGGCGCGAGAAGTAACCGGCGGGCACGTTCCAGAACGGGTAATGCGTCGTCACGATCATCTCGTTGCAGTTGATTTGCAGTTCCGCGTCGATCGTGTACGCTTTGATCGGTTTGCCGTAGACCGCGCCTTCGATCGTGGTGTTTTCATAGATCAAGCCGCCGTTCTCGATAAATTTTTCCACCAGGAATTTCAGGTATTTGATCGGATTGAACTGGGCTTGTCCCGGCATGGAGATGGCCCCGATCGCATCGACCGGAATCGGAAGCGAGTCGTGCCATTGTCCCGGAATGCCGAGCTCCTGATAGGCGTCGAACTCTTTGCGCAGATCGTCCAGTTTGTCCTCTTGATTGGTGTACAGGTAAGCCGTTTCTTCTTTGAAATCGCAGTCGATGCCGTGCGTTTCCACCATCTCGCGGATAAAGCGCAGACCTTCCATATTGGCTTCGTAGTACGATCTCGGAATCTCGGGACGGAAATTGCTCAGCAATTCGCTGTAGATCAGACCGTGCTGCGCCGAAATTTTGGCCGTCGTGAAGCCGGTCGTGCCGCTCAGAATCTCGCTGGCGTCGACCAAAGCGACTTTATAGCCTTCCAGAGACAGCAGATAGGCAGTCGTCACGCCGGCGATGCCGGCGCCGATCACGGCTGCGTCTACTTTGATTTCTTCTTTGAGCTCGGGGAAGGTCGGCAATGTCGTAACGGTTCTCCACATGGAACGCGGATATCTCGGAAGTTCGGATGGAACATTGAATTTTTCGCTCATATCAGTGGGACCTCCTCAGATTCGATCGGGATGAGTTGAACTCTACCTTTCTTATTTACCACTTCAGGCAATTCAGAAACGAATCCGTGCAAGCAAACAAGAAGAGAACGGGAATCGGGCACGTAAAAAAAGCTTGCCATCCGGCGCAAAACGCGGTTAAGATGAATCCATACGACGACAAGGAGGTGAGATAGGATGCAACAGAAAGAATCGCTTGCAAGTTTATTTGTAGTGCTTAATCAGCTGCCGATGGCACTGAGCGGCATTGTTCATTCCGTCATGCATAACGGGATCAGTCTGTCCAAATTTGAGCTTTCAGCGCTGAAATTTTTGAAAGGCACCCGTCTGTCCGCAATTCGGAATAAACAGCGAAATGTCGCTCCTGTCTCGCATCTGCGGATTGGGTCAGCGCTTTTCGCGCGGCCGCTCTGTTTTCCGCAGCCTTGACCTTTTGAGAACCCGACGGGTTCCGTTATGAAAAGGGTCCGGCATGCCGGGCCGCGCGTACGGGTGCAAACTTCAATCTGATTATTCGAGGCCGTAAGGGACATTTCCCTTGCGGCTTTTTTGCGTACCTATTTTTTCGCAGCTTGTTTGGCAGCCGCCGGGAAATGTCCCGACACCCCCGATCACGTACCCGATTCTAAAAAAAGCTTTAACGAGAGGATGAATGAAAATGTTAATGATCGGCTGCCATCAAGTCAAAAAGTATTACGGGGCACAGGAAGTGCTCAGCGAGGTATCGTTCGACGTCTATGAGGGAGAAAAAGTCGGGCTGCTCGGCGGAAACGGGGCGGGGAAGTCCACGTTGTTCCGCTTGTTGTCCAGCCTGGAATCGCCGGACGAAGGGACGGTATCGCTGCGCCGCGGCGCGAAAGTCGGCGTGCTGGATCAGATTCCGGACTACGGACTTCGAAGCGTGGGCGAGGTGCTGCTGGATGTATTCGCGCAGGTGCTGGCTCTGCAAGACCGGCAGCGTGAGTTGGAGGCGGAGATGGGATCGCTGGAAGGTGCGGCATTGGACCGATTGCTGCGGGAGTACGGCGAGGCTCAGGAAGCGTTCGAACGTGCCGGAGGGTATGAGATTCCGGCCAAGGTCGATGCGGTGGCGTCCGGCCTGGGTATTCCGGCAGAGCAGAGAGAACGGCCTTTTGCCGAATTATCGGGCGGGGAGAAGACCAAGGTCTCGCTGGCGGCACTGCTGCTGGGCGAAGCGGATCTGCTGCTGCTCGACGAGCCGACCAACCATTTGGACATGGAGGCGGCGGCTTGGTTGGAAGGATTCATTCGCGAGTCGTCCGCAACGGTTATCGTCATCTCGCACGACCGTTATTTTCTTGCCCAGACGGTTGGGAAAGTCGTTGAGTTGGAGGACGGAGAAGCAACGGTCTATCCCTGCGGATATGCGCAATACCGCGAGGAGAAGGAGGCCCGTTTGCTGCGCCAATTCGAGGAATACAAGGAGCAGCAGAAGGTCATCAAGCAGATGAAAGAAGCGATCAAGCGCTTTATCGAATGGGGCAAGCAGGGCGACAATCCGAAGTTTTTCCGTAAAGCCGCTTCGATGCAAAAGGCGCTGGATCGGATGGAGAAGGTCAAGCGTCCGCAGTTGGAACAGGCATCGATCGGTCTGGCGCTGGAAATCGAAGGACGCACGGGCGAAGACGTTTTGACGCTCGAAAGCGTTCATAAAGCTTACGGCAAACGCGTGCTGCTGGGTGAAGCCGACGCTCTGCTGCGTTACGGGGAACGTGCGGTCTTGATCGGAGGGAACGGCGCGGGCAAAACGACGCTGATACGCATGGTTCTGGGACAGGAACAACCGGATCGCGGCGAACTGCGTTTGGGCTCTCGCGTGCGCGTCGGGTATCTGGCCCAAGAGGAAGCGCCGCCGGCAGATCGCACGAGCGTGCTGGATTATTACAAAGAACACGCCGCGATGGAAGAAGGCGAGTCGCGCGGTCGTTTGGCCCAATTTTTATTTTACGGAAAAGACGTGTTCAAACCGGTTGCCGGACTGTCCGGAGGGGAATGGAGTCGATTGCGGCTGGCCGTGTTGATGCGCCAGAAGCCCAATTTGCTGCTGCTCGACGAACCGACCAACCACCTCGATATCGCTTCGCGCGAAGCGCTGGAGGAGGCGCTGGAAGAATACGACGGCACCATTCTGGCCGTGTCTCACGACCGCTTCTTCATCAATCGGATCGCGCAGCGCGTCTGGGCATTGGAAGGCGGAGAGCTGCATGCCACGCTCGGCGGGTATGACGATTATCGGGAGGAGCGGAAGAAGGCGGGGCAGGCCGCTGTTTCGATCGCCGCAAAAGGCGGCAACGCGAATGTTGGCCGGAACCCAGCGCCTCCTTCAGCCGCAAGAAGCCAAGCGTCCGGCGAACCCGGCTCCTTGGTTGGCCGAGCGCAAGCGGATAACAAAAACTCGAAGCCTGCCCGCAGCAAGCAGCCCCGCCTTGATCCGGCGAAGCTTGAACGGGAAATCGGCGAGTTGGAAGCCCGTTCGGCCGAACTGGACGCAATGCTGGCCGATCCGCTCCATGCGCTGGATTCCCAGCAGTTAAGCGAATGGCTGGCGGAAAAAGAAAGGCTGGACGCGCAGATCGACGAACTGACCGAAACGTGGCTGTCGACGGCGGAAAGCTGAGCCGGCGCGGGAAAAGGCAGGTAGCCTTTGGTGATTTGCCTTTGATGCTTTAGCGTTATTCTCTCTAAAAAAAGGGACCCCAAGGAGGTCCCTTTCATTATCAACCGCAGCGCTTGCCGCCTGCTGTTTACAGCAATCCTTTGCCTGCGTGTTTGCCTTCGTTGGTCAGTCTCGGAATCGCTCCAGGACGCGAGAACGTGAAGTCCGGCGCCGGATTGAGGATCGGCTTTTCGCCCATGGCTTGAGGCTTCGCCACGTATTCGAACTTGCCTTGATCGTCCATCGACGGTCCTTTGGCCCAGCGGCCTTCGGCGCTTTCTTCGCCTTCCGAGAAGTTCATGTACTGATGCGCGACTTCCTGCATTTCCAGTTCGCGAGGGAACGAAGCCGGCACGATCGGGCCTTCCATCGCTTCGATCTCGGCGATCGCCGCCATCCATTGGTTCTGGTGCATCGTGTCGCGGGCCAGCATGAAGCCCAGCATTTTGCGGATGCCCGGGTCCGTCGTCATTTCGTACAGACGTGCCACCTGAAGACGTCCTTGCGACTCCGCGTTAAGATTGGCGCGGAAATCAGCAAGCAGGTTGCCGCTGGCCACGATATATCTGGAGTTCCACGGGAAGCCCGTGCTGTCCGTAGGCGTGGCGCCGAGACCCGACACGATCAGATGCTGCGGGTTCATGCCGCCCAGCGAAGCTTCGATGATCGGGTCTTTGGCCGCTTCTTCAAGCTGGTCGACGGGAGCACCGTCGAGAAGCTGGGCAATCATGGTGCTCAGCATCTCGACGTGGCCGATCTCTTCCGTGCCGATATCGAGCAGCATGTCGCGGTATTTCTGATCGGCCCGACAGTTCCAACCTTGGAACAAATACTGCATCATCACGGACATTTCGCCGTATTGGCCGCCCAGTACTTCTTGAAGCTTTTTGGCGTAAATCGGGTCCGGCTTCTCCGGCTTGGCATGGTATTGCAATTCCTTCATGTGGATAAACATCTTCATTCCTCCTCGTTGGATAGCTTTCGATTTCTGGATGTTCCGACTTGGGGACAATCGAATTCGCGAACGAAGCTGACAAAATGATGTATATTTGGTATTTCGGGATTGCCGTTTCCGATACTGTTTTACCCTGCGTCCGCCCAGCGAAACTTTTTGCTTGCGGCAGGGGATACGGAAATTCAGCTAGAAATAAAAGAGCAGGAAATGACAATGCGCGCCGCGCAAGGGACGAACCTACCTGCCGAGATTGTTTTACGGCGGATAAAAGTTTTTTGGTATCGCAACGTTTCCGAACCTGCGCGGCCGCTTTTGCGGAAAGGGGAGCAAGATGGAAAGCATAACGAAAAGAAGCTTTACCCCGCAAGAGATCGAAAACATTGCGCGTGCGGCTTTCGGCTGCGGGCTTACGCATTACGAAGAGCTGAGCGAAGGATGGGCGAATTCGGCGTACGCACTGGAATTGGAGGACGGCCGTTCGGCGGTGCTCAAAGCCGCGGCCGAATCGGAAGAAGGACGCATGCGCTGCGAACGGGGGTTGATGCGGACCGAAGTGGAAGTAATGCGGCGAATCGAATCGCTCGGCACGGTACCGGTTCCGGAAATTTATGTGCACGATGCGTCAAAAAAGATCGTCCCGTGTGAATATTTCCTGATGGAAAAATTGGAGGGCGCTTCCTACGACAAAATCCAAGGCGGGCTGCCTCAGGAGCAGCGCGATACGATCGATCGGGAATTAGGAGCTTATTTCCGGCAGATTCATTCGGTCGCGGGGACGGAATTCGGATATTATCTGCCTAACGCTGCCAACTCGACCGCTTGGGACGAGGCTTTTATCGCATTAATGAGAGACGTTATGCAGGACGGGAAAGACGCCGGGATCGCGCTGCCGATGGATTACGAGACATTGGACCGACATTTGGAGCTTCACCGGTACGTGCTGCGCGAGGTCAAGACGCCGAGACTGATCCATTGGGATTCGTGGGCAGGCAACGTGTTTGTCAAAGACGGCCGTGTCGAAAGCCTGATCGACTTCGAACGCGCGCTGTGGGCCGATCCGCTGATGGAGTACGGGTTCGGGAAATTCGCGTATTCGCCCGCTTTTGAAAAAGGATACGCGGACGAAGATGCGCGGATGCGTAACGATGTCGCAAACGCCGGAGCCGCTTCGCGGACCGCAAACTTGCCGGAGGGCAGCGAACGCTCGCAAAAGATCCGCAGGGCGCTTTATCCGCTGTATCTTGACCTGGTCATGCGCGTGGAATGCCATTACCGGGGTTTCGGCGAAGAGCACACGCAATGGGCGCAGCAAAATCTTCAGGACGGCTGGGAACGTTTTTTGACTGCGACGGAAGATTGTTAGAAGATAGGCAGGAAGGCTTTTTTACCCGAAAACAGACAAACGGAGGCGAATGAACGAATGGACTATCGGAGACTTGGCGGGACAGGGCTTAAAGTGAGCGAAATCAGTTTGGGCAGTTGGCTGACGTACGGCGGATACGTGGAACGCGAAAATGCGGTCAATTCGATCCATGCGGCGTATGACGAAGGCATTAACTTTTTCGATACGGCCAATGTGTACGAGCGCGGCGAAGCGGAAAAAGTCGTCGGCGAGGCGCTGAAGCGTTATCCGCGCGAATCGTATGTGCTGGCGACCAAAGTATTCGGCAAAATGGGCGACGGTCCCAACGATTCCGGCTTGTCGCGCAAACATATCGTGGAACAGTGCAATGCCAGTCTGTCGCGGTTGGGCCATGATTATATCGATCTCTATTACTGCCACCGCCACCATGCCGAGACTCCGGTCTACGAGACGCTGCGTGCGCTCGACGATCTGGTGCGCCAAGGCAAGGTTCTGTACGTCGGCGTGAGCCAATGGACCGCGGCGCAGATCATCGAGGCGCTCGGCACGGCGGACCGTTATCTGTTGGACCGCATCGTCGTGAATCAGCCGGTCTACAATATGTTCGATCGCTATATCGAGCAGGAGATCATTCCGCTCGGCGAGCGCAAGGGTGTAGGGCAAGTCGTCTATTCGCCGCTGGCCCAAGGTCTGCTGACCGGGAAATACAAACCTGGCGCAGCCGCGCCTCAGGATAGCCGCGCGGCCAAATTGGGATGGAACGAAGAGAAGCTCAACCAGGATCGGATTGCCAAAGTCGGCGAGCTGTCGAAGATCGCGGACGAGTTGGACATCAAGGTGAGCCAATTGGCGATCGCCTGGATTCTGCGTCAGCCGAACGTGGCCAGCGCGCTTGTGGGCGCAAGCCGTCCGGAGCAGGTGAAGGAGAATGCCTCGGCTTCGGGGATCAAGCTGGATGCAGGCGTGCTTGAGCGTATTGAGGAGATTTTGGCGTAAGCGTGAATGCTGCCGAAAAAGTGACTTCTCGCTTCCGGCTACGTTAGATTTTCTCAATACATTGACTGCTTGCGCGGCAGCCATTGCAGTCATTATGGACGCTGTATCAAGCGCCGATCGCGAGTGATGCGATCGGCGCTTTTCGACGTGAATAAGGTTCGAAAAATTTTGTTGTAAAATGCGGATAATCGCTATTATTTGTTGGCGCTTATTTCACGATATATTGGATTGTAAGTATTATGATGTATTGGGGATACGACAAATGGCGACCGAGCCGAATCGACAAACTACTTTCCAACCTTCGCCGCTGGCCCGAATGAACGTATGGCATGACACGACCCTGAACGCCGTTTATCTGCTCGGCAGTTTGCTTTTTTTGGCGGGAGAAATGCAAACGGGCAGCCTGCTGTTTATCGCCGGGAATGTCGCCGCTCTGCTGCGACTGTTCGCTTCCTCGATCCGGCGCTTCCATCCCGGAATGCTGCACGAGGTCTTGCCGCTGCTGCTTTATTTGGTCGGCTCATGCTTTTACTATGTGCGGGATGTTCCGACGGGAACTTTTCTTTTCATTGCAGGCAGTGTGTACGTCTTGGCGATTCAGGCCGTGCCGGCTATCCGCAGACGGGAGACCGGTAGGCTCAAAGTGTTGATTCCGCTCGCGTTGTCCCTGCTTGGCTGCCTCTTTTTCTTGACGAGCGTTCGGATTTGCGGCACTTTGTTATTCATCGTCAGCAATGCGATGCTGCTGCATCGGTCTTTGCGACTGCTGGGCGAATCCTACTCGGCGCCATCGACAATGTCCGAGCTTGAGCGTTCCGAAGAGTCAGGTTCCGACTTGCAGGACGCTCCGGATTGGGTAACATTGCCCGCTCTTGAGACGATGGCTCAACTTCATCAATAATCGAAAAATACGTCAAGCATGCCGGATCATTTTTCCGGCATGCTTTTTGGGTTCCGCATTCGGCCTCGCATATGTCAGCAAAGTCTTAAGAACCTGAAGAATCGTTTAATTTTCCCGCAACTGCGTTGCTTAGATAGGCGCTCAATAGGTATAATGGGCATTGTGCCGAAAAGGCAGTTAGGGCGTATCTTCAAACCTGACAACGTGCATCTTTTGCCGCCTTTTCGCGCTTTCCAGCGTCACTTTCCCTTGACGTGCCCCGGCACGCCTACGGAAAAGTTCCTTGTCTAGCGCGAAATTCAGCAAAATCTGCTCCCGTTGAGGCTTGAAGACACGCCCTAGGGGACTTGCCCCGCGCGCCCCGCTTGCGTTTTTTCTTGAAGTTCGTGATTTGTAAAAGGTAAATCTCGCAATCGCAGCTTTTGCGTACCCGCCTCAGGCGGACCTGCGGGACCAAGAGAGGAAGGGAAGACGTGCTTTTCAATTCGTACGAGTTTATTTTCGTGTATCTGCCGGTTGTGTTCATCGGCTATTTTCTGCTGAATCGTTTCAAGTTCTATAACACGGCAAAAATCTGGATGGCGCTGGCCTCGCTGTTTTTCTACGCGTATGAGGACACCCGCTATCTGCCGCTGATTCTCGGTTCGATCGCCTTCAACTATCTGGTCGGACGCGGACTCAGCCATATCAACTCGGACGGCGTGAACCATAAAGGACGCTGGCTGTTGATCCTTGGCGTGGTCGGCGACGTAGGCCTGCTGGCTTATTACAAATACGCCGATTTCTTTATCGAAAACTATAACGGGCTGCTCGGCCAAGACGTATCGTTGTTACATATCGTGCTTCCGCTCGGGATCAGCTTCTTCACGTTCACGCAGCTCGCCTATCTGGTCGATGCGTATCGCGGCAAGGTGAAAGAATACAATATCGCGAACTATGTACTGTTCGTGACCTTCTTCCCTCACTTGATCGCCGGACCGATCCTGCACCACAAAGAAATGATGCCGCAATTCGACGATCCGGACGGCAAGCGCGCGCGTGCGGACAATATTTCGCGCGGTATCTTCATCTTCTGTATCGGCCTGTTCAAAAAAGTCGTGATCGCGGATCTGCTCGCTCCGATCGCCACGGCCGGATTCGACAGCGGGCAGTCTTTGCATTTCGTGGAAGCCTGGACGACGTCGCTCGCGTATACGGGTCAATTGTATTTCGACTTTAGCGCTTACTCGGACATGGCGATTGGCTTGGGCCTGATGTTTAATATCAAGCTGCCGATCAACTTCAATTCGCCGTATAAAGGCACAAGCATCAAAGACTTCTGGGCAAGATGGCATATGACGCTCAGCCGCTTCCTGAAAGATTACATTTATATTCCGCTGGGCGGCAATCGCAAAGGCACGACCCGGACGTATATCAACCTGTTCCTGACCTTCCTGATCGGCGGATTCTGGCACGGAGCGGGCTGGACGTTCATTATCTGGGGCGCGATGCACGGCGCGGCACAGGTCGTGCAGCGCCTGTGGCAGTTGACCGGCATCAAGATGAACAAGTATTTGGGTTGGTTCATTACCTTCAACTTCGTCAACATCGCCTGGGTGTTTTTCCGCGCGGAACATTGGTCGGACGGCGTTCGCATTCTCAAAGGCATGTTCGGCATGAGCGGAGTCATCATCCCGCCGGATCTGTTGACCGCGGGTCTTCCGATCGTGGTCGTCTCGCTGCTGATCGCGTTCTTCGCCCGCAACTCGATCCAAATGACGGAGAACTTCAAGCCGACTCTGGGCCGTGCGGTGTTCGCCGGCGCTATCTTCGTCGTCTCGCTTCTGTATTTCAACCAAATCAGCGAATTCCTCTACTTCAATTTCTGAAATAAGGGTTCGGTTCGTCATGGGGGAAGGTTATGGATAACAAGGGTTATCGCAAGTTTTTGGTCAAATTCACCGCCAGTGCGCTCGTGTTCGCGCTGCTGGTCGGGTTGTTCATGTATATCGTCGACCCGCTTCAGCTGTACCGCAAATCAACGTTCTACGCGCCGCTGTATTCGTCGCAGGAACGTTACCAGAACGCGGGCCTGGCCCACAGTTACGAATACGACACCATCATTCTCGGCAGCTCGATGACGCAGAACTTCGTTCCGTCTTACGTGGAGAGCGTGATGGGCGGCGAGGTCATGAAGCTGTCGATCGAAGGATCCACCGCTATGGAGCAGCATGCCGTCGGCCAGGTCGCGCTGGATACCGGCCAAGTTAAGCGGGTGCTGTGGGGTCTCGATTACTTCGCCATGCGTCAAGACGTCGATGCGGAGTCGGAAAATATGCCGATGTACATGTACGATCATAATCCGTTCAACGATTACGAATACCTGTTTAACGTCTCCAATATCAAGCATGCCTGGAACGCGCTGACCACGCCGGAAAGCGAAGCCAAAGCGTTCCGGAATCTGGATACGCTGCGCAACTGGGACAAGTCGGCCAAATACAGCCAAGCGGCCGTGCTGGAGACTTGGGAAAAAGCGCGAACCAAAGAGATCGGCTACGGCAAAAACGAGTTTTCGCTCGATAACGTCAAAGCCGTGTTCGACAAGTACGTGCTGAGCTTGGTCAAAGAACATCCGGAAACGGAGTTCACCTTTTACTATCCGCCGTACACGATCCTGCGTCAGCAGGTCTGGGCGGAAACGAATCCGGTACGGGCCGAAAACCAGTACGCGATGAAAAAGTATATGTTCGAGCAGTTCAGCCAGTACCCGAACGTAAAGGTGTATGACTTCCAGCAAGATACTTCGATCACATACGATCTCGCTCAGTACAAGGATCTGTCGCACCATAGCCAAGCCATCAACGAATTGATCATCCGGGAAATTGCGGAAGGCAAAAATCGGGTAACAGCAGATAACGTGGACACGTTCAACGAAGAACTGGAAAGCCAGCTTGCGCATCTGGCGGTCGATATGGATAGCGGAGCGTTCAGCCTATTCGTGTACGTGGACGGCGAGGAAGCGAAGTTCAGCGTGCCCGCCCAGGTCCGCGAAGGCAAGATTCTGGTTCCGATCAAGGAACTGTCCGCCGCTCTCGGCGTGGAGTTCGGCTTCGACGGCACAAGCGTCGTCAAGCTGCGCAAAGGGGACATTACGGCAACCTTGACCAAAGGCAGCGCGGAGATGGTCGTACAGACCGGAGACGATGCGGCGAATGCCGAAACGGTCGATCTCGGCTACGCGATGCAAAATCTCAGCGGCAGCATGATGGTAACGATCGAGCCGATTGCCGACATATTTGCGGAGTCCTTCGAAGTGACCGAGCCGCAGCCGTATCTCAAGGAAATTCATATGGAGACGCAAGCAGCGGAATAATCGGGCATGACGTAATTCGTGTCGGCTGTTTGCTCCATTAAGAGGCAATAAAAGAGCGGCAAGTCGGGGATTGTTCCCGGCTTGCCGCTCTTTCGCATAGGATTCCGGTTAGGCTTCGTTTACGGGGCTGTCGATGTCACCTTGATTAAACATGGGAGGTAGCGAGAGCAGTGAAGCCAACTGCCGGAAATGTTGTTGGTTATTCAGCTCCTGCGACAACTTCCAACACTCGCGAACATGGGCAGACGAATAATCGCGACGTCCTCGATGGTGGTGGTAGACAGCCAAATGATAGTGCAAGCTGGCAAATGTGCTGCGGATGACGGAAGGCGGATAGTAGTTGTCCGGCCGTTGCTCCAAATAGTCCTCAAGCGGTTGGTAGCGTTCGGAGACCAGATCGTCAACGTCTGCGTGATGTCGATTTGCAGCCCGTACAAGACTGACCAGACAGAGCAACTCCTCATTCGGATGTTCATCCATATACGCGGCATACTGAGGCAGAATCGAGAAATTGCCAAGCATAAGTTCCAGGTCCAGACGATTGCCAAGTGCGAAAATTTTAAAATTGGCAACTTCTTCGCGTCCATCGTCGTCCATGATCTCGAAAGCGCTCAAGTCTGCATACTGCTCACCGTAAGGACGGGCTTCTTCGTAGCGTTCCTGTTCAATCAAGGACAATTGCTTATGAAGCAAGGCGCTGCCGTAATAGAAAACAAGCGACTTCAGCGGTAGAGGCTTCAGCTCGTTCTCCGGTTCTTTAAAATCTGGAGCACGCATCTCATCGTAACGTTTCGAAGCCGCTTCGAAAAGTTCATCAGCCAACGTCTCCATCTCCGCGTATTTCCCTAATACATAATAGAGATTGCTGAGTCGAAGCAGCGCGTCGAGTTTCAGCCAGACAGGCAGAAGGCCGCGAAACGGTTCGAATTGCACAGCAGCTTTCAGATTTTCCTCTCCGTCTTCGGTTAATCGGGCACGGAATAGACGATACTGACTGACGGATAAGCGTACGGAATGCTGATGTTTTTCGTGCTCCACCACGATCTCATAGAACGGAACGGCTTGCGCGAATTTCTCTGCCATAAACAAAGACTCGGCGGTCTCGAATACGAACGGTACATACTTGAGGTCTTCCAGCAATCTTTTGAGCACATGACGCACCAGATCGGTTCTGCCCAGTTCGGAGCAGGCCAGCAGAAAAGGCTCGATGCGTCGTCGGTTAGGCTTGCCGTCATAAAAGCATTCGCCCACGTATTCATCGAACAGCCAACCGGGCGGCATGCTTAAAGCTTCCGTGATCGTTGCCAGCTGATGAAACGATACGGGCTTGGGCGGCGTGCTGTTCAAGATTGCGCTGAACACACCGCGGTTCATACCGGATTTTTCGCTTAACGTTGAAAAGTTATGTCCTTGCGCCGCCATTTCTTTTTCGATCGCTGCGCGCAGTTTGAATGATTTTTCCATGGTGCACCTCTCAGAGGTCGGGCGAATCGGACTGCTCGCTATGCATCAGCGTAAGCGAAGCGAGCAGTCGAAACATCCGGTGATTGTTCAATTGATGGGACAGTTCCCAACTTTGAAGCGCCGCCTGAAGCGAATCTTCGATTCGACCGCGGCCAAAATGATAGATCGATAACTGATACAGCAGACGGGCAAAGCGGTTGCGTCCGACTTGCTTGGAATACATGCCGCCTTGCGTCTCCAGCAGATGTTGCAGATCAATCGGAAAACGAGGCAGATATTTATCTACCGAAATTCGGTAAGCATTCGCTGTTTTAAGCAGGACGATCAACCCCGGCACCCGCTCTTGGGGGTGAACCTCAAGCAGCTCGACATACTCGGGCAAAACGTCCAGCTCGCCGTTCAATAAGCGGCATCCGATCCGGTTCGCATGGGCGAAAAGCGCCAGGCGGGCAAGAGGCTCCTCATTAGCGGAATCCGCTCCTGCAAGCCATGATAAATCTTCGTACCGCGCCGAATAAGCTTCGGCTTCCTTGAATTCGCCCTTCTCGCAAAGCGCGATCTGCTTCATCACGTATCCCTGGCTGTAGTAGACCAAGACCGGCCGGGCAAGCTCGCGGTCCGGAGCAAAGGGTTTGGCCGGAGCTTGGTCTTGCGATCCGAACAGCCGCAGGCACAGCGAAATCAATTCGTCCGCGACCGTATCCAGCTCCTCCGCATCCATCCGGTTGAAGCAAAGGCTACCCATAACCGTCAAGGCTTCCAGCTTCAGTTCATCCGGCAAGTTATTGCGGTAAGGCAAGAAAGCATTAAGCACGCGAGAATTATTCTCTTCGTCTTGATTCAAGTGCAATAAAAAAAGACGGTAGCGACAAATCGCATTTTCTACTGAGTGGCGATCACCGTTATGAGTCAGTAGGTATTCATATAAACGTATCGTCAGCGGATTGGTTTCTTCTTTATTTTCGCGCTCGGCAATTTTGAAAAGGATCGGCAGATAGCGGGCTTCGCCATCCAGCCTGCGCAGCACCTCTTCGATGCAGGCCGGATGGCCGAGTTCGACGCAGCGTTCCAGGAACGGTTCGATCCGGCTTCGATTCGGTCGCCCGCCAAAAAAACATTCGTCGATGTACAAATCAAAAAAGGCGTCTTCCTGCAAAGCGAGCGCCTTCGTAATGTTCGTTAAATGCTGGAACGACATCGGGCTTTGCCTGGAACTTCCTCCGACAAAGATCAGGCTTAGCGATCCTCGGGGGATGCCTGATTTTTCCGATAAAACAGAAAAATTATATCCTCGTTTACGCATATTCTGTTTGATGGCCGAGCGGAGTGGACTGGAGATCTGCATGTAGGGCACCTCGGTCAGAAATATGAAAAAGCCAACCTCAACGGGTGGCGGGCGGTAAATTGAATTGTGCGCGCAACCAAACGTATCACATAGCGTCACGGCCTGCATATCTATCGCAATTGACTTATTATAAGCCCCGATAGTGAAACGTTTGTAACATATCTTTAATATCTATTCCTAAAATCTCGAAAGTATAATGAATTTGATAAAATACGCAATAAAATCCCTGTAAATATCAAGCGTGTCAGGGAGTGGTTTTTTATGAGATTAAGTATAGCACTTTTAAGAAAGGTGTGGGGGTAATGGGAAATAGAGGGGATGAGAGGAGTTTAATTAATAGCTTGAAATTAGATCTAGGCATAAAAAAAGGGAGCAAGGAGGCTCCAGAATAAATAACCAGGTTAGATTATGGATTCGTCGTACATATTATAAAACGCAGTCAAGGAAGCTAATAGCCGGAAATGTTGTTGGTTGTTGACGGTTTGAGACATGTTCCAGCATCTAATTGCGGCAGTTAATGACTTTTGGATTCGTCCTGCATTGGAGTGGTAGATCGCCAAGTGATAGAGCAAATAAGCGAGGTTATTTCGCTTCGCGATTTCTGTATAATAGCCATTCGGGTTTTCAAGTAACTCTTCTAGCTCAGGTTCGAAGCGTTCCACGAAATAATCGATTGGAAAATTGAACGTGTTGGCCGACTCGAGAATAGTAATCAGCCCAGGGATCAGTTCTTCGGGATGATCTTCTAAAAAGGCAGTGTAATCGGGGAGTACGTTCATATTCCCTTGTAAAAGTTCAAAGTTCCACAAGTTAGCTTGCGCAAAGATCACGAATTTTGAAAGTTCCTTTTTTGCGACTTCGCTCCCGTCGTCAAACCATTGAAGCTTCCCGTATTCGGTGCAGTAGGCTTGCGCTTCCCTATACTGTTTAAACCCTTCAAGCGCGCATTGTTTAGCTAAATGGGCTTGTCCGTAATAGACTACAGGATGACGTTCGCATAAGTTTTTATAACGGGCTATGGCTTTGAAATTCGGAGTATTTGCAGTGCCGAATAATCGAATGCAAAATAGGATGAATTTGTCGGACATCACATCTAATTCTTCGAACTTTCGCTGATTATAAAGGATATGTAAGGCATTAATCGAAGCATCTAAATATAAATGCGTAGGTAAATAGGGATAGAACGGCAAGAAACGATATAAAATTTCAAGATTAAGGTCGCTGTCCAAGGACATGGCAGAGCGAAAAATTCGATAATGGCAAGTTGCCAGCAAGCTTCGGGAAGTTTCTGTCGTTAGGTTTACGATCCAGTCATACAATAGAGAAGCAGCCTCGCCCATGCCGCTTTTACTCAGTTCCTCGGCTACGCCAAACACCACCGGCACATAATAAGCATTGTGCTCAAGCCGCTCTACCACATGAACCAGATGATGATTCAAGCCAAGTTCGCCACAGCGTTGCAGAACCTTTTCGATTCGACTACGATTGAAGTTTTCTTTAGTAAAATACTCTTGGATATAAAGGTCGAAAAAGTGATCCTCGGGATATCCCAGTGTTAACGTTATTTTGATTAAATGCTCGAAGGAGATGGGTTTAGGGTCTTCTTGTCTGAATATTAAGCTTAAGGTACTTCGAGAAAGCCCGGATTTCGTTGCAAACTGTGAGATTGAAGAATGCTTATTTAAAACTTCTTTTGAAAGTAAGAAGCGGAGAGGGATGTTTTGTACCATAACAGCCTCCTGTAAAGTAGATAATTATAATAAAAAAACCAGCTCACTGAGCTGGTTGAAGTTCAAAATTTCTTATAAGTGTTTCTAGCTTAAGAATCTCCAGCGCCGTTAGTCATCTTTTGGTAGAGGGTTGCGGGACTAACACTAGAAACATCTTTCTTAACCGATGGTTGAAGGCTAGCTTGATCTGCTGATGCTACAGCTGCCGTAGAACTTAAAGCCAGCACTATCATAAAACTAGAAAGAAATTTACGCATTACGATACACACTCCTTATTAGGTTTTCGTACTTCTTTTTTTGTTCTTCAGAAGAATAGAGTCTGAACTCTTCAAAAAAAGGAACACACTTCATAAACATATGCTTATTGTTTATTATAATAGCCATTTCCAGACTGAGTAAAGAGCTATTTAAAGCAGAGGAATAATCTTTCTTTTCCAAATAATAAACAGCCAATTCAAAACAAATTTTTGCATACCAGTTCGTTTTGCTACGTTTATTATATTGTGTTTGTACATCCTCATAAGAATTAAAGAAATCATCAAAATGCTCTAGAGCAGTGCTGATATCGAAGCGGTGCTTATTGGCAGACTGCAACAGAATGAGCAAACTAGGCAATTTTTCATTTGGATTTTGGTCTAAGAATTCAATAAATGAAGGTAGAACTTCAGTGTTTCCTTTTAAAATTTCAATATTCATAGAATTGGCGTGCGCATAAAGCTTAAACTTTTCGACTTCTTTAATACCTCTTTCATCGAGTCCTTCAAACCAACTTAAATCCTCGTAACCGCGATTATACTCCTTAGCTTCGTCAAACTTTTGGTAATACTCAATCAACACCGCTTCTTTCATCAGAAATCCTTGTCCGTAGTAAGCCACTAGAGGGCGATCTGTATTTAAAGAGATATATTTGGCTTTAGCGTTTAATTTCATCTTTTCTAATTGATAGACAGTTTGAGAGAACGCATAAAGTTGATCTGCGTAAATTTCAGTCTCTGTCCATCGACCAAGAGCATAATAGGTGTGTGTTAAATGCAGCAATCCGTCCAAACGATGATGATCCGGTAATTTTCCGCAGAAAGGTTCGAATCGCATGGTCACTCGTAGATTCTGCTCATTATCCTCTCCCAGCGAGGCGCGGAAAATCCGATAGTGACTGACCGCCAGGCGTTCTGCGTGGTTATACTTCTCATTCTCCACCACGCACTCGTAAAATACCAACGACTCTTTAACTTTGCCCGAGGTGAACAGATTCTCCGCAATGTCGAAGATCATCGAGACATGCTTAAGGTCTTCGAGCAGGCGGGATAGCACTTCGCGGATGCAGTCCATCTTGCCCAGTTCGGCGCAGCGGATTAGGAAGGGCTCGACACGGCGGCGGTTAGGCTTGCCGTCGTAGAAGCATTCCTCGATATAAAGGTCAAACATCCAGCCTTCCGGATAGCCGAACGCCCGGGTGATGGCTTCCATCTGGTTCAGCGAGATCGGCTTCGGAGGGCTGCCGTTGAGAATCGCACTGAAGATGCCGCGGTTGATGCCTGATAATTCGCCGAAGCTGGAAAAGTTCAAACCGAGTTCCGCGATGCCTTTTTCGATTTCCGAACGGAGAGTCATTGTCGTTTCCATAATCTGCACCTCGCTCACGCTGCTAAATTCCATTCAAATTTTAGCATCTCATATAATTCTTTTAATACTAGTAATTTACAATATACAGGAATAAATGAATAAAGGTCAATCGCTTTCGGGTTGGGAAAAACAGACAGGGAAAACCAGAAAATAAAACGTTACCATCCAAGATTTTAAAGGTTTTTTCTTATTTGCTGTGCAAGGTTGAATTGTGCGTTAAATTATATATCGGAAGAGAGCGAACGGATATGATAGTAATTTCGGCATATTGAAAATATAAGTATTCGGGCATGCGCCGCAAGCGATTTTTGCGCAAAAATCAGTACTCTTTCTATACAGACGAAATTCGACCGGAAAATGTTCAGGTTATTGGCATACTTTTCTCGCTATCATTTGTAGGCAGGCAGAACTGGGGTTACATATAAGAGTTGAAAGTTTGCATCTGGCCGTCCGGTTGCATTTTTGTGTCGGGGAAGCGAAAATAGGTGGAAAGCGGCACAGCCGCGCATAAGAATGCCTTCTATAATCGATTAGGAAGGGGCGAATGGCTTGGCGAAAAGGCTGGAAGGGAAACGTATAGCGATTACCGGTCCGCGCAAAGCGGAAGAGTTGAGCAGCATCGTGCATAAAATGGGAGGGATCGCGCTCGTTCGTCCGGCCCAAGGTACGGTATTTCTGGATGAACCGGAACTGGGCGGCGGGATCTCGGATTGGATTCGTTTGAAGCCGGAATGGTCCGTTTTGACAACCGGCATGGGATTGGAAGCTCTGATCAACACGGCGCAGGAGATGGAGCTGGAAGAGAACTTTATTGAATCCATCGCTCATTCAAAGATCGCGGCTCGCGGGTATAAGACAGTGAACGCATTGAAAAAAAGAGGACTGACTCCGCTTGTGCGCGATGACGACGGCAGTACGGAAGGGCTGCTGCGCCAGATGGAAGAATACGATTTTTCCGGCAACAACGCTGTCGTCCAGCTTCACGGCGATCCGGCTCCGCATCTGGTGTCGTGGTTGGAGGAGCGCGGTGCGACGGTGCGAACGATACTGCCTTACAAGCATATCGCGCCTCCCGAGGAGCAATTGCAGCAGCTGCTGGACGATATTTTGGAGCGCCGAGTGGATGCGGTCACGTTCACCAGCGGGCCTCAAGTGCGTTTTCTGATCGGACATGCGGCCGAGCGCGGGCTTGAAGAGGCGCTGCGAGCTTCGTTTGAAGACGAAGTGGTGGCTGTAGCCGTAGGCAAGGTGACCGCGCAGTCTATCCGCGAGGAGGGCATTGAGCGCGTGGTAGCCCCAAAAGAAGAACGCATGGGCAGCATGATGGTCGAGTTGGCCAAATATTACGCGGCGTTATCCACGGGAGAATCCCCGGAAGAGTCGGAGATCCTGTAGGCGGGTATGCACAAGCAAGGCAGGGCAAGCGAATTTATTCCATTTGAAAACGGAGGAATCGTACATGAGTGATCTGTTGAAAAAGGCGTTGTCGCTAGGAATCGGCCTGACTGTGGCGAGTAAGGAAAAGGTAGAGAAGGTCGTTGACGATCTCGTGAAAAAAGGCGAAATCGCGCCGTCCGAGTCCAAAGCGGTCGTGAATAAATTGATCGAGCGCGGAGAAGAAGAACGCAACACGATCAAAAACATGGTGCAGGAGCAGGTTCGTCGCGTGCTTCAAGATCTGGATGTTCCTGCGGGAAGCGACATTGCGAGTCTGGAACAGCGCATTGCGGTACTGGAACAACGCGTGGCGGAACTCGAAGGCAACAAGCCTGCCGTAACGGCGGACCCGGCCGCAGAAACGAATACCTACCGTCCGGGCACGTCCGGGGAAACGACGGCCGAATAAGATGGCTGTCCATATCCGCCATGCCGGCCGCTACCGGGAGATTGCGGTCGCATTGATCCGGCACGGCTTCGGGTACATGGTCGAGGAAATGGGGCTCACGCGCGTATTGCGTATGCCGATCCGCTGGATCAGAAGCGAGACGCCGGAAACGAAGACATTGGGCGAACGCATCCGCTTGGTCATGGAAGCGCTCGGCCCGACTTTTATCAAATTGGGACAGCTTGCGAGCACGCGCGCGGATCTGCTTCCGCCCGGCGTGATCAAAGAGCTGTCCAAGCTGCAAGACGACGTGCCGCCGTTCGAAGCGGAAGAAGCGCGGCGTATCGTGGAGCTGGAGCTGGGCGGTTCGATCGAAGACGTGATGAGCGACTTTTCCGAGCAACCGATTGCTGCGGCTTCGATCGGACAAGTGCATAGCGCAAGGCTGGTCGACGGCGGGCAGCGCGTGGCGATCAAGGTTCAGCGCCCCGGCGTCAAAAAGCAGGTGATGCGGGATTTGGAGATTTTGCACGATTTGGTTTCTTTGGGCTTGAAGCGCTGGGAGTGGGTGACCCGTTATCAGGTTCCCCAGCTTGTCGAAGAGTTTTCCCGTTCCATGGAAGCCGAGATGGACTATACCGCAGAAGCCCGCAACATGGAGCGGATATCCAAACAGTTCGTTCAGGAACCGCATATTCACGTCCCTGACGTATTTTGGGATTTTACGTCCGAACGCGTGCTGACGATGGGGTTCGTCGAAGGGGTCAAGCCGACCGATCGCCATTATCTGGAGCAGCGCGGTTACGACGTGAAAGAGATCGCTTCGCGCATCGTGAATGCCGTGCTGAACCAGATCTTTATCGGCGGGTTTTTCCACGCGGACCCTCACCCCGGCAATCTGTTGATTATGAAAGACGGTTCGATCACGTTTCTGGATTTCGGCATGGTCGGGCGGCTCAGTCCGGACATGCGGGAGTATTTGTCTTCGCTGGTCATCGCGCTGATGCGCCAGGATACCCCGGCCATGGTGCGGTCGATCGAGCGCATGGGCATGATTCCGGAAGAAACGGATGTCGGCGCGCTCAAGCGCGATCTGGAGCGGCTGCGGGAGCGGTATTACGACGTTGCTTTTTCCGAGGTCAATCTGGGTCAGGTCATCAACGACTTCTTCTCGACGGCCCGGCAGCACGGAATCGGGATTCCGCCGGATCTGCTGATGCTCGGCAAAGCGCTGATTACGACGGAAGGCATGGTGGAGAGGCTTGATCCGACCTTGAGCATCGTAACGCTGGCCGAGCCGTTCGGGCGCAAGCTGGCTCGGGAAAAGTTCGGCCCGGACCGATTGCGCCGCAAAACCGTTAGCGGTGCGCTGGGCGTGGTCGATTCGTTAGCAAATTTGCCGGATCGCCTGCGTCATCTGACGTCTTTTATCAGCGGCGGACGCGTTCGGGTAGAAGTGGAAGTCCCGGAGCTTCGAAAAGCGTCGCGCGGCGTGGATCGCCTGGTCAACCGCCTGGCGTTCAGCATCGTGCTGCTCGCATTCAGTATCGTGATGGCAGGACTGGTCGTCGGGGCTTCATTGGCGCAAAAAGAAACCATGATCTGGAACTATCCGATCATCGAAACGGGCTTGGTAGTTGCGGTGCTGATGGTCGTGCTGCTGCTCTATTCCATTTTCAGGTCCGGCAGGTTTTAGCGGAGCGCTCCCGGCATTTTGATGAAAACATTTCATGTAAATTTTCGAAAAAGGCAGGATTAAGGAAGCCGGGTGGCGAAAGACGTCGAAAATCGCCTCCTGGCTTTGTTTTATGCCGTTTTACTCCAGTAGCCGCACTTCCTTAAATTCTGTATAATGAGGGTCTTGACTACAACGGACCCGGGTTTTTCTGAAAGGGGAAAACTCCACAACATCATACAGGAATAGAGGATGGTTATGGAGCTAAGACAGCAGTGGTTCGGAAATGTGCGCGGCGACATCCTGTCCGGCATCACGGTGGCGCTCGCGCTTATTCCGGAAGCGATCGGATTTTCGATCGTGGCGGGCGTCGATCCCATCGTGGGTCTGCATGCCTCGATCGTCATCGCGATCGTCATTGCGTTTGTCGGCGGACGCGCAGGCATGATCTCGGCGGCAACGGGTGCGATGGCCGTGCTGATGGGCAGTTTGTATCGCGATCACGGCATGGAGTATTTGCTTGCGGCAGGCATTTTGGCAGGCGTCATTCAGGTGCTGCTTGGGGTGTTCGGCATCGGGAAGTTCATTACGTTCATTCCGAAGCCGGTCATGACCGGGTTTGTCAATGCGCTGGCGATCATTATCTTTATGGCGCAGCTTCCGCAGTTCGTGGGAGCAGGGCCGGCGATGTATGCAATCGTGGCGGGGACGCTTGCGATCATCTACATTTTGCCGCGATTCACTAAAGCCGTTCCGGCGCCGCTCGTCGCGATCGTCGTCATGTCATTGGTGGCGGTCTGGTTGAATCTGGACGTCAAAACGGTCGGGGAAATGGGGGAGCTGGGCACGACGCCTCCGCTGTTCCATATTCCGCAGATTGATTTGACGTGGAGCATGTTCGCAACGGTTCTGCCCGTCTCGATCTCGCTTGCGTTGGTCGGCTTGTTGGAGTCGCTGCTCACCGCTACGATCGTGGACGATATGACGGAGAGCAAAAGCAGCAAAAACGTCGAAGCGCGCGGTCAAGGCATCGCCAATATCGTCAACGGATTTTTCGGCGGTATGGCGGGCTGCGCGATGATCGGACAGTCGGTGATTAATATCAAGTCGGGTGGACGTGGGCGTTTGTCTACGTTTACCGCAGGCGCATTCTTGTTGGTTTTGCTGGTGCTGCTCGGCGATATTGTCAGTCAGATTCCTTTGGCGGCGCTGGTCGGGGTCATGATTATGGTCTCGATCGGGACGTTCGACTGGAGTTCGCTGTATCGGGCGAAAAAGATTCCGCTCGCCGATACGATCGTCATGCTTATCGTGGTCGGCATCGTCGTGGTCACGGATAATCTGTCGATCGGCGTGGGCGTGGGCGTTGTCCTGTGCACCTTGCATTTCGGGTGGAAGATCGCGAAGCTTAAGGTGACGGCGGAGACGAACAACGGGGTAAAAGTGTATGAAGTGCGCGGACAGATGTTCTTCGGAACCGCTGCGCATTTCGTGGATCGCTTTTCGCCGGCTGATGATCCGAATAAAGTCGTGATCGATCTCTCGCATTCGCATGTGTGGGACCATTCCGCCGCTTCGGCGATTGCGCGAGTCAAGTTTGAGTATTATAAGCAAGGTAAACAGGCAGAGGTTCGCGGCTTGAATGAAGACAGCCGCGTTTTGATCGAAAAATCGGGACTTTCCGCGCCTTCGGGCCATTGATTTCGGAAAAGGGGTATCCGTTAAGAGGATGACGGATGCCCCTTCTTTTGGAATTCGCGCAAGCGAATGCCAGCATCGCGGAAGACGTCCCCATACGGAGGAATGAATAGAATGAAGACATTTAAAGATTTGGGGATTGCTCCCGAGGTGCTGGACCGTTTGCAAGCACAGGGTATTACCGTACCGACGCCGGTACAAGCCGCTTCGCTGCCGCTGGCTTTGGAAGGCCGCGATCTGATGGTGCAAGCACAGACGGGCACGGGGAAGACGCTGGCCTTTATCCTGCCGATCTTGGAAAAAATCGCAGCCGGACGAGAATGGCACGACGGCGGCCGCTCGGAAGGCAAAGGCTTGCCGCCCGCACTGGTCGTCGCGCCGACGCGGGAGCTGGCATTGCAAATCACGGTCGAGGCTCGTAAAATGGCCGGACCGGAAATGCGGATTTTGTCCGTATACGGCGGTCAGGACGTAGAAGCCCAGCTGCACAAGCTGAAAAGCGGCTGCGATCTGGTTATCGGCACGCCGGGACGTCTGCTCGACCATATTCGCCGCGAGACGCTCAATCTGAGCCGCGTAAAAACGCTGGTGCTGGACGAAGCCGACCAAATGCTGCATATGGGCTTCCTGAAAGAAGTTCAAACGATCATCGAAGCGACGCCGCCGTCCCGTCAAACGATGCTGTTCTCCGCCACATTGCCGGATAACGTGCGTATTCTGGCCGGCGCGTATACCAAAAACGCCGAACAAATCAGCATCACGCCGGCGGAAAAGGTTCCGGCGCGCAATATTCGCCAGATCGCATTGGAATGTACGGACCGCAACAAGTACGACGCGCTTAAGTTCCTGATCGACCGCGATAATCCGTATCTGGCGGTCGTATTCTGCCGGACGAAGCGCCGCGCTTCCAAACTGAACGAAGAGATGCAGTTGGAAGGCTACAATTCCGCGGAACTGCACGGCGACTTGTCGCAAAACAAGCGCGAGCAGGTCATGCGCGCTTTCCGCGAAGCCCGTCTGCAAATCCTGATCGCGACGGATGTCGCGGCGCGCGGACTTGACGTCGAAGGCGTCTCCCACGTGTTCAACTTCGATATCCCGCAGGATACGGACAGCTACATCCACCGCATCGGCCGCACGGGCCGCGCGGGGGATAAAGGCTTGGCATATACGTTCGTGACGCAGCGCGAGCAAAGCACGCTGGATCTGATCGAAGACGCGACGAAGCAGCGTCCGGAAAAAGTAGCTTTCCAAAACGGCGGCATCATTCGCGTCGCCGATGCGACGCGCCGATCGAGCGACAGCCGCGAAGACCGTCGAGATAGCCGCGAAGGTTCCGTCAAAGGCGGCGGGAGACGCGGCGCGGGCGGAGGCCGCAGCGGCCAGGAAGGCGGCCGCGGCCGTCGCGGCAGAGACAACAGCCGCGATCAAGGACGCGACGAAGGTTCGCGCAGCGGCACTCGCCGCGTAGCCGGCGGCGAAGACCGTGCCGGACGAGACGGCGCAGGCGCCAGCCGCCGGGGCGGAAGTTCCCGCGGCGAGAGTACGGGACGCGGCAGCGCGCGCAGCGAAGGCGGATCGAACAGCGGAAGCGGCCGCGGCGGCCGCAAAAACGAATCCGCACGCAGCGGCGGCTACAACCGCAGCGAGTCCGGCCGCTCCGAATCCGGCCGCGGCGGATCTTCCCGCGGCACCGGCTCTGAGCGCGGCGGCAAAAGCAGCGGCACAGGTTCCGCCCGCAATAGCGGCGGCCGCAGCGACAATAACCGCGGACGCCGCCGCTAAGGTCTAAGATCGAGAATCGCACGAAGTCGAGCGAGTATCGCAGCTAAGTTCAACAGTAACGCGATCCTGGCATCCAGACCGACCCAAAAGATGCACATTGTTGAGTTCGCGTACACGCCCTGGCATAAAATCAAAACAAAATACGACAAAAAGAGCTCCTAGCCCATACTCATACGGATTAGGAGCTCTTTTTATGAAGCAAACGCCTCGCCTTTACACCATTCCTGCATATCAGCAGTAATTATCGATAGATAAAAAGGTTTGACGGTGTTTTTTAGTGAATTATTGCTGATATGCAGGAATATCACCAAATCCAAACAAATCCCGTGAAATTCTTGCTCATTTGCAGAATTGAAATACTCGATTCAAGCCCAATCAGCCTTCTTCTCACTCTCCCTTCCCCTCAAAAAAACGAGCCCCAGCCTTAGACCCGGAACTCGTCGATTGAGAATGTTCAATTCGCGGCAAAACGACAGCGGAGGGAGAAATTCAGGTTAAGACGCCTTTGAACCCGGAAAACTTCCACTGAAAATTCAATCCGTTTTCCGGGTGAGACAGCGTCTTATGAAGCATTTCGAAGAAAGGCACTTCGGAAGCATATGCTTGTAATTTCTCCCGCAGCGCCCGCCTTTCCCCGAATAGGATCTTCTCACTCTGAGAGCACCCGTCTCAGCGCTAAGACTCGTTTTTTAAATTATCGTACATCTTATTCATCAACCCTCGAAACTGCTCCCGCTCCTTCTCCGAGAAATTGCCAAAGGTCATGATATCGATCTCCTCCACCGCATCATGTACGCGCCTGGAAATCTCATGCCCTTCCGGCGTCAAACGAATGCGCCAGACACGTTGATCGTTCGGATCGGAGAAGCGTTCGACGAAGCCTGCTTGCTCAAGGCGAGTCAGCATAACCGTAAGAGTGGCAGGCTTGATATGCATGCGCTCCGCCAATTCTTTCTGGTTGAGTCCTTCATGATTGGACAAAATAAAAAATACCGGAGCTTGTCCGGGATGGATATCGAGGGTTTGGTGTACGGCGTGCATACGACTGTGGTGGGCGCGGAGCGTCCGGATAAATAGATGCGTCAACTCGTTGGAATCGGGCGGCACACGCAACCTCCTTTAATTTTAAAATCGGATACGTCAGGTATACCAGAGAAAAGAATCAGGCGTCAATAGATACAAGATAGCAAGTAATGCGTATTCCCTGTAATGAGTTGTACAAAAAAGTGTGCTTTTATCTGAATTTAGCAAAAATTGTTTTTTACTATCAAAGGCTATGATTAAAAAGTAAGCACGAGAGGGAAGGTGACCGCATTGGCTTACAATTCTTATCGCAACGAAGAACCGCTATACACCATGATCGAACGTTTGCGGCATGAGCTGCTGAAGATCACGGAACATAAGAGTTTTTGTGACCGGGACGTTGTCGAATTAAGCCAGCGGTTGGATGCTTATATTGTACTCGCGCAGCGTCAGAAACTGGGACGTTCGGAAGTCGGAGCGAGGTAGCGGCAACAACATGGCTTACTACAAGTCGGCAGGAGTCTGACGGCTTTCGATTGAACCATTAAATGATGCTGAAGCCGTACAATGAAATCTCGTGAAAAACCGTTTTATCAAAACGCATGGATTCCGGCCCCACCGATCCGTCTTTTGATCAAAGCGGTTTTTTCTATACAAAATTTTAAAAGATGAACCATGTTTACATTTTTTATTTTTTTATTTTTTTGTTATCTTGATGTACATACGCTTTGCAGTTACAATGAATTTAGTGTGGTTTCGCCTCGGAGGGCCTTACAAATCGCATTTGGATATTCAGTAATTTTTTAAACAAAAAGTAGAAATTATTCCGAAATATGCTATACTGCATATTAAATAAACTTTTTGGCTAAACTCTAACTTCACATAGAGAGGAATTCAAAATGAAGGATACCGGTATGATTCGTAGTTTGGATAGTCTCGGGCGGATCGTGATCCCTAGTGAAATTCGGGGAACCAGAAACATCGAGATTGGCGATTCGTTGGAATTTTTCGTAACGGACGACGGCATGCTTGTTATGCGCAAGTATAAGTCGACAGAATGTTCATTCTGCCGAACGCTAGATAGCGTTGTCTATTACAAAGATCAATTTGTATGCGCTTCGTGTCTACAGGAACTGAAGCATGCACCGGTCGTGCCGGTGACTCATGCTCCGACCATTGACGAATCTGCATCAAAGAAACGGATTCGGGTATCGGATATGCTGCCGCGCCTGGAGCAGGCACTGATCGACCATCCGGAAGCCAGTCAAAGCGAGATTGCTCAGATGTTGGGAATCAGCCAGAGTCGGGTAAGCCAGCTCAAAAAGCAGCTTAAGTACAAATCCTAATTGATCGTCATCAGGTTCCAAACTACCGATCTTATATTTTGCACGCGTTTGTGGTGCTGCTCCTGATAGGAGAGGTCCAAAAGCCGAGGGGGCTTTTGGGCCTTTTTGTCTTGGTTAACAAAATGGCGCTACCTAAATTTAACTTGACATTTGATAATGATTATCAGTATCTTAAACAGTAATGAAGAAAAAATGAAGTTATGATGATGGCGAGAGTATGGACGCAGACGAGCAACTCCATTTGGTTTTCACATAAGGGCTAAAGACTTTTCGGAAGGGAATGATTCACTCTATGTTCCGTTTAAGCACAACTAACCTTGATATCGCGTATGAGGATCGTCTGATCGTCAAGGATCTTAATATTGAAATTCCGCAAGGAAAAATTACCGCATTGGTCGGAGCGAACGGTTCGGGCAAATCGACGATTTTGAAAACGATGGCCCGTCTGATGCGCCCGAAAAACGGCAGCGTATTGCTCGACGGAAAGTCTATTCACAAACAGTCGACCCGCGAAATCGCGAAGCAGCTGGCGATCCTGCCGCAGACGCCTACCGCGCCGGAAGGACTTACCGTGACGGAACTGGTGTCTTACGGCCGTTTTCCCCACCAAAAAGGCTTCGGTACGCTGAAGGCCGAAGACAAGAAAGTCGTAGAATGGGCGCTTGACGTTACCAGCATGCGCGAATTCCATGACCGCCCGATCGACCAGCTTTCCGGCGGTCAGCGTCAGCGTGCGTGGATTGCGATGGCGCTGGCTCAGGAAACCGATATTCTGTTCCTCGACGAGCCGACCACTTATTTGGATATGGCGCACCAACTCGAAGTTCTTCAATTGCTGTACGATTTGAACAAGACGCAGGGCCGCACGATCGTCATGGTCGTGCACGACTTGAACCATGCGTCTCGCTTTGCCCAACATATGATCGCGATCAAGCAGGGCGAAGCACTGGCTTCCGGTACTCCGCTCGAAGTCATGTGTCCGCTTGTCATGCATGAAGTGTTCGGTATCGAAGCGGACATCGTGACCGATCCGCGCACGGGCGTGCCTCTGTGTTTGCCGTACGCGCTGTATGCGTTGTCGGAAGAACGCAAACGCGACGCTGCCGTACAAGGCGTCATGCCGCTCAATAACGGAAGCGGCGGCGAAGTGCGCCGTACCGCTTCGCAATAAGAAAGCAATCCGCCGATAGGAAACCGTATGCCGAGCAAGCTTCGGCATGCGGTTTTTCGCATTTCTATGATAAACCTTACGTTTGGATGTAAAAAGGTGGATCAAACAGCGGTTCTTTGTGACAACTATGTGAAATTTGACTCAAACTAAGGATTAGCTCTTGCAATGTGAAAAATGTCACACTATAATAAAGATATCAGGTGAACACATTCACAAACTAACCCAGCTAGCAAGGTGAAGAATTTCACAATAAAGCGTCACCGTACCTTGAGCCGGGTAGTTGTTAGAAAATCTTTTTTTACAGACCTATGTACAAATTTTCACATCACTTTGCAAGCAAAGTCATGTCTCATAAAAAATCATCTTATTGGAGGAATTTACTCATGAAAATCGCAGTTATCGGTTGTACGCACGCAGGAACCGCCGCTATCGTCCGCACCGCCAAGCTTTACCCGGATGCCGAAATCACGGTGTACGAGCGCAACGACAATATCTCTTTCCTCTCGTGCGGCATCGCGTTGTACGTCGGCGGCGTGGTCAAAGATCCGGACGGCCTTTTCTATTCCTCGCCGGAACATCTGATGACGCTGGGCGTGAAGACCCGCATGCGTCACGAAGTGCTGAATGTGAATGCCGAGGGCAAGACCCTTACCGTGCGCGATCTGGAAAACGGCGAAGAATTCGATGACACGTTCGACAAGCTGATCGTGACTACGGGTTCGTGGCCGATCATTCCGCAGTTCGAAGGCATCGAATTGGACAATATCATCCTGTCGAAAAACTTCAATCACTCCAACATGATCATCGAAAAAGCGAAAACCGCGAAAAACGTCGTCGTGATCGGCGCAGGCTACATCGGCGTGGAATTGGTCGAAGCTTTTGAAATGAACGGTAAAAAAGTGACCCTGATCGACGCGGAAAAACGCATTCTGAGCAAATACTTGGACGCCGAGTTCACCGACCGTATCGAAGACTCGTTAATGGAACAAGGTATTATGCTGGCTTTGGACGAAAAGGTTGAGCGCTTCGAAGGCAAAGACGGCAAAGTGCAAAAAGTCGTCACGTCGAAAGGCGAGCATGAAGCGGACATGGTCATCCTGTGCATCGGTTTCCGTCCGAATACCGAACTGCTCAAAGATCAGGTCGACATGCTGCCGAACGGCGCGATCCTGGTCGACAACTACATGGAAACAAGCGTCAAAGACGTGTACGCCGCCGGCGACAGCTGCGCGATCCGTTACAATCCGACAGGCAAAGCCGCTTACATTCCTTTGGCGACCAATGCCGTGCGCATGGGTACGCTCGTCGCGCTGAACCTGGTCGAAAAGAAAATTGCCTACATGGGCACCCAGGGCACGAGCGGCATCAAGATCTACGAAAACAACATCGCGGCGACCGGCATGATCGAAGTGGCGGCTCGCGAAGCGGGTCTTGACGTGTCCGTGGCGACGTTCGAAGACAACTACCGTCCGGAGTTTATGCCGGAGTACGAAAAAGCGACCTTCAAGATCGTATTCGAAAAAGACAGCCGTCGCATCGTCGGCGCGCAGCTTATGTCCAAGGTGGACCTGACGCAGTCGATCAACACGCTGTCGGTCTGCATTCAAAACAAGATGACTGTCGAAGAATTGGCCTTCGTCGACTTCTTCTTCCAACCGCATTACAACAAACCGTGGAACTACCTGAACTCGCTGGGCTTTGCGGCGATGGACGCGCAGCCGGCTTCGGAGGCGGAGGAAAGAGCGGCACGTTCTGTGAAGGAGCAGACGAACGCCTAAAGGCTAGGGCGGGGCTGCGGGAGAAATTCATTTCGGTCGCGTGTTGCATTTGGGAAGCCGCATTGAATTTGAATAAGGAAGCTTCCCAACTGCAAAGGCGAACGCTAACGCTCCTGCACTGAATTTCTCCCTCCGCATGCTTAAGGCGTCCGCGCTCGGACTTTTGAATAAAATAAAGATAAAAGAAAAAGCCGTCCCAAGCCGCAACGCGGCGCCGGGACGGCTTTTTTGGTGTTTGGGTCGGCTTGTGCCCGTTATGCGTCGCACGGCTTATTTGCCGTACCAGATCGGGACGTTTTGCTTGAAGCCGTCGAAGTCGGTCCAGATTTGTCGGGAGCGCTTCAGGGTATCGCTGATTTCGGGTTCGCCGAAAGGGGCGGCCCAGACGATAGCGTATAGGCATTCCAGGGCGCAATAGAGGGACAAGCGGCCGAAGAAGTCCGGAGGATGCGGTCCGGATTGAAGGTAACCATCGAGTTGTCCTTTGGCGAAAGGCAGGCTGATCCGGCTCGTAAAGGTCACCAGGCGGTTAAAGTCCCGATAAGGGTCGCCGTAATCGGAACGGTTAAAGTCGATGATATGCAGGCTGCCGTCGGGCGCGAGAATCATATTGCCCGGGTGGTAATCGCCTTGGCGGAATGCCGGAGAAACATTTTCCAGAAGCGGGAGACGGGATTTGATCTGCTTGATCAGTTCGCGATCGAAAGGAAGGCGGTAGCCGCATGATTCGTACTTGCCCTGCTTGCGCTTGATTTCCGCCCGGGCGGCAGCGGAAGGCGAAGCGGTTCCCGCCGGAGCAGGGAGCGTATGCATGAGATGCAGCCATTCGCCTGCCTTCCGTCCGAGGCGGTAAGCTTCGTCATCCGAAAGGCGGGGAAGGATGTCCTGCGCGTCTTCGCCCTCGATCCAACTCAGCAGCGAGTAGACGAAAGGCTGGCCGTCGGGCCCGCCTCGATCGCCCGAGCCTGCGCATAGGCCGAAGCCGATCGGGGAAGACATCGGAATGCCCAGCGCGCGGGCTTGGCTTACGCGTTCGAATTCGGCTTTTTTGGCATCCGCCGACGAGGATTCGGACAGACGCAGCAGCAGCGAGCGGCCGTCATGCGTATGAATTCGGTATTTCCGGTCCGCGGACCAGCCTTTAAGAATCGGTTCGGCCGCTGTCCAAGCATCGGACCCGGTAATGGCAGTCATCCACTCCGGGATCGGGGAATAAACCGAAGCGCTGTTGTTCATCGTGAACGCCTCCTTTTTACCTACTATACGACGAACAAGTCCAAAAATTAAAATAGGGAAAATATAGGATACATACAGGGAACGCCCCAATGGACAAAGAAGGAAATGAATTTCCTGAAAATACGTGAAATAATTCACTTTATTTGCGATTGTATGAGGTTTATCACGTACTCACTCGATCTTCTAAGCTAAAATGGGGTACGAGAAGGAATTGTTCAAATTTTAGCTATAAAGGGGACGACAACAATGGCTTACAACAAACCGCCGCAAATCGCAGAAGTTACGGTCGAGAACGGCGTCAAGAAGGCACACAATCCGCTTTCTTCCGTTCTGATCCTCGGGTTTTTGGCCGGGGCGTTCATTGCGCTTGGATTCCTGCTGGATATTCGGGTCATCGCCAATACGCCGGAAGAATGGGGCAGCATGGCGAACTTTATCGGAGCAGCCGTTTTCCCGGTGGGTCTGGTGCTGGTGCTGCTCGCCGGCGGAGAACTGCTGACAGGCAATATGATGGCTGTGCCGCTGGCACGTATGGCGCGCCGCATTACGACAGGTGAGATGCTAAAGAACCTTGTTCTGGTCACGATTGCGAACTTTGCGGGGGCGATCTTCGTTGCGTATTTCTTCGGTCATGTCGTGGGTCTGACTTCTTCGGGTCCTTATCTGGACAAGCTGGTGGATATGGCGGGGCATAAGATCGACAGCACTTTCCTGCAATCGTTTATCTCGGGCATCGGCTGTAACTGGCTGGTCGCGCTGGCGGTGTGGCTCAGCTACGGGGCGGACAATATGAGCGGGAAAATCTTGGGAATCTGGTTCCCGACGATGGCGTTTGTCGCAATCGGCTTCCAGCACGTTGTAGCCAATATGTTCCTGATCCCGGCTGCGATCTTCGAAGGACACTTCACTTGGGGGCAATACTTCATGAATTTCGTGCCTGTATGGTTCGGCAATCTCACGGGCGGAGCGATCTTCGTCGCCGCCGCGTATTGGGGCACCTATCTGCGCAAGCCTGCTGAAACGAAGGTTGCTCCAGCGGGACAAAGCAATTATGGCACGCAAGAGCTGAAAAAGAACGCCTGACCGGATTGCTTTTCTTTTGAAGGCACGTGTGCAAACTTTGATGCAAGCGCGAAAAAGAACCTGTGGTGCGTCGCGGATAACGCGACGCACCACAGGTTCTTTTTACTGACGCCGCCGAATTCTGGATGTGCGAAACGGGGTTAGTAGCTTGACCAAGTTAAATGTAAGGTGACGCCCGTCTGAAACGCAAACCTATGATTAAAGTAGGTCAAGCTACTAGGACTCTGTGCCAAAAGAAGGTAAGGTTACGCTCGTCCGAAACGCACTATTTAACCGGGTACAGAGTACTAGGTACGCTCTTCGGTCAGAATCTGCGGAGCTTCCGGTGCACGGTAGGCTTGCATCTGATCGAGCAGCGCCGACGGCTCTTGAGCGGTTAACAGGATCTCGCGGTGCTGAGGCGTAACGAATCCTTCGCCTGTCATCCGGTCGAACAACGCAATCAGCGGATCGTAATAGCCTGCGGCGTTCAACACGCCGATCGGCTTGGTGTGTAAGCCTAGCTGCGCCCAGGTGAAGACTTCGAAATATTCTTCCATCGTACCGGAGCCTCCGGGCAGTGTCACGAAGCCTTCGGCCAGTTCGGCCATTTTGGCTTTGCGCTCGTGCATCGACTCCACCATGATCAGCTCGGTCAAGCCCAGATGCGCGATTTCCCGGGTCTGCATAAACGTGGGCAGTACGCCGATGGCGCTTCCGCCATTGTCCAGTACAGCATCGGCGACCGCACCCATCAGGCCGACTCGCGAGCCGCCATAGACAAGCGTAATTCCACGTCGGGCCATCTCAAGACCTAGCGCACGTGCGCTTTCCATGTAAGCAGGCGAGGCGCCTTCTCTCGAACCGCAGAATACGGCAATGCTGTTTGGCATGATGTGCACATCTCCTTTTTCGAAAAATGGATAACCCCTGTTGCATTAGGCTCAATATAACACAGCGCCGCCGAAGCCGACAGGTCCGAACGCCGGGTAAAACGCATGTTAAAAAGTATGGAATCGAAGTTGAAAAGGTTCGATACGTCGCGCAAAGCCACATAAATCGCTGCTAAATTCAATACTGCCACGTGTATAGCGCTTTGCCGTTCTCGTCTTGTCCTTCGATGTATAAAAGCTCCGATTCCATGACGTCCCCGCTGTCCTCTCGGATATAAGTCGTCTGATCGTCCTCGATCGGAATATCGATCTTGCCCAGATCATAGTTCATGACGATCCGGTGAATCCGTTTGTCGTTGACCGTTCCTCCCACCCAGGACAGGCTTTCATCTTGATCGGGGAGGCTCATCGAGCCCGTGCCGGGAACGAACGGAAGCTGTTTGCCTTCGTCGGTCAACTCGCGCGAAAAGTCCAGGCGCTCGTAGACGTAGCTGTTTCCTTTGCGTTTCGCCAATACGTTTCCTTGATAAGGTTCGCCCCGGTAAACGTAAGGAAACGAAGCCAGCACATAGTCGCCGTCGATCATTTCGGCGTCGATATGGATGTCGTCGATCTGATGCTTATATTCATAGGCGGCCGCCGCTTTCACGATGTCTTCCAATGACTTGCCCGCTATCGTTTTGGCACGAACCAATATGCTCTGATTCGACGCGCCGAGGTCCACTTCTTCGGGATCGTACATGGTTTGAACTTCCGGTACGTTTTGCCAGGCTGCGCGGGGCTCCGTTTCTCCGCCCCTTTTCCATTTGTATCCGGAAAAAGCCGCTGCGTAGCCGACCGAAGGACGCTGCTGGTCGGGATAACGTTTCACTTGGATCATCCGATCCATGACTACTTGGTTGGCCCATTCGGCCGGCGAGCAGGCGGTGAGCGCAAGGATGCCTACCGTCCCGGCGACTGCGCAAATCCAGGTTTTTTTTCTGGGCATAATCTTTTCCTCCTCGAACGAACGCGTGATGACGGTACAGGATCTACTTCATAGACGCGTTCCGGGCAAAAAGAGTCATGCAAAATAAATTCGCCTTCACAAGTCCGGGGGAAGGAGCTTGTGAAGGCGAATTTCGGGAGTGGTCCATGATATGGCAGCAGGTACAGTTCATGAAGGGGACATCACTTACCGCCTATTTGCCAATGCTTTTAAATAACCGCGAGTACGTATCGTTGAAACACTTGTCTGCTTCGCTCACGAAAAAATATTTCGTCGGTAAACTATGCTACAATAAAAGCCTGGAAGAATTTAAGATTTCACGTGAGAAAGGAGCCGTCTGTCGTGTCCATGACTGAACGGCCTAGCGGCGTGTTTCCGGCGGTCTGCCCGCTCGATTGCCCGGACACCTGCGGCCTGCTGCTGCACAAGGAAGAAGGCAAGATCGTCAAAGTCACAGGCAATCCACATCATCCCGCAACCAAAGGGGCGATCTGCAATAAAGTCAGGCATATGGCCGAAAAAGTGCATCACCAAGATCGGCTGCTTTATCCGATGAAGCGTTCCGGTCCAAAAGGATCGGGGCGCTTCGTGCGCATTTCTTGGGAGGAAGCGATCGCGGAAATCGCGGAAAAGTTCCGCGTATTGTCCGCCGAGCACGGAGCCGATTCGATCCTCCCTTACAGTTTTTACGGCAATATGGGCGTGCTGAACGCCGAAGGGATGGATCGTCGTTTCTTCGGCAAACTGGGGGCTTCGAAGCTTGCGTATACGATCTGCAACTCGGCGGGAAATACCGGTTGGAAGTATACGATGGGCTTTGGCGGAGGTTCAAGTCCGGAAGATACGCTGAACGCCAAGCTATTTATCGTATGGGGCGGCAATATCGTCAGCACAAGCATGCACCAAGCCGTCCTGATGGAGCAGGCCCGCAAAAACGGCGCGAAAGTCGTCGTGATCGACGTGCACAAAAATCTGACCGGACGCCGCGCCGACTGGTTCATTCCGCTCTATCCGGGCACGGATACGGCGCTTGCGCTCGGCCTCATGCATGTGCTGTTCGAACGCGGCCTGACGGACGAAGCTTTTCTTCAAGCATATGCCGTCGGGCACGAGGAACTGCGCGAACATGTCAAGGACTATACGCCTGAGCGGGTTTCGCGAATCACAGGCGTTCCGGTCGACGATATCATCCGGTTGGCCTTGCTGTACGGCGAGACATCGCCGAGTCATATCCATATCGGTAACGGTCTTCAGCATCACGACAACGGAGGCATGGCGGTGCGCACGGTATCCTGTTTGCCCGCGTTGACCGGACAATGGACGCGCGGCGGCGGAGCGTTCAAGTCCAATGGCGCATACGCTTCGCTGAACGACGATGCGCTCACGCGTCCCGATCTGCGGCGTAATCCCGGCGTTCGCACGATCAATATGAACAAGCTGGCCGACGCTCTGCTGACGCTTGAACCGAAGGTGAGAGGGCTGTTCGTGTTCGGCAGTAATCCCGCCGTCGTCGCGCCGGAGTCCGACCGCGTACGCGAAGGACTGGAACGGGAAGACCTGTTCACCGTCGTGCACGAGCTGTTCCTGACCGATACGGCCAAATACGCGGACATCGTGCTGCCTGCCACGTCCAGCTTTGAAAATACCGATCTTTATACGTCGTACTGGCATCATTATGTGCAGCTTCAGGAGCCTGTGATCGCGCCCGTTGGGGAGAGCAAAAGCAACTTTGAGCTATTCAGCCTGTTGGCTCAAGCGATGGGGTTCGAAGAAGCAGCTTTTCGCGAGCACGAAGCGTCGGTCATTCATGCGGCGTTGGACAACCCGGGCAATCCTTATTTAAAAGGCGTCACGCTGGAGCGTCTGCAAGCGGAACGTTTCGTCGAACTCGACATGTCGGCAAAAGCCAACTATCTCCAACGTTTGGCGACGCCTTCGGGCAAAATCGAATTGTACTCGGAGCAGCTTCAGGTACTCGGCCTTCCGCCGCTTCCGACCTACATGCCGCTTGAGGAAGGCTTTGACGGCGAAAATCGCGGGTCCAAAAACAACGTGTATCCGCTCATGTTCGTCAGCCCGCCCAACCACAACTTCCTGAACTCCACGTTCGCCAACGTAGAGAAGCACCAGTCGATGGAAAAAGAACCGCTGCTCCAGATCCACCCTCAGGACGCAGCAGCCCGAAACATCGAAGACGGACAGTGGGTCGAAGCCTATAACGCGCGAGGCATCTATTCGTTAAAAGCCGTCGTCACAGACCTGATGCTGCCGGGAACCGTCATCAGCCAAGGATTATGGTGGAACGCGAATCCCGGCGAATACGGCACCAATAAACGCCGCCTGGCCAACGCTCTCACCTCGTCCCGAATCGCCGACATGGGCGGCGGCGCGACGTTCTTTTCCACGACCGTCGAAGTCAGACACGCGCAGAAAGTGGAGACACCGCAAAGAGAGATTGAGTGAAGTACAGGATTTTTTTAAAAAATAAAAACCTGCCGAGAAAGTCCAACGTAGCTGGAAGCGAGAAGACGGAGAGAAAGATTCAGTGAAAGACGCCTTGGAACTCGGAAAATTCCTTATTTCAATCCAATCCATTTTCCGAGTGAGACAGCGTCTTGAACGAATTTTTCTCGCAGTCTTCTCGCTTCCCTCGCCACTGTAACTTCCCCGACACCCTCAGCTCAACAAGAGAGGAACAAGAACGTACATGAATTGGCTTCAACGTTATCCCAAAGAAATTCAGGCCTTGCTGCTGGCAAGCCTGATTAACTCTACCGGCAGCGCGCTCATGTGGCCGCTGACGACGATGTATGTGTTCGGCGAGCTGGGCCGCAGCATGCAGGACGCCGGACTGGTCATTTTGCTGCAATCGCTGGGCGGGATCGCCGGGCAGTTGGTCGGCGGCGCGATGTATCATCGAATCGGCGTGAAAAAATTGCTGGTCGGCTCGCTGTTTATCAATGCCTTATCGCTGTTCGCTTTGCCGATCGTCAGCGCTCACTGGGGACTGTACATGGCGACGATGCTGATCGTCGGCTTCAGCAACGCCATGACGCTGCCCGCGATCCAGGCGTTTATCGGCTTCCGCTTCGCTTCGCGCCGAGGCGAAATTTTCAATACGATCTATGTCGGCAACAATATCGGCGTCGCGTTGGGTACGGCGCTGAGCGGCCCGTTGGCTCAACTTTCGTTTCCGCTGACCTTCGTGCTGAACGGCTTTACCTGCTTGCTGTTCGCCTTCTATTTCTTCGTTTATTTGAATCGCGTTGATCGGGCCGGAGGCTTGCATGTCGAAGCGAAGACGTCCAAGCGCGAGCAAAAAGCGCTGCCGCTGCTCAAAAACACCCGTGTCTATCTGTATATGGGGATAGGCGCGTTGTTCCTATGGCTCGGCAATTGCATCTGGAACGGAGGCGTATCGCCGGCGATTCTGTCGGAAGGCAAGCCGCCGTCCCATTACAGTATTCTCTGGACGATGAACGGCGTGCTGATCTTTGCGCTTCAGCCGCTTATTTCCTGGATGAAGCGTTCCTTCGCCCGCAAGCCGGAATCGCAGATGACCGCAGGCAGTCTTTTTTATCTGGCCGGGTATCTGGTTATTCTATTGTTTCCGCAATACGGAGCACTCGTCGCGGCCATGTTCCTGGCGACCATCGGCGAAATTTTATTCCAGCCCGCGATGCCTGCTTTTATATCCGAGCGGACTAGTGCCAACGCGCCTTTCTATCTCGGGGTATCCGGCGGTATCGGACAAGCGGGTCGCGTTATCGGGCCTTATATCATGGGGATTTTGTATGACCGCGGCGGACTCGGGCCTGTCGCATGGCTGGCTGTAGCGGCGGCGATCCTGTCCTTTTTATTCTTCGTGCTGAACCATCGTCTTCAACGCTCGCCAAAAGCAATCGCGATCGAATAAAGTAGAGGTAAGATGCAGGACCGGATCATAAGGGATCAGAGGAGGAGCGGGGATGAAGCGGACGATCGAAAATGAAGTCACGATTCGCGAATCGACGATGAAGGATGCCAAACCATTGATGCGGATCGACAAGTTGGTGTGGAATTCTCGCAACTCGCCGCAGATTCCCGTCTGGAAGTCGCGTACGCATTATTTGCGCAATTGCCCGCCGGAAAATCAATTGGTGGCCGAATGCGACGGGATCGTGGTGGGCTGCATCGGCTGGCGGCCGCCGACGCTGATGTTCAGCAATGCGCATGTAGCGGAGATCTATATCGCGGTACATCCGGCGTATCAAGGGATGGGCGTGGGACGGAAGCTGATCGCGGCGATCAAGCTGCATACGATGCGCCGGGGCGTGAAAAAATTGCGCCTGCGCGTGTTATCGACCAATGAGGACGCGATCCGCTTCTATTTGCGCTGCGGCTTCACCATCGAAGGTAAGCTGGAGCGGGAGTATCAGATTGACGGAAAGTTCGTCGATGACGTACTTATGAGCTGCTGGCTTCTGTAAAAAAGATTGATCGACATGCTTAAAAAAGTGGTCGCTTTGTGCCCCATTCTTCGGCCAGCATCCCGTAGACCGCGTGATCCACGTAACCGTCGTCCAGTTTCTCGGCTTGACGAAGCACCCCTTCGAGCAGAAAGCCAAGCCGTTCGGGAATGCCCCGACTGCGCCGGTTGTTCGTCGCGCAGCGAATCTCGATCCGATGCAGACCCAGTTCGATAAAGGCATAGTCGATCAAGGCTCGCGAGGCCAGCGACATCAAGCCTCGCCCTTCGAAGGACTCACCGAGCCAATAGCCAATCTGGGTTGAACGGCTGCGCCAATTGATCTCGTGGAAGCCGATCACTCCAGCCAGCTGCTCGCGCTCCCACAGTCCGGCCGTAATTGCGTCGTTCTCTGCATAAAGACGGGCGGCATTCCCGATAAATTCTTCGGCGTCTTCAAGCTCCTGCAACTGCTGCGTCCAAGGCATCCAGGGAGCCAGCGTATGGCGAGAGCCTTCGATCAATTGCAGCAGCTCGGGGGCATGACCGCTGCGCAGCGGCTTGAGCTGTACGGATTCTTTTAACGGCAGGCTGAACATGAAGAGGTCTCCTTTTCGCGGGGATGATGTTCCTTATGCTACTCCAACCCGCTCGGTGCGTCAAAAGCGCCTGAGCGGTCCATACAGGGGAAAGACAGGCGTTTTTATTGAACGGAAAGACCGATTTGCGTTATATTGAAGTGTAGAGCAAGAGCAGAGGCCGAAAAGATTAGACATAACGGTTAAAAACCGGTATACCCGGGCATAATGAAAGGTTGATCGATGTGGAGAACGCCAAGACCCCACCGAATTTTATCAAAAGCATCATTGAAGAAGATTTGAAGAACGGCAAAGTCAAAGAAATCGTGACCCGCTTTCCGCCGGAGCCTAACGGCTACATGCATATCGGGCACGTGCGCGCGATCTTTATCGACTTCGCTTTGGCTGACGAGTTCGGCGGACGCACTAACCTGCGCTTCGACGATACAAACCCGGTCAAGGAAGACGTCGAATACGTAAACTCGATCAAAGAAGACATCAAGTGGCTCGGCTTTGAATGGGACAACCAGTATTACGCGTCGGATTATTTCGATGAAATGTACGAACGCGCCGTGCTGCTGATCAACAAAGGGCTCGCTTACGTCGACGATCAATCGGCCGACGAGATTCGCGAGAACCGGGGCACGCTGACCGAGCCGGGTAAAAACAGCCCGTACCGCGACCGTTCCGTCGAAGAAAATCTGGATCTGTTCACGCGTATGCGTAACGGGGAGTTCCAAAACGGCGAACGCGTGCTGCGCGCCAAGATCGATATGGCATCGCCAAATATCAACCTGCGCGATCCGGTCATTTACCGCATCTCGCATACGACGCACCATAACACGGGCGACAAATGGTGCATCTACCCGATGTACACGTATGCGCACCCGCTCGAAGATGCGATCGAAGGCGTGACGCACTCCTTGTGTTCGCTCGAATTCGAAGATCAACGCCCCTTCTACGATTGGGTCGTGCGCGAATGCGAGATGGAAGCTCAACCGCGTCAATATGAGTTCGGACGTCTGAACGTCTCGACGATGGTGACAAGCAAGCGCAAGCTGCGCAAGCTGGTCGAAGAAAACCTGGTCGACGGTTGGGACGATCCGCGCATGCCGACGATCTCGGGGATGCGCCGCCGCGGTTACACGCCGGAAGCGATCAAGGCGTTCATTTACGAGACAGGCATTTCGCGCAGCCAAGGTCTGGTCGATATCCAAACGCTGGAGCATTTCGTTCGCGAAGACTTGAAGCTCAAAGCACCGCGTACAATGGCGATCCTGCGTCCACTGAAAGTGGTCATCACCAACTATCCGGAAGGCGAAAGCGAATGGCTGCCGGCCGAAAACAACACCGAAAACGAAGAAATGGGCATTCGCCAAATTCCGTTTTCGCGCGAAATCTATATCGAGCAAGACGACTTCATGGAAGAGCCGGTCAGCAAATATTTCCGTCTGTTCCCAGGCAACGAAGTCCGTCTGAAGCATGCGTACTTTATCAAATGCCACGACTTCATCAAGGACGAGAACGGCAATGTCGTCGAGATCCACTGCACGTATGACGTGGAAACGAAAAGCGGCAGCGACTTCAACGCCCGCAAAGTCAAAGGCACCATCCACTGGGTCGACGCTTCCGCAGCCGTTCCGGCCGAATTCCGTCTGTACGAGCCGCTGCTCGGCGAAGACGAGGAATCGGAAGAGCTGGCGACGGACGAGACGAACGACGTGTCCGCGGACGAAGTGGATGATTTCTTGAAAAAGGTCAACAAAGACTCGCTTGAAATCGTACACGGCTTCGTAGAGCCGCAGCTCCGAGACGCCGGGCCGCAAGACAAGTTCCAATTTTTCCGTCACGGCTACTTCAACGTCGATCCGAAGCTGTCCGAGCCGGGGAAACCTGTGTTTGGCCGCATCGTATCGATGAAAAGCTCGTTTAAGCTGCCGAAGAAATAAGAGGAAGTTTCGCACGATAAAAAAATCCACGCAGATATTGAAAAAGGTCCCGTTCTCCGCGCACTGGAGAATGAGGACCTTTTTTTGTATTCGCTATAAGATTGGTCATGCTTGTTCACCCGGATATGGCTCGAACCTCGCGCTTTATCTTTTGGAACCTGCCGAAGCCGCTGCCGGATTGAGTTGCCCGCTTCGGTAAAGCGTATACCCCATCGCCGCAAAACCGACGGCTCCGATCACAGACAGCACGGTACCGCTCTGGTACATCATAGGCGCGCCGAAGTTGTCGAACATCCAGCCGCCGAGTATGCCCGCCACAATGCCCGATACGCCGCTCCAGGAGAGCGTAAACAGCGCTTGTCCCGTTCCGCGGAACGCATCCGGGACGAACATACTGGTCATCAGAGTGCCTACGTAGAAATAGCCTGCGTATGTGATGCTGTGAAGCATTTGGATATAAACGATATGCATCGGATCGGTCACGACCGACATCAGATACCAGCGAACGGCAAACAATGCGCTTACGACGGTCAAGCAAACCATCATGAAGCCTAGCTTTTTGCGGAAAAAGCGGTCGAACAACAGGAAGAATAGCGCTTCGACAGCTGATGCGGAAAAGACAGCCCAGCCGACCATCTGGCGCGATCCGCCGAGATCGGTGATGTAGAGCGTCATGAACGTCCCGTTCATCGCATTCGGAATAGAAACCAGTACACCCAGCAGCAGGAAGCTTGCGAAGGTCGGGTTAGCCAATACTTTGCCGAATCCGCCGGGAGCGACCACGTTGGTCGCGGTCGGACGTCGAAGGGACGGCAGCACCACTGCTGCAAGCAGCGTGGCGCCGAGTAATCCGGTAAATAACCAAGGGACGCCCGGCGAGGTTCCCGCGCGGTCGATAACGAAGCCTGCCGCCGCGGCGGTCAGCGCCCAGCCTAGCGAACCCCAGAGGCGGAATCCGCCGAATTTGCGATTCGTTCCGTCGATGTAGCCCAGAATCATGGTGTTGCTCTGCGCGAAGACCGGACTTTGGAAAAAGTAAAAAGCGATCATGGCTAGATAGATCATGGCATAAGATTGCACGTGAAATACAAACTGCGATAGCACTAATGTGCCGGCCAGCATCAGAATCAGCATACGCCGCGTATTTTCCATCCGGTCACCCAAATACCCCCAGAACGGATTGGCGATCAGCGAAACGAACGGCCCGATGGCCATCAGCGTTCCAATCTCCAATTTGCTCATGCCTCCATCTTGCAAATAAAGCGGGAAGAAGCTGGCAAAGACCGCGATTGCACCGTACAGGAAAAAATTGAAGGCTTTAAGTGGGAGGAAAGGCGAAGGACTTGCAGGAAGAATTTGAGGTTGATTGGTTTGTGGTTGCGACACGTCGAGCACACTCCTTGCGGAAAATAGGTCTTCGACCTAATAGGTAAGGGCTTTCATTTTGTGTAAGGTTTGACGCGGGAGCCAAGCCGGACGGCAGGGTCCCTAATCGACAATATAGTCCTTCCTCAGACAGATTACAACAAAATCATCTAAAGCGTTAACGAAAGAAAGGGTCAGAACTGCTACCGTTTTGTCACATCATGTGGATCAAGCTGTTTCAAATTGCGGGTATAATTGAATTGTAAGCGTACGCAACCCGAACATTTTTATCAAGCAAAAATCAATGGGCGACCGGATTCTTTGATCCCGATCGGAATGACTCCGGACGCTTATTCCCATAAGGAGGCTCACGTTAATGACGAGTGCGACGATGGAGAAGGCGGTTATGATGGGGCGAGAAGAGAACCAATGGACGCATACCCGATGGATGATGTATCAATTGCTAAGCGATTTTATTATTTATAGACCCAGCGTGCATTTGGTGATGAAATGGCGCGGGAAACTGCAACGGTTGGAGTGGGAGAGCGACGCTTTCAATCGATTCAAAGCCGTTATTTCCGAGCCGGACACGGCTTCGCTGGCGGCTTTTTGCAGAGGCGAGACGCTGGAGTACGATCGGCTGGTCGGGCAGCGTCAGGCGGGCATCCCGCTTCGGGAATCCTTTTATGCAGGGTGCGAATCAGAATTAGCGGCGATGCGCGTTAGCGCGGAATATGACCGGGCCGGCGTGATCCTCAACAAGACGTCCGGGGAAAAAGATGACGAGTTGAGCATGGAACTGGAATTCATGGCTGTGTTGTCCGAGCGCCTCACCGAGCAGGGCGTACGTTCGCAAGGGGAATGCGAGCAGCTGGCGCGTATCCAATGGGGCTTCGTCAAGCGGCATCTGCTGGCCTGGGTGCCTGCGTTCTGCGGCGAGCTGCGCAAGCATACGGAAAGTCCTCTTTACCTGAGTCTGTGCGCATTGATGGAAGAATTGATCGCTTCCGATTATGCCTGGTTGAACGAGCGGGTCAGCAAGTAATTCGATATTCAAGCCGCGTGTTTTCTTCTTTCGGGGAGAAAGCATGCGGCTTTTTGTTTCGATTACTCGCTTAACGTCCAAATGAGGCATAGACCGGGCAGCGTCGCTTGGCGAATAGATGGATCGGCGGATCACGGATCTTGGCGGTCGGACCGAGCTTGCGTCAAGCAGCGGCTCCCGGAAGCGAAGGAGGAAGCACGGATGGGATTGTATATCGGACTGGATATCGGTACAACGAGCACCAAGGCTTTTTTATACGATGAAAAAGGTAAGATTCGCGGTGGTGCGCAATCGGCGTACACGCTGCTTGTTCCCGAAGCGGGGCGGGCGGAGCAGCGGCCGGATGAACTGTTGGACGCAGTCATCGACGCGATTCGCGAAGCGATGCAGGACGCAAACGCTCACGCGGACGATATCTCGGCGGTCGGCATCAGCGCGGCGATGCACAGCCTGATGGCCGTGGACCATGACGGACATCCGCTGACGCCGTTGATCACCTGGGCGGACAATCGCAGCATTGGGCAAGTGAATGCTTTACGCAAAGGACGCGAAGCCGGGAAGCTGTACCGCGCCACGGGCACGCCGATCCATCCGATGTCGCCGCTGACCAAATTGCTGTGGTTTGCCGATCGAGAGCCGGAATTATTCAAGCGTGCCGCCAAATTCGTATCGTTCAAAGAATATTTGCTGCATCGGCTGTTCGGACGTTACGCGCTGGATCTTTCGCTGGCTTCGGCAACGGGCATGCTTGATCTGAACACGCTGAAATGGAACGATTCGGCGCTGCATCTGACCGGGTTGTCGCCGGACCGATTGGGCGAGATCGTGCCGATCACGGAGCGGCTCAGCGGCATGGACCGCAAGCTGGCTGACCGGATGGGCTTGCATCCCGACACGCCGTGGATCGCCGGCGCAAGCGACGGCGCGCTGGCGAATGTCGGCGTCGGCGCGCTAGGCAAAGGCGAGACGGCGGTCACGATTGGCACCAGCGGCGCGGTTCGTTCGTTTACCGACCGTCCGGCGACGGACCCGGACGGCCGGACGTTCTGCTACGCGTTCGAATCGGATCGCTGGCTGGTCGGCGGACCGACCAATAACGGCGGCATCGCGCTGCGCTGGTATTTGGAGAAGTTCGTGATCGACGCAGAGGAAGGCGAAAGCGGCGATCTGAAAGAAAAGCAGGCGCTTGACCGCATCGTCAAACTTGCGGATTCCGTTGCTCCGGGATCGGAAGGGTTGCTGTTTTTGCCGTACTTAAGCGGAGAACGGGCGCCGTATTGGAACGCGGACGCGCGCGGCGCTTATTTCGGAGCGACACTGCATCATGGGCGGGCGCATTTTGGCCGGGCAACGATGGAAGGGGTGCTGTTCGCTGTACGCACTGTATCGGATGCCTTGATGGAACTTGGGGGTGCGAATCATACGTTGCTGGCTTCGGGAGGATTCGCCAAAAGCGATATTTGGACACAGATGCTGGCGGATTTGTCGGGGACTCAGGTAGTCGTGCCCGATACGTACGAAGCGTCGGCGTTCGGCGCGGCTGCCGTCGCCATGAAAGCGGACGGGGGAATTGGCGATTACGCCGACTTGAAAGAGAGCATCGGCATTTTGCGCACGCATGAGCCGGACTCCAGCCGTTTCAAAACGTACGAACGTTATTATGCGCTGTTCAAGCGCGTGTATGAACAGTTGGAGCCGGTATTCCCGGACATCGCGGAGCTTCAGCGGGGAACAGGCGTGAACGAGGAAGACGAAAGCGAGAACGGGCATTCCAAGTCGGAGCCTGAGCGCAAGGATTAACGGAGAAGGGCTAAAACTGCTTTCGAGCCTGGTCGACATCCGGCAGCGGTCGATTGAGATCGGAGCAGGTGAATCGCTGCGGGCGTCGGAGTTCGGATCGAATCAGATGGATCGTTGCGATAGCGAATATCGAAGGGAAGATGCAGAGGTTGGGGCATTTTCCGAGGATGAAAAATTCTAACGGAACGAGCTGACGCTTAGCGGGTATTTGGAGCGGTTTTGGATTTTTAACGGAACGAGGAGACGCTTAGAGCAGAAATCGGCTTGATTTTGGCGGGAACAGCGGCAAAAAAGACGGTTAAAGGATATGCGATCCGTTAAAAGATCAACAGGGATTGATTTGGGCTTGTAAAGGACATACGATCCGTTAGCCGAGCCGAGCCGAGCCGAGCCGAGCCGAGCCGAGCCGAGCCGAGCCGAGCCGAGCCGAGCCGAGCCGAGCCGAGTCCCCTATTATCTGGATCCGCGTAAACTTATGATTGGTTTGTTGAAGGTGCTTTTAATCTGTTTTTGCAAACAAACGATTGGAGCCAAGTTCTAACGCTCTCTTTGACAAAAAGCCGCTTTCCCGAAGGGAAGCGGCTTTTTGCTGATTACGGATTGTCTTTTCCGTGGATTCGAATTGCAGAATCGTGAGAGTTACAACTGAGCCTATGCTTTTCAATATGCAGACGTCATTAGACCCGGGGCTTAATCCAGCGGTGTCTCCAGCTTTTCCAGTTCCGCGCGTCTGGCACGGGACTTGCTGCTGATTTTCATCAGGAACTCGTACACGACAGGCACGATCACGAGAGTAAGCAGCGTCGAGCTGATCAGACCGCCGATAACGGTGATGCCCAGTCCCTTCGAGATGATCCCGGCTCCGCCTTCCCAGCCTGCAACAAGCGGAATCAAGGCTCCGATCGTTGCGAGAGCGGTCATCAGGATCGGACGCAGACGGGTCGATCCGGCTTCGAGCAGCGCTTCGCGCGTCGAGAGTCCTTCGCGTTCCTTGTGAATCACGCGGTCGATCAAGACGATGGCGTTGGTGACCACGATACCGATCAGCATCAGTACGCCCATCAGTGCCGATACGCTGAGCGATTCTCCGCCGATCAGCAGGCCGATCAAGGCGCCGATGACGATAAACGGCAGCGAGAACAGAATCGCGAACGGCGCCAGTCCGCCGCCGAAGGTCACGACAAGCACGAAATACACGATCGCGATCGCGGCCAGCATCGCCAGGCCGAGCTGCGAGAAGGTATCGTTGATCTGTTCGGTTACGCCGCCGAATTCGACGGTGATGCCGTCCGGCAGATCCAGCTCGTTGATTTTGTTCTCCAGCGCGGTCGAAGCGCCGCCGACGTCGGAAGAGACGATATTGGCCGACAATTGAGCGACCGTCTTGCCGTCCGAGCGGCTGATCGTATCCGGCGCAAGCCCTTCCTGAACTTCGACAACGTCGCTGATCGGCACCTGGATACCGAGCGGCGAGGTCAGTTCGGTGTCTTCGATTTCCGAAAGCGTGGAGTACGTCTTGCTTTCGGTCTCGATGTAGACGTTATGGCTTTGTCCGTCCAGATCGACTTCGGTCAATACCGGACGCTGCGTAACCGGAGCGAGTGCCATCGCGATCTGCCCGGCAGTCAGTCCGTACGAACTGAGCTTTTTTTGGTCGGCTACCAGTGTGTATTGGTTATAGCCTTCCTCCAGATTGCTTTCCGCTTCTTCGAAATTGGAGTCCGCCTGGATCAGCTTCAATACTTCATCGGCTACAGGCTTAAGGTCGTCCGTGCTGTCGCCGTAGATGCTGATGCTCAGTTGGCTGCCGCCCAGGCCGCCGCCGATATCCATCTGGCTCCATTCGCCGTCCGGAACGCGTTCTTGCAGTCCGGCGATCAAATCTTCTTTGACGGTATCGAAGTTCGGGGTGTCGCTTTCGAACTCGGTGTAGAACAAGGCGGAGTTCGACGAGCCGAAGCCCAGCGGATTCGATCCGCCGATCGAATATTGCATATTGGTCAGATTCGGCTGCTCGCGCACGAATTCTTCGGCATCCAGCATCCGCTGCTGCGCCTGTTCGTCCGTCGCGCCCGCTTCCGGCGAATACGTGAACGTGAAAGTCTTATCTTCTTGTTCCGGCAAGAAGCTGGTGCCGACATACGGCAAGGTGAATAAGCTGCCGACCAGCAATACGACAGCGATCAGGAAGGTAATCAGCTTATGGGACAGCGACCATTCCAGAATACGCTTGTAGCCTTCGGACATGCGGCTTGGCTTATCATGCGAAGCTTTGGCCTTGATTCCGCCGCGGAACAACGTGTGCGCCAGCATCGGTACAAGCGTGATCGCGATCAACAGCGACGCGAGCAGCGCGAATACCATCGTCAAGGCAAACGGCATGAACAGTTCGCCGACCATACCGCTGACGAAGGCAAGCGGAACGAATACGGCCAACGTGACGATAGTCGAGGACATGATCGGCAGGAACATCTCGCGCGTCGCTGCACTGATCAACTGACGCCCGCGCAGCTTTTCGCTGCTCAGTGTCATACGTCGGTAGATGTTCTCGATGACGACAATCGAGTCATCGACGACCCGACCGATCGCGACGGTCATGGCGCCGAGGGTCATCATATTCAAGGTGACGTCCATCTGCTTGAGCAGCAGAACGGCAATCAAGAGCGAGAGCGGAATCGACAGGATCGAGATGATCGTCGAGCGGATATCGCGCAGGAAGATCAGGATGATCAACACGGCGAACAAAGCGCCGAAGATCGCTTTTTCCAACATGGTTCGAACGGAGTCTTCGATTGGCTTGCCCTGGTCGAGCATGACGGTTAGGTTCAGGCCGGAATATTGGCTTTCCAGATCGCTAATGCGGTCTTTGACGGCATTGACGACGTCGACCGTATTGGCATCGTTGGTTTTGACGATCTGAATGCCGATCGATTCCAGACCGTTGGTGCGGGAGACGGATTCGGAGCTTCCTACGACTTCAAGCTTCGCAATATCGCTCAGCTTAACGGTAGGCAGTCCGTTAGCCAGTGCCGCCGCCGCGCCCTGTTGGGCTTCGCCTTCTTGGGCAGCGTCAACGCCTGCGCCTTGTTCGGCGTCGCCTTGCTGCGTGATATCGACGCCGGCTCCTTGCTGCGCTTCGCTTTCCTGCGCCGCATCAATACCCGCAGCGTTTGGATCGGCGTTCGTCGAGCCTGTCGCGCCGGACGCATCCGGAGCTGCTCCACCGCTGCCTTCGGTTCCACTAGCCTGCGGCTGTTCCGGAACAACCGGGATTTCCAACGCCTTCAGATCGTCCAGCGTCGTGACATTGCCGTCGACAACGACTGCCGATTGGCTATCATCCAGCGTAAACAATCCAAGCGGTGCGCGAACGGATGAAGCGTCAACGATATTTTGTACCGTTTCCCGCGTCAGACCCAGTTCGGCCATCTTGGCGTCATCGAAAGTCAGCTGTACTTCGCGTACGTACTGACCGGAAAGCTGAACCGAGGCGATGCCTTCGATCTTCTCCAGCTCCGGCAGCACCTGTTCCTGCGCGATCCGGGACAGTTCTTCCAGATCGTCCGCTCCGGTCTCGGCCGATGCGCTCAGCGAGATAACCGGGAAGGAGTTTAGGCTGAAGCGCGTGATTTGCGGGCGCTCCACGCCTTCGGGCAGCGTGATCTGGTTCAGTCCTTCGCGAATCTGAGCTGTCGCTTCATCCAGATTGGCACCAAAATTAAACTCGACGGCGAGGGAAGCCACGTTTTCCATCGACGAGGAGGTTACGTTCTGCACGCCGTTCACATTGCGCAGCATTTGTTCCAGCGGTATGGTCACTTCGTTCATGACCGTCTCCGGAGCTGCGCCCGGATCAACCGCCGTAATGCTCAGGAACGGGACATTGATATCGGGGATCGTTTCCTGCTTCATGGTGAGTCCGCTGTAAATACCGGCTGCCGTAATGACAATCGTCAAGAACCAGACCGCAAGTTTATTGCGCAGGGAAAAACCGATGATACTTTTCATAAAAAGATTCTCCACTCCTCTTAGATGGACTGCACCCGTTGTCGGGCGTCATTTTCGGGGATGTACCTGTTTCTTCGACGGCGAGTTTCAATGTGCGGACAATTCGTCCAAACGATAAGAGATAAGCGGACCAAGCTGTTCCAGCGCACCGTGCAGGACGTGAACTTCTTTGAGATTGGTCAACATGCCTTTCACAATGACGCGTCTCGGCGATTCGTCGGACAGTTCTGCTTCCAACACATCGAGCGTTTCCAAGGCTTCTTCGCGTTCGGCTCGCAAGAGAGGGCTCCAGGCAAGTGTGTCCCGCATTTGGCGGATCAGAATAAACGGACGCTTGGCCGCACCTGATTCTTCCGGGGCTTCCTTGATCCAGTCTGCCCATAGCGCCGAAGGAATTAGCGGTTCCGGCTGCTGCCGAAGCAAGCGCTCCGCGGCTGCGTCCACCATGGATTCCAGATGGCGGAGTGCCGCGGGAATCGGAATCTCCGGCATGCCCCAATCGTCGGCAAGCTGAAGGTAAGAAAAGGTCAAGCCGCTGATCACGATGGACAGGTCGCCGGAATACCGATCGATCTCCGGTCCGTAGATGCCGATTAGGCTGCGACGGATCAGGAGAAACGCTTGAGTCAACAACGGATGCCGTACTGGAGCGCACGATCCCTGTTCCTGACTCTTTCTCAGTTGGTCGCCGATCCCGGTAAACTCTTGCTCCCGAATCTGCATTAGCATGAAGGACTTAAATTCAATCAACGAGTGCAGCAGGACTTCGATCTGCGCGAGAAAAGTCTCCCGGGCGGAGCGGTCTTCCGCGGCCGCGGCTTCCAGTTTCTCTTGCAGGGTGCCGAGCGCGTATTCATGGATGGAGCGGATCAGTTCTTCTTTGGAGCGAAAATGCTGGTACAGCGTCCCCTTGGAAAACCCGCATCGTTCCGCAATGTCCTGCATGGATGTCGCCTTGATTCCCCGCTCGGAAAACAAGGCGAGGGCTACGGCGAAAATCGTATGTTTGCGCTCTGCGGATTTGTCTGTCAAAACGTCATGCGCCTCCTTGTTTGACTTATCGGTTCTATGAACGACTGTCGAGTCAAAAATAGTATAAACGAAAAAAACAGCCGTCTCAACTTTACCGGAAAATCGGGGTCGAGAACGGCTGTTTTCGATTATGAAATCAATTTGAGTCCGACTGCCGCGGCCAAGATCATGGCAATAAACAGCAGGCGTTTGGCTTCTTTGGCTTCTCCGTACATGAACATCCCCACAAGAGCGCCGCCGACCGTACCGATGCCTGTCCAGATTGCATAGGCCGTACCCATCGGAATATGCTGCATAGCGTAAGTGAGCAGCGAGAAGCTGCCTGTGAAAGAAGCGATCAGCAGGGCAAAAGCAGGAATGCCTTTGCGCAGGGAGACCTGCTTGAGTCCGATAACGCCGAATACTTCGCAGCATCCGGCCAACACTAGAGCGATCCACGGCATATCAGATCGCCTCCTTTTTGCTGACGAGGCCTGGAGCGGCTTCATCCTTCGGCGAATCGGTGACGAGCTTCAGGCCGACGACGCCGGATAACAGAAGCAGGATGAGCAGCGTTTTGGTGATGCTGAACGGCTCGCCGAACAGCAGTGTCTCGGCGACGACCGTTCCTGCCGTGCCGAGCCCCGTGAACACCGCGTACACGCTGCCGATCGGCAGCACTTTCGAAGCGTTGATCATCAGCCAGAAGCTTGCCGCGATCCCGATCACGGTCAGCAGCCATTCCCAAATATTCGAGGAGTGCTTGAGGCCCGATACCCAGGCGACCTCGAACACTCCCCCGATCAATACATACAACCACCCGCGATTCGCACGGCTCATAGTATTCACTCTCCTTAAAAAATCGATTACTCTGCAATCAGCACGCCCCGACAATATACCGGCCAGATTGCCTCCAGACGCCTTGCTGCTTTTGCCCGGGTCGTATAAATAGCTTCAGCCATCACGCCGTCCAGCACCGTCAGATAAGCCAACGCCGCTTCCTGCGCGCCTTCCGGACGCAAGCGTTCGGCATGCACAGGCTGCTCCAACAGAGTAATTAATCCAAGCTCGGCCTGAGCGAAAAACGGATTGACGAGCGCCATCACCCGGTCGTGCAGAGCGCTCGGCGGGAAATAACACATCCGCAGCAAAAAGCGCGTCTCCGCATCCGATTCGTGGTCGTCCATCAGCCGCTCGACAAGCTCGCGCAGCGTCTGTTCGAACGGACGGTCCGTATCTTGCAGGATATGCCGAAGCAGCATGTATTGTTTGCGGCGCAGCGTTCGTTTGAACACGCACAAGAACAAATCTTCTTTGCTGCGGAAATGGGCATAGATCGAGGGCTTGCGTATCCCGACTGCATCCGCGATCCGTCCCAGCGAAGCGCCTTCGAACCCTTCACTGGCAAAAAGTTGCAGCGCCACATCTTCGATAGCGGGTTTGCGAGTCATGCAGAAGCCCTCCTTTTCCCGTCAAACAGGATCAAAATTGAACAAACTAACGGTCGTTAGGTTGTAATTTAGCACGGTGGATTCGGAATGTCAACGGGTAGGGTAAAGGGAGTTAACAAGAACGCGAATGATGTTCGAAAAAGGATTCGTCCCACCGGAGAATGAAACCCAACCGGGTTCGGCACGTAGTGACCTGAACGAAGAAATCCCCCTATATCCGAGAGGAGCATGCGAAGTGAGACGCGGATTACTTGTATTTATGCTTGCTGTGCTTCTGTTCGTCTTTTATTATTTCGGCGTCGATCTGTTCGGAACGACCGCCGCTGCCGTGATGAGTATTTTCTCCACTTTGACCGTCGTCTCGATTGCTTTCCTGATCTTCATGGACAACCGAAATCCGTCGAGTACCTTGTCCTGGATTCTGGTGTTGGGGCTGCTTCCGGTAGTGGGACTGATCTTCTATTTCCTGTTCGGACAAAACTATTTCCGCCGCCGCAAGTACGACAAGAAGGCGGAATGGGATCGCCGTATTTATAAGTGGAGCGAAAAGGATACGCTGGCGGGCATAGAGAGCACAGCGCATTTTAGCGAGGAACAGCAGCGGATACTGCGCCTGTCGCGCCGCTTGTCGCTGATGCCCGTCTCTTATTCAAGTCCGACGGCGGTGCTCACCAACGGCGGAAGCACCTTCTCGGAACTGCTGGAAGCATTGCGCGGAGCCGAGCATCATATCCATATGGAGTATTACATTTACCGCGCGGACGATATCGGAACCCAGATTCAACGGCTGCTGATCGCAAAGGCCAAAGCGGGCGTCGAGGTGCGGTTTATGGTCGACGCGGTCGGCAGCATTCAGCTTCCGCGCAAGTTTTTGGACGAGATGCGTGAGGCGGGCGTGAAGGTAGCGGTATTCGGCGCGACGAAGTTTCTGCTGGCGACAAGCCGGGTCAACTACCGCAACCATCGAAAGATCGTGGTCATCGATAAAAGTATCGGCTTTATCGGCGGACTGAACGTGGGCGACGAATACCTCAGCCGCAGCAAAACATACGGGTTCTGGCGCGATACGCATATGCGGATCGAAGGCGAGGCCGTCAGCACGCTGCAACGGATCTTCTTGCGGGACTGGCGGCATATGACGAACGAACAGCCGACGGGTCCCGGATATTTCCAGTCCAAAGGCAAGCCGAATCCGGAACTGGGAGCGGTACAGATCATCGCCAGCGGACCGGATAACGACCGCCGCGCGCTGAAGCATATTTTCTTCTCCATGATCACGACCGCAAAAAAGTCGGTCTGGATCGCGACGCCGTATTTTATTCCCGACGAAGACATTCTCACCGCGCTGCGAACCGCCGCTTTATCCGGGCTGGACGTACGCTTGCTTTTCCCGGCCAAACCCGATAAGAAGCTTCCGTTCTGGGCGTCGCACTCGTATTTCCCGATTCTGCTGGACGCCGGCGTAAAGATTTACGAATACGAAAAAGGGTTTCTGCATTCCAAACTGCTGATCGTGGACGGAGAAACGGCCAGCATCGGAACGGCTAACATGGACATGCGCAGCTTCCACCTGAATTTCGAGGTCAACGCGCTGCTGATGAACAACGCCAGCGTACAGCGCATCGCCGCCGATTTCGAACGCGACCTCCTCAACACCACCATGATCGACCCGGCGAAATTCGGCAGCAAACGCATGGCCGTCCGCTTCATGGAATCGGCAGCAAGGCTTCTATCTCCTCTGTTATAAATTGATTTAATTTGTCTATAAGGCACACACTATCATTAGGCCGGTTACGCCCCTCAACGTGCCGAGAAAGCCCAACGTAGCTGGAAGCGAGAAGACGGAGAGAGAAATTCAGTGAAAAACGCCTTTGAACTCGGAAAACTCCTTATTTTAAATTTATTCCATTTTTCGAGTGAGACAGCGTTTTGAACGAATTTCTCTCGGAGTCTTCTCGCTTCCCCGCCAACGTAACTTTCGAGGACAGCTTTAAGGGCCTTAACGGCCCCTTTTTCCCGTTCCCGAAAATCGTATTTGTGAGACGAAGCTTGCTATGTTAGGCTAAAGGAGATTATTTGAATCGCAAGCCAACCGATTTTACAAAATACATCATTCACAAAGCGAGCCGTTAGGCCGGTTATTGGGTAATTAAAATAATGCGGGAAGTCTAATCAGGAAAGGTGAATGGAATGGCGCAAAAGGAAAATCGAAAAAATGCGGTGATCGTAGGAGCAGGGCCCGGAGGATTGGCAGCAGCCATGCTGCTTGGCGCGAAAGGGTACGAGGTCGACGTGTATGAAAAGCAAGAGGTTCCGGGAGGGCGTTCGGGCCGGATTAAGCTTGGAGCGTACACCTTCGATCGGGGCGCAACATTCGTGATGATGCCGCAATTGTTGGAGGAACTGTTCGAGCAAGCCGGACGCTCGGTGCACGATTATGTGGAACTGCACAAGCTGGACCCGTTGTACGGATTGTATTTTGATCGCGGACGTACAGTATTGATGCCTTCAAGCGACAACGAAGAGACCGCTAAACGTATCCAGGCGCTTTTTCCTGGAGAAGAGGCTGGATTTTACCGTTTTATGACCGACGAGTCAGTGAAGTATGAACACGTGGAACCGCTGCTGCGACGGCCTTTCGGCGGCTTCGGCGATTATATGAAAAGCGATGCCATCAAAGCTCTTCCCCACCTCAAAGTTACGGATACCGTGTATGGACAACTCTCGCGCTACTTCAACGATGAACGGCTCAAATACGCGTTTACGTTCCAATCCAAGTATCTGGGCATGTCCGCATGGAACTGCCCGGGAACGTTTACTATTCTGTCCTACATGGAGCATCGTTACGGACTGGTGCATCCGAAAGGCGGAATAGCTGCGCTGTGGGACGCAATGGTCAAAGTTGCCGAGGAGCACGGCGTGCGATTCCATATGGGCAGCCCGATTGAACGAATCCTGACGCAAAAAGGTCGCGCCGCAGGTGTTCGGTTAAAAGGCGGAGAGACCCGGGAAGCGGATCATGTGGTGATCGGAGCGGACTTCGCTTCGGCGATGAACGGCTTGTTCGAACCTGGCGTGCTGAAAAAATATACCCCGAAAAAGCTGGAAGCCAAAAAATATTCCTGCTCGACCGCCATGCTTTATTTAGGCATCGACGGAGAAGTCGATTTGCCGCATCACTCGATTCATTTTGCCGACGACTATGAGAAAAACGTCAAAGAAATCACGGAGAGTCTGACGCTATCGGAAGACCCGTCGATCTATGTGCACAATCCGTCGAAGCTCGATCCGACGCTTGCGCCGGAAGGGAAGTCGTCGCTGTACGTGCTGCTGCCCGTTCCGAATTTGAAAGGCGACACCGATTGGATCGGGCAACGCGAAGAACTTAAAGAGCAGATGCTGCAACGTCTGGAACAGATCGAGCAGCTCAAAGACATTCGCGGCCGCATCGAAGAGGAAGCCTTTTTCACGCCGCAGGATTGGCAGGATTCGCTGGATGTTTATCAGGGAGCCACGTTCAACCTGTCGCATAATCTGGGGCAAATGATGGCGCTGCGTCCGCATAATCAATTCGAGGAAGTCGAGCGGGTTTGGCTGGTGGGCGGGGGTACCCATCCGGGCAGCGGCCTGCCGACGATCTTCGAATCGGCGCGGATCAGCGTGGACCTGATCGAGAAAGCCGACGGCAAGGCGCGCAAAAGTCCGACTCCGCAAGCGCTCGGCACAGCAGGAGCCGCAGAGTGAGCCGCGGTCCGAAAGTCGCGATCGTCGGCGGCGGCATCGGAGGGCTGACGGCTGCTTTGCTGCTCAGCAAGAGGGGAGCCGAAGTGACGCTGCTCGAAGGACGGGACCGCCTGGGCGGACGTATCGCGTTCGAACGCGACGAGAGCGATGTTCGTCGAATCGATCAAGGCCCGACTATTGTTTTGCTGCCGGAAATGCTGTTATCGATTTTGGAAGAAGGCGGTGTCGAGCGGGAACGCATCAAGCTGATCGAATCCGACCCGCTGTACCGGATTCATTTCTCGGACGGACAGGTCATGACCAAGCGCAGACACCCCGAGCATCAGGCCAAAGAAATCGATCGTCTGTTTCCCGGAGAGTCGGAAGCGTATATGCGATACATGAACCGCACGCGCGAATTGTACCCCGACGCGCAGAAAGCGGTGCTGGAGCGGACGTTTCCGCGCAAACGGGACTTTTTCACCCCGCGTCAGATCCGGATGCTCGGTCAGCTTCAAGCCCATCGGAGCGTCAGGGGAGCTGCCGCCCGGTATTTCCGTAATCCCAATCTGATCGACGCGTATTCGCTCCAGTCCCTGTATATCGGGGGACAACCTACCGGAACGCCGGGGGTATACTCGATTCTGCCGTACGCGGAGCATGAATTCGGCATTTGGATGATCGAAGGCGGTTATGCCCGTCTTCCGGTCATCTTGGAGGAAGAGCTTCATTCGCGCGGCGTCGAGATCCGACTGAATACGCGCGTCGAGCGTTTAGAGGTTGAAAAGGGACGCTGCACGGGTATTGTAGTGGATGGCGTGCGGGAAGAATACGATGCCGTGCTGTTCAACGGGGATTTCCCCGGTATCTTGCCGCTGCTTGAAGGGCATCCGGAAGCGACTCGGCGGAAAAAGCCGTATCAACCTTCTTCCGGATGCGTGCTTGTCTTTATGGGGGTATCCAAGCGGTGGGAAGATGCGGCGGCGCATCAGTTTTTCCTGCCGGACAGTTTGAGCGATAGTTTGCAAGCCGTGTTCGAGCGGGGCATGATTCCGGCGAATCCGTCTTTTTACGTATTCAATCCGGTCGTCCTCGATCCCGATGCCGCGCCGGAAGGAGAAAGCGTGCTTTACTTCTTGATTCCCGCTCCTGACGCTTCGCGCATCGCCTGGTCCAAAGAAGGCCGGCGGCTGGCGCGCAAGGTGCTTCGGGCCGCCGAGGAGCGAGGGTTTCCGGGATTGCGCGAAGCAATCAAATGGATCAAACTGCGCACGCCCGAGGATTCGAAAGCGGACGGCAACTATGTCGGAGGCAGCTTCGGCATTGCTCCGATCCTTGCGCAGTCGGGTCCGTATCGACCGCAGCCGAAACCTTTTAAAACGATTGACGGACTTTATGCGGCGGGGGCTTCCGTACATCCGGGCGGCGGGGTGCCGATTGTGATGCAGGGAGCGAGAATGGCCGTAAATCAGCTTTTGGAGGAGTGGAATCCATGAACGAACAAATTATGCAGCAATGTGAAGAATCGATGCGACGGGGATCGTCTTCGTTTTACCACGCCTTCCGCGATCTGCCTGAACGCAGGCGGCATGCCGTCTACGTCATTTACGCGTTTTGCCGGCTGATCGACGATAGCGTGGATGAACCGGAGGCGTCGCCGTTTACGATCCATGAGCTGAGAGAACGGTTTTTGAATTTGGAACAGGCAGAGGGACATTTTATCTGGCCTGCGCTGCGTTGGTTGTTCACGGGTTTCCCGAATCTCAGCCGACAGCCTTTTTTGAATCAGATGGACGGTCAGCTTTCCGACTTGACGCTGCTGCGTTACGAGACGATGGAGCAGCTGGAACACTATTGCTACCTGGTGGCCGGAACGGTGGGCGAGATGCTGCTGCCGGTACTGCGCGACGACCTGCACGCGGAGGCGGCGGAAGCGGGCATTGCGCTGGGGAAAGGCATGCAGATCGTCAATATCATTCGCGACGTGGGAGAAGACCTGCGCCGCCGACGTCGTTATATTCCGGCGGAGCTGATGCGTCGCCACGGATATACGGACGAGGATCTGGACAATGGAGTGATCGATGCGCGCTTTGTCGCCATGATCGACGAACTGCACGGCCAGGCGGCGAAGTGGTTCGAGAAAGGGTTGTCCAACCTGGAGACGTATCCGAAGCGCAGCGGTTTGGCGGTCGCATTGGCCGCGGCGTTCTACGGCGCGATCTTCGATCAGGTGCGCCGCAACGGATATGACGTGTTCAATCGCCGCGCGATCGTGCCGGACGAGGAAAAAGGCCTACTGCTTATGAACGTATTATCGGCTTTCGGGGCGGTTGACGGTGCGGCGGACAGCGCAGCCGTATCGTAATGAGCGATTTGATGGGGGATGCAGCGAAGGAGAAGGCAGAGCGCCGTGAAGAACGGAAGTCGCCGAACGGCGGGAAAGACTCCGCCGGGAAAACTCTTTCAAAGCAGCAAGCAAGCATGCTTAATCGTACCGTTCGAGTTTCGGGTATCGTGTTTTATTTCTGGATGTCGATCGGCCTGACGCTGATGTTGACGTTCGGCGTGCCGAATACGCTTGGCTTTTCGAATGCGTTGTTTCTGGTGTTTTACGCCGCGTATGCGTTCGTGCTGCTTCGTTTGGCGATGGAGCCGACGGCAGCCGAGGCTCGACGGCCGGAACGCCCGTTATTGCGCTTGACGCTGGGCGCAGTCGGGATATGGCTGGGCGGCATGGGGATCGAATGGAGCGGCGTGCATACGGGTTGGCCGTTCGGGGGGTATCACTACTCGTGGATTCTGGGCCCGCATCTGTTCGGCGTGCCGATCACGTTGGGTTTGGCCTGGATTGCGGTGATCGGCAGCTCGGCCTTGATCGCGGGGCCGGGAAGGCCGACGCTGCCGGGACGATTATGGAAAGCCGTGCAAATCGGGACATGGACGGTGCTGATCGACTTTGTGCTCGATCCGGCCGCCGCGTCGCGCGGCTTCTGGCATTGGAGCGGGGAAGGCGGCTTCTACGGGATTCCGTGGAGCAACTTCGGCGCCTGGTTCGTGGTAGGGGCGATCTTGTCTTTGCTTCTGCCGCAACGGATTCCGAGCCGCCGGACGTTGATGCTCGGTTTAAGGCTTTATCAATTTATTTTGCTGATGTTCGGCCTGATCGCTTTGCAGGACGAGCTGTATGGTCCTGTCTGTATCGGCGCGGCCGGCATCGTGCTTTCGGAGGTACGGGTTCGTTATGATATCCGCAGAGCAAGCTCCGGCGTTTCGCGCGCTGTTTGATTTTTATAATCGTCGTTACCTGCTGCCTCGCGCGTTTCGTTCCGTCGGGTTATACGGGACGCTGGACGCCGGGATTGAACAGGAACGTCCTGTTTTGTACATAGCCAATCATAGCTCATGGTGGGACGGTCTGCTGCTGTATCATCTATGGCGTCGCAGCGGCGAACATAATCACTATGTCATGATGGATGAAGCGCAGTTGTCGGAATATCGTTTTTTTCGCAAGCTGGGTGCTTATTCGGTGGATAAAAGCGCAGCCGGGGCAAGCCGCGCTTCGCTTCGTTACACCGAGCGGCTGCTGGGCGAAGGGGCGAGGGTGTGGATTTTTCCGCAAGGGGATATTCGTCACCTGGAGAGTCGTCCGCTGGAATTGCAGCGGGGAGCCGCCCATTTGCTCAGACGGGTGCCGGAAACGGCAGTCGTGCCGGTGACGTTCTATTATACGTCCGGCCTGCATTCCAAGCCGGAGGTGTCGCTGATGGTCGGGCAACCGCTGATTCAAGATTGGGCGGCGTCGGAGGGCGCAGCGACAACGCTTCTGTTGAACCGTCGGCTGACGGAACAGCTTGACCGCCACCGCGGTTATGCGATTGCAGCGGTAAACGAACCATCGCAGGCCACGCTGCCCGACCGCGAGCTGCTGCGTACCGGCTTGTCCGTGAACGAAAAATATGACCGTTTGCGCAAAAAAAGGAGGCCCGCGCATTGACTCTCACCTGGATTCTGACTGTCGTTTGCGCCCTGCTGGTCGCTCAACTGATTTTCGTGCTGCTCAATGCGAAGGCGCTGCCGGTTCCCGGCCGCCGCACCAAGCCGATCGAAGGCCGTCCGCTGGTCTCGGTACTGATTCCCGCGCGCGACGAAGAACGCAATATCGAAGACTGCCTGCGCCACGTATTGGCTTCCGACGACTCGGAATTCCGGCTTGAAGTCATCGTGTACGATGACGATTCGAGCGACGATACGGGCGGAATCGTGCGACGGATCGCGATGGAAGATTCGCGCGTCGGGTTGATGCGGGGCGGCGAACTGCCTTCCGGCTGGAAAGGCAAATGTTACGCCTGCCATAACCTGGCGGAACGCGCTTCAGGAAGTTGGTACCTGATGCTCGACGCCGACGTGAGGCTGGAGCCGATGGCAATCCGCGACACGCTGCGTTCGGGGCAGAAGAAAAAAGCCGGCCTGGTCACGGGGTTTCCCAAGCAGGTCACGGTGACGCCGCTGGAAAAGCTGGTCGTGCCGATGATGGAATTCGTCATCTTGTGCCACCTGCCGATCGCTATGGTGTCGCGCTCGCGCAGCGGCTTGTTTGCCGCCGCGCACGGCGCGTACATGCTCATCAAAAAGTCGGCTTACGAATCCGCGGGCGGCTACGAAGCGGTAAAGAACGAGATGGTCGACGATATGGCGATGGCGCGCGCGGTCAAAAAAGCCGGTTACAAAATGCTGCTGGCCGATATGAGCAAGCATGCCCGTATGCGCATGTACCATACCGGGCGCGAAGTGTGGAACGGCTTCAGCAAAAACCTCTTCTCGGGTCTGGGCAAAAATTACTTGCTGCTGTCGGGGCTGCTGATCTGGTACATCGGCTTATACCTGCTGCCTCCGGCTGCCTTGCTAATCGGATTGTTCTCGGGCCATATACATCTGGCAGCTTTCAGCGGATGTGCTATGCTGCTCGGCATGGCGATCAAAGCCGTATGCGACGCGCGCGGCGGCTTGACGGCCTGGCACGGCATTTGGATTTCGGCGACGATTGCCTGTACGCTTGCGATTGCGTTGTCGAGCGTATTCGGCGGCTTGAGCAGTAAGGGACATGAATGGAAAGGGCGGCGTTACGGATGAATCGGAAAAGGATGGAGGCATGTTCATGAGCCGCAAAGCGGTGATCGTCGGCGGAGGACTGGGCGGATTATCTTGCGCGATCGGCCTGGCCGTCGAAGGTTTTGAGGTTACGCTGACGGAAAAGGAATCCATGCTCGGCGGCAAGCTGAAGCGCGTGGAGAAGTCCGGTTATCGTTTTGATCGAGGACCGAGTACGATTACGATGCTGCATGCGTTTCGGCGTGTTTTCGAGCGTGCGGGAAAGCGGATGGATGATTACATCGAGACGTATGAGCTTGAACCGCGTACGCGCAACGTTTTTTTCGATGGGACTACGGTGGATTTAAGCCGGGATGCTTCGTGGATGCGCGAGCAGATTGCGGCGTACAGTCCTGAAGATGCCAAGCGTTATCCTGCATTTTTGCAGGAGGCGCGGCGGGTATACGGATTGGCGGACGGTCGTTTTTTGAATCGTCTGATGTTGTCCACCCGAGAGAAAATCGACCCGCGGCTGCTTCGGGATTTTCTTAAGGTTCGTCCAACCGTGACATTGCGCGCGCTGCTGGCTCGGTATTTCAGTCATCCGTATACGTTGGCGATGTTTGGGCGTTACGCCACGTATGTAGGCGCTTCTCCGCTGAGAGCGCCTGCGATTTTTGCTATGCTGACGCATGTGGAAGCGGACTTGGGGATTCACGGTATTCGAGGCGGCACATACGGTCTGGTCGAAGGCATGGAGCGTCTGGCGAGAGAATTGGGCGTAACCATCCAGACCGACACGGAAGTGTTGTCGATCAAAGTTCGATCCGGGCGCGCCTACGGTGTCGAGACAACGGCAGGCGTTCTTGAAGCCGGTGAGATCGTATGTAACGGCGACCTGCTGACGACGGCTCGTTTGGTCCCGGATCGTCTGCGCCGCCGAAGCTCGTCCAGCCGCTTGGATGCGTACGAGCCGTCACTATCGGGATTTGTGTTACTGGCTGGAGTGAAGCAGCGCTATGATTCTCTGCTGCATCATACAATGTTGTTCCCTCAACAATTGGAGAGCGAATTCGCGGATATCTTTGAGCGCAAGGTTGCACCCGAAGATCCGGCTCTGTACATTTGCAATAGTGGGTATTCGGAGGCCGACACGGCACCCGAGGGTGGCAGCGCCTTGTTTGTGCTTGCGAATGCGCCTTATTTGTCCGAGTCTTGGGATTGGCAGCAGCAGCGGGAGGCCTATACGGACAAACTGGTTCGAATGTTGGAAAAGAGAGGAATTGGCGGCTTGGATTCGGCAGAGGTAATGGAACGGTATACGCCTGCCGACTTGCAGCGAGACACGTACGCGCATCGGGGCGCGATTTACGGCATTTCTTCCAACACGCTGCGCCAGACCTTTTTCCGTCCGGGCAACCGTGATCCTGACGTGTCCGGATTATGGTATGTCGGTGGCACGGCACATCCCGGCGGGGGGACTCCGCTCGTGACGTTATCGGGTCAGCTTGTCGCTGAACGAATCGCGAGCACCAAGGCATGAATCCATACCTGTCATTATTAATGAGGAAAAGAGGGGAGCGGCCATGACGAGAGAGCAGAAAATTTCCGGTCCGTCGACTGGAGACCGAAAAAGCGAGCATGTCCGTCTGTGCTTGGAAGAAGAGGTGGCTGGCGTAGGCGTAACGACGGGATTCGAACGGTATTTCTTCCGTCATAATGCGCTGCCGGAGCTGAACTTTGAGCATATCGATCTCTCCGCCGAGTTTGTTGGACGCACGTTAAAAGCACCGTTGTTAATCAGCTCCATGACCGGAGGAAGCGCGGGTACGGGACGAATTAACGAGCGGTTGGCCGAAGCCGCGCAGCTGCGCGGCTGGGCGATGGGATTAGGTTCCGTGCGTGCCGCGGTGGAACGCGAGGATCTCGCGCAGACGTTCAAAGTCCGGCACAAAGCGCCGGATATTCCGGTCATCGCCAATCTGGGTGCCGTACAGTTGAATTACGGATTCGGCATAGACGAGTGTCGACGTGCCGTAGAAATCGCAGAAGCCGACGCGCTGGTTCTGCATCTGAACAGCCTGCAAGAAGTCTTTCAACCGGAAGGCAACACCAACTTCGCGGATCTGCTGCCGAAAATCAAACGCCTCTGCATGGAGCTTGGCGTACCCGTCGGGATCAAAGAGGTCGGCTGGGGAATCGACGGGGAAACCGCGCTGCGGTTGGCAGAGGCGGGCATTGCGTTTATCGATGCCGCAGGCGCAGGCGGAACATCATGGAGCCAGGTAGAAAAATTCCGCAGCTCCGACCTGATGCGCCGCACGGCAGCCGAAGCCTTCGCAAGCTGGGGTACCGGCACCGCCGATTGCATCACCGAAATCCGCACCGCACTGCCCGACCTCCCTTTGATCGGGAGCGGCGGCCTGAAAAACGGCGTCGATGCCGCCAAAGCCATCGCGCTGGGCGCAAACCTCGCAGGCGTCGGCCGCGCGCTGCTGGGTCCTGCCGTCGATTCGGCAGAACGCGCAGCCGCAGCCATGGCGCAAGCCGAATTCGAACTCCGCACCGTCATGTTCGGCATCGGCGCAGCCAATGTTGCCCAGCTTCGCGGAACGAAGCGTTTAATTCATAAGTAATTCTTGAGCACCTTTCAAGATATACCGTAATAAATGAAGGACTAGAACTTGCTCTTGTCCTTCACCCCCCCAAGAAAATCCAACGTACCTGGAAGCGAGAAGACGGAGAGAAAAATTCAGTTCAAGACGCCTTTGAACTCAAAAAGCCTCTTCTCGCTTCCCCGCATACGTGAATTTTTCTCCCTCCCCGATTCAACCCCATTCGCGCACCATTCCCAAACACATCATGAAAGCGGGCCTGAGCAGGTGGAGCAAAGCATTTTCAAGCCATCTATTACGCATTTGTGGAAGGGGAATACGCAATGATTAGATTACCGGCAGAACGGTTGAAACAAACTGAATTTTCGGGGATTACAGAGGAATTGCTTGCACTTTTGAAAAAAAACGAACATCACTTTTCCAATATCGTGGATCGGTTGGTGGATGATTTGTATCGGCATATCATTGCGCAGCCCGAATTGGTCAAAATCATCAATGAGCGTACGACCGTAGATCGCCTCAAGCATTTGCAGCGCGGCTACTATATGTCGATGTCCGACGGGCTGATCGACGAGAAATATATCGAATATCGGTTATTTATCGGGCGTGTCCATTCCAAGATCGGGTTGACGAGCGATTGGTTTTTGGGTACTTATCTCAAATATATTGACCTGTCCGCCGAGTATCTGAGTACAGAAACGCAGGAATGGCGTGAACTGGTGCAGGCGTTGACCAAGGTGTTTAACCTGGACTCTCAATTGGTGTTAGAGGCTTACGAAGAAGACGAGAAGAATAAAATCCGTTCCATGGCCGACCAGCAAAAAGCGATGATCGAAGGGGTCAGTAACGCGGTTGTACAATTGGCCGAGATGATGAGCGTCTTGCAGGGCAGCAGCCGCGATATGGCAGAAAAGGCACGTGAAACAGCGATTAACCAGGTTCAGACCAGCCAACAGCTTCAAGAGTTGAGAGAAGAAATCGAGCAGGTGAGAGAGGTCGGTAGCATGATGGGGCGCTTCTCGACACAGACGCATATGCTGGGACTGAATGCGGCGATCGAAGCTTCGCGGGCAGGCGAACAGGGACGAGGATTTAATATCGTGGCGGCCGAGGTACGTAATTTGGCGACCAAATCGAAAGAATCGCTTCAGCAGATCGACAGTAAACTGAATGTGATCTTCAAGTCGTTGAACGATATTCGGGCAACCTCGTTACGCAACACTCGTTTCGCCGAAGAACAAGCGCTTGCCTCTCAAGAGTTGGAGGTATTCGTGAGCAGCATTGCCAGACTGTCGCAAGAGTTGGATGAATTGCGTCGTCAGGTCTAAGCGGTAAGAATTGAAACTATCAGACTGGGGCAAATGCTGATATAATAAAGGTTGATTTGTCTATGACAGCATGTATAAGGCACTATGGCCGGGCGCGATGACGCGTTTGCCATACCCAGAAGATAGAATTAAGAGGAGTTGTGTATTCATATGGCATTGAAAGCCGGTATCGTAGGTTTTCCCACCTTCTTGGTAGAGATTTAAAAACCGCGCCAAATAATCCGGATGTCGGATCCGTTCAATACCTCGATGCGATCTACCAGTTGACGGATCGCGGACTTGGCCTGAACACGATCTTCGGATAGTATCGACTTAATTTGCTGACCCGCTCGCTCAGCCAATTGCTGCTGCACCTGTTCAGAACTATTGGCCGTAGCTGCGGCCAGCATACGTTCCAATTCCTGCCGCTTTGCATTTACGGATTCTGTCGCCCGTTTAAGATCAGCTGCCGTAATCAAATCTTCCGTATAGGCATCGATCTGTTTCTGCATTCTCGCGTCCAACTTATCTAAGCTGGCCTGGATCAGCGACGAATCGATGTCTTCTTTTTTTGGAGCAGATATGACCAACTCTAAGCTGCCCGGCTGCGCGTGAACCATCTCTCGGATTCGGTCGATGATCAACTTCTCGATAGCATCGCGTTCGACCCAGTGGTGATAGCAAATCTTCTTTTTTAGATATCCATTGCACAGATATTGATATCTAACATTCTCCTGATTGAGCCTCTTCGAAAAACTTCGATTCGTCTTTCCGTTCATCTTCTCGCCACAATGCGAACAATAAACCAAGCCGGAAAGTAAGAACGTGTCGTCTTTGACATGACGGCCGACAGTCTTGCGTGCCTCGAACATCTCACAAACTTTATCATACGTTTCGAGATCGATGATCGGCGCGTGATGGTCCGGAATAACAATCCACTCGCTCTCAGGCCGCGTAATAGTTTTTCCTGCCTTTTTGTACGTTTTGTTATAGGTGAACTGCCCAATCATTGTATCTCGCTGTAGAAGCTCCCTTACGACCTTGTCGTGCCAGACATTCCCTTCCTTCGTTTTCAATCCCAGCGCATTTAGTCGTCCAGCGATTGCACGCGAGCCATCGCCTGCGAGCGCCCACATGTACATCTGCTTGACGATCAGAGATTCATCGATATCAGGCTGCATGACGCCTTCTTTAACCGTATATCCAAAGCATGGGCGGCTGATAACCTTCAGCGTATTGCGCGCGATCGAACGCATATTGTCCTGGACCCGCTCGCGGATCCGCTCTCTTTCAAATTCGGCGACCATGCCGAGCATCTGCATAACGAGCCGGCCTGCCGGCGTTGCCGTATCAAAGCCTTCAGACTGAGACACGTATTTGAAATTATGCTTATTGAAGTATTCAACCAAGGAGAGGATATCAAACAATTTGCGGCTAAGCCTATCCAACTTGGTCGTGATTATGACACCCTCATCATGCTGTTTAATTTGCTCAAGCATACGGGTAAGTTGCCTACGGTTGATGTCTTTGGCACTTACCCCATCGTCGATAAATAATAAAGGCTCTGACCAGCCCATAGCTCGGCAATAGGCCTGCAGACGCTCTTGCTGCTCGAAAAGGGAATTACCTTTGTCGGCTTGCTCCTCGGTGGAGACTCGAATATACGCGAATACTTTCATTCGGATTCATCCTTTTTTCTTGCTGCTTGGAGCATATTTTCTCTTAAACGATCACTCAGATCAGGATCGTAATCTTTAAAGATCTGATTCCAATGGAGCGAAAATTCGATATTTTCATAAGAGCCTTCTGTCGCAGAGATTATTGTGAAATTATGTTTCCTTAAAATTTTAGCCAACTCAATCAAGTGTCCCGGATCTCTCGATATTCGATTGAATGACCAAATCACTATTCGACCCTCTTCGGTAGACTGTTTGATCTGATCGATCATTTCATCCCGCTGCGTATACATTCCGATGTCTGAAAACACTTGAGTTGCTTCCCACCCATTAGCCTCAACAAATTTAGAAATTGCTTCGATTTGATTCTCTACCCCTTGAAGCTCGGTAGAAATTCTCGCATAAATAAAAGTCCGCATATTAACCTATCCTCCTAAAAATTAATAACAACCTTTTTCAGTTTCCCGATTATCCGGCAAGCACGAGAATCTGTTCGATCTACGACGATCGGCGGGTATGCCGGATTCTCGGATTGCAAAATCACAGACTCGCCCTGAAGATATGCTCGCTTCAGGTAAACGGCATCTTCGATCAGCACGGCAGCAATTTCTCCATCTTCGACTTGAGGCTGCTCACGGATCAGTACGAGATCACCGTCGTGGATACGAGCGCCGGTCATGCTATCTCCTTGAGCGCGTACATAAAAATACTTGCCGCCATTAAGCCAGTCTTGCGGTGTCATCTCATAGCCTTCAATCTCATCGTAATTGATTGTGCCTTCGCCGCAGCTGATCTTGCCTACGATCGGCAACCTGGCCAATTGTCCCGTCGTATGTATAACGTCTTGGGATAGGTTGGATTCTTCAAAAAGCATGCTTTTCGGAATCCGGAAGAACCCAGCCACTTTCTCCATCGATCCGGCATTGGGAAGCTTCTGAGCTTTCTCCCATTGGCTGATCGTCGTCTTGCCAAGACCCAGCTGCTCTCCAAGCTGCTCTTGTGTCATCCCTCGTTGTGATCTAAGTCTTTTAATATTCCTCGCAAATATTTGCTTTATATCATTTTCCGTCATTTCCCTAATCCCTCCAAAAATATCTCTACATCTAATGTATAACTTTTAGTGGACAAAAACAAGCGTAAATCGGAAAAAAAGTTCACTAAAAGCGAAATTAGGGGTTGCAAGTCCACTGAAAGAGTCGTAATATAAGTGGCAGGAAGGAGGTGCCCCATGATCCAATCGGTAAGCTGTCTTCCTGACACGCTCCGAAGCCTGCGGACTAAGTTTCAGTTAACGGTAAAAGACGTCGCTCAAGCTTTAGGTGTAAGCGAGCGGACCATGCAAACGTGGGAAAAAGACTCGTCGAAGATGAAGTATGAGCATATTCGGCAGTTGGAATCCTTATACGGCGTTTCGCAAGACTGCATTTTTTTTGGACGCGAAGACTCTTTTAGTGAACATTTGCGAAATCGGAAAGGAGGCGGGAACTTTGACAGCGGATAAACCATTGCGAATTGTGGGGGAATCGGTCGTCAACAAGGCCGGGGAGCATATTGCGAATCGGCCAGAAGAGGTCCCGCTGCTGGCGGCGCGATGCGCAGCGCTGGCGAAAACTTGGGAGACCGGCGAGACCTACCGGGTCCGCCGGGAATATTTCGACGAGAGGGGAAATCGAATTGAGCAGCATCAACGCAGCCATGGAACGCACCATCAAGCAGTTGGTCGATAATGATGCGCCGGACATTCGGATCCGACAGGAGATCGCAGGTATGCGTCGGGCATGGAGCTTTGACGCACAAAAGCTTGCATTTCTAGACGATCTGGAGAAAACGTATACGGCAGCTGAGCCGCAAGAAGAGACGGATAACGAACGATTGATCCGTCAGTTTTGGGAGCATGCACATCTTTCCAGTCTTCTCCGCTTCAAAAATACGCTCGCAAGCTCCGGGCTGGTCTGCGATTGGCTGGAAGGCGAGATTAAAGAAATGAGGGAGCTTATCGATGGAGCAGGATAAAGACGTTATCCATGCCGAGCGATGGTTGACACGGCTCCGGCAGGCTGCTGAACATCACTTCGAGTTGTCGAACAAGGGCGTTGAAGAAGACGATCCGCATTATGACGAGTATGAGCGTCTGGATGGAGCGGCCGACGATCTCGAGTGGGTGATCACTGCGGCAAAAAGCCACGTAGCAGAGCCCGAGCAGCTGATTGTTTTCGAATTCGCCGTCACCGCAAACATCGCTTACGAAACTTTGAACCTGTTGGCAAACGAAAAACGGCCCGATGGCTCTCACCCCATCAGACCGCTTGAAGAAAAATAACTGTTATGGCCAGTGTACCACTGGTCGAGAGGAGAAGCAATATGAAAGCTACTGGAGTAATTCGCCGCATCGATGATTTGGGAAGAATCGTTCTCCCGATCGAACTTCGCCGTACACTGGGCTGGGCCGAGAAAGATGCAGTCGCAGTCTTCGTCGATGGCGAATCTGTTGTGCTGCGCAAATACGAGCCGGGCTGCACGATCTGCGGCGAGGCTGGTGGAGAGTTGGCCATGCTCGCGCCAAACAAGCTGATCTGCCCAGCGTGCATCACAACGATCGCCAAACTTACTCAACAAGGAGGATGAACCCATGCCCGTACAGATCCACATCACTGGCGACAATGCCGCGGAAGCCATCAAAGAATTCGCCATCCTGTCCGCTGCCTTTTCCGGAGCTATCGCGGCTCCAGCGGCTGGAGAAAGTAAGACTGCTTCGAAGGGTACGCCCACGGTAAAGCCGACGAAGCAACCCGATCCAGTCAAGCAACCTGATCCAAAGCCGGAACCAGAGAAGAAAACGGACGATCCTACGCCGCAGACAGATGATGCCTCGAAAGAACCGCCGGAGCCAACGCTGGAAGAATTGCGAGCAAAAGCGTCAGCAGTGGCCAAGGCCAAGGGTCCGGAAGTCGTCAAAGGTCTGCTGGAGAAATTTGAGTTGAGCAATATCAGTTCGGTACCGAAAGAAGCGCGCGGCGCGTTTATGGTCGAGCTGCAAAACGTATGAGTACGCCGATAGAGCACAGCGAACGAGCGCACGCGCTGCTTGGCGCATCCAAGGCGGAGCAGTGGCTGAACTGCCCGCCGAGCGCCCGGCTGCAGGAAAGCATCCCGGACACTGAGAGCGAGTACGCCAAGCAGGGCACGGCCGCGCATGAGCTGGCCGAGATCAAGCTCCGGCAGTTGCTCGGGGTGAACGACTCGGCGGAGCGCCGGCGGCTGACCAGCGCGCTCAATACGGCTATGTCGAGCCCGTATTACGATGCGGAAATGGAGTCGGCGGTCAATTCGTACGTTGACACCGTCGCTGCCGTGTTCATGGCGGCGAAAGCTCGCTCCAAGGACGCCGTGATCCTGTTCGAAGAACGACTCGATTTCAGCGCTTGGGTCCCGGAAGGGTTCGGTACCGGTGACGTGCTGATCATCAGCGACGGCATCATGGACGTGATCGACCTTAAATACGGTAAGGGTGTGCCGGTCTCTGCTGTAGACAACTCGCAGATGCGGCTTTACGGCTTCGGCGGTTATCAGGCTTACGATTGGCTCTACGGAATCATCGAGATCCACATGATGATCGTGCAGCCGCGGCTTGACTCGGTCAGCACTGACGAGATCACGGCCATCGATCTGCTGGCATGGGGCGAAACGATCGTCAAGCCGGCGGCTGCCCTGGCTTTTGCTGGTGAAGGAGAATTTTCTGCTGGCGATCATTGCCGCTGGTGCAAAGTTAAGGCAAGCTGCCGTGCGCGTACCGATGCCAATATGGCGGCGATTGCTTACGAGTTCAAAGAGCCGGCACTGCTCGACGAAGACGAACTGGCGTCGATTCTGCATGTCGCCGGACAGCTGCAAGCCTGGGCAAAGGACGTTGAAAACTATGCCTATGAACAGGCGACGAAAAAGCAGGCACGCTTCCCCGGTTGGAAGCTCGTCGAGGGAAGATCGAACCGCGCGATCACGGATAAGAAGAAAGCGGCGTCGATCCTGATGTCGCATACGCTCGACACGGAAAAGGTCATGAAGCCGCAGGAATTGCTCGGGATCAGCGACCTGGAGAAGCGGATCGGGAAGAAAGAGCTGCAAGAGCTGATTGGCGACCTGATCATCAAACCGCCTGGCAAACCGGTCCTCGTTCCTGAATCAGATCGGCGCGAGGAACTGGGCAGTATCGACAGCGACTTCGCCGGCGAAGAATTTTAACCAAAAAGGAGAAATGTTCAAATGGCAATCGACAACAACAGCACTAAGGTAATCACAGGCGTCGCCCGTCTCTCGTACGTTCACGTTTTCGAACCGGAACTGGATGACAGTGGCAATGACAAATATAGCGTATCGATTCTGATTCCGAAGACGGATAAGGTAACGATCGCGAAGATCGAAGCTGCAATCGAAGCAGCAAAAAAACTGGCTCCAGCGAAGCAAATCAAGTTGCCGGCAAATTGCAAGACACCGCTGCGCGATGGGGACATTGACCGTGAAGACGATCCAGCTTATGCGGGTCACTGGTTCATCAACGCGGGTAGCCGTAACCGGCCAGGCGTAGCTAAGCCCGCAGGTAAGACACCAGATGGACGCACGAAGTTTGAAGAAATTACGGATAGTACCCAAGTTTACAGCGGATGCTACGCCAAGGTCTCGATCAACTTCTACCCGTATGAAGCTAAGGGTAATAAGGGTATCGCCGCTGGCCTGAACAATCTGGTCAAGGTGCAGGACGGCGACTACTTGGGCGGCCGCAGCTCGCTGCGTGACGAGTTCGCTGAGGAGAACTTCGACGACATCGTAGATATCAGCGAAGAAGAGGACTTCCTCAATTAAAATTCGACAGAGAAATGGGGATTCGGAAACGGGTCCCCTTTTCTTCACCCAAAAAGGAGGAAAAGCATGCCGATTCTACAAATCGACGTCGAGACATACAGCAGCGTCGACCTAATCAAATGCGGTGTGTACCGCTACGTCGAGGCGCCCGACTTTGAAATCCTGCTGTTCGCTTACGCCTTCGATGACGCTCCAATCCGGGTTATCGACCTGGCTGTAGGCGAACCTATGCCTGATCACGTTATTGATGCTTTGACCGATCCGGGCGTGATGAAAACCGCGTTCAACGCCAATTTCGAGCGGACGACGATCGCGAAACACTTCGGCATCAAGTGCGATCCTCACCAGTGGCGCTGCACGATGGTCCATGCGCTGACACTTGGCCTACCCGGATCGCTCGATCAGGCGGCCAAAGTGCTCGGCCTGGCTGCTCAGAAGGACGCTAAAGGTAAGAACCTGATCAAGTATTTCAGCGTTCCATGCAAGCCGACCAAGATCAACGGCGGCCGTACGCGGAACCTGCCCGACGACGATTTGGAGCGCTGGGCCGAGTTCGCGGACTACTGCGGGCAAGACGTTGAAGTTGAGCGGGAGATGCGCCGCAAACTTGATCGGCATCCGGTACCGGATCATGAATGGCAGCTATGGGCGCTCGATCAGGAGATCAATGACCGCGGCGTTCGGCTGGATCCGCGCCTGGTCGAAGAGGCGATTGCCTGCGACGCCGACTATGGTGCCCGTCTTACGGAGGAAGCTCGGGAGCTGACCGGTCTCGACAATCCGAACAGCACAACGCAGATCCGCAGTTGGCTCGCCGAGCGCGGATTGGAGACACCGGATGGGCTCGGAAAAGACTTCATTCCCGGGTTGATTGAGGCCGCACCGGACGAAGAGACTCGACGGCTGCTGGAGCTGCGGCGGGAAATGAGCAAGACCAGTGTCGACAAATACAAGGCGATGGACCGGTCCATCTGCGCGGACAACCGCGTGCGCGGCTTGCTGCAGTTCTGCGGCGCGAACCGGACGTGGCGGTGGGCCGGCCGGCTCGTGCAGGTCCAGAACCTGCCTCAGAACAAAATTACGGATCTGGAGCTGGCACGGGAGACGCTGCTTAGCGGCGATCATGAGCTGCTGGAAATGCTGTATGGCCCGCCGCCATTCATGTTGTCCCAGCTGATCCGCACCGCGTTCATCCCGTCAGAAGGCCGACGCTGCATCGTTTCTGACTTCGCTGCGATCGAGGCGCGGGTTATCGCTTGGCTGTCGAACGAGCACTGGGTACTGGACGTCTTCCGTGGTCACGGCAAGATCTACGAAGCGACGGCAGCGCAGATGTTCGACGTCCCGATCGAGACGATCACCAAGGGTCACGCGAATTACGAACTTCGGGCAAAAGGCAAAGTGGCCACGCTCGCCTGTGGCTACCAAGGCGGACCGAACGCGCTAATTGCAATGGGCGCGCTTAAGAGCGGCATTGATGAAGCGGAGCTGCCGCGCCTGGTTGATCAATGGAGGGAAGCGAATCCGAATATCCGGGCGCTGTGGTATGCGGCGGAGCGGGCAGCGGTCAAGGCCGTGCAGGAGAAGACGACCGTGACGTTGGCGCATGGCGTTCGGTACCGATACGCACCTGGCTTCCTCTTCGCCGATCTGCCCAGCGGCCGCAGCCTCGCATATGTGAATCCGCGTATCGAGCCGGACAAGCAATTCAATAAAGACGGGCTGGTCTACGACGGCGTCGACCAGGTCAAGCGGACCTGGGGCAAGCAGCGGACATATGGTGGCCGGCTCGTGGAGAACTTGGTACAAGCGATCGCGCGAGACTGCTTGGCTGTGTCGATGGTTCGGCTGGACGAAGCCGGCTATGAAATCGTCATGCACATTCATGACGAAGCTGTAATTGATACCGAGGTCGGCCCACACGGCGCAGAGCTGAAAGACGTGACCGAGATAATGGGCGAGCCGATCGCTTGGGCGCCGGGGCTGCCGTTGGACGCTGCCGGATTCATCTGCGATTTCTATCAAAAAGACTAAGGGGAGCTTTGTATGGGCAAAAAAGACAATAAGCTGAAACAGGAGACTTCGCTGCTGCAAGACATGATCAAGGGCATGGCGGCATCAAAGCGTTCGATGGCCCCGAAAATTGATGAAGACCGAGAACTTCTCCGTCGATCAGGTCTGAATGAAGAAGGTATAGAAGCTGCATTGAAACTCTCTCGAGAATCTTTCCTTTCTGTTCACGATATCCTGAACTGCATTACGGCATTCGGCTTTGATACGAAGTATCTAGAGAAGCGTCCATGATCGGTCGCGCAATCATAGCTTTATGCGGGCTGCTCGCGGCGGTTCTCCTGATCGGCGGGACCTTCTTTCTCGCTGGCATCGGATTGGAGCAGTTCATTTACGACATGATCCATATGACGGAGGGCGAGAAGCTGATTGCTTACTGGTGGCTGTGGCTGCTGATCGGTGGCGGGAGCTGGGCGGTCAGCCTTTGGTACTGGCGTAGCGAAAAGATCAAACGGAGAAAGGGGCGGAGGCGATCATGAGCACATCACCTAGCACGGACCGACGACGTTACCCAACATATCTTTCAGTTAACGGAGTCGAAAAATTGAAGCAAGAATACGCAATGCGTCGGCTTGAACTGCGGGTTTTAAGAGCAGAAGGGGATTCAAGCAAAGTCGAACGATTACAGATTGCAAAGCGCATGCTGCATATCAACCAGATGCTGAGTTACAACTGTAATAAAGCGTATGCTGATGCCGCGCTGAAGAAACGTGATGAGCAAGAAACGGTATCCTTGCAAGCTGAAATATCTCAATCTCGATGCCTACGTCGAGAGAGAAAAGGTTTCGATTTGATGAGACAATTCGATCGTCTAATTGTTAAAGATATGCCCGTTAAAATACAACTCCGGCATATCATCGAAAAGGCACATGGTGAAATCGACCGACTGAACGCCGTAATCGCTACGAAAGACGACGCGATATATGCGTACTCCAAAGAGTTGGCCGATTCAAGAAAACGAGTGGATGAATTCGCATCCAAGTCCGGGCGTTGCTCAGGCGAGAATATGATCCTGCGGGCTAAGGGTGATGATCGGGATAAGGAGATCGAGCGGCTGCGGGCGGAAATGCAGAGTTCGGCCGACGATCTACGCGAACTAATGGAGGTTGCTTATCGAGACTGCCCATACGAAGCGCAGAAGATCGCTGACCGACTCGTGGCAGCCCTGAAAGGAGCGGAATAAGCATGCCAGTTAAATGGAGTAACTACGTGATCGTTCGCAATTGGCTCGACAACACGATCCGGATCGCGCGCGGCAAGAAAGCTTCAAAAGGCGGGTACTTCGTCACCAATGAGAAGAGCCACGATGTGACGCAGCAGGCCATCGCGGCTGTGGCCGAGCATATGCAGACACTGTTCAATCAGCGGAAAGAAGAGACGCCGGACATCGTGGCTCTGGAGCTGATCGGTACAGACGGCAGCAAGCTGGTCTGGTGGCCAGCAGCGGACGTGAAATCGGAAAAATCCTCGAAGGGAGGGACTGACAATGAGTGAAGCAAAGCACTTCCTTCAAACCGAAGAAGCGATCGGCACTCAGGTGTTCGACAGGGGATCCGGTTTTGGAGTCGTAATCGAAATGCCGTATTCCAGCACATATAGCATGGGTACTGGCGTTCGCTGGAATCACAATTCGATAGTTGACCAGTATATCGGCATTGACGGTATTGATCCGAGCAAGCTGATTTATGGAGAAGAATTGAAGAAGCAGTTGGCAGCTATAAACTTCGCTGCTGATAATTTTCAAGAAGCTATGGTTAGCATAAAGCAGGCGCTTACCGAAGTGTTCGCATCTCTTCCGTGGTACATCCGGCAACCAATATCACGCCATGATATCTGGCTGCTTACCTATCACGGAGATGATCGAGTCGCTAATGCGGCACGAATCTGGCTGCGGACGAAGAATCGTCGGATTGCTCTTAAACAAATGGCGATTCTTTTTCCGCATATTCCAGAGCGGCGTTTATGAACGAGGATCCGTATTTCGGCGAGATCCCGTGGGACATCATCCAGGACGACTCCGGCCAAGTGGTCGGAGAAGTCTTCCGGATCCGTCAGGAGGAATCGACCGAAGAACTGCTGAGGAAAGAGAGGCTTATAAAAAAGTCCTCTTAAATAAGCTTCTGGCTCTTTGGAACTTTTCTTGCAAGTAGGCAAGTTCACTGAGGAATTGGTCATCTTTTCTTCTTCTTTTAAGAATGTAATATCCCCCTACATGCTTGTCCCAACTTTTATCGATAAATTCTTGAGATGAGTTCCAAGCATCATTAATTATTCTAATCTGGCTTGGTTCCAGGTATTTTGACATCTCTTCTGAATTAGAAGGATGCTTAAAAATACTATTATTAAAAACACCAGTAGTGTGAGATTCCCCATAAAGCTCTTTTAAACCATCTAGAATACTGTCAGCATCATCCGAAACCTTTTGTAAAATCTGATTTTTCATCGAATTCATGTGATTCTGATTTGCTTCGTGTTGTGATTTTGCAATTTTGTCTCTTTCAATTTCAAGTTCTAGTGCTCGACGGTTAAAATCTGCTGCTGCTTCAGCGCTCTCTTTAGCTATTTTTACGCTTTGTTCAGCAACTTTTGTACTGGCACGTGTTGCTTTCAACAGATGATAGCTAAAGAAGCTTGTAGCAGCAACACCTGCAGCGGTCACAATAACACTAGCTATTGCGATACCGTCACTTGGATCCCAGACAGTCATTAAAAACTCCCCCTTTAATTTTTGTAGGTATCTCGCTTGTAATACTTCGATCAGGAGTAAATAGTTTCAAAGGAGCGCGGTTTATGCTTAAAAGCCCAGCAAGAATTTTACACTACCCTGGAAGAAAATGGTCGATGGCCGAATGGATCATCAGCCAAATGTCGGCGCACACGACTTACCTGAAACAGTTCTTCGGGTCAATCCAGCAACGGCGGAGGCTGAACAATTATCATGGCAAATATAAAAAAACCCTCGCGATGAGGGTTAGATAATCAGTACTACTCGACAAAATCATCAAGAAATTCGATTTTTTCTTGTGTAAGTCGCTTTATAACCATATCTTTTACAAACACTTTTGCAAAGGCTATTCCTTGAATTTCCATCAGATTGCGATGAACATAGTCAACTATGTCTTTAAGAGAAATATCAGGCATTGTAGTCCGTAATAGGAAATCCTTAATATAGATTTCAATGGCCCTATTGACTTCATTAAAGGATACTGAAGAATTTTTAGGCTCTGTTTTAAATTCATTAGATGGTAATTGATTCATTTTTCTCTTCAAGACCGAAAGATCATTGCTTAAGCCTTTCAAAGTTTCTACAATGTACTGCTCAGCAGGAATCTGATTTTGGCTAGGAGTTATAGAAGTAAATTGCCCGAAAGCTTTTAAGAAGGGAGAATGGTCTGGATGGAGTTGTGAATATTCGTAGGTAAGACGAATTTTGTTAGCCAGACTCTCTTTAAAGGCAACAATTTTAGAAAAACGTAGATCTCTTGGGTACTCTATGTGCTCAATGCCGCTTGTATCAAAAGAATATGAAGTATGATCATCCTTAATAATGATAGTAGGCTTATCAAAAGCTAAACGCATTCCAAGTTCAAACATGACATTGGCATTTTTGCAGCTTACGTCACAAACTACGACATCAGAGTTATATAACCCTTGTACAATGTTTTGATGAATTAAGCCAACAGCATCGTTTTCGCTTACAATTTTGAACTCACATTCGTACTCATTTATGGATTGAATAGCCTCACCAATAATCGTTTTTACTTCGATCCAATGATCTGCGCTACAATCTTCTATCGGCGAAATTGGCATAACAATACCGACAGTCAAAGGTTTAGAACTTTCGATAGGGGCTGGATCGCTTGGCTTTTTTGTAGTCATAAAATCCTCCTGCGTCATAGTTAGGAATATTGTACCAAATTGCTAGCTGGCTTGAAAGCTTATACGTAAACAAATTTAAGGCAAAAGAGAGAAAAGCATGTTTGCAACAGGGCACAAATTCGAATTGAGGTGTAAGTCATGCAAGAACTGGACATCAGCTTCGGCAAGCATCATGCCGACACGAACTGGAAGCCGGAGTACCTGACCTGGGACGAGTTCGTCGAGAAGCGGCTGCGGAAAGTCCGCCGGACGAAAGAGACGATGGAGCAATACGGGAAGATGCACAATATCGCCCGCGGCAAGGTGAAGGACGGTCCGAGCTTCGTCGGCGGAATGATCCGCGGCGGACGCCGGAAGAAAGAGAACGTCGACAGCCGCTGGCTGATCACGCTGGATGCCGATTTCGCCGGCGATGACTTCATGCTGACGGTGGATCTGATGCTCGGCGGTACCGCGTACGCGATCTACTCGACGCACAGCCACCGTCCGGAGCAGCCGAAATATCGATTGATTCTGCCGGCCAGCCGGGCGATGACGCCGGACGAGTATGCTGCGGTCAGCCGGAAGACGGCGGAGACGATCGGCATGACGCTGTTCGACCGGACTACGTTCGATGTTCATCGGCTGATGTATCTGCCCAGTTGCAGCGCGGACGCCGAGCCGATGCTGGAGATCGGCGAGGGCGAGCCGCTTGATGTGGACGCCGTGCTCGCGCAGTACGAGGATTGGACAGACGTCATGCAGTGGCCAAGGCATCCGGATGCGCCAAGCCCGATCCTGTCGAATGCCAAGACGCAGGATCCGCGGGAGAAGATCGGCACGATCGGGCTTTTCTGCCGGGCCTTCACGATCGAAGAGGGAATCGAGCGATTCTTGTCGGAGATCTATGAACCCGGCAGCATGGAGAACCGGTACACGTACCTACACGGGACCAGCGGCAACGGCTTGGAGATCTTCCCGGATCAGGAGCTCGCGTATTCGCACCAGGACAGCGATCCCGTGGCCGACGGCCATAGCTACAATCTGTTCGATCTGATCCGTGTTCATAAGTTCGGTCAGCTCGACGAAAAGGCGTCCGAAAAAACCAATTTATCGAAGCTCCCTTCCGTCTTGGCGATGGAGGCGTGGGCCGTGAGACTCCCGGAGGTTAAGCGGGAGCGTTTTTCAGACTTTGATTCCTCTTTTAGTGAACCCGGCGCCGTAGAAGAACTTGAGCCAGCGGCGGACGACAACTGGGAAGAACGGCTCGACCTGAACGCAAAGACGGGTGACCTGCTGCCAACGGCAGGGAATGTGGAGCTGCTGCTGAGTCACGGGATCTGGTCTGGTGTGCTGGGGTATGATGCTTTCGGAAACTCCGAGGTTATCCGGCAGCCGGTGCCTTGGCGGCAGCGGGAGCGTCCGGACGTCGACTACGAGCCGTGGCTGGGCGCTGATGATAAGCGGCTGCAGCACTGGATCGGAAAGACGTACGGGATCCGCGGCGAAGGCTTGATCCGTAACGCGTTTACGGAAGTCGCCCATGCCCAGAAATTCCATCCTATTAAAGAGTACATCGAAGAGCAGGCCTGGGACGGGACTCCGCGTCTGGAGACGATCTTCATCGATTATCTGGGCGCGGAGGATTCGCACTACGTCCGGCAGGCCACGCGCAAGATGCTGCTGGCGGCCGTAACCCGGCTTTATCGTCCAGGCTGCAAGTTCGATGAAATGCTGGTGCTGGTTGGACCGCAGGGGGCGGGCAAAAGCTCCCTGCTGGCCAAATTGGGCAAAAAGTGGTTCTCGGATAGCCTGCGGACCTTTGAGAATAAGGAAGCCGGCGAACACTTGCAGGCCGGGTGGATCTTCGAGATCGGCGAGCTGAGCGCGATGAAACGATCGGAAGTCGATGAGGTTAAGGCGTTTTTGTCGAAGACAGAGGATCGGTACCGGGTCGCTTATGATCGGCAGGTATCGGAGTTCCCACGCAAATGCGTGTTCTTCGGTACGACGAATACGAAGGATTTTCTGCGGGACATGACCGGCAACCGTCGCTTTTGGCCGGTGAACATTCGTCCGGCGCAGGCAAGGTGGAGTCATTGGGATCATTTAACGGAGGACGTGGTCGGCCAGATCTGGGCGGAAGCGTACGAGTTGTTCAAGGCGGGAGAATCATTGTCGCTGGACCGGGATGCACGCATAGCAGCCGAAATGCAGCAGCAGGATCATTTGGAGATCGACCCGCGTGCCGGACTGATCCAGGAATGGCTGGATACGCCGATTGAATCGGAGGGCATCTATGGTGAGTTCGATGATGAACAGCCTTTAAGGCAGCGCGTCTGTGCGGCTCAGATATGGTCGGAATGCCTTCACAATAAAAAGGGCACTATGCAGTCATGGGATGCAAAACCAATCTGTGAAATTATGCGCCGCATGCCAGGGTGGATCGAAGTGCCCGGCCGAGTTCGCGTTGCTGGATGGGGTCAACAGACCGCATTTGACCGTCAAGACTGGTGAGCACTAAACGAAAAGGCAGTGCATCAGACTGCATCAAGTGCATCACTTGCTAAAAACAGTGATGCAGTAAAAATTGGTCAGTGCATCGGGTCAGTGCATCACCTTAAGCCCAGTCATATCAAGGGTTTTAGCCTTACTGATGCAGTTGATGCACTAAAAATAGAGTAAAAGGGAAAAGTATAAAGAGCATAGGAACCTAACATATATGTAACGTGTAATTCCTATGCTAAATGCGTCTGGGCGCAATAACGCGCGTGCGCGTGCATTGCCGCATCAGCAATGGGGGCTGAGTTGAAAATGAGGGAAGCCAGAATAGAAGCAAAATTGAAATCTGAGGTGGAGCGGATCGGCGGTCTTTGCTGGAAATGGGTCTCTCCGGGTACGGCTGGTGTGCCGGACCGGATCGTAATCCTTCCTGGCGGTCGGACCATTTATATCGAGCTGAAAGCACCTGGTGAGAAGCCGCGGTCGCTGCAACGGAAACGACATCAGCAGCTGCGCGACCGCGGGCACGATGTCCGTGTGATCGACTCGATCGACGGCGTCGCTGCATTCATCCGGGAGGTGGCCGATCATGCGATATAAGCCGCATATGTATCAGGAGTACGCGACCAGCCGGATTTTGGACACGCCGGCGATCGGGCTGTTCCTGGAGATGGGCCTCGGCAAAACGGTCTCCACGCTGACCGCGATCGACAAGCTGCTGAACGATTGGTTCGACGCCAACAAGGTTTTGGTAATTGCGCCGCTTCGGGTAGCGGAGGATACCTGGAGCCGGGAAGTCGAAAAATGGGATCATCTCGGGCACCTTCGAATCTCGAAGGTACTGGGCAGTTTGAAGAATCGGCGAAAGGCCTTGGCGGCCGAAGCGGATATCTATGTAATCAACCGCGAGAATGTCGAGTGGCTGGTGAGCGAATATGGCAGTGATTGGCCGTTTGACACCGTCGTGATCGACGAGCTATCGAGCTTCAAAAATCACGGATCGAAGCGATTCCGCGCGCTAAAGCGGATCCGGCCACTGATCAAACGGATTATTGGACTGACCGGCACGCCGGCCCCGAATGGACTGATGGACCTGTGGGCCCCGGTCTACCTGCTGGATCAAGGAGAGCGTCTCTGCAAAACGATCGGTGGGTACCGGGATCGGTATTTCGTCGCCGGTAGCCGATCCGGCCATGTGGTCTATGACTGGAAAGAAAAGCAGGAAGCCGAGGCACGGATCTATGAGGCGATCGCCGATATCGCGGTTTCGATGAAGGCCGAGGACTGGCTGGAGCTGCCTGAGCGGATCGATCAGAACGTACCGATCGTGATGGACCCTAAAGCCCGAGAGCAGTACGAAGAGTTGGAACGCGAGCTGCTGCTGCCGTTTATCGATGGCGATGTCGTGGCCAGTACCGCAGCCGTGCTGTCGAACAAACTTTTGCAGATGGCCAGCGGCGCTGTGTATGACGAGGACCGCGGAGTCAAAGACATCCATGAGGCAAAGCTGGATGCGCTGGAGGACATCGTTGAAGCTGCGCAGGGCAAGCCGGTCATGGTGTTTTACAACTTCAAGCACAGCTTGGATCGGATCCAACAGCGTTTCTCCGGACGACGTGGACTGCCCGCTGCGCGGATCCTTCGAAAAGGTGCTGCCGGCAACGAGGATATTCGAGCATGGAATAACGACGAGACACCATTGCTATGCCTGCATCCGAAGAGCGCCGGCCACGGACTGAACTTGCAGGAGTCAAGCTGCCAGACGATTGTTTGGTACGACCAGATCTGGAGTTTGGAAGAGGACCAGCAGGCGAATGCCCGCGTTCACCGACAGGGCCAGACCCGCCGGATCGTCGTAAAGCGGCTGGTAACCGAAGGGACGATGGACGAGGATGCCGTCGAAGCACTGGCCCGCAAGGCTGAGGGACAGGAAGCGCTGATGCAGGCGGTCAAAGCACGCATAGAGAGGATGAATGAGACATGACGCAGCGGATAACAGCCCGGCAGGCGATTATCGTCGAAGGAATCCGGCAAGGGTGGACTCAGACAAAGATTGCTTCGGAAGCAAAACTTTCTAACCCCACCGTACATCTCGAAATTAAGATGTTAATTGCCCAATGTGTTTTGAAGCCTTCGGAGAAATATGGACGGTACGACGTGATTGTCGACAGTTACGAAGTGGACGACCGGATATATCGAGCCCAGCCACGAGGAATGCAGGTGAAAATTACTGCGGAAGTTGCGCTGGTTGAGGAGATCCGTCGCCGACGATTGGCCAAGGAACCGCGTAGTAAAATCGCACGCGAGCTAGGTCTGAACAAGACAACATTGAACTTTCTGCTGATACAGCTTGGATTAGGGGGATAAATCATGCAAAACGAGGTCGAGTACCTGGAGCAATATAGAGATATGCAGGCCCGGATCAAGGCCTTGGCCACGTATCAGGTGGGGTACGGAATCACGGTGAGCCGGCTTAATCAAGACGATCAGCTGCAAGATCTACATCGGCGGCTTCGTCCGCTGCCTCCGTATATGTATTTGACGGAGCGGGAACAGGACCTGGAGATTATTGCCCGAGCACATCTGCGTTTTCATCCGACAGGGATCCGCGCGCAGCTTGCGGCTTTCGCGGAAGACGATCCCGATGGGCCTCAAGATCCGGACCTTAAGCAAATCCGAACAAAGATCCGGAAGGTGTTGGACGCCCGCGCAGGGAAGCGAAGCGATATCGACGAAGTCATCATTCGGGTGGCCGAGCTGCAGGATCTTCAAGCAAAGGTTAAGCGCGTTGATGCCCTTCTGGAGGCAGTCAAAGAATATAACGAGAATTACGAGCGAGCGCTTCGATTGTTGTATGTGGACGGACTGACTGCGGTTCGAGCCTCAGCAGCGATGTTCTGCAGCAGATCCAATTTCTATAAGCAATTTCGGTCGCCAGCGATGGAAAAATACATCGAATTAGCACAGTGAGACACTTTGTGGACACTTTTGAGACACTTTCTGGACAGACTTGAGACAAACGGCCTTCGAAACCGTGATATTATGGTAGTGTGCCAAAGTTGTAAACGATGCTTTTCAAGCTTTCATACGAGCCGCCGCGAGGCGGCTTTTTGTATGAACTGGCTATCATCACTTTAATTCCATCTTGGAGCATTGTATTTGCGACCATTTCCTACTTGACGCGTATCCCTCTTATCAAACAGAGGAGGCGGTTGAGTGGATCAATCTGAGATCAAAAGAATGGAAGAGGCCGTAGCAAAGCAAATGAAGGTAGTAGAGAACATAACAAAGAATATTGACCTTGAAAAATGGGCTCGCTTGTATGCTGAGGCTCAAGAAGCTCGTGAAAGAGGGTTGCAGGCAAGAGAGAGACTCGACGAGTTCATGGATGCAGCTTTCGCTCCAGAAAGGCGACGAGAAGAACGTGACATAGAAGTACTCAAGACCTTGAAGAAAATCGAAAATAATACTTCTTTCCTTGGTGAAATTGCAGATCTCGCAAAAAGGGATAGCGAAAAAAAAGATGAGATTTTGGAACTAGGCAAGGAGATTATGAAAATTACTACAGCTTCCAACAAGGAAGAAGCTGAAAGTATTTACAGGAAAACGCTGAGCAAAATTAATGATTTTAGCGGAGGCGTGGAATCCGTTCAAAAACTATCCCAGATTGCTAATGAAGTGTTTAATTTCTTTGGTAAGATGCTTTAACAATAAATTTTAACCACTCTTAATAGAGTGCTTTCTTGTTTATTAAAATCAAATAATTGCGAACGAGGCGAGCCTGCGGGCTCGTCTTTTTCGTGCGGAGGTGGAGGGGTTATGCCATGACAGGTGCGAAGAAAATGAGAGAGCAGGAGAAGGCTTTTGCGGACTATTACCTGGAGACAGGAAACGCGGAGCAGTCGGCGATCCGAGCAGGCTACAGCAAGCGTTACGCTCGAGGCAATGCGCACAAGTTGGTGGCAAGGCGTTGCATCCGCGAATATCTGGACGCCCGGATCGCCGCCAAAGAGGAGAAGCGGATCGCCAAGCAGGACGAAGTGCTGCAATTCCTGACTTCGGTCATGCGCGGAGAACCCACGGAGCAGATTCCGCTTGGCCTTGGCTACGGCGAACAGATGTTGGTCGATAAGACGATGGATGGCCGCGAGCGAGTAAAGGCCGCCGAGCTGCTGGGCAAGCGGTATGCGCTGTTCACAGAGAAGCAGCAGCTTGATGCGAATATCGGCGTGCAGATCGTGGATGATGTAGGCGGCGAGGATCCGGATGGCTACGATGACGGGGCGATCCAGACGGAAGGGGATGTCGAGAATGAGTAGCCTGGCGGTTCAGCAGGTTCGCATCTCCGAGATAATCAACCCGAACTTTGTGCCTTTCTGGCGGGCAAGCAACTCGCGCCGCTATCTTCGGCATGTTCTCAAAGGCGGTCGCGGATCCGCGAAGTCTACGCATATTGCCTTAAAGATTATCAAGGACATGATGAAGTATGCAGTGACGGCACTTTGCGTGCGGAAGGTTAAGGACACGCTGCATGAGTCCGTAGTCGAGCAGCTTAAAGAGGCGATCGATATTCTTGGCGTCGGCCAGTATTGGCAGCTCAAGGGCAGCCCGGTGCAGCTCATCTACAAGCCGCGCGGGAACAAGATCATTTTCCGGGGCGGCGACGACACCAAGAAGATCAAATCGATCAAGATGTCCAAGTTTCCGATCGCGATCCTTTGGATCGAGGAGCTGGCCGAGTTTAAAACCGAGGAAGAAATCAGCGTGATTGAAAACTCGGTCTTGCGGGCAGAGTTGCCGAAAGGGCTGCATTACGCGCTCTACTACAGCTACAACCCGCCGAAGCGGAAGCAGTCCTGGGTCAACAAAAAGTATGAGACGAAGATCGGGATCCCGAAGAACACGTATGTGCATCATTCGACGTACTTGGAGAATCCGTATATCTCGAAGGCTTTTATCGAGGAAGCGGAGAACAAGCGGATCGCCAGCAATCAGAAGTATGAATGGGAGTATCTCGGCAAACCGATCGGTAGCGGCATCGTGCCGTTCGATAATCTCCAGTTTCGGAAGATCACCGATGATGAGCTGGGCCGCTTCGAAAATATCCGGCAGGGCATCGACTGGGGCTACGGCGTAGACCCGTTCGCCTTCGTCCGCTGGCACTACGACAAGCGACGCCGCACGATATACGCGCTTGGCGAGATCTACGGCGTCAAGATGTCCAACCGGTATGCCGCCGAGCAGATCAAGGAGAAGGGCTACGAGACGACGGTATCGACGGGCGATAGCGCCGAGCCGAAGTCGATCGATGAGCTGAAGGATCAGCACGGCATTCGGATCCGCGGGGCGAAGAAAGGGCCGGGCTCGGTGGAGTATGGTGAGAAGTGGTTGGACGATCTGGAAGCAATCGTGATCGATCCGGAGCGGACGCCGAACCTGGCCCGCGAGTTTGAGAGCATCGACTACCAGACGGACCGGGACGGCAATCCCCGCTCCAAGCTGGACGATAAGGATAACCATACGATCGATGCAACGCGATACGCGTTTGAAGACGACATGGAAGACAACGGCAGCACAGCCCTTGACCGGCTGCGCCGCCTGAACGGGAGGTGAGAACGATAAATCAGCGATTGGACAGTATGCGTAAGGAATACCGAACCGACTATATGGTCGGACACGGTAAAGGCGGAAGTAAGGACAACCTAGCCCGGCAGCAGGTCAACCTGAATTACCGGCAGCTCAGCCATCCCGAGCTTCAGGCGCTGTATGCCAGTAATCAGTTTGTGCAGAACATTGTCGATATACCCGCCGAAGATCTGACTCGTGCTTGGATCGAGCTGAAAATGGATGATGCTCAGCTTAAAGAGCGGCTGCGTGAACGTATGCGGGACTTGAACTGCAAGGAGACGTTTACCGACATGCGGCGCTATGAACGGCTGCACGGAGATGGCTTCGTGGCGATCGGCGCACGGCAGTCTTCAGCCTTCAGTCTTTCGGAGCCGCTCGACCCAAGGAAGCTGAAAGGGATCGATTACCTAAACGCCTTCTCCAGTTACAAAGTCGGCGCGCTGTACATCAACGAGGATCCTTTCAGCTTGGACTATGGACAGCTGGACAGCATCCAGCTTAACCGTATGAGTACGATTGGTCTGACGCTGACTCAGGGTATAACGACTGACCCAGGGCAGACGCAGATCCACCGATCACGGCTTTTCCACGATCAGACCCGGCGGCTGGAGAACCAGCAGAAGGGTCAATCTGTGCTTGAGCCGCTATTCGATGTGATCACCATGTTTGATACGGCCATGTGGAGCGTGGGTCAAATCCTGTATGACTTCACTTTCAAGGTATACAGGTCGCCCGGCGTCGACCGTCTGAGCAAAGAGGATAAGCTGGAGATGGCCATGTTGGCCGATCACGCTTTCCGCACTGAGGCGTTGGCGCTGATTGGCAAGGACGAGGAGTTGACCAAGGTTGCAACGAGCGTCGCTGGCATCAAGGATCTGCTGGATTACGTATGGGACGCATTGAGTGGCGGTGCCAAGATGCCGAAGAGCGTCATCAAGGGGCAGGAGAGCGGGACGATAACCGGTGCGCAGTATGACGTGCTCAACTACTATTCCCGGATCGCTGCGGCACAGGAGACGGAGCTGCGTCCGCTGCTGGAGCGGCTGATCCGCTATATGCTGATCTGTGAGGGTCAAGATCCAGAAGCGGTCAAGTGGGAGTTGGTCTTTAATCCGCTTTGGAGCGTCGACCAGGAAACCGATGCGAAGATCCGGAAGATGAACGCCGAGACGGATCAGATCTATATCACAACTGGAGTCCTCGACTCTGATCAGGTGCGGGAGCAACGTTACCCAGGGCTGAAGCCTGCTGAGTCTGAGCTAAAAACGGATAGTTTGAACGACGAGGAATTGGCCGAGCTGGTCAAAGCGGCGCAGAAGCGCTTCAGCGGGGAGTGATCCAACATGGCCAAGTTGAAGCCGTTACCGACCCGGTACCCGAAAGCGGCAGCCGCGGCGTATGCGCGCGCACTGGTCGAGCTGATCAAGGAGATGCACGCCATCTACTACGCCGAGTTCCAGGCGGCGATTAAGCCCGAAATGAAAGCCTATCGACCGGACAGCTTCCGCGAGGATGGGCCGCTTGGGGCGATTGCCGAGGCACTGGAGCGAGCGAAAGCTAAAGTGGCCGCCGTGTTCACGCCGCAGCGAATGCGCAATACGGCAAAGCGTTGGCTCGATCAGATCAATATCTTTAATCGGACGAACCTGGGTGACCAGATCAAGCGAGTTCGCGGGCTGGACACAACGCAAATTGAGCCTTGGATCGACGACTTCCTGACCGCGGCGATTACGGAGAACGTGTCGTATATCTCCACGATCCCGCAGCAGTACCACAGCCGGATCTCGGCCGTGATCCAGCAGGGCGTCAAGAACGGTCAGCGGATTCCAGATATGACGGCGGAGATCCGGAAGGTGTACAAGGTGAGCGAGAATCAGGCCCGCTTCATTGCCGTCGATCAGACCAGCAGCATCACCGGACAGCTGACGGAGCGACGGCACCGTGCCGCAGGCGTAACGAAGTTCGTTTGGCGGACATCTGAGGATGAGCGGGTCCGGGAATCGCATAAAGATTTCAACGGCAAAACATACGAGTACAGCGAAGGAGCCGGACCGAAGAAGCTGAAACCCGGGCAGGACTTCCGCTGCCGTTGTACAGCTGAGCCAGTATTTGATTAAGGGCGGCCACCGGGTCGCCTTTTTACATGAGAGGAGGTGAGCGACCTTGAAACCATCGATCGGACGAATCGTCCATTATCAGAGCTACGGATCGCCAGGTGGAGAACATAAAAGTGAACCGCGCGCGGCTATTATCACAGGCGTTGTAGACGACGAAACTGTGCATTTGTGTGTGTTGAACCCAACTGGCATGTTCTTCAATACCGACTGCAAACGCGGGACTGAAGGCGGGCAGTGGGATTGGCCGCCGCGAGTATAAGGAGTGAGCACGATGCAACGATACGATAAAGCCGCCGTGCTCGGCTGGCGAAAGGACACCGACGGATATCTGACCGTTACGGCCGGCATTACCCGTGCTGGCGTCTTTCCATACCGGCGCGGCGACGGGGCGCTCCAGTGGGAGGCCAAGCTACCGGACGACATCTTTTCCGCAGAGACCGTCGAGAGCGCAATGAATAAGCCGGTTACGGACGAGCATCCGCCTGAAGCGGTCAACAGCCGAAACTGGCTGGTGTATGCTCGCGGGACGAGCCACCACGACGCCCGGATTGAGGATGAACTGATGAAGGTCACGCTGACCGTCACCGACGCGGCGCTGATCGAGCGGGTCGAGACCGGCCAGCAAAAGGAAATCAGTATAGGCTTTGAGACGGACCTGGACGAGACGCCGGGAGAGTGGAATGGACAGCGCTATGATGCGCGGCAAACGAACATCCGGATCAACCATATCGCCGTGACTGCCCGAGGCCGAGCTGGCCCAACGGTGGCGATCCGCGGGGACTCCGCGGTGCAGGAAGACGAAAATACAGGAGGTATCACGATGGCAAAGTATAAGGTTGACGGCAAGGAATTCGAAGTGCCGTCCGAAATCAAGTCGTACCTGGATGCTCAGGAAGCGAAGCTTGAGACAGCTACGGCAAAAGCACAGGCGGCCGATGCGCTGCAAGGTCGCTACGATGCGCTGGAGGCTGAGAAAGACACGTTGGCTGCTGACTTGGAAGAAGCGAAGAAGCAGGCGCTGACGCAGGAGCAGCTCGACACAGCGATTGAAGGCCGTATCGCACTGGTAAGCGGCGCGAAGTCGGTACTGGGCGACAGCTTCGATGCGACTGGCAAGACCGACAAGGATATCAAGTCGGCCGTTATCAAGTCGGTCAAGGGTGACAGCTTCGATCTGACTGGCAAGTCTGACGACTATATCGACGCGTTTTACGAAGCAACGATCGGCAGCGTCCGCAAGGACGGGTTCAGCTCGACTGGAGCCAATCAGCTGCGAGGGCTGCCGACCAATGATGCCGCCAAAGCGGATATCGATAAGAAGCGGGCCGAGCGCCTGAATATCAAAAACAGCCAGAAAGGGGCGAAGTAAGCGATGCCTATTACAGACTACCCGCAGTACATGGACGAGCCGCTGGGTCTTGGCCGCATTGGCCTCTATCCGGAGCACCGTGCCGATACGCTGGCCGCGGCCGAAACAATCCCGTGGGGAGCTGCCGTGCAGTACGCCGCAAATCCGAACCGCGGCGAAGTATACGACGGCGCGCGCCCGTTCCGCGGCGTTGCGATCGCTGGCCATCACGCCGAATACCGCGTAGCCAACGTCAACGACGACATCGTTGGTCAGCATGCGCAGTTCGATCCGGTGTCGGTACTGCGTAAAGGCGCGATCTGGGTCAAGGTGTTGGAAGACACGGATAAAGGTGATGGCGCTGTAGCCGATCAGACGACCGGCAATTTCCGTCCCGACGGTACGGCTACGACGACCGTGTCCGGCGTGATCGGTGAGTTCAAAACGGCGGCACTGGCGAATGGCCTGGCGCTGCTCGAAATCAATTTGCCTTCTGGAGGTGCTTAATCGATGAATATGTTTCGAAATGACGCGACTCAGGTCGCTATGCGCTCGATGGACCTCGAGGCGCTTGACAATACGCTTTACGAGCCGAAGTACGCGGAGCTGAAAGCTCGCAGCGTGCTCAGCCTGAAAACGGACATCCCGGCGGGTGCTGAAACTTATGCCTACGACGTGATGACCCGCAGCGGCGTGGCCAAGATCCTCGCAAACGACTCCGATGATGTGCCGCTGGTTGACATCGACAAGCGCCGCGAGACGAGTCGGATCTACTCGATCGTTACGGGCTATCGCGTTAACGTCCAGGAGCTGCGCGCAGCTCAGATGACGAACTACCCGGTCGATACTGCCAAAGCCGGCGTCGCACGTCGTGCGGTCGCGGAGAAGGAAAATCGCCTGGTTTGGATCGGCGATCCGGATTACAACATCAAGGGTCTCGTTAACATGACGGGCATCCAGACAACCAGTGTGGCCGCTGGCGCGAAAGGGTCTACGAAATGGAGCCAGAAGACCGGTGCCGAGATCGTCGAAGACGTACGCAAAACTCGCTCGCTGGTCACGGTGCTGCCAAGCATGGCAGATACACCGCTGACGCTGGCACTGCCGGCAGCAGCTTACGAAGAAGCCGGCAAACGTTACAGCGACTACGATAACCGCACGGTGCTCGACGTTATCCGTTCGTACGGCTGGTTCGAATCGATTGTCAGCGTGCCGGATCTGGCCGGACAGGGTACCGCCGCTTCGGACTGCATGCTGATCTTTGACGCATCGGCGGAAAACATGCAGCTGGTACTGCCGATGGACTTGATGCGTCATGAGCCGGAGTGGAAGTTCCCGAACTGGAAAGTGGCCGTGGAAGAACGCTGCGGCGGTGCCTTGGTCCGTTACCCAATGACGATTGCGAGAGGAGACGGTATCTGATGCTGGTACAAAACAAGGGTGATCTGGTTCGTGCAGGGGAGGGGCTTCGGCTCGTTCCTGGCACGAATAACGTAGATGAGGCGGATTGGAAAGCTTTTGTCGCCCATCCGCTGAATAAGCATCTGGTCGAAAGCGGCGAGCTGATTCCGCAGGAGACGGTAGACGGCGCACCGAAGAAGCTGAGCGATCTGAACGCGCCTGAAGCGGCGGCGCTGGTCAAGGACACGTTTGATCTGAGTCTGCTCGCTGCTTTCCTCAACGAAGAAGAGTCGCGGGACAAGAAGCGGACTAGCGTGATCGACGCGATCAAGAAGCAAGCCGAAGAAGTCGAAAAGTCTATCGAAGACGCCAAGAAGCAGGCGCAAGAAGAAAACGAATAAGGCGGTGCGGCTATGATGACCACGCCTGAACGGGTCGTTGCGATCGCCAGTCACCTGGCTGGTAGCGACCTTTCGCTTTTCATTGAAGATGCTTATGACGATGTGATCACCGTCTATGGCGTTCCGGATGAGCATGCCGAGCGGCCAAACCGATACTTGGCTGCACATCTGGCCACGCTGAACACACGGCGAGTCCTGACGGAAAAGGTGTCCGATATGCAAATCCAGTATCAAGCCGAGTCCGTGGTCAACAAGGATTTGGAGTCTTCGCCATATGGCCAGGAGTTTCTGCGGCTGATCAAGCGCTGGTATCGCGGGGACGGTCCGCAGATCGGACTGGTGGTGCTCTGATGGCGAAACTTAAAATCATCGAACGGGTGAAGACCTGGGCGCGTATGCGTAAAGAGCTGAAGAAGGCGAATAAGCATTCGGTTGAGATCGGCGTGTTCGGCAGCGATGACAGTTTCCTTGCGATGCTGGCAAACGTCCATGAGTACGGGGCGACAATCCGGCCAAACGGGCAATGGCTAACCATCCCGACGAAGGCTGCCGGCAATCGATCGGCGCGAGACTTCGGCCGTGAGCTATTCCGGCCGCGCGGCAAGGATGTGCTGGCCGTTTCTAGGGGCAACGGACAGATTGAGGTTATGTTCATACTCAAGAAGTCCGTTACGATCCCGGAGCGCTCATTTATCCGGTCGACCTTCGATGAGAAGAACGCGGAGTGGTCCCGTTTCTTCGACGATCAACTACAGCTGCTCATCGAGGGTCGACTGACGGCCGATCAGGTCTTTGATCGTCTAGGGCAAAAGATGGTTGCCGATGTGCAGGCGAAGATCCGGAAGATCAGCAGCCCGCCGAACGCGGCGATCACGCGCGAGAATAAAGGCAGCTCTAACCCTCTGGTCGATAAAGGGAAGCTGGCACAAGCAATATCTTACAAGGTGGTGAGTCGCCGATGACTCGTCGCCTTTTTAATTTTGGTCCGCTGTTTTCTACCTTTGCAGAGCCTGTGATCCGAATCCCGAAGGGAACGACGATTCGAGACTATACAACAGGCGGCCGAGCTGAAAAGACGCCGGGACTGCCTGAAGAGATTATGGCTATCGTGACTCCGCTGTCGGATGCCGATTTGAGGATGGACACCGGCGGCAACTACCGCAGGGATGATCAAAAAATTTATGTTCGGTTGCCGATCGTGCTGGAAATGGATGATCAAATTCAGCACAAAGGCACGACGTACCGAGTCATGACGGACGCAGACTATCGAGCACGGGCCGGTTTTGCTCGACATATTATGCGGCACGCTGCCGCGGGAGGAGCTGATCCGCTTGATCGATCTGAACAGTATCCGTAATAAGATCGCTGGACTGATTCACTCGGCCACGCAGTTGCCCGTCGTGCCGGCGGATGATGACGGCGACATGCCCGCGTACCCATACGTCACGCACGGGCAGACTGGCGCTTACCGCACTCCGTTCCGGCACGATATCGAGGAATACGACGGTACTGGCGACGAGCTACTGGTCACAGAGAGCAAGATCGGCGAGTTTACACTGTCGCTGACCGTTTACGACGGAAACGAGGATGCGGCCGCTTTGCGTTGTATGCAGATTCGGGACTGGCTGGATCGTCCTGGCCGACTCGATCTCGACGATCTGGGCGTCACGCTGATCAACATCAGCGAGGTTGATAATCGCAGTCTGCTGCTGGGCGATCATCGGGAGTATCGCTGGGGATTGGATGCCGTGCTGCAAGTGCTGGATCAGACAACTCGCCCGGTAGAGCATATTAAGGCATATACGATTAAACGGGAGGTGCGATATGAAGGTTAGGCTGCTGCAAAACAAGTTTCATCACGAAGAGCTGGCGCCCGGGGACGTTATCGAAGTCGACGATGATCTGGCGAAGATCTGGATTGAGAAGAATCAAGCCGAGAAAGCGCGACCGTGGATGGCGATTACCCGAGGGCTGCAGCTTGAAGGAAAGACGCTCGAAGAGCTGAAGCCTGCCGCGCAGGATTTGAAGATTGAAGGCACATCGAATATGCGGAAAAGCGAGCTGGTCGAAGAGATCCGCACTGCTGATGCCGCCAAGAAGGAGGACAAGCGATAATGGCACTTTCGGATGTAACTATTGTGATCTCGGTTAGCCGGCCAAGTGGTACCGTAGCCTTCGGCAAACCGCTGATTTTGGCGGTTGCCGCGGCGGCAAAACCATACGCGGAATATACCAGCCTGGAGGCCGTAGAAGTTGATTATGCAGACAGTACGGAGGCATATAAAGTGGCGGCTGCCGTATTCGATCAGGATCATCCTCCGGCCGTGGTCGGTATTGCAGCCGCTGCCGCCGCTACGGATCTTCCGGCACTATTGGAAACTACGTACGAGCAGGACTGGTATACGCTGCTCACCACGGAGCGTGCTCAGGCAACATTGATCGCTTTGGCGGATAAGATTGAGCTGACAGATCGCGGAGAGAACGCTGTAGGTCGGCTCTTTGGGGCAGATGTTGAAGAACTGACGGTTCTGGCTGCGCTGAAAGCCAAAGAATATTCGCGTACTTTTGCGGCCTATAATCCTAAAGATGACGAGTATATGGCTGCTGCATGGGTAGGTGAATGTGCATCTGACCCTGTTGGATCATTGACTTGGAAATTTAAGACGCTGATCGGTGTAACTCCAACAGCGATGACATCTACGCAGTTGACCGCGATCCATAACGGCGGGGGCAATGCTTACGTGAAGAAGGCCGGAGAGCCTCAAACGTCCGAAGGTCGGGTCGTCTCTGGGGAGTACATCGACGTCGTTATGAGTAAGGACTGGATCGCATACGACATGGCTACTCGTACACAGCGCGTCTTCACCCGTAACCGCAAAGTCCCCTTTACCAACCGAGGATTTGGACTGCTTGAGGCTGCTACCCGTGAGACATTGGCGCTTGGACATCGCAACGAGCTGATTGCGGAAGATGGAAACGCGCCGCTTTACGGCACGTCGTTTAAGACGCGTGCCGAAGTGTCTGCATTGGATCGGGAAGCTCGGAATTATGAAGGCGGTTCGGCTTGGTTCGAACTGGCTGGAGCCGTGCACAGAACAAAAATTGGTGTAGAGATCCGCATTTAAGAGAGGAGGGCAGTTCATGCCAAGATACAACGCGAAAGATTCGACATTGGTGTTTGGCGGCGTGTTTATTACCGGATTTGGCGAAGATTCGATGATCGAAGCCGAAAAGGATGAAGACAACTTCGAAGTTACTTACGGGGCGCAGGGAGATTGGATTGAGAGCGAGATCAACAACACCAGTGGAACAATCACGGTTACACTGATGCAGGATTCGCCTTCTATTCGATATCTGAATCAAAAGGCAAATACAGGAGAACGGCTACCGATCCAAGGGATCTGCGGCGAGGACAAGTTCGGCGGCACGGAAGCGCGTGTGCTGAAGCCGGGCGCGATCACGGCGGGTGCAACGGCGGAAGAGCGGGAATTTGAAATCCAAGTAGCGGACTATTACCAAGAATAGGGGCGATTTTTAATGGCAAAGCAAAAACAGGTTGAGATCAACGGCACGACGTATACCCTCCAGCATCCAGGGGCGCGCGCATCGGTACAGATGCGCGATCGCTCGAAAGATCGAAACGGATTGCCGAACGAAGAGAAATACTGCAACGAGATCATGAAGCATGTCGTCGTCGATCCTAAAGTAAGTTGGGAGTATTTCGAAGATGTGAAGCCGGAGGACTTCGAAAAAGTGATTGTGGAAGCGACGCTCTTCGTATCGGGAGGACCGGCAGAAAACACACAGTAATGCTCGATGGCGGCATCGTGCTCAAGATAACTCGCTCTTCTGGAGGGTCGTCTTGAGCGATGGCGGCGTCACTTACAGCTGTGCTCAGACAATGGACTGGGAGGACCTGTTGGAGGCCAATGCCGCAATCGATATATTCCTGGCTAAAAAGGATTCGGGCAAGTCCTCTAAAGGAAGACGTGTCCGAGGAGGGTAGGTGAAGCCGTGGGCGTAGTTCGCGACCTCATAAATAAAGTATCATTCCGAATCAACTCCAGCCCACTCGACACCGTCGACCAACGGCTCCGCTCTATGCAGGGCAATCTGCTTGGCGGCATGAACCGGGTCGAAGCCTTGGGCGACCGCTTTCGCGGGCTCAAGAGTCAGATCGTCGGAGTAGGCGTTGCCATGACGACTGCGTTCAGCGTACGCGCTGGATACGATTGGCTGGTAACGAGCAATGAGCAGATGGAGCAATACCAAAATACGCTGGCCGTTGTGCTGAAAAGCCAGAAAAAGGCCACGGACACGCTAGCCTGGGCGAACAAGTTTGCCGCGCAGACGCCGTTCGAGATCCCCGAGATCGTCGAGGCAACCACGCGGCTCTCGGCGTACGGCATGGTGGCCAAGGACAACCTGGGCAGCATCGGCGACATGGCATCCGTTATGGGTAAAAGCCTGATGGATGCAGTCGAGGCCGTAGCGGATGCACAGACTGGTGAACTTGAGCGGCTCAAAGAGTTCGGCATTACAAAGGGCATGTTGCAGGACCAAGCGGATTTGCTCGGCCTGACTTTCCAAAATAAGCAGGGCAGCATAACCAACCAGGAAAATCTTAACAAAGCCTTGTTCGCTATTATGGAGGACAGGTACAAAGGCGGCATGGCCATGCAGGCCAAGACCTTTGCCGGGCTCAAGTCTAACTTGTCCGACTACATCGGGACTCTTGGGCGTCAGCTCGGTGTACCTATCTTCGATAAGCTCAAAGCGAATATAGGCGGGCTGTTGGATTACCTCAACGCACTACAAGATAACGGAGCGATTGATTCATTTGTCAAAAAGGCAAATGAAGCAACGGTCCGTTTTTTTGCGATCATGGGCGAATTGGGCAATCAGCTCCGCATCGGATATGGAGCCGCGATGGACGCGATGCACCCGATCGTCACTTATATTCAGACGAATTGGGCGAGCATCAAGCCCTACGTGCAGGGTGTGGCAATAGCCTTCAGTACGCTGATCGGCATCGTGACGGCGTTGCGTACCGGCATAATGGCCGTGTCACTCGTGTTCCGCTTGTTGTCCGCCGCTATGCTCACGACGCCGATCGGTTGGATCGTATGGGGGCTTGGTCTACTGGTCGGATGGTTCATCAAGGCAAATGGCGGGATCGGCGGCGCAATAGCTAAAATCCAGGGCTGGTTCGGCGTACTCAAGCAGGCTTGGAGTGGGTTGGTCGCGATGTGGCAAGGTGACTTTGTTTCCGGCGGGTCTATCCTCGGAAAACTCGGGTTCAGCGCTGAATCCGCATCCGCCATCGCGGTTGTCGTCGGTAAGGTGCGTGAGGTCGTATCCGGGCTGATGGGATTCTTTGGTCAAGCCGCAACGACTGCGCAGACGCAGTGGCCGATGATTCGTACTGCGATCATGACGGCGTTGACCAACGTCTGGACATTCATTCAGACCTACTTTATGCCGACCATGCGCGCGATCGGCGCGGTGATTATGTTCCTGGTCGGCGTGGTGCAGCAATATTGGCCGCAGATTCAGAACATTATTCAAGCGGCTGTCGCAGGCATCCGAGCATACGTGATCCCGGTATTTCAGTCCATCGTGCAAGGGATTATGACGGCGGTCATGGCGATCGTCAATTTTATCCGGCAGCACTGGACTGCGATCACAATGATCACTCAAACGATCTGGGCGGGATTGCAGCCGATCATTGGCGGAGCGTTGGACATTATATCCCGAGTCATCTTCGGTGCGCTACAGGCGATCAGTGCTGTTTTCAGCGGAGTATGGAATGTAATTAAGGGTATTGTCCAAGCCGCAATGGGAGTTGTACAAGCTATCATCGGTACGATCCTTGCCGCGATCCAGGGGGATTGGGACCTAGCCTGGAATAACCTGATTAGCGGGTTATCTAACGTCTGGGAAGGCGTCAAAACTTTCTTCGGCGGACTCAAAACGCTATTTTGGGATAGCGGTAAAGCAATCATCCAGACGCTTGCTGATGGCATTATGTCGGCAGCTGGCGCCGTTGTCGATAGCGTCAAGAGCGTATTTGACCAGGTCCGTAGCTACCTGCCGTTTTCCGATGCGCATAAGGGTCCTCTGAGCGAATTGACCTACAACGGCGGTAAGATCATGACGACGCTCGGAGAAGGCGTGTCTCAGCAGTCTAACGCTTTTACTCGCACGGTAGCCGATGCGTTATCCGGTGCTCCGATCGGTTCAGCTGCAACCACAACGCCAGGCTTGGATATGCCTGCGGCATCGATGCCGGTACGATCCTCTGGCGGAACCAGCGTCACGGTTGCACCTGTGGTTACAGTCAACGTCGGTGCCGGAGGATCTGCATCAGATGCTGAAAGCATTGCTTCCGCAGTACGAGCGGAGATCCAGGCTGCCGTAGATAGCGCGTTCCGTCGCGCTGGTCTGGCGTAAGTAAGGAGGCATCATGGCGAAAATAGGCAAGTATACCATAACGGTTACAACGGAGGAATTCGCGCCCGACGTGGATATCCCAACGCAACCCGTTGAGCGGGAAATCGATACGACGGACCATGTCCAGCCGAAAGCAAAGGTGCTCAATCTGGCGGGTAAGATAACGGGATCCAATGCGGCAAAGATTCACCAATGGCTCGTTGATACTCAGGATCGTGGTGAGATCGTAGCGTATGTCGGACGGACAGCTCTTAAAGGGCTAATATCCGGCTTGAGGACGACGCGGGATTACAAAATCGCTAATGGCTTCGAGTTTTCTTTTTCGCTGACTCAGGTCCGGATCGCGGAAACGTCGTACGTCAAGACGTTGCCGACACCGATCCGGGCGCAAGCGGCAAAAATAGTCAACACCGGCACGGCGCCGAAGGCTGAAAAAAAGAGTACGAAGAAGACAAGCACGAAGAAGAACTCAAAGAAAACAGACAAGAAGGCTGATGCGAAAAAGGCAGCTGAAGCCGCAAAGAAGCAGAGCACTTCAACAAATAAATGGAAGTAGGTGACGTCGATGTTCGACGAGTACATCCCGATCAACAAGTCCGAGATCCCGTACCGATTTGACACGGACATCGGCGGCACACTGTATACGTTCGAAATTCATTACAACGCGGATTATGACTTTTTCACGGTCTCGCTTGAGCTGAACGGTGAGGTATTGGCCGTCGGTGAGAAGATCGTATACGGCGTGCCGCTATTTCTGGATGTTATGGACGATCGTTTTCCGGAGTTGCCGATCCTACCTTGGGATGAATCGGGCACGGTCGACGTCGTCAACTGGGCGACGCTCGGCAAGACCGTTTTCCTCTACGTCATCTACCCCGACGGGCTGGAGGTGCCGAATGACGGAGATTAAAAACTTCGGACGTGTAATCGAGATGCTGCACGGCTCCCGCAAATTCAGCAGCGTCGACTATAACATCGAGGCGACCGTGCCGTTCGACGACGATTTGCTGCCGAACGAATCGGAGATTAAGCTGTGGAATCTGGCCGACTCGACGATTAAAAGCTTCAAACGTAACAGTGTGGTCGCGCTCAATGCAGGCTATCGTGGCGATGTCGGTACGATCCTGACCGGGTACTTGGCGGACACGACGACCGTCTGGCAGGGGGCAGACAAGATCACAACGCTGTTTGTGTTGGACTGCGAGGATCTCGACAACCGTGTGATTAAGCAAATCGCGTTTGCGCCGGGTACACTGGCCAGCACGATCATCAAACAACTGGCCAGCTATATCGGCCTACCAGTCGCACAGTTTGAGTTGCTACAGGATGTCCGATATCTCGGCGGATATACGGCAAGCGGCAAAGTCACGGACGAGATCGCCAAAGTGGCGGCAGATTGCAAGACATCGATCTGGATCAATAAGACCAGGCTGTATGTCCGAAACCTGCGTCGCGGCGGCGACGCCGTGATCAAGCTCAACAAAAATACAGGGCTGATCGGCTCGCCTGAATACTTCAGCGCGGATCACGCGAAAGGCTATAAGGTCGTATCCCAGCTTCAGCACCGCATGACCACGGCGTCGGTCATCGACTTGGAGTGTGCCGCGTACACCGGGCGGCTGCACGTCCGGTCTGGGCAGCACAAGCTGAGCCGCACGGGCGACTTTCAGACAGAGGCGGAGGCGGTCATATGACGCGAGCAGATCCGGGCGGCGGTCTGGTCAAGCTGATCCAAGCGCTGATCGCAGCGCAGTCCAGCGGCATGTCCGTTGGCTTTCCCGCGCGCGTGCTCAAATTCACCGCTGGCAGAGCGGACGTGCAGCCTCTGATCCGACAGACCGATGAGGATCCGCCGCCGATCCACGGCGTGCCAGTCTTCCTCGGCGGCAGATACATCAATCCCGACGGGACAGAGTACATCCAGCGGCCGTCATTACATCCCGGCGACGTCGTGTTCTGCGTCTGCGCGGATTACGAAATCAAGAACGGCTTGGCCGGACAGCCTGCGGAGCCGGATTCGGTGCGGACGCACAGCCTGAACGACGCCGTTATCGTGGCCATGATCGCGCCAGCGGAAGGAGACATATAATGAAGGGAATCAAATTGAACGAAGCCGGAGATTGGGCGATAGAGTCCGGTCAGTTACAGATGACATCTGGCATCACGGAGTTCGCGCAAAGCGTGCGCCGGGCAGCTGGCACCAATAAGGGCGAATGGTTCCTCAATCCGGACGAGGGCATGCGCTTCGGCGCCTTCGTTGGCAAAGACCCCAGCGAGGAAGAGATGCGAGACGAACTGGCCGCCGCGATCTATAGCGAATCGCGGGTCGCAGCCGTCGAAGACATCACGATCAGCCGGGATCGCGCCGCGCGCTCGCAGTCAATCAATGTCGCTGTCCGGAGCAACGAGGGCGATCAGATCGTGGAGGTGATTAACGTTGGCTCTTAATACTGGATTCCCGCGCATGCGGTTCGACGACATCTTTTCTGCTGTCGAGCAGCAGGCGCTTTCTGCGTTCGGCGACGATTTGAATACAGACGAAAAGGGCGATATGGGCAAGCTGCTGCGTTTGATCGCTTGGTCCCGCGCCAAGTCGGAAGAGCGGCTGGAGGATACGTACAACTCCCAGTTCATTCGGACGGCGACGGGAGCTTCGCTGTATAAGCTGGCGGCGAATGATGCGATGGCTGTTTACGAGGCGAATTATTCGACCGGATCCGTAACGATCACAGGTACTGCCGGATATCTTGTTCAGGCCGAGACGCTGGTCCGGACTCCGACGGGGATCACATTCGCAACAGATACGTCCGTGCAAATCGGCTCAGGCGGAACGGCTACCGTGGACATAACTGCGACGGAGAAAGGCGCAGCTGGCGACGTATCGGCAGGCGCGATAACGGTCCTCGTTAATCCGATCGCCGAGATCACAGGCGTAACGAACGAGGTGGAGACGGTGGGCGGCTTGGACCGTGAGAGCGATCTACTCTTCCGCGATCGCGTCGAGCTGGCCAAGCAGGACCCGGGCACGTCCGGCAATAAAGCGCAGTACCGTAAATGGGCCTCTGACGTGCCTGGCGTGGGCGACTCGGTCGTCATCCCGCTCTGGGCTGGCGAGGGCACGGTCAAGGTCGTACTGATCGACACGGATCGGCTGCCGGCGGACGCCGCGATCGTGCAGGCGGTCCAAGACTATATCGACCCGCTGCAGGACGGCAAGGGTGACGGCATGGCTCCCGTGGGCGCTACCGTCACGGTCGTCGCAGCTACGGCCAAGACGATCAACGTCACAGCGTCGGTGTCTTTGGCCGCGGGCGCAGACATTGCGACGGTTACGGCCAGCTACCGGGCGGCGCTGGAGATCTACCGTCGGCAGGCCGCTTTCAGCTCCGCATACTTTAGCGCGGCGCTGGCCGGGCAGGCGCTGCTTGCGACGCCGGGTGTGCTGGATTACGATACGACGACGCTGCAGCTCAACGGAGCTGCCGGCAACGTGCCGATCGCGCAGACCGAGGCTCCGGTGCTGGGCAGTATCACGCTGCAGGAGGTGTAGGCGATGCCAGAGCTGAGGATGGACCTTTACGGCATGCTGCCCGAACAGCACCAGGCCGGGCCAAACGTGCGAAAGATCTACTCGATTGTCGAGGATCAGGCCGCGCAATTTAACGCTCGCGTTGAGGACGTTCGCGCGCAGCTCTACATCGAAACTGCGACCTGGTCGCTGCCGGACTGGGAAGCGGAGTACGGACTGCAGACGGACCCAACACTTCCGATTGAGCGTCGGCGAGAGCTTGTTGCCGCGAAAAGGCGCGGGCGCGGTACGACTACAAAGGCAATGCTCGAGCGTGTGGCTGCTGCGTTCTCGGGCGGAGAAGTAGACGTCGATAATATCCCGGATACGTACCGTTTTCGGGTGACGTTCGTCGGCGTCTATGGCGTGCCGGCAAATATGGCCGGGCTGCAAGCAACGATCGAAGAGATCAAACCGTCGCATATGGCTGTGGAGTATGTTTATCGATACTACACTTACGCGGAGCTTAATGATACTGGGCAGACATATGAAGAGCTGGCCGCGTCGGGAATTACTTATGACGATCTGTATAATAGGAGGTTTTGATTCATGGCAGTAACACCGGAATTTAATTTGCCGTACCCAGAGCCGAGCTCGACAACCGATGTGCCGCGGGATTTTAAAGCATTAGCAGAGGCTGTAGAATCCGCAATGCAGGATCTTAGCGTTGAGGTGCTCGACGTATTTGATAGCACAGATAAGACTTTACCGCCTTCGGCCGATGCACTGAGACGCGGGCTGGAGACAAAACAGAACACAGTCCGATTGGCCGACAACTGGCTGGCCGCCTCGGTGCTGGTCAACGCTGCGCCGGATGCACAGGGTCGATCCTATCCGGATGGACTCTCGTTTTTCAAGGTTAGCAGCTCCGCAGGCGGTTGGCCAACCGCTAACGGCTACGTTGAAACGAAGCGCGCTGGTAGCGGCGGATCTCAAACTTTTTATGAGATGTATACCGGAGCCGTACAAACTGACAAAACCGCACGGGTCTGGACGCGGAGTAAACGTGACTCTAATGCGTTTTGGCAAGACTGGGCGCGTGTGCTGACAGAGGTGGATTTGCTTGATTACATCAGACAGCCCGGATATGCCGCTACCGCAGGAACGGGAGCAGCATACACGGCCGCACTCAGTCCGCAGCCGACGGCGCTGGTCGATGGACTTTCAATTACGATCGTTCCGCACGCGGTGAATACAGTAGTTGACCCGACGCTCAAAATAGGGACGCTGGGCGCGCTGCCGATCCGACGGCAGTCCGGCGGAACGTTTGCCGCTGGAACGATCAAAGCGGGCGCTCCGTTGTCACTGGTAAAGGTGGGCAATTATTTTTTAGCACGTAGCGCCCCGGCGATCGGTACGGCAACGGCGGCGCAGGTATTATCGGGGAAGACTTTCCAGTCTGAAGCGCATCCCGATGGAGGAATAGGCACCGCGACGGAATATTCGAATAACGCGCGTCCGGTATCTCCCGCAGCGACGCCGGGAGCTGGAAGTGATTCCGTCAACTTTTACGTTAAAGTCCCTCCTGGCTGGTACGACGACACCGTGTATGTGCGCTGGAATGATCCGAACTTCGTAGCGAGTAACATTCTCGAAGGGAAGACTGTACATGGGTTGGCGGGATCAATTCCTGTGCTATCCGGAGCAAGATCCCCGACAGGCACGGCTCAATGGGGAAACGGTGATCTTGCTGTTTACATGCAACAAAATGCTTACTACACCGGAGCAGAAATGCGCGTATCGGTTGCCCAATTACAAGCAGCCGAACCGGAATTATATCCCGCAGTTATTCGAAGAGACTACACGATCTTCGGAGTAACGGGAACACTAGATCCTCAAATGTACTACGAAACAACGTTCGTTCAGAACGGTAATGGCGGAACTTGGACAGTTACGGTGAACTTCGGTTTTGAACCTACCGTCGTATCAATTGAGACGCTAGAATCCGGGATCACATATAATCCGTTTGGCTCGTTTTCGAATAATAAAGAACGGACGAGATCAAACTATGTAATTTACAGTTACAACGGAGCGGCAAACTGCATGATTAGAAAGACCGACGGATTACCTTTCAACGGTGCAATCCCTTCATCTGTAAACATTTCGGGAACTGGATGGGCGCCCGCAACTTGGAAAGTGGTAGGACGAAGATAAGAAATAAAGGAGAGATGGGGCATGTACCGTTTCGGGGTAAGGGTGTATTTCGAGGTTGATGGGAAAGTTTTGTATCAAGCCGGAAAGATCGAGACCAACGTGGAAAGTTATTACGAAAATAACGACCCTCGCGATTGGCATCCAGACCTGATCGGCAAGGAAGGGATCGAAATGCAACAATTTGCTTGGGATGAATACGAGAACGAATTTTCTACTCAGAAACTCGCAAGGATTGACACGGAAACAAGGCAACCGCAATTTGAGGATTGGCCGGAGCCTGATCCGGACGAAGTTTCACCAGATCCCCCGAAAAGCCCTCTTGAAGAACGGCTAGAAAGAGCGGAGGCCGAGAATGCAGAGAATCGTAACTCGATTATGGAACTCACTATGCTTCTGGCGGCTGGCGTTTAATATTCTGTTCGAGCTTACGAGAGGAGGTGAGACTATGTTCAACCGGAATAGTGCGACGGTCAAGATTTGGTATGGTGCCGTTATGATCGGACAGTATACGATTGACCAAGTGCCGAAGCTGAGCAACCTGGCCACTGTCGTACGCGAACTTTACGACGAGGCGATGGGCGCAGAAGAAGTGAAGACGCCGGAAACACCAGCCGCACAGTAAACCGCATCCTCACGGATCGCGGTTATTTTTATGCCCTCGGGACTCCCGGGGGCTCATTTTATATGACGGGAGATAAACAGATGGGGGATCACATCATAATCAAGGGGGCGGCTGGGGCCGTCGGTGCCGTAGTCGG
>JAAIGF010191939.1_pt1 | contig 165211 bp, 152 predicted proteins | sample 6487441 | NCBI WGS metagenome assembly JAAIGF01 (sample SAMN13974129, study PRJNA590717) | phyllosphere metagenome | biome: pepper field; feature: multiple bacterial spot infested pepper fields; material: pepper leaves; isolation source: leaves from pepper fields | host: Capsicum annuum ... | reverse complement strand
TGCCGCGGTCGTGAGAGCACCGCAGAACGCGACGTTGGTGAAGGCTGAGTGGAGGCACTGATCCGGTGGTAACTCTGCATGGATGCAGAGTTAGCCGCACCGGGCCATGGATGGCCCATTGCGGCGACCGCCGGATCAGTGTCGGAACGAAGGCCCCCCGCCGTCAGGCGGGGCCGAACCCAGAGCAATGGCTTTGGTTACTTTGGCCGAAACCAAAGTGACGCGCCGTAAAGGCGCAAGGCGGCCTCAAGCCGAACCCTTGATCGGCAACCACACCGCACCTGTTTGCTGCGCGACAGCACGGTGCCGGGGCGGTGGGAGAACTCCCACGGTTTTGTGAACGCCCCTTACTTCACGTTGATCGTGATCTTCTTCGACTCGACCGTCGGATTCAGCGGGATATGCGATTTGTCGCCCACCAGCAACTGGAGGGTATGGCTGCCCGGTGGCAGGCTCAGCATGGTTTCGGTCTGCCCCTTGCCATAGTGGCGGATATTGTCGGTCATCGGCAGCGGAGCATTCGCTGCGGGCTCATCCTTCACATCGATCAGCAAATGATGATGGCCGGTTTCGGGGATATCGACTCCCGCCGGTGCAACACCCATCCCCTTGAGACCAAACTGCACCTTGAACGGCGACGTCACGGTTTCTCCGTCCTTGGGCGAGATGATGTACGCCTCTGCGCCGTCGGGCGAAGCGGTACGCTGGATATCGGCCGCATGGATCAGGGTCGAGGTTGCCAGCAACAGACCTGCAAGGGCAGTTCTGGAAAATAGGGATGTCATTATCTCTCCGCACGTTTGTGAGACTACCTATCGGACCTGAACCCATGCCTTCGGTTCAGCACAGTTCTTTACGATAGCCCTCTCCCCCGCGCAACGGGGTTCATGACACAGATTTCATGAAGCCGGTCGGCCTTATAGCAACAGCTCGTTGCCCCGGCGCCTGAACCAACCGGTCAGGGAAAGCCGGTCGCGGGTGGCTGGCAACACTTCATGGGGAATATCGCCGGACAGGAACACCACCAGGCAACCGCCCGTGGGCTGGATGTCATAGGTCACATCGTCCTTCAGGTACATGCGCAGCTGCCCGCCATGCTCGGGCAGCCAGGCCTGATTCAGATAGAGCACGGCCGAAACCATGCGCTTGTCGTCATCGCGAAAGCGGTCCACATGCTTGAGGTAAAATGCCCCTGGCGGGTAAAGGGCGAAGTGGCTTTCATAATCTTCCAGCCCCAGAAACAGGCCGCGATTGAGGGCCAGGCGCAAGCTGTCCATCAATTCCAGATAACGGTCGCTGCACTCGGCCTGACCGGGCTCCAGCCACTGGATATGGTCGCCGCGAATGCCCTCGCGCACTTCCTGCGCAAGTCCGCGCCCGACACCGGCAGGCTCAAGCTCACCCTCGGCGGCACGTCGATGGCACTCTTGTGCCAGTTCGCGGGTCAGACCTTCGGGCAGGAAAATATTCTGCTGCGACCAGCCATTGGCGGCCAGGTCGTCGACGATTCGAAGCAGGAGTGGGTGATCGGGAGATATGCGCATGGCGTGCATAGTATCCATAAGCCCTCGAATTCGACAGAGGTGTGTATACAGCACGGTCATGTGCGGGTGTTTTCATGCAGCAAGGGCAGTCATAACTCGACAAATCCCCGTCAACACCCCGAGAATAGCGACCTGCCGACAGGAGTCCCGAATGCGTCGTTTGTTTGTTTTGCTGTTGATGTTCTGCGCCTTGCCTGTCTGGGCAGACGGTTACGATCAGTTGTACAAGGCTGCCGGCTGGACAGAACAGCGCGCGCATTTCAACGATGCCCTCAAGGCTGCCCAGCAACGCTACCGCGACAACCTTCCGCCCGCGGTCTTTCAGGCCCTGGTCACCAACAGCAACCAGCGTTTCGCACCGCAGGCCATGGACCAGCGTGCCGCAAAGCGCCTGCGTGAAAGCCTCAAGGACCCGGCACCTGCACTGAAATTCTTCCAGTCCCCGCTGGGCCGCAAGATCGTCAAGGCCGAGCTGACGGCAACCCGCTCCGACCAGTTGGCCAAGCACGCCCAGGGACTGCCGCAGATGGAAGCCGACGCCACCCGCCAGTTGCTGATCGGTCATCTGGCACAGGCCCTGCCCGCCAAGCAGGCCGGCGCAGAAGTCAGCCTCGCCATTGCCGGTGTGGCAGCCGACAGCCTGAGCCAGATGATTCCCGGCCTTCTGGGCGGCGGGCAGGCCCAGGGCATGCTCGAAGGCCAGCGCGAGCGTCTGATGGCGCAGATCAGCGCAGACCTGAACAACACGCTGCTGTATGTCTACCGCGATCTGTCCGACCCGGAGCTGGAAGAATTCTCGAGCTTTGCCGAATCACCTGAAGGCAAGGCCTACTATCAGGCAGCCCTTGCCGCGATCCGCGCCGGGCTTGCCGTCGGACAAAGCACTTCCAGCCTTTCCCAGGGCCTGTAACAACCCGCCTCGCTCAAGGCGGGTCAGCTCATGTGCCCTTTCAGAAACTCGAAATACTGCGCGCGGAATTCCGGCACCTCGTTGGCCAGATGATGCCGTGCCTTGCCGAGCATGAGGATTTGCGGCTCGCTGAACTTGCTCCTGAGGACGGTCAGGTTGTGGTCCCAGTCAACCGTCATGTCCGCATCGCCCTGAATGATCAGTGGGCTGCGGGCACTGCGTGGCGCACGTTCAATCTGCACGATCCAGCGCGATAAAGCGCCGACCCAGGCCGTCGGCAAGCGACGCGGCTGCAACGGATCGGCCAGCAGAAACGGCAGGAAGGCCGGAGCGTTGGTGTTCTCGGAAAAGCGCCGCGCGATGCCATCCACAAACGGCTTGAGCATGTAATAACTGAGTTTGGACCAGCCCCAGGCACGCGGTCGGACCAGCGGTGACAGGAGAATGGCCTTGCCTTGCACCGGGCTGTCGTTGCCCTGATGAAGCAGGTGATCGATCACGATGGCGCCGCCGGTGCTTTGCCCGCACAGGTGCCAGGGATGCGGCAGGTTCAGGGCCTCGGCCTCCAGCAACAGACGCTGCAACACGGCCTGATACTCGGAAAAATCATTGATGCTCGCCCGGCTGCCGCTGGACAGCCCGTGCCCCGGCAGGTCGCAGGAAATCACTGCAAATCCCTGAGCCAGCGCCCACTCGATCACGTAGCGATACAGGCCCATGTGGTCATAGAAACCATGGAACAGAAACAGGGTTGCCACCGGCTGCTCGGGCAGCCAGACCTGACCGACAATCTCGTAGCCACCCACATCCAGGCGTCCGAGCCAGCTACGGATGACATTCTCGCCACCCAACCCGCCAAGGCCATAGAAACGCTGATAGATCTGCCCATCCAGAGAGAGCGATTCGATCTCGCGCAGCGGTGACAGCGTGGCGCGTAATTGATCAGGGTCAAACGTTGCAGACATAAGGCTTCCAGATTCCGACATGGCCTTGAAAAGACAGTGTAGCGATATTCATCTGTCTGTTCGGGCGTGGCAAGCTACGCCACCTTAAATAGAAACGTCTGTCATGAAAGCCCCACACCGCCGCAATCTGTTTGTCTGCCTGTTCGTGCTGATCTGTGCGGCTGGATTATGGATGGCCCATGACTGGTTTCAACACCGCTACCTGCGCCCGTTCAGCGATCAGACCGCCCTGTTCAGCGGCGATGAACTGCGCCTGCCAGCCGGACTGGCCGGCCCGGGCAGGATTCGTCTGGTGCATTTCAAGGACCCGGCCTGCCCGTGCAATGTCGGCAATCAGCAGCATCTGGCCGAACTGGTCGAGCGCTTCGGCGGTGACAAAGGTGTCGACTTCTATGTCGTGCAGAAGCCCGGCACGACCGATCATTCGTCACCAGCGCCCGATACGATCAAAACCCTGGACGCGCTTCCAGGTGCCGAAAAGATCAGCGCCAGCCCGGCTGTCGCCATCTGGGATCGCGACGGCAAGCTCGCGTATTTCGGGCCTTACAGCGAAGGCCTGACCTGCAACTCGAACAACAGTTTTATCGAACCGATCCTCAATGCCCTGCTCGACGGCCGCAGCGTGAACACCACACACACCATGGCGGTGGGTTGTTACTGCGTCTGGCAATAAATATACCGGGCGCTTATCCGTTCCTGTAGAGACCGTTCTGGCCTGTTGCGGTGGCCTGTTCGCTAATGAATTCGCTCTGTCTGCATTAAGTTCTGTGGTGTATCTGCCTCCCACAGTCCTCTGACTGACTTGCAACACTTAACGAGGACAGAGCGAATTCATTCGCCAAAGCCGTCCACTCCTGTAGCCTGCATACCCCCTGCCCGAGCCTTTCATAGGGAAGTTCAATGAAACGCATCCTTGCCATTCTCGCCATCCTCATCGCACTGCTTGCCGCAGGCGCTGGCTGGTACATCCATAGCAAACAGCCCGTGCGCGACGGCGAGATCGTCATGTCGAATCTGCAGGCACCGGTCAGTGTGCGTTACGACGAGCGCGGCGTGCCGCATATCCGGGCCGGGAACGAAGCGGACATGTACCGCGCACTCGGTTACGTGCATGCCCAGGACCGCCTGTTCCAGATGGAAATGCTGCGTCGCCTGGCGCGAGGCGAGCTGGCCGAAATTCTCGGGCCGAATCTGGTCGGGACCGACAAGCTGTTCCGCAGCCTGCGCATCCGCGAACACGCTGACGCCTACGTCGCTCGCCAGAACCCGGACACCCCGACCTGGAAAGCGCTGCAGGCCTATCTGGATGGCATCAATCAGTATCAGGACACCCACGCAAGGCCGATGGAGTTCGATGTACTGGGCATCCCGAAGCGGCCTTTCACGGCTGAGGACACCCTGAGTATCGGCGGCTATCTGGCCTACAGCTTTGCCGCAGCCTTTCGCACCGAGCCGCTGCTGACCTATGTGCGCGATCAGCTTGGCCCGCAATACCTGAAAGTCTTCGATCTGGACTGGCATCCTCAAGGCATGCTCGACCAGAAACCCGCCCTGGCCAGCGCCGACTGGAAAGACCTCAACACCCTGGCGCAACTGAGCCACGAAGCAGTTGCCGCCGCCGGCCTGCCGCAGTTTGAAGGCAGCAATGCCTGGGCCGTATCCGGCAGCCGGACCAAAAGCGGCAAACCCTTGCTGGCGGGCGACCCGCACATCAGCTTTTCCGTGCCGTCGGTATGGTACGAAGCACAACTCAGCGCACCGGGCTTCGAGCTGTACGGCCATTATCAGGCCCTCAACCCGTTTGCCTTCCTGGGCCACAACATGGATTTCGGCTGGAGCCTGACCATGTTCCAGAACGACGATGTGGACCTGATCGCCGAGAAGACCAACCCCGAGAACCCGAACCAGGTCTGGTATCAGGGCAAATGGGTGGACATGACCAGCAGCGAGCAACGGATCAAGGTCAAGGGCCAGCCCGATGTGACCCTGACGCTGCGCCAGTCGCCACACGGCCCCATCGTCAACGATGTGGTGGGCAAGAACGGGGGCAAGGCTCCGATTGCCATGTGGTGGTCATTCCTGGTGTCGGAAAACCCGGTGCTTGATGGTTTCTACGAAGCCAACCGCGCCAATACCCTGGAAAAGATGCGCAATGCCGCCGAGAAGATCCAGTCGCCGGGCCTGAACATCGTCTGGGCCAACCATCAGGGCGATATCGGCTGGTGGGCTGCCGCGCAATTGCCGATCCGCCCTGAAGGGGTCAACCCCGCCTACATTCTGGATGGCAGTACGGCACAGGCCGACAAGCTGGGCTTCTACCCGTTCAGCGCCAACCCGCAGGAAGAAAACCCGGCTCGCGGCTATATCATCTCGGCCAACTTCCAGCCGCTATCCCCGACCGGCATGCAGATTCCAGGCTATTACAACCCGGCCGACCGTGGGCAATACCTGAACAGGCAACTGAGCGACCCGGCAATCAAGTGGGATATGGACAACAGCAAAGCGCTGCAACTGGGCACCCTTACCGACTACGCCCGGAACATCCTGACACCGCTGATTCCGGTACTGCGCAGCGTGATCACCGACCCGGATGAACTGGCGCTGGTGGAGCGTCTGGCGCAATGGAAAGGCGACTATCCGCTGGATTCGGTAGGCGCAACCCTGTTCAGTCAGTTCCTGTTCGACCTGACGGAAGAAACCTTTCATGACGAACTGGGTGACGGTTTCTTTGAAACCCTGACCACCTCCCGCGTGCTGGATGCCGCCCTGCCCCGTCTGGCGGCCGATGCGGATTCACCCTGGTGGGACAACCGCCACTCACCCCATGTGGAAAGCCGCGCCGACACCGTCAAGGTCGCCTGGCGCGCCAGTGTTTCCCATCTGAAATCCATGTACGGCAACAACCCCGATGGCTGGAAGTGGGGCAAGGTGCACACCCTGACTCATGGCCACCCGCTGGGTTCGCAGAAGCCGCTGGACCGCGTGCTGAATGTCGGCCCTTTCGCCGCCCCGGGCAGTCATGAAGTGCCCAACAACCTGTCCTCACGCCTGCGCCCGGCACCGTGGCCGGTCAACTACGGCCCATCGACCCGTCGCCTGATCGACTTCGCCGACCCGGCCCACAGCCTGGGCATCAACCCGGTCGGGCAAAGCGGCGTGCCGTTCGACCGGCATTATTCGGATCAGGCCAAGGCGTTCATCAATGGCGAGTATGTGCCGCAGCGCCTCAGTGAGAAGGATGTGGACGAGCATACGGAAGGGTTGCTGAAGCTGGTGCCAGCTCAATAACAGTGTGGGAGCGGATTGATCCGCGAATGAATCCGCCCCCACAGAGTAATGCTGATCAGTTAAGGCATACACAACTTGTAGGAGGCAGCTTGCTGGCGAAAAAGACCTGAAAACCGACAGATATTCTGCGTCTGTACGATCAAGTCGCCAGCAAGCTGCCTCCCACAAAGTGATTCATGACCTTAACTGATCGGCATTACCCCACAGAGTGAGTGTATTTACACCGGTTTAGGCTTGTAGGTATCGGCTGCGCTTTCTTCGATGGCCTGCTGAATGGCGCGTTTGCGGCGCTCTTCGGCACGGCGGGTGAAGTACCAGACCAGAAAGGTCACCAGCGAAACCGCCAGCAGGATCAGGCTGGCCACCGCGTTGATCTCGGGCTTCACGCCCAGACGCACGGCAGAGAACACTTCCATCGGCAATGTCGTCGAGCCCGGCCCGGACACGAAGCTGGCCAGTACCAGATCGTCCAGCGACAGGGCAAAAGACATCATGCCGCCCGCAGCCAGCGATGGCGCGATCATCGGGATGGTGATGAGGAAAAACACCTTCCACGGCCGGGCACCCAGATCCATGGCCGCCTCTTCGATGGACAGATCCAGCTCACGCAGACGCGACGACACCACCACCGCAACATAGGCCGCGCAGAATGTGGTGTGGGCGATCCAGATGGTGACGATGCCACGCTCCTGCGGCCAGCCGATCAGCTGCGCCATGGCCACGAACAGCAGCAACAGCGACAGACCGGTGATCACTTCCGGCATCACCAATGGTGCCGTGACCAGCCCGCCGAAGAAGGTGCGGCCCTTGAAGCGCGAGATGCGGGTCAGGACGAAAGCCGCCATGGTGCCCAGAGCAACAGCCGCAATCGCCGTGTAGAAGGCGATTTCCAGCGAACGCCACACCGAGCCCATCAGTTGGGCATTGTCCAGCAGGCCGACATACCATTTGACCGACCAGCCACCCCAGACAGTTACCAGCTTGGAGTCGTTGAACGAGTAAATGACCAGAATGACCATCGGCGCATAGATGAACAGCAGGCCCAGGACCAATACCAGGTTCGAGAAACGGAAGCGGTTCATACCTTGCCCTCCAGTTCTTTGGCCTGGCTGCGGTTGAACAGAATGATGGGCACGATCAATACCAGCAGCATGATGACCGCCAGCGCCGAGGCAACCGGCCAGTCACGGTTGTTGAAGAACTCTTGCCACAGGACACGACCGATCATCAGGGTTTCCGGGCCACCCAGCAGCTCGGGGATCACGAACTCGCCCACCACCGGGATAAATACCAGCATGCAGCCGGCAATCACGCCGTTCTTGGAAAGCGGCACGGTGATTTTCCAGAAGCTGTTGAAGGTGCTCGAACCAAGATCCGATGCGGCTTCCAGCAGGCTCTGGTCGTGTTTCACCAGATTGGCGTACAGCGGCAGGATCATGAACGGCAGATAGGAATAGACCACGCCGATGTAGACCGCCAGGTTGGTATTGAGGATCTGCAGCGGCTCGTCGATCAGGCCCAGCCACATCAGGAAGGCATTGAGCAGCCCGTTGTTGCTGAGAATGCCCATCCAGGCATAGACGCGGATCAGGATCGCCGTCCAGGTCGGCATCATGATCAGCAGCAACAGCACGGTCTGCAAATCCTTGCGGGCATTGGCGATGGCGTAGGCCATGGGATAGCCGATCAGCAGACACAGCAAGGTGCTGAAAAACGCCATCTTCAGCGAGCCCAGGTAGGCCGAGATGTATAACTCGTCACCGCTCAACAGCGTGTAGTTGGCCAGATTCAGGACCAGCTGCAGCTTGTCTTCGGCGTAGCTGAAAATTTCGGTATAGGGCGGGATCGCCACGTCCGCCTCGGCGAAACTGATCTTGAGAACGATCAGGAACGGCAAGGCGAAGAACAGGAACAGCCAGAGAAACGGCGCGCCAATGACCAGTTGCCGGCCATTGGGCGTGATTCGCAGGAGTGCGCGTTTGATCTTGCGGATTTTCATGAGCGCAGTACCACGCCGCTGTCGTCTTCCCACCATACGTAGACTTCATCGCCCCAGGTGGGCCGGGTGCCCTGACGCTCGGCGTTGGCGACGAAGGACTGCACCAGCTTGCCGCCGGGCAACTGGACGTAAAACACCGAATGGCCGCCCAGATAGGCAATGTCATGCACCTTGCCCCGGGACCAGTTGTGCTCGAAGGTCGGCTGCTCTGTGGTGATAAGGAGCTTTTCCGGCCGCAGCGCATAGGTGATGTGCTTGTCTTCCACCGAAGTGGTCACGCCGTGTCCGACATAGATATGACGCTCAAGATCGGGACTATTGATCAGCGCATAGCCTTCCATGTCCTCGATCACCTCGCCCTCGAACAGGTTGACGCTGCCGATGAACTCGCAGACCAGTCGGCTGGTAGGCGTTTCATAGATATCGATGGGGCTGCCGATCTGGGCGATCCAGCCCAGGTGCATGATCGCGATGCGCGCGGCCATGGTCATGGCCTCTTCCTGGTCGTGGGTCACCATCACGCAGGTCACACCCACGCGCTCGATGATTTCCACCAGTTCCAGTTGCATCTGCGAACGCAGTTTCTTGTCCAGCGCGCCCATGGGCTCGTCGAGCAGCAGCAGTTTGGGCTTCTTGGCCAGGGAGCGGGCCAGAGCCACGCGCTGACGCTGGCCGCCGGACAACTGATGCGGCTTGCGCTTGGCATACTGGGTCATGTGCACCAGCTTGAGCATCTCGGCCACACGGGCTTCGATTTCATCCTTGGGCAGCTTGTCCTGCTTGAGGCCGAAGGCGATGTTGTCGGCCACGGTCATGTGCGGGAACAGCGCATAGGACTGGAACATCATGTTGATCGGGCGCTCGTAGGGCGGCATGTCGGTGATGTCGACGCCGTCCAGAAAGATGCGACCCTCGGTCGGGCGTTCGAAGCCGGCAAGCATGCGCAGCAATGTGGACTTGCCGGACCCGGAACCGCCGAGCAGGGCGAAGATTTCGCCCTTGTTGATCTGCAGGGACACATCGTCCACGGCAACCGTCTCGTCGAATTTTTTCGTGACCCGATCGATCCTGACCAGAACCTCTTTGGGTTGCTGACCGCCTTCGATGGCTTTCTTGTAGGCGCCGGAGGCAACTGGCATGGGTGAAACTCCCCAACAATAGGCAGCCCGACCCCATTGGGCCGGGCGCTGGATTTTTTATTTCCCCGACTTGACCTTGGTCCAGCTGCGGGTCATCAGACGTTGCACCTTGGGTGGCAACTCACTATTCACGAACAATCTGTCCAGTACTTCCTGAGGCGGGTAGACCGCCTCATCGGTGCGGATGTCCTGATCCATGAGATCACCGGACGCCGGGGTGGGGTTGGCATAACCGACTTCATCACTGACTTTGGCGATCACCGCAGGATCAAGCAGATAGTTGATGAAGGCGCTGGCTTGCTTGACGTTTTTGGAGTCAGCCGGGATAGCCAGCATGTCGAACCAGAGGTTGCCGCCTTCCTTGGGAATGGAATAGGCAATCTTCACGCCCTTGTCCGCTTCTTCTGCGCGGTCACGGGCCTGGAACACATCGCCCGAAAAGCCGGCGGCAACGCAGATGTCGCCGTTGGCCAGATCGGTAATGTATTTGGAGGAGTGGAAATAGGTCACGTAAGGACGTACCGCCAGCAGCTTGGCCTCAGCCTTCTTGTAGTCGGCTTCCTTGGTGCTGTTGGGGTCCAGGCCCAGATAATTGAGCATGGCCGGGATCATTTCATCGGCCGAATCGAGAAACGCCACGCCGCAACTGGAGAGCTTCTTGATGTTTTCGGGCTCGAACAGCACCGACCAGGAGTCGATCCTGTCCACACCCAGAACAGCCTTCACCTTCTCGACGTTATAACCGATGCCGTTGGTGCCCCACAGATAAGGCACGGCGTACTGGTTACCCGGATCGTTCTTCTCCAGACGCTTGAGCAGCGCCGGGTCGAGATTCTTGTAGTTGGGCAGCAGCGACTTGTCGAGCTTCTGGAAAGCGCCGGCCTTGATCTGCTTGCCCAGGAAATGGTTGGACGGTACTACCACGTCGTAACCGGTACGCCCGGCCAGCAGCTTGGCTTCCAGGGTCTCGTTGGAATCGAATACGTCGTATAACGGCTTGATGCCGGTCTTGGTTTCAAAATCCGCCAGGGTGGTCTTGCCGATGTAATCGGACCAGTTATAGATGTGTACGGTGGACTCGGCCTGAACACTGGCAACAGTGGTCAGCGCTGCAACGGCGAGCATCGATCTGGCCAATAAAGAAATAGACACGTAAACAATCCTTTTCAGTATGGGGGTCTGGTGCCCGTATCGGTGAGCTGAAAAACGGGTCGGCAACTTACCGTTGATGGCTGCGAATCGCAAAGAACTTTATATGACATCGCCCGCCAGGAGCGCGCTTGCCCGCGATGAGGACATTCCCGACGACAGATGTGTGTCGTCTTTGCCTGTGTCATCGCGGGCAAGCGCGCCTTGAGTCAGGCGTTTACTTGCCCGATTTGATCTTGGTCCAGCTGCGGGTCAGGATCCGCTGGGTCGCAGCAGGCAAGTCAGCGATTGCATAGAGCTTGGCCTGTACATCGGCTGGCGGATAAACGCCCGGGTCGCTGGTGATTTCCTTGTTGACCAGAGGAGTCGCTGCCGCGTTACCGTTCGGGAAACGTACTTCGTCAGTGATCTCGGCCATGATTTCCGGCTTCATCAGGAAGGTCATGAACTTGTAGGCACCTTCGACGTTCTCGGCATCCTTTGGAATGGCGACCATGTCAAAGAAGCTGCCAGCACCTTCTTTCGGAATGTTGTAGCTGACCTTGACCTTGCCACCGGCCTCTTCGGCACGAGACTTGGCCTGATAGATATCACCCGAATAACCTACCGCTACGCAGATGTTGCCGTTGGCCAGATCGGAGATGTACTTCGAGGAGTGGAAGTAGGCAATCGAAGGACGAATCTTCAGGAACAGCGCCTCGGCCTCGGCGAGTTGCTTCTTGTCCTGAGAGTCGGTCGGGTAGCCCAGGTAATGCAGCGCGATTGGCAGCATTTCGGTCGGCGAATCGAGGAAGCTGATACCGCAGGACTTCAGCTTGGCTGCGTTTTCAGGCTTGAACAGCAAGTCCCAGGAGTTGACCGGCGCATCGGCACCCAGAGCGGCCTTGACCTTCTCGGGGTTGAAGCCGATACCGATCGAGCCCCACATGTACGGGAAAGCATGCTTGTTGCCCGGGTCGCTGACCGAAACGGCCTTGAGCAGGTCCTTGTTCAGGTTGCCGTAGTTGGGCAGCTTGGACTTGTCCAGTTCCTGATAGACGCCAGCCTTGATCTGCTTGGCCAGGAAGTTGTTGGACGGCACAACGATGTCATACCCGGATTTGCCCGCCAGCAGCTTGGCTTCCAGTGTTTCGTTGCTGTCGAAAACGTCGTAGACGACCTTGATGCCAGACTCTTTCTCAAACTTGGCAACGGTATCCGGTGCGATGTAATCGGACCAGTTATAGACGTGCAGCACTTTGTCATCGGCCTGCGCAGCGGAGGCCACAACGCCCATCAGGGACAAGGCGAGAAGGGTCTTGCCAAATTTTTTCATGCGTACAGCTCCAATGTTTTATCACTGACCGTTAGATTAGCGGCTTCTAGCCATTAGTCTGGCAAGTTCCGGTTGGCGCTTTCAAGCTATCAAACAAGGAATTCCCGCAGGAGCGCATTCATTCGCCAAAGGCCGATACATCCGCAGAAACTGCATTGGCCTCGCGGATAAATCCGCTCCTACAGTGCTGCCAGAGTCAGGTCCAGGCACTTGCGCGCCTTTTCGACCAACTCATCGATTTGCGCAAAACTGATGACCAGCGGTGGCGCAATGATCATGGTATCGCCTACGGCCCGCATGATCAGGCCATTATCGAAGCAGAAGGTTCGACAAATCATCCCTGCGCCCTTGCCGACATGACGCTCACGAGTGGTCTTGTCTTTCACCAGCTCGATTGCACCCAGCAGGCCGACACCGCGCACTTCTCCCACCAGCGGATGATCGCTCAGTTCGCGCAGACGCTTTTGCAAATATGGTGCCGTTTGCGCCTGAACCCTTTCGACGATCTTTTCTTCGCGCAGGATACGAATGTTTTCCAGCGCGACCGCAGCCGCCACGGGATGCCCGGAATAGGTAAAACCATGGTTGAAATCGCCGCCCTCGTTGAGCACCGCGACTATTTCATCGCGCACCACAAGGCCGCCCATGGGCACATAACCGGAGGTCAGGCCCTTGGCGATGGTCATCATGTCTGGCTTGAGGCCGTAGAAATCGCTACCGAACCACTCACTGGTACGCCCGAAGCCACAAATCACCTCATCGGCGACGAACAGAATGTCGTATCTGGCCAGGATTTCCTTGATCTTCGGCCAGTAGGTATCGGGCGGTACGATGACCCCGCCGGCACCCTGGATCGGCTCGGCAATGAATGCACCGATGTTTTCCACGCCCAGCTCGAGAATCTTGCGTTCCAGTTGCTCGGCAGCCCAGACACCGAACTCGTCAGGCGTCATGTCGCCGCCTTCACCAAACCAGTATGGCTGGGGAATATGCACCACACCGGGGATCGGCAGATCGCCCTGCTCGTGCATATAGGCCATGCCGCCCAGGCTGGCCCCGGCAACGGTGGAGCCGTGATAGCCATTGACCCGGCTGATGATGGTTTTCTTGTTCGGCTGGCCCTTGATCGCCCAGTAATGGCGGACCATACGCAACATGGTGTCGTTGCCTTCGGAGCCTGAGCCGGTAAAGAACACATGATTCATGCCTTCGGGGGTGATTTCGGAAATGGCTTTCGCCAGCTCCAACGCCGGAGGATGAGCGGTCTGGAAGAACAGGTTGTAATAAGGCAACTCACGCATCTGTTTGCTGGCCGCTTCTACCAGCTCTTCACGGCCATAGCCGATGGCGACGCACCACAGGCCGGACATGCCGTCCAGAATCCTGTTGCCTTCGCTGTCCCACAGATAAATGCCTTCGGCGCGGGTGATGATGCGAGGACCTTTATCCTTCAATTGCCTGTAATCGCTGAACGGTGCCAGGTGGTGCTCGCTGCTCAAGGCTTGCCATTCGAGGGTTTGAGGGTTGTTGGCACGCATGCAGCGCTTCCTGTTATCGGGATTCGGTTGGCAAGGCACCGCGCGCATGACCTGCGGCGGTGCCTGCATGACTCAAACGGCGAAGAGCAGAAATTCCCGCTCCCACGAACTGATCACACGCTTGAAGTTCTCGTGCTCGGCACGCTTGACCGCCACATATCCGACAATGAACTTCTTGCCCAGGTATTTCTCGATGGTCTTGCTGTTTTCCATCCGCTCCAGCGCATCCTCGATGGTCAGCGGCAGGCGCAGGTTGCGACGCTCGTAACCGCGACCGACCACCGGCGCACTCGGGTTGAGCCCTTCGACCATGCCGATGAAGCCACACAGCAGGCTGGCCGCAATGGCCAGATAAGGGTTGGCATCGGCACCGGGCAGACGGTTTTCCACGCGGCGGTTCTGCGGTACGGCATCCGGCACACGCAGGCCGACGGTACGGTTCTCTTCGCCCCACTCGACGTTCACCGGTGCCGAGGTGTCCGGCAGGAAGCGGCGGAACGAATTGACGTTAGGCGCAAACAGCGGCAACAGCTCGGGGATAAGCTTCTGCAGACCACCGACGTGGTTCAGAAACAGCTGGCTCATGGTCCCGTCATCATTGGAAAAGATGTTTTTGCCGGTCTCGATATCGATGATGCTCTGGTGCAGGTGCATCGCACTGCCCGGCTCGCCGGTCATCGGCTTGGCCATGAAGGTCGCGGCCACATCATGCTTGAGCGCGGCTTCGCGCATGGTGCGCTTGAACACCAGAATCTGGTCGGCCAGGGACAGGGCATCGCCATGACGGAAATTGATTTCCATCTGCGCCGTGCCGTCTTCATGGATCAGAGTGTCCAGGTCCAGGTTCTGCAGCTCACACCAGTCGTAGACATCTTCAAACAGCGGGTCGAATTCGTTGGCAGCTTCGATGGAGAACGACTGACGCCCGGTTTCAGGACGTCCGGAGCGCCCGACAGGCGGCTGCAACGGATAATCCGGGTCATCGCTGCGCTTGGTCAGATAGAACTCCATCTCCGGCGCAACGATCGGCTGCCAGCCTTGATCGGTATAGAGCTTGAGGACTTTCTTCAGGACATTGCGCGGCGACAGCTCGATGGGATTGCCCTGCTTGTCGTAAGTGTCGTGAATGACCTGCGCAGTGGGCTCGATGGCCCAGGGCACCAGATACACCGCGTTCTGGTCGGGGCGGCAGATCATGTCGATGTCGGCCGGGTCCAGCAGTTCGTAGTAGATATCGTCTTCTACATAGTCGCCGGTCACCGTCTGCAGCAGTACGCTTTCAGGCAGACGCATACCCTTTTCGGCAATGAACTTGTTGGTCGGCGAGATCTTGCCGCGGGTGATCCCGGTAAGGTCGGACATCATGCATTCGACTTCGGTGATCTTGTGTTCTTTCAACCAATCGGTGAGCTGGTCGAGGTTGGTACTCATAAATACCTCAGGGGTTGTCGTGTCCTGATCGCGATCAGGCGTTTTTCCGACGCATCGGCGTCACGTTGTACAACTCGTTTCGGCAGGCACGAATAAGCGGTAAGGTGGCATCTGCCTGTTTGCAGGATGAGCAGCATCTGTAACGCCGTTCATGCCGCTATAGTGATACTGTTCGATATGAAAAGTTGCTGTAGCGCAGAGCCGATGTCCAGTATGGCTGGAACTCATGGCACTGCTGTCGGGTCGCACACAGAGTCTTGCAGGATTCGACGACAGGCCGTTGAAGACATTGATATGGCGGGCATGATGACCGCTCTGTCCTGTACCGGGAATGGAGTCGATCAAGGGAAGGCAAGGCATTGAAACCCCGGTTTTATTGCTCTGTGGGCTGCAATCGAGCTTAGCCTTGTTCATTTTTTTATACAACGCCCCGATAAAAATAGAATACGAGCTTTCCCTGATCAGGCTCTGCTCTGCTCGAAACAAGGAATACGCGCCCCAAATGGCAGCAAAAAAGGCTGTAAGGCGCAGTTTTAGGGCAACAAAAGGCTCTATTGACTTCATCATGGCTTTCGGATTGACTGAAACCCGTAATGCTCGATGATTGATATTTTTAACAACAAAGGTGTTGCATCATGTCGGTACCCCCGCGTGCCGTTCAGCTCAACGAAGCGAACGCGTTCCTTAAGGAACATCCTGAGGTTCTGTACGTTGACCTTCTGATTGCAGATATGAATGGTGTGGTGCGCGGCAAGCGCATAGAACGCACCAGCCTCCACAAGGTTTACGAGAAGGGCATCAACCTGCCTGCCTCTTTATTTGCTCTGGATATCAATGGCTCCACGGTGGAAAGCACCGGTCTGGGCCTGGACATCGGCGATGCCGACCGCATCTGTTATCCAATCCCCGATACCCTGTGCAACGAGCCATGGCAGAAGCGCCCTACGGCACAACTGCTGATGACCATGCACGAACTGGAAGGTGAACCCTTCTTCGCCGACCCGCGTGAAGTGCTGCGCCAGGTAGTGACCAAGTTCGACGAACTGGGCCTGACCATCTGCGCGGCGTTCGAGCTGGAGTTCTACCTGATCGACCAGGAGAACGTGAATGGCCGCCCGCAACCGCCACGCTCGCCGATCTCGGGCAAGCGCCCGCACTCGACACAGGTCTACCTGATCGACGATCTCGACGAATATGTCGACTGCCTCCAGGACATTCTGGAAGGCGCGAAAGAGCAAGGCATCCCGGCCGACGCCATCGTCAAGGAAAGCGCCCCGGCCCAGTTCGAGGTGAACCTGCATCACGTGGCCGATCCGATCAGGGCCTGCGATTACGCGGTTCTGCTCAAGCGCCTGATCAAGAACATCGCCTACGACCACGAAATGGACACGACCTTCATGGCCAAGCCCTATCCGGGTCAGGCGGGTAATGGTCTGCATGTCCACATCTCGATCCTGGATCGCGATGGCAAGAACATCTTCACCAGCGAGGATCCCGAGCAGAACGCCGCATTACGTCATGCGATCGGCGGTGTGCTCGAGACCCTGCCGGCACAGATGGCGTTCCTTTGCCCGAACGTCAACTCGTACCGCCGGTTCGGTGCCCAGTTCTACGTACCCAACTCTCCGACCTGGGGCCTGGACAACCGTACCGTTGCGCTGCGCGTGCCAACCGGTTCGCCCGATGCCGTGCGTATCGAACACCGCGTGGCCGGTGCCGATGCCAACCCGTATCTGTTGATGGCTTCGGTACTGGCAGGCGTGCATCACGGCCTGACCAACAAGATCGAACCGGGCGCTCCAGTGGAAGGCAACTCCTACGAGCAGCACGAGCAAAGCCTGCCGAACAACCTGCGCGATGCACTGCGCGAGCTGGACGACAGCGAAGTCATGGCCAAATACATCGACCCGAAATACATCGATATCTTTGTGGCCTGTAAAGAGAGCGAGCTGGAGGAGTTCGAACACTCCATCTCCGACCTCGAGTACAACTGGTACTTGCATACGGTCTGAGCCAGACCGCTGCACAAAGCGCCGCAGGCCTTCGGGTCGTGCGGCGCTTTTGTTTTTCCTCGCGAATAAGTCAGTTCCCACAGGGGTTTTCACTGTAGGCGCGTATTTATTCGCGAAGACCTTGAAACAGGCCCCACTGTACAATGCCGCTGCCCCGCCGCCCCCTGAGATCAACCCATGACGCGCACTCCCCCTCCTCGCAAACCCCGAGCACGCAGCCAGGCCCGAATCGATTCGATTCTCGATGCTGCACGTACTCTGCTCGCAACAGAAGGAGTGGCCAGCCTGTCGATCTACAGCGTGGCCGAGCGCGCGGAAATACCGCCTTCGTCGGTCTATCACTTCTTCGCCAGCGTTCCGGCACTGCTTGAAGCCCTGACGGCAGATGTCCACGAAGCCTTCCGCACATCGCTGCAGAGCCCTATCGATCATGAGCAGCTCAGGGACTGGCGCGACCTGTCACGCCTGGTGGAACTGCGCATGCTGAACATCTACAACGCCGATGCTGCCGCCCGCCAGTTGATCCTTGCCCAGCACGGCCTGACCGAAATCAATCAGGCCGACCGCCAGCATGACATCGAGCTGGGTCACCTGATGCTTGAAGTGTTCAACCGCCATTTCCCGGTACCGACACTGCCGGACGATGTGGACGTCTTCGCCCTGGCAATGGAGCTGGGAGACCGGGTCTACGCACGCTCGGTGCAACTGCACGACCAGATCACTCCGCGCATGGCCGAAGAAGGCATGCGGGTATTCGACGCCTATCTGGGGCTGTACCTGCCGCCTTCCCTGCCAAAACGCCCGCAGCCTCTGTGACACGGATGTAAAAAACCCCGGAGGGCCTGCACCGTCCGGGGTCGGGTGTCGCTGAAGATCACAGCTTGGCGATCGACACCTCGGTGGACTTCACGAAGGCAATCACTTCGCTGCCCACGGCCAGTTCCAGCTCCTTGACCGAGCGGGTGGTGATGACCGACGTCACGATACCGGAAGCGGTCTGCACGTCGATTTCCGACAGCACGTCACCCTGGACGATTTCCTTGATGGTGCCTTTGAACTGGTTGCGCACGTTAATCGCTTTGATAGTCATGGTATGCCTTCCTTTTGTGGGATCGGGGTTAATTGGCCCAGCGCAATTGCGTGGGCAACGGTGAAGAGGGTTCGGGTTCAGGCGGCGATCCGGGCAGGGACAGCACGCGGTTGAGCACTTCGGTTTCCAGCGCAGCCAGACGATGCGAGCCACGCGCACGAGGGCGCGGCAGGTCGACCACAAGGTCGAGCCCGATACTGCCTTCCTCGATCAGGATCACCCGATCGGCAATGGCCACGGCCTCGCTGACATCGTGAGTCACCAGCAGGACCGTGAAGCCATGCTTGCGCCACAGGCTTTCGATCAGTTGCTGCATTTCGATACGGGTCAGGGCATCCAGCGCGCCCAGCGGCTCATCGAGCAACAGCAGACGCGGCTTGTGGATCAACGCCCGCGCCAGAGCAACGCGCTGCTTCTGGCCACCGGACAACGCCGCCGGCCACTCATCGGCACGCTCGGCCAGACCGACGGCTTCCAGCGCTTCAAGCGCTTGCGCACGCCAGTCACCGCTCAGGCCAAGGCCCACGTTGTCGATGATCTTCTTCCAGGGCAGCAGACGCGCTTCCTGAAACATCAGGCGAGTGTCTTCGCGAGCATCGGCCAGAGAGGCGGAACCGGCCAGCAACTGGCCCTCGGTTGGCTTGTCCAGACCGGCCAGCAGGCGCAACAGGGTGCTCTTGCCGCAACCGCTGCGCCCCACAACCGCCACGAACTGGCCGGCTGGAATGTGCAGATCGATGTCCTTGAGCACGACACGGGAGCCGAAGGCCTTCTTCAGATCCTGAATCGCCAGCGGAATACCCCGCAACAGATGCGGAGGTTGTTGTTTGAGACTCGTCATGCTGCACCGCCTTTGCTGACTTGGTAGGCCGGGTGCCAGCGCAGGCACACACGCTCCAGGGCACGCGCTGCCAGATCGGCCAGCTTGCCGAGCACCGCATACAGCACGATGGCCAGCACCACGACGTCGGTTTGCAGGAATTCACGGGCATTCATGGCCAGATAACCGATGCCGGAGCTGGCCGAGATGGTTTCGGCCACAATCAAAGTCAGCCACATGAAGCCCAGAGCAAAACGCACCCCCACCAGAATCGAAGGCATGGCCCCCGGCAGGATCACATGGCGGAACAGGCTGAAGCCCGACAGACCATAGCTGCGGGACATTTCCACCAGCGCCGGATCGATGTTGCGAATACCGTGATACGTGTTCAGGTAGATCGGGAACAGAGTGCCCAGCGCGACCAGGAATATCTTCGCGGTCTCATCGATGCCGAACCACAGGATGACCAGCGGGATCAGCGCCAGGTGCGGCACGTTACGAATCATCTGCACCGAACTGTCCAGCAGACGCTCGCCCCATTTGGTGAGGCCGGTAATGAAGCCCAGTATCAGACCGATACCGCCACCAATGGCGAAACCGATCCCGGCACGCCAGCCGCTGATTGCCAGATGGGTCCAGATTTCACCGCTGGCCACCAGACTGTAACCAGCCTCGATCACCGCGCTGGGTGCTGGCAGGATGCGTGTCGACAGCCAGCCGGCGCTGACCGACAGTTGCCAGACCGCCAACAGCAAGACTGGAAGTGCCCAGGGCGCCAGTCTGTGGATGGTTCGTTGCGAAGCACTAAGGCTCATGGAGTTGTCTCCTCGAAAGGCCTGCCAATCACTGTGCTTTCGCTACAGCAGCGGGAGGTGTCCAGATCACGTCGGCAATGCGCAGTGGCTTGGGAATCAGCTTGAGCTGATAGAAGGTGTCAGCGATTTTCTGCTGGGCATCGACGACCTGAGGTGTGATGAACAGCGCGCCGTAGCCCTGGCGTTTCAGCGAAGTCAGGGTAATGTCGGCAGGCAGGCCCAGCAGCGGTGCAACCTGTTTGGTCACTTCCTCGGGGTGAGCCTTGGACCACTCGCCCACGGCACGGATCTCTTCGACAAGGGCCTCGATCACTTTCGGGTTCTTCTGGGCGTAAGGCTTGGTCGCCAGATAGAACTGATGGTTATCCGCGATGCCGGTGCCGTCCCTCAGGGTCCGCGCCTGCAATTGCTGCTCGGCGGCAGCCTGATAAGGGTCCCAGATGACCCAGGCATCGACACTGCCACGCTCGAAAGCGGCACGCGCATCGGCCGGTGGCAGGAATACGGTCTGAATATCGGTGTATTTCAACCCGGCATCTTCCAGCGCGCGCACCAGCAGGTAGTGAACGTTGGAACCCTTGTTGAGGGCGACCTTCTTGCCCTTGAGTTCCTTGACCGACGTGATCGGTGAATCCTTGGGCACCAGAATCGCTTCACTGGTAGGCGCTGGCGGCTCATAGGCCACGTAAAGCAGATCGGCACCGGCAGCCTGAGCGAAGACCGGGGGCGTCTCGCCCGTCACGCCAAAATCGATGGAACCGACATTCAGGCCTTCCAGCAGTTGAGGGCCGCCCGGAAACTCGGTCCACTGCACTTTCACACCTTGCTCGGCCAGACGCTTCTCGAGGGAGCCTTTGGCTTTCAGCACCACCAGGGTGCCGTACTTCTGATAACCGATACGAAGGTCTTCAGCCTGAGCCTGGGTAATGGCTCCCAGAGCGACTGCTGCGCTAAACAGAGCGGCCAGGCCTCGACGCAAGATGAGAGTGCGCATGGGGCGCTCCTTTGCTGGGTATTGAGTAGTCATGAGGCGAAAACCGCCGCGATGGAGTGACATTAACAGCAGTTTTTTATATCCATAAATCTTATTTATTCATTTGGTTATTCCCTAAATGAATATAAGAATTTATGGCTTTCCCGCCCATAAAAAAGGGCCGATAAATCGGCCCGAATAACCCCACTCGATGAAGCTGTAAATCAACGGTTCGGCTGTGGCGTCAGACGCAGGTAAGGCGTAACGGCCTTGTAGCCTTTCGGGAAACGCTCCTTGATCTCGGCTTCGTCCTTGATCGACGGCACGATCACCACATCATCGCCATCCACCCAGTTGGCTGGCGTGGCGACCTTGTAGTTGTCGGTCAATTGCAGAGAGTCGATGACCCGCAGGATCTCGTTGAAGTTGCGCCCGGTACTGGCTGGATAGGTGATGGTCAGGCGTACTTTCTTGTTCGGATCGATCACGAACAGAGAACGCACGGTCAGGGTATCGCTGGCATTGGGGTGGATCAGGTCGTACAGGTCGGAAACCTTGCGGTCGGCATCGGCCAGGATCGGGAAATTGACCCGGGTGTTTTGTGTGGTGTTGATGTCGTCGATCCATTTGACATGGGAATCGACCGGGTCCACCGACAGCGCAATCGCCTTGACGCCGCGCTTGGCGAACTCGTCTTTCAATTTGGCAGTGAACCCCAACTCGGTGGTGCAGACTGGCGTGAAATCCGCCGGGTGGGAAAACAACACACCCCAGCTATTGCCCAGCCATTCATGGAAGCGGATACGGCCCTCACTGGAGTCCTGTTCAAAGTCAGGGGCGATATCGCCAAGTCGCAGTGTCATGGTGTTGCTCCTTTCGATCGGGTATTCGTTGAGGTATAGATCTACTGTGCACCGCCCGCTAAAAAATTAAAAAGAATGGATATCGATTTGGTTAGGCCTGAAAGGAATATCAAATTCCGGACAAAAAGAACCCCGCCGAAGCGGGGTTCCTTTTCAACTGACCGGGCTTATTTGAAAGCGTAGGTGTAGTTGAAGATCAGACGAGTCTGGTCGGCGTTGCTGGCGTTGTTCAGACCTTCATCTGCACGGTAGGTACCGTGACGCACAGTAGTACCGAAGCCTTTCAACGGACCGCTCTGGACTACGTAGTCGATACGCATGTCGCGCTCCCACTCGGAGTACTCATTGCCAAAGGCAGTAGTGTTACGAGCACCTTTGATGTCGTCACCACGCAGGTAGGCAACAGCAGCCTTCAGGCCAGGAATTCCCACCTTGGCGAAGTCATACGAGTACTGACCGAAAGTGGTTTTTTCACCGGCACGGTTGAACTGGTTGATCATCGAGTCAGTGAACAGGTAGAAGCTGGAGCCACCGTTACCTTCTGGACGGCCACGACCGTCGACAACAGCACCTTGGTTCAGGTTGACAAAGCCGCCGTCGCCACCGACTTCCTGGTAACCAGCCATGATTGCATGGCCACCCAGGGTATAGGTAAACATTGCAGTCCAGGTTTTGTTATCAACTTCGCCCGGAGTCTCGGCATAACCGCTGTTGTTGTTGAACCCGTAACCTGCTACGCCCTTGCCGTTTTTGCCATCGGAGCGGCTGTCGAAATAGCGCAGATCAGTCTTGAAGGACTGATTATCAGAGATCGGGTAAACGTGAACCAGACCTGCGAACTGCTGCGTGTAGAAGTCTTCCAGGTTCGCGTAGTAGTACTGCAGGGTCAGGTCTTTGGTAACTTTCCAGTCGCCACCAGCGAAACGGAACTGGTTGCTGTCTTGGGTAGCACCGTTGACGGACAGGCTGGTGAAGTTGCTCGAAGCACGACCAGCAGAACCAGTCAGTTGACCACCGGTCAGGGTGAAGTTGTCCAGATCCTTGGAGGTGACGATAGCGCCTTCAAATACCTGAGGCAGCAAACGACCGTCGTTGGAAACCAGGATTGGCAGGTTTGGCGACAGAGCGTTACCGACTTTCAGTTCGGTTTTCGAGAAGCGCACCTTGGCGTTGGCACCGCCACGGCTCCAGGAGTCAGCCGACGAACCGTCGGTGTCCATTGGGAAGAAAGTGTTCTGGGTAGTAGCGGTCTTGTTCTTGATACCGCCGCCCAGATGAACGCCCAGTAGAGCCTGTACATCCAGACCGAAACCGAAAGTGCCTTCGGTGTAACCCGAGATGTAATCGAACTTCAGGCCAGTAGCGGTTTCACGCTGATCTTGAACGTTACGGCCTTCACGCAGGTCGTTGTTGAAGTACATGGTACGGGAACTGATGGTCGCCTTGCTGTCTTCAATGAAACCTGCTGCGCCGGCCTGCTGGGCCAATACACCAAATGTTACGGCCAGGGCCAGGGTGGACTTCTTCATTGCTACGCTCCTCGTGAATCTAATTTTTTTAATCCATGGTGCCGAGCAAGGCTCTGACCCATGTATTCGCGTTAAGCGACAGGCCCGACCAGAGGTCAATGGTTACTGCGCGCCTCGAGACTCAAATGACTAGACCGCGTGTGTCACTGGTGCAAGGTAGTGAAAATCCGATCAATCCAAAAGCAATTATTCGTAACGCTTTTAGACCGTTTTGATATATGTCACAACACATGTCAACCACGACGCCAAGGAGTGTATCCATCAAATAAGCTAATTCCCAAAAAATATTTTTCGACCATTCGTCAGATCGTTTAGTTTTCAGCTACCGGACCACCGGATCTCGACTCTTCAGTCACGAAATCCCAACCGGAAAGCCCAAAAAATGACGACAAAAAACATTAAAAAACAAACACTTAATCATCTATTAGCAGCAATTGTGACAATTGCCACCACCTTGACACTTTCCATGCCAGCGGACGCAAAAGAAACTTTGCGAATCGGCTTTCAGAAGTCCTCAACGCTCATTTCGGTGCTCAAAAGCCAGGGTACGCTGGAGCGTGAGCTGAACAAAAAAGGCATTTCGGTGTCGTGGCATGAGTTTCCCAGCGGCCTGCCTTTGCTCGAATCCCTCAACGTGGGCAATGTCGACCTGAGCGCCGATGTCGCCGATACGGTTCCGGTTTTTGCTCAGGCGGCAGGTGCGCGGCTCACCTACTTCGCTCAGGAAGCCTCCTCTCCCTCTGCCCAGGCGATTGTCGTGCGCAGCGATTCGGCGTTCAAAACCCTGGCTGACCTCAAGGGGAAGAAAATCGCAGTCACCAAAGCCGCTGGCAGCCATTACCTGTTGATTGCCGCCCTGAACAAAGCCGGTTTGAAGTTCACCGACATCGAGCCAGCCTACCTCACACCCGCCGATGGCCGCGCCGCGTTCGAGAACGGCAAGGTGGATGCCTGGGTAACCTGGGAACCCTTCCTCAGCAGCGTCCAGCGCCAGTTGCCTACTCGCACCCTGGCCGATGGCACCGGTCTGGCCAGCTACAAACGCTATTACCTGACCACCACGCCTTACGCCAACAGTCACCCGGAAGTGCTCAAGGTGGTATTCGCCGAGCTCAAAAAGACCGGCGAATGGGTAAAGGCTCATCCGAACGAAGCGGCAAGAATCCTGAGCCCGCTGTGGGGCAACCTGGACGTCGCCACCGTAGAGGCAGCCAATGAGCGTCGCAGCTATGCGGTGCAAGCCGTTCAAGCCAGCCAGCTCGACGAGCAACAGAGCATTGCCGATGCGTTCCTGGCAGCGGGGTTGCTGCCCAAGGCCGTGGATGCCAAGGATGTGCAGGTATGGAAGCCTTGAAGTCGTAATGCGCCGGTGCAGAAGCGCGCTTGCCCTGAGCGGCACTCCGACGACCGAGTGCGAAGCGCTCGCAAAATCTACGACTGCTGCGCAGCCGGTCGCGGGCAAGCGCGCTCCTACTACAGTCAGGAAAAGTCTCGTTTTCAGCTCATAAGCTAATTCAAAAAAGTTATTTATTTCTGAATTCTTAGATCATTTACGCTCCGTAGCCAGCCAGTCCCCGGCCCGCCTGATACGGAGCATCACCATGAAACTGCACTTCTCCCTGCGCCTTCTGGCGGCCTTGTCGCTAACAGGCGCATCTTTCCTGACCCAGGCCGCCGACTTCACTGTCGCTTACCAGACCACCGTCGATCCCGCCAAGGTTGCCCAGGCCGATAACGCCTATGAGAACGCCACCCACTCGAAAATCGAATGGCGCAAGTTCGAGAACGGCGCAGACGTCATCACCGCCATCGCGTCCGGCGATGTGCAGATCGGCTACTTGGGCTCAAGCCCGCTGACGGCTGCGGCCACCCGCAAGCTGCCGGTGGAAACCTTTCTGATCGCGACCCAGATCGGGGCCGCGGAAGCGCTGGTGGCCCGCAATGGCTCGGGCATTGAGAAGCCACAGGATCTGGTCGGCAAGAAAGTCGCCGTGCCCTTCGTTTCCACAGGCCATTACAGTCTGCTGGCCGCGCTCAAGCACTGGAACATCGATCCGGCCAAGGTCACCATCGTGAACCTGGCACCGCCCGCCATTGCTGCAGCCTGGAAGCGCGGCGATATCGATGCCACCTACGTCTGGGACCCGGCACTGGGCGTTGCCAAGGAAACCGGCAAGGTGCTGATCACCTCCGGCGAACTGGCCAAGGTCGGCGCACCGACCTTCGATGCCTGGATCGTGCGCAAGGACTTCGCGGCCAAGAACCCTCAACTGGTCAGCGCCTTCGCCAAGGTGACCCTGGATGCCTACGCCAGCTACCGCCAGGACCCCGCTGCCTGGATTGCCAATAGCAGCAATATCGACAAGCTGAGCAAGCTGTCCGGCGCCAAGACCACTGACATTCCGGCGCTGCTGCAAGGCAACGTTTACCCCTTGGCCGCCGACCAGAAGACATTGCTGGGCGCACCGACCATCGAAGCCATCACCAAGACCGCTGCCTTCCTGAAGGAACAGGGCAAGGTCGATGCGGTGCTGCCGGATTACTCGGCCTACACCAGTGCCAGTTTCATTCCTCAATAACCCATCAGACAGAGAATGAGGCAAACCCCATGGCTCTATTGCAGCTGGAGCGCATAAGCGCACAGTACCCCGGTGCGGCAAAGCCCGTGCTGGCGGACATCAACCTGAGCCTGGGGCCGCAGCAACTGCTGGTCGCCCTTGGCCCGTCCGGCAGTGGCAAAACTTCATTGCTCAATCTGATTGCAGGCTTCGTCCGGCCCAGCGCCGGCCGCATCACCCTCGACGGCATTGCTGTAGAAGGTCCGGGCGCAGATCGCGGCGTGGTGTTTCAGGACGATGCGCTGTTGCCCTGGCAAAACGTGCTGGCCAATGTGGCCTTTGGCCTGGAACTGGCCGGGGTCCCGCGCCCGGAGCGCGAAGCGAAAGCCCGGGAGATGCTGGCACTGGTGGATCTGGCCGGCTTCGAGCAACGCCGCATCTGGCAATTGTCGGGCGGACAGAAACAGCGCGTCGGCCTGGCCCGCGCACTGGCAGCCGATCCACGGGTGTTATTGATGGACGAGCCTTTCGGTGCGTTGGACGCCTTCACCCGCGAGCAGATGCAGGAGCTGTTGCTGCAAGTCTGGAGACGCACCGCCAAACCGGTGTTCCTGATTACCCACGATATCGAAGAGGCGGTATTCCTGGCCACCGACCTGATCCTGCTGGCTCCCGATCCCGGTCATATTGCCGAACGCCTGCAACTGGACTTCGGGCAACGCTACAGCGCCGGAGAGTCGGCACGGACAATCAAATCAGACCCGCGCTTTATCGAAACCCGCGAACATGTCCTGGCCAGTGTCTTTTCCCAACGCAACCTCGCACGGGAGCAGCGCGCATGAGCAGCTACGAACTGGAGAGCCCGGCCAAGACGGGTACAGGGAAAACAACCCGTGCTGCGCTGCAATTGAAGCTGAGCACCCGCGCCATCAGCATCCTGACGCTATCGGTCCTGCTGGGCCTGTGGTGGGCAGTGACCGCTGCCCAGTGGATCGAGCCGCTGTTTCTGCCGCCGCCTTCCGACGTTCTGCAGAAAGGCTGGCTGCTGCTGACCACAGGCTATATGGACTCGAATCTCTGGCAGCATCTGGGTGCCAGCCTGCAACGTATCGGCCTGGCCTTGGGAGCGGCGATTCTCAGCGCCATTCCGGTGGGCATCGCCATTGGCCACAACCGTATCGCCCGCGGCATCTTCGACCCGCTGATCGAGTTCTACCGGCCCATTCCACCGCTGGCTTATCTGCCGCTGATTGTCATCTGGTGCGGTATCGGTGAGTTTTCCAAGGTTTTGCTGATCTATCTGGCCATTTTCGCGCCCATCGCCATTGCCACGGCAACCGGTGTACGAACGGTGGACCCAGCCAGACTGCGAGCCGCGCAATCGCTGGGCGCTACCCGCAGGCAACTGATCCGCCATGTAATCCTGCCCAGCGCCTTGCCGGACATTCTCACTGGCATAAGGATCGGGCTGGGTGTCGGCTGGTCGACCCTGGTGGCGGCCGAGCTGATCGCGGCCACCAGTGGCTTGGGCTTCATGGTTCAGTCCGCCGCGCAGTTTCTGGTCACGGATATTGTGATCCTGGGGATTCTGGTGATTGCCGTGATCGCCTTCGCCATGGAACTGGGCCTGCGGGCACTGCAACGCAAACTGGTGCCGTGGCACGGTCAGAATCACTGACGAACGCCGCAATTAGCGCACAACCTTCATGAAGCGCACCATTCTGGTGCTTTATTGAAGCCGGAGCATTGCCAAGAAAGTCACTTCGCCTGAATCGAAAAGCGTTCTGCTCTTCCTCAAAAGCCCTTTCACACAAGGGTTTGAGACAGGAAACAAGGGCAAGACACAGAAATCCTCAAAACTGGCACGCGCCCTGCATTAGGTTATACATCACCAGTTTTGGGGACCTTGGTACAGGCAGGCCGGGGATTCCCCTCTTTTATTGCTCCCGGAGACTGACCTCCAGTCTCCAGCGCCCGTCCACTTCTGCAGCGCTCCAGTCGCCATGCAGAGGACGGGCCGCCAGCAGGGTCAGCACCAAATCCTTCCCGTTTCGCTCAAGCTTCCAGCGCGCAACCTTGTTGTCGATGCGCAACTGACCATTCCATGGCCGCCCCCACGACTCGAAACGCAGGACGACTGTCCCGTCGACATGATCGCCCTGAATCTGCGGCTGCTCGTTGAACCAGAGCGCCAGCCCCGTAGGCAATTCCTCGATCTGCTCCAGTTCCAGAGGTGCAGGTTGCTGCAGGCGGCCGATGATCATCCCGATGGTAAAGCCGACAATCGCCATCGAACCAAGAACTCTTGGCCATAGCTTCGGCCTGGGGTCCTCTTCGGGGGTAGAATGCATCCCGTCCCTTCGTTCGGAGCCGTGCATGTTTCACGTCATCCTTTTTCAACCAGAAATTCCGCCGAATACCGGCAATGTGATCAGGCTATGCGCCAACAGTGGCTGCACCCTGCATTTGATCGAGCCCCTGGGCTTTGAGCTGGACGACAAGCGCCTGCGCAGGGCCGGCCTCGATTATCACGAGTATGCCACGCTGCAAACCCATGCCGACCTGCCCACGTGTCTGGAAAAGATCGGTAACCCGCGACTGTTCGCCTTTACGACCAAAGGCTCGCGTCCGTTCCACGACGTCAGCTTCGAGAAGGGCGATGCCTTCCTGTTCGGCCCCGAAAGTCGTGGCCTGCCAGCCGATATTCTCGACTCGCTGACCAGCGAACAGAGACTGCGCCTCCCCATGCGCGAAGGCTGCCGCAGCCTGAACCTGTCCAACACCGTGGCCGTCGCCGTTTATGAGGCCTGGCGTCAGCACGACTTTGCCTGAGAGCCCTGACAGGCAGGAGTGAATTCATTCGCGAATGAGTTCACTCCTGCGCAGATCAGACTGCATCCCTTGGCAGCATCAAGCCCAGCGGCAAGCGCACCCTGGCTTCCAGCCCGCCACCTGAACGGTTTCTCAACTCGACATTGCCGCCATGCATGGCGGCGATCCGCTTGACGATGGCCAGCCCCAGGCCGGTGCCTTTGCCGCTGCGGGCACGGTCGCCCCGGATGAACGGGTTGAAGATGATGTCCAGCTCGGAAGGATCGATACCGGCCCCACGGTCCAGCACGCTCAGCACGACATAAGGCGCGTTGGTATCGCCGGACACATAGGCCGCGACCTCGATGCCGTTGCCGGCGTGGTGCATGGCATTGCCGATCAGGTTGGTCAGCAGGCGCTTCATGGAAACCCGGCGCAGCGGGAAAGGCGGAATCGGCTCAAGACACAGGCGGATATGCTCATCCGGGTGATTGAACGGCGCGACCACTTCACGCACCAGATCACTGAGGTCGACTTCTTCGATTTCCTCGTCGCGACCATCGCGGATAAAGGCCAGGAACTGGTCGAGAATGGCGTCCATGTCCTCGATATCCCGGACCATGCCTTCGGTGAACTCGTTCTCGTCGCTCATCAGTTCCAGCGACAGACGCAAACGGGTCAGGGGGGTGCGCAGGTCATGGGAAACACCTGCCAGCATCAATTCCCGCTCCTGCCCGGCCTGCTCGACGTCCTCGGCCATCTGGTTGAAAGCGCGGTAAACCTCGGTCATTTCACTGGGCGTATCGCTGACCGGCAACCTCACACTGCGCCCCTGCCCCAACTGGCGAGCGGCAAACACCAGGCGCTTGAGGGGCTGGTTGAGCTGACGCACGAAAATCCACGCCGATGCGGTGGATAACAGACCGATGGCCAGGAACCAGCCCAGCACGTTCCAGATCTTCTGGCCACGCAGCGGATGCGGGTACAGCGGCACTTTCAGCCAGCCATCCCCCAGGCTCGGTGCACGAACCCAGAGGGCCGGAGGCGCATGGACGCGCAGCCGCACTTCGGTATCGGCACCCAGTTCGGCCTGCATCTGGCGCTGATAGATTTCGCTGTAAGGCCAGTGCTGCTCGCCCTCCGGCACGCCGCCGCCCACCACACGAATCAGGCCGGCAGCTTCAGCAATTGCTTCACGATCGTTCTCGTTCGCAGCCCAGTAGGCACGCAGAGTCAAGGCGACACCATGGCTGTACTGCCTGTCGACCAGTACGTCCTCGTTCATCAACAGATAGACGAGCGTCAGCGCCTTGGAAAACAGCACGACAATGAGCACCAGCCAGAGGGTGCGGGAGAAAAAGCTTTGCGGAAACCAGAGCGGAGTCTTCATAACTGCAGCTATACACTTTGCAGGGCGAGCCAGGCTCGCAAATTTGCCGATCGTGGCCCAGTCCATGGTACGAACGTGAAAACCAAAACGTCGATAACCCGTTCAGGCTATCGACGCATGTGGCAAGGACTTCGGTGCTCTGCGCTGGCAAGCGACCTGTCAGCGGTTTCCGGTTCCATCCGGAACGAACACATAACCCACGCCCCAGACCGTCTGGATATAACGTGGCTTGGACGGATCGGGCTCGATCAGGCGGCGCAGACGGGAAATCTGCACATCGATGGAGCGCTCCAGAGCATCCCACTCGCGACCACGGGCCAGATTCATCAGCTTGTCGCGGGTCAGCGGCTCGCGAGCATGCATGACCAGCGCCTTGAGTACCGCAAACTCACCGGTGGTGAGCATGTGCACTTCATCGCCGCGCTTGAGTTCGCGGGTCGCCAGGGACAATACGTAGTCACCGAAGCTGACCGACTCGTCTTCGCTGCCAGGCGCACCGGGCACCGGCGCGGCCTGACGACGCAGGACCGCCTTGACGCGGGCCATCAGCTCGTCCGGGTTGAAAGGCTTGGCCAGATAATCGTCTGCACCCAGCTCCAGCCCCTTGATACGGCTCTGCTCATCGCCCTTGGCAGTGAGCATGATGATCGGCACCTGATTGTTGGCTGCACGCAAACGACGGCAAGCAGACAGGCCGTCTTCTCCGGGCAACATCAAATCCAGAACCACGAGGTTGAAAACCTCACGGGACAGTAAACGGTCCATTTGTTCGACGTTTGCCACCGCGCGGGCACGATAGCCCTTGCTGGTGAAAAAACGCTCTAACAGGCTGCTCAACCCCGGATCGTCATCGACGATCAGGATTTTTTCGCCTTCAGCATTTGGTGCAGTGCTGCTCATCGGATGCTCCTTTGATCTCGGGGCGCATTATGGCGTAGCTGCGGTGATGCGCACCGTGTGCATTGTTAGCAGATTTTACTGGAGCCTACATAAATGAGTGCTTCTACAGCATCCAAACTGCTCGCATTATCCGGCCAATCCCATAATTGGACCTGGCCGGGTATACTGCGCGGCCCTCAAAGTCGGGCAGTGCCTGACTATGGCGGTTCGCCGGCATTGTGACAAGGCTGGCGAGCGACGGGCAGGCAAGACAGTTTTTTGTACAGAATCCAGTTTTTTGCTCACAACTCCAGGTGGTCTTATGGACAGCATCAACAGCCGCATCGCCGAAGAACTGGGCGTGCGCCCTCAACAGGTCGCAGCGGCCGTGGAACTATTGGATGAAGGTTCGACCGTTCCCTTCATTGCCCGCTATCGCAAGGAAGTGACCGGCAGCCTCGATGACACGCAACTGCGCCATCTGGAAGAGCGCCTGCGCTACCTGCGCGAGCTCGACGAGCGCCGCGTCAGCATCCTTGCCAGCATCGAAGAGCAAGGCAAGCTGACCCCGGAACTGGCCCGTGACATCAACCTTGCCGACACCAAGACCCGCCTCGAAGACTTGTACCTGCCTTATAAGCAGAAGCGCCGCACCAAAGGCCAGATCGCACTTGAAGCGGGCCTGGGCGAGTTGGCGGACGGTCTGTTCAACGATCCGTCCCTGACCCCGGAAACCGAAGCCGCACGCTTCGTCGATGCCGAAAAAGGCGTGGCCGACGTGAAGGCTGCGCTGGAAGGTGCCAAGTACATCCTCATGGAGCGCTTCGCCGAAGACGCCACCCTGCTGGACAAGCTGCGCAATTTCCTGATGCAGGAAGCCGTGATCAGCGCCCGCGTAGTACCGGGCAAGGAAGAAGAAGGCGCCAAGTTCCGCGACTATTTCGAGCACGACGAACCGCTCAAGAGCATGCCGTCGCACCGCGCCCTGGCGATTTTCCGTGGCCGTAACGAAGGCTTCCTCAGCTCGGCACTGAAAGTCGGCGAAGAACTGCCGGGCACCCTGCACCCGTGCGAACTGATGATCGGCGAGCGCTTCGGCCTGCAGAACCAGAACCGTCCGGCCGACAAGTGGCTGGCCGAAGTCGTGCGCTGGACATGGAAGGTCAAGCTCTACAGCCATCTGGAAACCGACCTGCTGGGCGAACTGCGCGACAAGGCGGAAACCGAAGCGATCAACGTATTCGCCCACAACCTGCACGACCTGCTGCTGGCCGCTCCGGCCGGTCCGCGTGCCACTCTGGGCCTGGACCCCGGCCTGCGCACAGGCTGCAAGGTCGCGGTGGTCGATGCCACCGGCAAGCTGCTCGATCACGCTACCGTCTACCCGCACGTCCCTAAAAACCAGTGGGATCAGACCATCGCCGTACTGGCTGCACTCTGCGCCAAGCATTCGGTGGACCTGATCGCCATCGGCAACGGCACCGCCAGCCGCGAAACCGACAAGCTGGCCGCCGAACTGATCAAGAAATATCCAGGCCTGAAAATGACCAAGGTCATGGTGTCCGAGGCGGGTGCTTCGGTGTACTCGGCTTCCGAGCTGGCCGCCAAGGAATTCCCGGACCTGGACGTGTCGATCCGTGGTGCCGTCTCCATTGCCCGTCGCCTGCAGGACCCGCTGGCCGAACTGGTGAAGATCGATCCGAAATCCATCGGTGTCGGCCAGTACCAGCACGACGTCTCGCAACTGAAGCTGGCCCGCGGCCTGGATGCGGTGGTCGAAGACTGCGTGAACGCCGTCGGCGTCGACGTGAACACGGCTTCGGTGGCCCTGCTGGCGCGTATTTCCGGCCTCAATACCACGCTGGCGCAGAACATCGTTGCCCACCGCGATGCCAACGGTGCCTTCAAGACCCGCGCCGCGCTGAAAAAAGTCAGCCGCCTGGGTGAAAAGACCTTTGAGCAGGCTGCCGGCTTCCTGCGCGTCATGAATGGCGAAAACCCGCTGGACTCGTCCGCCGTTCACCCGGAAGCCTACCCGCTGGTACAGCGCATCGCGGCTGAAACCGACCGCGACATTCGCTCCCTGATCGGCGACGCCAGCTTCCTCAAGCGTCTGGACCCGAAGAAGTTCACCGACGAAACCTTCGGCCTGCCCACCGTCACCGACATTCTGCAAGAGCTGGAAAAGCCGGGTCGCGACCCGCGTCCGGAGTTCAAGACCGCCGAGTTCCAGGATGGCGTCGAAGACCTCAAGGACCTGCAACTGGGCATGATCCTCGAAGGCGTGGTCACCAACGTCACCAACTTCGGTGCCTTCGTCGATATCGGCGTGCATCAGGACGGTCTGGTGCATATCTCGGCGCTGTCCGAGAAGTTCATCAAGGACCCGCGTGAAGCGGTCAAGGCCGGCGACGTGGTGAAGGTCAAGGTCATGGAAGTCGACATCCCGCGCAAGCGCGTCGGTCTGTCGATGCGCATGAGCGACACCCCGGGCGAGAAGATCGACGGTGCCCGTGGTCCGCGTCCGGGTTCCGCCCCGCGCCAGCAAGGCAGTGCGCCTCGCAAGGAAACCACCGCCGCAGCTCCGGCCAATAACGCCATGGCTTCGCTGTTCGCCAATGCCAAACAGTTGAAGAAGCGTTGATGGATATTCCGCAAGATCTGACCCACAGCGCCTACTTCAAGATGCTCGGCTGCCAGCTGCGGCGTCTTGGTGAAGGCGTCGCCGAAGTCGCGTTGCCCCTGGAGGCGCATCTGCGCAACCGGGGCAACGCGATGCACGGCGGGGCGATCTTCAGTCTGGTGGATATCGCCATGGGGCTGGCCTGTTCCAGCTCCCATGGTTTCGACCAGCGCAGCGTCACCATCGAATGCAAGATCAACTATGTACGCGGCGTGTCCGAAGGCGAGGTTTCATGTATCGCCAAGGTACTTCACGCCGGACGCCGCACACTGGTCGTCGAAGCCGAAGTGGTCCAGGACGATAAACTGATCGCCAAGGCGCAAGGCACCTTCGCTGTCATCTAAACTTTTACGAAAGTGTGATGGAAGCAATCACTTGCTAGCTCTATAGAACCGATTTGGGGTAATTTCGGCACCATTAGCGTGGTATCGGACCCATTTTTTGGTCATACGACAAAGAGCCGTGATCGTGAGCAGGCGTTAAAGACCCGACCAGGCGACAACGCCAGTTCCTTTCTTCACCCTTGTAGACCGTTCTGTCCACCCCCATATTGGGGCGACCGATGCGTGAAGGAATCCACCTTGAGCGAATTTCTCAACCGCCGCCTGGCTCTTCTTGGCGAGCGTAACAACCTCTCTCTGCTGGAGCAGTGCCTGCACGGTATCGAGCGAGAATGCCTGCGCGTTACCGACCAGGCACGTCTGGCACAGACGCCCCACCCGCAATCTCTGGGTGCAGCACTGACCAATGGACTGATCACCACCGATTATTCCGAATCGCTGCTGGAGTTCATCACTCCGGCCCTGACAGATCCCGCACAGACCCTCGACAGCCTGGACAGGATTCATCGCTTCGCCTACAGCAAGCTGAACGATGAGTTTCTCTGGAGCCCTTCGATGCCGTGCCCGTTGCCGGCCGAAGAAGATATTCCGATTGCCTATTACGGCACTTCGAACATCGGCAAGCTCAAGTACGTGTACCGCAAGGGTCTGGCGCTGCGTTATGGCAAGACCATGCAGTGCATTGCAGGGATTCATTACAACTTTTCGCTGCCGGAAGACGTCTGGTCACTGCTCAAGCAGACCGAAGACTTCGACGGCGACGCCCGGGATTACCAGTCGCATTCCTACATCGCACTGATCCGTAACTTCCGACGCTATAGCTGGCTGCTGATGTACCTGTTCGGCGCTTCGCCAGCACTGGACGCCGGTTTCCTGCGTGGCCGCGCCCATCAGCTGGAGCATTTCGACGCCGATACGCTGTATCTGCCCTACGCCACCAGCCTGCGCATGAGCGATCTGGGTTATCAGAGCAAGGCGCAGGCCGACCTGACGCCGTGCTACAACGATCTGGTGAGTTACACCGACAGCCTGCGCAGAGCGGTGGCAACGCCTTACGCGCCGTATGTGGAAACCGGCACCCACGACAGCAATGGCGAGTGGATACAGCTCAACACCAACGTGTTGCAGATCGAAAACGAGTATTACTCCAACATTCGCCCCAAGCGCGTGACCTATTCGGGCGAACGTCCGATCCAGGCGCTGATGGCCCGTGGAGTGCAGTACGTCGAGGTCCGTTGCCTGGACATCAACCCGTTCCTGCCAACCGGTATCAATCTGGAACAGGCCCGCTTCATCGATGCCTTCATCCTGTTCTGTGCCCTTGAAGAAAGCCCGCAACTGGCAAGCCACGAATGCTCCAACGCGGGCTCCAACTTCCTGTCCGTGGTCAAGGAAGGTCGTCGTCCGGGCCTGACATTGCAGCGCGATCATTCGAGTATCGAGCTGAAAACCTGGGCAACCGAGCTTCTGGAGAGAATCACGCCATTGGCCCGGTTGCTGGACAAGGCCCAGAACAGCGACGAGCACATCCGGTCGATTGCAGCCCAGCAGGCAAAGATCGATGACCCGTCACTGACGCCTTCGGCACAGGTGCTGGCCAGCATGCGGGCGAATGAAGAAGGCTTCACCGCCTTCTCGTTCCGTCAGAGTCAGAAGCATGCCGAATACTTCCGCAATCACCCGCTGAGCGCAGAAGATCAGGCACAGTTCGAAGAACTGGCAAAGACCTCAATTGCGGAACAGGCTGAACTGGAAGAAACCGAAGAAGTCGTGGATTTCGACATCTTCATGGGTGCGTATCAGGCGAGCATTCTGTCGATCAGTAACTGATCGGCACTCATACGCACGTCATGCAGGAGCGTGCCGCCCAGGGCAAGCACGCTCCTGTCTGTTTCAATCATGCCAATGCCAAGCGGGCGCATCCAGCGGCCCCTGGCCTTGTACTTCTGTCTGACCCAAAGTCTTTTGCAGGACGATCTTCTGGCAGTCTTCATGGCGGCTTAGCTCTCTGATCAGAATGCTCGAGTGAGACACCACCCAGACCTGACAGCGCTGCGAAGCACGGATGATCAGCCGCGCCAGTGCTGGCAGCAGATCGACATGCAGACTGGTTTCCGGCTCGTTCAAGACCATCATCGACGGTGGTCGAGGCGTCAGCAGTGCGGCCATGAGCAGCAGATAACGCAGTGTCCCGTCCGAAAGCTCGGCCGCCGTCAGGGGGCGAAGCAGCCCGTGCTGATGAAAGAGCAGGCTGAACAACCCTCCAGGCGTTGCATCGATTTCCAGCCGGGTGCCGGGAAACGCGTCCTCAAGCGCCTGCTGCAGATCCTCCACTTCGCCCACTTCAATGATGGTCTGCAAAGCCGCCGCCAGGTTTCGTCCATCATGGTTCAGCACCGGCGTGCGAGTACCCAGTTGCGGCTGGCGAACCGGAGCGTCCCGGTCGATACGGAAATGGTCATAGAAGCGCCAGCCCGTTATAAGCGCCCGCATTTCGGCGATTTCGGCAAAGCTTCTCGGGCTGCCCAGTTGCGCAAACAGGCTGTCGAAGGGTTGTCCATGTTGTTGCAGGATTTCCCAGTCACGACCCTGACGCGCCCGGATCATCGGCCCCTTGCGATCCACCAGCAATGAAGCCGGTCGGTATAGAGGCCCGGCCCAGATACATTCCCGCTTGATCTCCGGGTCCAGCATGAACGCGGTCGGGTATGGAAGTGGTTCAGGCAGCCCCAGAGAAATGGCAAAACCGAAGTCCTCGGTGGCAAACCCCAGGCGCAGGCGTTTCGACTCCCGTCGCACGGACGCCTCCAGCGGCACCTCACCTCTTTTCATGCGCGAGCTTATGACTTCAGGACCGGCCCACCAGGTCGAATCGAGTCCGCCCTCATGAGCCAGGGCTTCCACCACACCGCCCTGAGCCGTCTCCGCCAGCAGCCGCAACGCCTTGTAGAGATTGGACTTGCCGCTCCCGTTATCGCCCGTAACCAGATTGAGCCGCTCCAAGGGCACAATCAGGCTATTGATCGAGCGGTAATTGGCAACGGCCAGAGTTTTCAACATGGGTGTGATGGCTCCTGAATCCATGGAGCCGAACTATCGCCCACCGCTCTGAAGCACTGCAACCGGTGTTCTGCCCGGCAGGAGAAAACAATCGCCGTCCTGCATCGAGTGGTAAAACGGCCTACAACCTGATGCCGATCAACTCACCTTGTGGGAGGCAGCTTGCTGGCGACTTTCACGCGGCGCTGAAAATGTGTTGCCTTCAGCAAACGTCGCGGCCAAGGCCCTCCCACAAACAGCCATGCCCCACTGATCGGAACCAGACCTACAGTCCACCCACATGAAACGCCTTCACTTCCAGATATTCGTCCAGTCCGTAGCTCGAACCTTCGCGGCCCAGGCCTGACTGTTTGATCCCGCCGAAGGGCGCGACTTCCATGGAGATGATTCCGGTGTTGAGCCCGACCATGCCGAACTCCAGCGCCTCGCCAAAACGCCATGAGCGGCGCAGGTCCTGGGTGAAGTAATAAGCACCCAGTCCGTAAGGCGTCGCGTTGGCCAGGGCCAGGGCTTCGGCTTCGTCACTGAAGCGTATCAGCGGGGCGACCGGGCCGAAGGTTTCTTCGTTGGCGAGCAGCATTCCGGCATGGGTATCGCCCAGGACCGTCGGTTGCACGAACTGGTTATCGCCATCCGGCAGACCACCGGACAGCAGCTTCGCACCCTGGCTCAGGGCGTCGTCGATGTGCCGGGCAACCTTGTTGACTGCCGCCGAATTGATCAGCGGACCAATGGTGACACCTTCCTCCAGACCGTTGCCGACCTTGAGTTTCGCGACCTCTTCCACCAGCCGCTGGGCAAAACGGTCATAGATACCGTCCTGTACCAGAATGCGGTTGGCACAGACGCAGGTCTGCCCGGCGTTACGGAATTTGCTGAGCATGATGCCGGCCACGGCCTGCTCCAGATCGGCATCGTCGAACACGATAAACGGCGCATTGCCACCCAGTTCCAGACTCAGGCGCTTGATGTGCTCGGCACTCTGGCGCATCAGCAAACGGCCTACCGGCGTCGAGCCGGTAAAGGAAATCTTGCGCACCACCGGGTTGCCGGTCAGTTCTTCGCCAATCCCGGTGGGCAAACCGGTAATGACGTTGAACACACCCGCCGCAATCCCCACCCGCTCGGCCAGCACCGCCAGCGCCAGGGCCGACAGCGGCGTCAGGTCCGACGGTTTGACGATAATCGGGCAACCCGCCGCCAGTGCCGGAGCGCATTTGCGGGTGATCATCGCATTGGGGAAGTTCCAGGGTGTGATCGCCGCGCAGACACCCACAGGTTGCTTGAGGGTCATCAAACGACGGTCGGCGCTGGGCGTCGGGATGGTTTCGCCATAAGAGCGGCGGGCTTCTTCGGCGAACCATTTGACGAAGCTGGCCCCGTAACGGATTTCACCACGGGACTCGTTGAGCGGCTTGCCCTGCTCAAGGGTCATGATCAGCGCCAGGTCTTCAAGGTTGTCGAGCATGGCCTGACACCAGCGCTCCAGCAGCAGCGCACGCTCGGCGGCGGGACGTGCGCGCCAGGCAGGCCAGGCTCGCTCGGCAGCCTCGATGGCGCGACGAGTTTCTGCGCCCGAAAGGGCCGGAACCTGCGCCAGGCTTTCACCCGTTGCCGGGTCAGTCACGGTCAGGGTTGCACCGTCATCGGCGGTAATCCACTGCCCGTCGACGTAGGCACGGTCAACCAGCAGGCTGGGGTCTTTCAACTGATTCTTGAGCATGATCGAGTCCTGTTCCGGGATGACTGCCAGTCTAAGCAGCCGCCACAGTCCAGGATGCTGAAAGCGGCGAACCAGCAGTGTCGGATGCTGAAATTCGCCGCCCCACGGCAGCCTCTACTGCCGCAACGAACCCAGCAGGCTCTGCAGGAAACGCTCGCCAGCGGTCATCTGGCTGACCTCGATAAACTCGTCGGGCTTGTGGGCCTGCTCGATGGAACCCGGCCCGCAGACCACCACCGGCACATTGAGTCGTCCGGCGAACAGGCCACCTTCGGTACCATAGGAAACCTTGATGTGCTGCGTTCCAGGCTCGGCGAAGGAGTGCAGCAGGCGCACGGCCTCGACACTGGGGTGCGTTTCCAGCGCCGGGTACTCGTTCATGATTTCAATTTCGATGTCCGCCACGCCGGACAGTTGCCGGGCCTCGCGCACCAGCACTTCGGCACGCTCCCGCAGTTGCGCCAGCAGCAGATCGGGGTCATCCCCCGGCAGGTTGCGGTACTCGAATTCCAGGGTGCAGAGGTTCGGCACGATATTCAACGCCTTGCCACCGTCGATACGGCCGATATGCACGGTGCTGTAAGGAATGTCATAGCCTTCGTCCCGCGCGCCTTGTTGCTCGACCAGTGCCTGGCTCTTGCGCAGTTCGGCAATGAAATCGCTGGCCAGATGAATCGCGTTGACCGCGCGCGGAGCCAGCGAGGAATGCGCTTCCTGTCCACGGCAGTAGGTGCGATAGGAGCTTTTGCCCTTATGGCCGATGGCGAACTGCATCAGGGTCGGCTCACCGACCACGCACAGAAAGGGCCGTAACGGGGCCAGATGCAGCACATCCAGCAAGCGCCGCACGCCGACGCAGCCAATCTCTTCATCGTGGGACAGCGCCAGTTGCAGCGGTCGACTGAGGGTCATGTCCGCCGCATCGAGCATGGCGTCGATGGCCAGGGCAATGAAGCCCTTCATGTCGCAGGTGCCACGGCCATAAATGCGCCCGTCGCGTACCGTCGCTTCAAACGGCGGCACGGTCCAGGCCTGACCGGCAGCGGGCACCACGTCGGTATGGCCGGACAGCAGCACGCCCGGCTGTTGCCGTGGGCCGGTACTGGCAAACAGGTTGGCCTTCTTGCCGGTTTCGTCCTTGACGATCAACGACTCGATGCCCTTGCCCGCCAGCAGGTCGCGAACGTATTCGATCAGCGCCATGTTCGACTCCGACGACACCGTATCGAAGGCAATCAGGCGCTTGAGAATTTCCAGTGCACGGGGCGTCATGAGGCTTTACTCGCTTGCTGGTCGGCCATGGCGAAACGACGAATATCGAAAGGGCCAATGGACGTGGTGGTGCTCCCGGTGCTGATCAGCTCGGCCATCACGTCACCCACGCCCGGACCGAGCTGGAAGCCGTGACCGCAGAAGCCGAAGGCATAGAACAGACCGTCCACCGCGCCGCTACGGCCCATGACCGGCAGCGAATCCGGCGTATAGCCTTCGATGCCGCTCCACACCCGAATGATGTTCAGATTACCCACGCCCGGCAGCAACCGGCGCATCTGCTGCACCTGATTGATGATGCTGCGCGGCTCGACGTAGGCGCGCCGGTTGATCATGTCCGGTTTGCTGCGAAAGCCACCGCCGATAATGATGTTGCCCCGAGGGATCTGCCGGAAATAGATCACCTCATGGGCAATCTTTGTGTAGACGCCGATCACTGTCGGCAGCGCGTAAGGCACAGGTTCGGTCACCGCCATTTGCGGACCATTGGTCTCCAGCGGAACCGGCTCGCCGAACTGTTCGGACAGTTTCTGCCCCCAGGCGCCCGCGGTGATCAGCAGATTGTCGGCAGTAAAGATCCGGCCATCGGTGGTGGTGACTTCAAATTCGTTACCGACCTTTTGCACATGGGCGACCTCGGTACGCTCCTCGATCCGCGCCCCGGCCCGAACCGCGGCACGGGCAAAGGCCGGTGCGGCAAGACGCGGGTTGGCGTGACCGTCGTGCGGCGCGTAGGAGCCACCTTTCACGTCAGGCCCCAGGAACGGGAAACGCTCATGCAGCTCCTTGCCACTGTAGATTCGCAGATCCAGCTCCCGGGCTTCGGGCGCGGCGGCATAGGCTTCCAGTTCCGGGATTTCATCTTCGCGGTAACAGACCCGCATATGCCCTGAAGGAATGAACTCCAGATCGTCGTCGATCAGCTCCGGCAAGCGCTTCCACAGCCCCCAGGAGCGGTTGGCCAGCTCCAGCTGACCGAGAAAACGACCCTGACGACGGACGTTGCCAAAGTTAACGCCACTGGCGTACTGGCCGATCATGTCGCGCTCCAGCAAGGTCACCGACTGGCCGCGCTGGCGCAGGAAGAAGGCCGAAGACGATCCCATGATCCCGCCACCAATGATCAGCACATCGACTTTCGGCTGCTTCATGACACCACCTCATCTGTGAGCATGGACAAGGGTTTGACCGGCGCCTGCCCGCGCTGCCGCCCGACCTGTTCGACCGGCACACCCGCAGCGGCAGCAATCACTTCAGCGCCCGCCTGGGAACAATAACGCCCCTGGCAGCGCCCCATCCCGACCCGGCTGAAGGCCTTGGCGCGGTTGACCTCACAGGCGCCCTTCTGGCGCACGACGCCCCGCAGCTCACCCGCGCTGATCATTTCGCAGCGGCAGACAATCGCATCGTCAGGCAAGACCCGGGCCTGGGCGGCAGGCCATGGAAAGGCTTCGGTCAGCCCGACACGGAAACGATCCATGACCTCCAGGTCCTTGCGCACCTGGGCCTGACGTCCCGGATCCACCGGTATATCCAGATCCTGCAGCACGGCCAGGGCCGCCAGACGCCCAGCCTGCTCGGCAGCATCGGCACCGCGAATCTTCGCCCCATCGCCTGCGGCGTAGACGCCTTTGACCGAAGTCCGGCCCTCTTCATCGACGGCCAGCAGCCATTGCCCGGAATCCTGATCGAAACGCAACTGGCAACCTGCCAGATCGGCCAGTTGGGTTTCAGGACGCAGGTGATACCCGAGGGCCAGGGCATCGCAGTCGACCGTCAGGGACGAACCATTGGCCAGGCGCACCCTCACGCCGCTGACGCCTTGCTGCTCATCCCCCAGGATCTGCTCAGGCTGAACGCCCATATGCACCGGCACCTTGGCGCTATAAAGCCGGGCCAGCAGTTTCATGCCATTGAACATCAACCCCGGACGCGCCATCAGTTTGGGCAGTGCGCCGATTCGCTTGCCGAAGGGCGACGTATCGAGCACTGCCGCCACCTCGGCCCCCGCCTTCACGTACTGGCTGGCGACCAGATACAGCAACGGGCCGCTGCCCATGAACACGACCCGGCTGCCAATGGATACCGACTGTGCCTTGAGGGCAATCTGCGCGCCGCCCAGGCTGTAGGTCCCCGCCAGTTGCCAGCCCTTGATGGGCATCAACCGGTCAGTGGCACCGGTACACAGAATCAGTGCATCGAAATCCTGAACGGTATGCAGCCCCTGGCTGACACAGCACAACTGGCCAGGCGTCAGGTTCCAGGCCAGGGTGTCGGGCCGGTAGTCGATCTGCGCACGCAGGCGGTCGAAGCTTTCATGCAGCGCGCGGGCCTTGGGCGCTTCGGTGCCATACAGCGCCGCATAGTCGCGCTTGAAACCCTCGGGCTGACGTCGGTAGATCTGCCCGCCATCCCGGCGGTTTTCATCGATCAGAATCGGCTTGAGACCCGCCGCCAGCAGCGTCTCGGCACACCGGGTACCCGCAGGCCCGGCCCCGATGATGACGACTCTGGCAGCCTTGGGGTCTGCAACGCCTAACCGTGAAGTGGCCATGATGCCTCCGGTTGTGTAGTGACGATATCCAGCCCCTCGCGGACTTCATTGGAGCAGGCGCGCAGGCGCTCGCCGCTGCGGGTCCATACCCAGCAATCCTGACAGGCACCCATCAGGCAGAAGCCGGCACGACGTCCCGGATCGAACTCGGACTGGCGCAAGGCTGCGCCCTGAGTCAGTAAGGCGACCATCAGGGTATCGCCCTGCAAGGCTTCGACGGACAAGCCATCGACTTTGAGGCTGACAGTGGGCCGATCACGCTCGCCCAACCTTACGAAACGCCCTTTCATGCATAGGCTCCCACGGTCACGATGTTCAGGTTCTCTTGTGCGCCCTGCAGTTCGGCGCTTTCACGATGGCACAGGATTTCGCTGCCACCACCGATCTGGCGACGCCCCGGCGCAACCTTGTTGCACAAGCCCTCGACACGCACAGGGCAGCGATTGAGGAAGGTGCACAGGTCCGTATCACGGGCGGCGGCACTGGTCGGCGGCAGCTTGCCGCAATGGGAAGAACAACCTTCCAGCCAGCCCTGACGCAGCTCCGGTACCGAACTCACCAGCAAGTCCGTGTAAGGATGGAAAGGCGCCTTGCTGAAGGATTCGCAACTGCCCTCCTCGACCTTGTGGCCGCTGTACATCACCACAATGTCGTCGCACAGGGCGCGCACGGTGGAGATGTCATGGCTGATGAACAGGTAGGAAACCCCCAGTTCGCGCCGCAGGTCGCCCAGAAGTTCAAGAATCGCTGCGCCGACCACGGTATCCAGCGCCGAAGTCACCTCATCGCAAAGGATCAGATCCGGCTTGGCCGCCAGGGCGCGGGCCAGGTTGATACGTTGCTTCTGCCCGCCGGACAGTTCGTTGGGGCGGCGCTCGGCCAACTCGCGCGGCAGACGCACCAGATCCATCAACTCATCGATACGCTGGCGCAAGGCCTGGCCCTTGAGGCCGAAGTACATTTTCAGGGGCCGGGCCAGGATGGTACTGACGCTGTGCATCGGGTTGAGTGCCGTATCGGCATTCTGGAACACCATCTGGATACGACGGAACTGCTCTGGCGTACGCCCGGCAAGGGTGCCGGACAATTCGGCACCATCGAATACCAGGCTGCCGCGTGCCGGATCCAGCAAGCCGGCAACCACACGCGCCAGGGTCGACTTGCCCGAACCGGACTCCCCGATCACGCCGATGGCCTGGCCACGGCGAATGGTCAGGTCGATGTCTTCGAGCACACGAATCATCGGCAGGCCTTGCAGGTTCTTCTTGCCGTAACCGGCTGTCATGCCCTTGATGGTCAGCAGCACACTGTCCCTGGCCACATCGCTGGGCGGACTCAGGGTTGCATCTGGGCGGGCGGCGGCCAGCAGGCTACGGGTATAGGCTTCTTCAGGGCCTTTGAGCAGCGCCGAAGTGCTGCTTTTCTCGATGATCTGCCCGCCGTTGAGCACAACGATCTGGTCCGCCATCTGCGCCACGACCGCCAGATCATGGGAGACATACACCGCCGTCGCGCCCCGCTCGCGCACTACCCGCTTGAACGCACGCAGCACGTCGATCTGAGTGGTCACGTCCAGCGCCGTGGTGGGCTCGTCGAGGATCACCAGCAACGGGTCGCTGATCAGCGCCATGGCCGCCATGACCCGCTGCAACTGACCACCCGACACCTGATGCGGATAACGCTGGCCGATCTGCTCCGGGTTGGGCAGTGCCAGATCACGGAACAGCTCGACAGCCTTGGCTTCCAGCGCCACCCGGTTGCCCAGGCCATGAATCAGCGCGCCTTCGATCACCTGATCGATCAGCCGCTTGGCCGGGTTGAAAGCGGCGGCAGCGCTTTGCGCGATGTAAGACACCCGATTGCCACGCAAACCCTGCAATTGGCTTTCCGGCAGGCTAAGCATGTCGTGCTCGCCAACCTGCACCACGCCACCGGCCAGACGGCAGCCACGTCGCGCATAGCCCAGCAGTGCCAGGGCGATGGTGGTCTTGCCGGAGCCGGACTCACCGATCAACGCCAGCACTTCGCCTTTTTCCAGCGCGAAACTCACACCTTTGACGATCTCGGTTTCCCCATGCTCGCCGCTGGCAACCACGCGCAGGTCTTGCACACTGATCAATTCACTCATCTCATCGACCTCCTGCGCGGCGACTGCGGCCTGATGACAGCCGGTCGATGAAGAGATTGACGCCGATGGTCAGCGTGCCAATGGCCAGTGCCGGAATCACGATGGCAGGAGCGCCCTGATTGAGCCCACCGATGTTTTCACGCACGAGCGAACCCAGGTCGGCATCCGGAGGCTGTACGCCCAGCCCCAGAAAGCTCATGCCGCTGAGCAACAGCACGATGAAACCGAAGCGCAGACCCAGGTCAGTCATCACCGGGTTGAGCATGTTGGGCAGGATTTCGTGACAGGCAATGTAGATGCGGCTTTCTCCACGGGTACGGGCCACTTGCACATACTCCAGCGCCTCGATATTCACCGCCAGACTGCGCGCAATGCGAAAGGCACCGGGCATGAAGCTCAGCACCGCCGTGCAGATCAGCAGAGTGATGGACGAGCCGAAGGCCGACACCATGATCAACGCCAGCATCTTGCTGGGGATCGAGATAAAGGCGTCCATGAGCCGGCTGATGATTTCGTCCAGCCATTTGGGCGCAACCACTGACAGCAGCGCGAAGAGCGTGCCGATACCGCTGGCAAGAACCGCAGCAACCAGGGCGAGGCCGATGGTGAAACGCGCACCGACCAGCACCCGGCTGAGCATGTCGCGGCCCAGGTAATCGGTGCCGAACAGGTGCGTGGTGCTGATGGCATCGAACACGTTGTCGGACACCACTTCGCCCACCGAATAAGGTGCCAGCCATGGGCCGAAAACCGCGACCAGCAGCCATATGAAACACATCGCCGCGCCGGTCAGGCCCAGCCAGGAAGGTCCGTGGGATATCTTGCCCAGCGCCAGGTCCGGCGCGGCTGGCGTCGACTTCACAATGACATCTCTCATTGGGTTCTCAGCCTCGGATTGGAAAGGATTGCACACAGGTCGGCGAGCAGCACCAACCCCAGATAAGCCGAGCAGAACAGCATGGTGCAGGCTTGCACCAGCGCCATGTCCCGGTTGGTCACGGCATCGACCATCAGGCTGGCAATGCCGGGATAGTTGAAGATGGTTTCGACGATCACCACGCCGCCCAGCAGGTAGGACAGGCTCAATGCCACGGCATTGGCAATCGGCCCGATGGCATTGGGCAAGGCATGTTGCAGCACGATGCGCGTGGGGCTGACGCCCTTGAGCCGGGCCATCTCGACGTACGGGCTGTCGAGCTGGTCAATGACGGCAGCGCGGGTCATACGCGCCATCTGGGCAACGATGACGCAGCACAGGGTCATCACCGGCAAGGCATAAGTGCGGATGAACTGCAGCGGCGAGCTGACATCGCTGGCATAGGACAACGCCGACAGCCAGCCCAGGTTCACGGCAAAGATCAGCACCGCCAGGGTCGCCACCAGAAACTCGGGCACCGCCACCAGCGCCAGGGTGATGAAACTCAGGGCGCTGTCCAGACGACCGCCACGCCCCATGGCCGAGCCGATGCCCAGCGCCAGGGCAACCGGCACCGACACCAGCGCGGTGGTAGCCGCCAGCATCAGGGTGTTGGGGAAACGCCCGGCGATCAGGTCGGTCACCGGCATGGCATTGGAGACCGACTCCCCCATGTTGCCACCCAGCAGGTTCATCAGCCATTGCAGGTAACGCACCACACCCGGCTGATCCAGACCCAGCTTGATGCGCAGGGCCGCAACCTGTTCAGGGGTCGCGAACTGCCCGAGGGCGGCTTGCGCCGCGTCGCCGGGCAACACTGCCGTAATGGCAAACACCACCACGGAAACAATCAACAAGGTCACGATCGCAGCGCCCAGGCGCTGGACGATCAGCCAGAATGTGTTGCTATTCATCTGCCTGCTCCCGCATCAGTCCACAGCCGTTGTCACGCGTCCAGCCACACCTGCTCGCTGAACATGTAGCCCATGAAGCCGCCCAGCGGGTTGCTGGAGTAACCCTGGATACGTTTGTCCACGCCGTCGATATTGCTGATGAACACCGGGATGCCGATGCCGCAGTGCTGGCTGACCAGCGCCTGCATGTCGCCATACATCTTGCCGCGCTTTTCATCGTCGGTTTCGCCACGGGCCAGCATCAGCAACTGGTCGAACTGATCGTTCTTCCAGGCCGACTCGTTCCACGGCGCGGAGGACTGGAAGAATTGCGAGAAGATCACGTCGGCATTCGGGCGCGGGTTGATGTTGCCGAAGCTCAGCGGATGCTTCATCCAGTGATTGGACCAGTAGCCATCGCTGGGCAGACGGTTGACATTGAGAGTCAGCCCGGCCTGTTTGGCCGACTGTTGCAGCAGCACGGCAATATCCACCGAACCTGTTGCAGCAGGCGATGCCGCCACCGGCATGGTGATCTTTTCCAGCCCGGCTTTCTTGAGCAGGAATTTTGCTTTTTCCGGGTCGTACTGACGCTGCGGCAGGTCGGCATTGAAGTAGCGCGAACCAGGCGCAATCGGGTGGTCGTTACCTACCCGGGCGTAACCACGGAATACCGCCGACTTGACCTGCTCGCGATCCAGCAGGTACTTCATGGCCTCGGTGAATTCCGGGCTCTTGCCGGGCATCTGGTCCTGACGAATGATCAGGTCGGTGTAGTTGCCAGACGGCGCATCCACGACCCGGTGACCGGCACTGGCGGCAATCCGCGTCGTAGAGCGCGGGTTGACCTCGTTGATCATGTGCACGTCGCCGGACAGCAACGCATTGACCCGCGATGGCTCGTCGCCGATGGCAATGAATTCGATCTCGTCCAGATACGGCAGGCCGGGTTTCCAGTAGTTCGGGTTGCGGGCGCTGACGGAACGCACGCCCGGCGTGAACTCCTTGACCGTGAACGGGCCGGTGCCAATACCCTTGCTGAAGTCGGTGGTGCCTTCGGGCACGATCAGCAGGTGCGACACCGCCAGGATCGACGGCAGTTCGGCGTTGGGAGAACTCAGGGTGATCTGGACTTCCAGCGGACCGGTCGCCTTGATCTCGGAGAACTGCGCCATCAGCGGCATGACTTTCGAGCCGGTCACCGGGTCCTTGTGACGCGACAGGGAGAACACCACATCGGCAGCGCTCAGCGGCTTGCCGTTATGGAAAGTGACGTCCTTGCGCAAGGTGATGGTCCACACCGTTGCATTGCTGTTTTCGATCTTCTCGGCCAGCTCCGGATGCGGCACCAGATGGCTGTCGAAACGGGTCAGGCCGTTGTAGAACATGAAGTGACGAACATAGTCGGTGGACAGCGCGCCCTTGGCCGGGTCGAGGGTATCGGCCGTGGAGCTGGACATGCCTGCCACACGAATGCGTCCGCCCGGCTTGCCTTTCACCGGGGCCGCATCGTCATCGGCAAACACTTTCCCCGCCGCACCGAACAGGCTGGTGGAGCCTGCCGCCATGACACCTGCAACGCCCAGCATGCGCAATGCATCGCGACGCGACAGACCGCGATTGAGTCCCTCGAAAACCCGCAGGCTGTCCTGGCCGGAAATCAACGGGGAATCATTTTTCTTGTCAGCCATATCAGTTCTACCTGTCGAAAAAGGGAATGTCCGAGTTGCTCACGGTTGACCGGAGCGTCCTTTAAGCACACACGACGACGGTGAAACAAAAACTCAGTAGCGACTGTCCTGATAGCGGTAATACGCCCCCACCAGCGGCAGAAACCACGGTTTGCCAAAGTGGCCGGGAATCGCCGGCCAGCTCAGGTCGCGCCAGGGGTTGGCCTGAGCCTTGCCGTCCATGACTTGCGCCATGACCTGGCCCATGTGCACCGACATCTGCACGCCATGGCCGCTGTAGCCCATCGAGTAGAAAACCCCGTCGTGTTCGCCGGCACGCGGCAGGCGGTCGGAAGTCATGTCCACCAGCCCGCCCCAGCAGTAATCGATCTTCACGTGGGCCAGTTGCGGGAACATCTGCACCATGGCCGCCTGCAGCACCTTGCCGCTCTTGGCGTCGGAGCTGCTGTTGGACATTGCAAAGCGCGCACGGCCGCCAAACAGCAAACGGTTATCGGGGGTAAGACGGAAATAGTTGCCGATCAGACGGCTGGTGACGTAGGCACGCCGGTTCGGGAACAGACGATCGATCAGCTCCTGAGGCAGTACCTCGGTGGCAATCACGAAACTGCCGACCGGGACAATGCGGCGGCGATACCAGCCCAGACCGCCATGCTGGCAAGCGCCAGTGGCCAGCAATACTTGCCCGGCCTGGATCGAGCCTTTGGAGGTGTTGACCACAAAGCCGTTGCCGCGGGCTTTCCAGTCCTTGACCAGAGCGTCCTGATAGACCCGGGCCCCATGGCGCACCGCCGCATCGGCCAGCCCCACGCCAAAACGCCCGACATGAATCTGCACGCCGTTGCGCTGCAACAGGCCGCCGTGAAACTCGTCCGAATCGATCTCGGCGCGCACATCCTGAGCCGAGAGCAGCTCCACATCGGCATCCACTTCACGACGAATCAGCTCGCAGGTGCGTGCCAGCCCTTCGTAATGACCGGGCTTGGCGGCCAGCTTGAGCTTGCCGTGACGCTTGATGTCGCAGGCGATGTTCTCCTGCTCGATCACATCGACCACGCTCTGCACTGCGCTTTCATAAGCCTTGTAATACTCACGGGCCTGATCGGCACCCAGGCTCTGGCTCAACGAAGCATAGTCCTGGGCAACGCCGGTATTGCACTGCCCGCCATTGCGTCCGGAGGCTTCGCCGATCACCCGGCCCGCCTCCAGAACCACCACGCTGGCGCCTTTCAAGGCCAAGGCACGAGCTGCCGCAAGTCCGGTAAAACCGCCACCGACAATCACCACATCTGCCTGCCCTTCCACCGCGCCATCGCAGGCACCGGTAAAGGCCGGAGCAGTATCGAGCCAGTAGGACTCACTGTGCATCTCGTTCTCCTCGTCGCTTGATGGAAAGCACCGCTCTTACAGACCGACCAGTCCGGCCAGGCCGCCAATGTCCGGGATCTGGTGATACTCATAGAAACTGTTGGCCGGCTGTTCGTGACCTCGGGCCACAAATGCCTTGTTCCTGATCTTCATGTCATGGGCCGAGAACAGGTCGTAACGGAAGCTCGAAGACACATGCAAGATGTCTTCCGGGCCACAGCCGAGGTTGTCGAGCATGTATTCGAACGCCGCCAGACGCGGCTTGTAGACCTGAGCCTGTTCGGCGGTGAAAACCTTGTAGAAAGGCGCGCCGAGCTTGTCGACGTTGGACATGATCTGGCTGTCGCTGGCGTTGGAGAAAATCACCAGCGGGATCTTGTCGGCAATTTTCGACAGGCCGGCCGGCACATCGGCATGCGGGCCCCAGGTCGGGACGGCGTCGTAATAGAGCTGGCCTTCGCCACGGTATTCAACGTTCCAGCGCTTGCAGGTACGTGCCAGAGCGACCTTCAGGATTTCGTCATACGGCATCCACTCACCCATGACCTGATCCAGGCGATAGGCCGAAAAATCTTTCACGAACTGGTCCATCTGCTCGACAGGTACACGGTCGGCGAACAGCTCGCGGGTCATGGTGCCCATGTGGAAGTTGGTCAAGGTGCCGTAGCAATCGAACGTAATGAATTTTGGTCGAAGAAAGCTCATTTTGTGCGGTCCTGAAGTTCGTTGAGGTCATGGCAAGACGCGCAATCAACCCGGTCGAAACGATCGTTGATGCACGCTGAAGCACAGCTTCATTACAACACCGTGAAATCAGCAGATGGCGTTAAAAGCGCTGGCTGGTTGATAGAAAGCACCGTTTTGAGGTGCGTGCTCAGCAGACTTTGCGGGGCGCTCCAGCCTTGGGCAAACCCCGGTTTCAGGCGCTTTTATGACCCTTTTCGGGGCGCTGTCGCTCAAACACGGGGGTTTGCGCCGCAGAAACTGCGTTGGTCGTTCGCGAATGAATTGGCGAGAAACCCAAACAGAAACGGGCGCTTCCCTTTCAGCAAGCGCCCGCTCTGCAAACCCTGAAAATGATCAGCCAGCGATATCGATCAGCACACTCTTGAAGCGCAGGTTGGCCTCGAACGCTTCCTTGCCCAGATCCTTGCCGATCCCGGAGCGCTTGTAGCCGCCGGTCGGCAGAATGTAATCGTTGCTGCGGCCATAACGGTTCACCCACACCGTCCCGGCTTCCAGGCGACGAATCAGGCGCAGGGCACGGTTCAGATCCGCAGTGTGCAGCCCGGCCGCCAGACCATAGGTATCATGCTCGGCCAGACTCAAGGCCTGCTCTTCGTCATCGAAAGCCTGAATGGTCAGCACCGGGCCAAACACTTCTTCACACACCGCCGGGTTGCGGTTATCCAGTCCGGTCAGCAGAGTGGGCTGGTAATAGGCGCCGCCCATGCCCTCGAACAGCCCGCCACCGGTCAACACCTCGGCACCCGCCTCGCGGGAGCGTTGCACGATGTTGTCGATGCGCATGGCCTGCTGGCGAGAAATGATCGGTGTCAGTGTGCTGTCTGGCGACCAGGTCGGGCCGGGGCGCAGCTCCTTGAAGTACGCCTGCAGATGCTCGACGAAAGGCGCCATGATCGAGCGCTCGATAATCAGTCGCGAACCCGACACGCAGATCTGCCCGGCGTTGCCGGTAATGGCCATGGCCACGGTGCGGGCGGTCCTGGCGATATCGGGAATATCCGCGAACACCAGTTGCGGGCTTTTGCCGCCCAGTTCCAGTGTCACCGGCTTCGGGCCGACCAGCGCGCAAGTGGACATGATGCTCGAGCCGGTCGCCGTCGATCCGGTGAAGGTCACTTTCGAGACCAGCGGATGCCGGCACAAGCCATCGCCGGTGGTGCGGCCGTCACCCTGCACCACGTTGAAGATGCCGGCAGGAATCCCGGCCTTCACCGCCAGCTCGGCATAACGCAAGGCCGAAAACGGTGTCAGTTCCGAAGGCTTGAGCACCACGGCATTCCCTGCTGCCAGAGCAGGTGCGACTTTCCATGAAGCCATGCTCAGCGGGAAATTCCACGGCGCGATGGCCGCGATCACACCGTAGGGTTCGGCAATCTGCATGCCCAGACGATCCGTCTGGGTGGCTGCGACTTCCCCGCCGTGCTTGTCCGCCAGCTCGGCGAAGAAACGAATGCCTTCGGCCACATAAGGAATGTCCCAGGCCAATACATCCTTGTGCGGACGTGTAGAACCCACCGCTTCCAGAGGCCCCAATACTGCGCCATCGGCTTCGATCAGATCGGCCCAGCGGCGCATGACCCGGGCACGCTCGCGAGGTGGACGACTGGCCCAGTCGCTGCGCTTGAACGCCTGCCAGGCATTGCTCACGGCCTCATCCACCAGCGTGGCGTCGGCAATCGGCAGCTCCGCATAGACCTGGCCATCGGAGGGACGGGACACCGCCATACCCGATTGCGCATCGCGGTATTGGCCGGCAATGAAATGAGCGCTGCGCACAGCAATCACACGAGGATCGAAGCTATCCATGAAGGACTCCAGCCAATGACAAGCGAGGTCTCCATGCTAGAAAAAAACCGCAAGCATTTGCTGCCGACCTTTTACCCCGTTTAAGAAGTAACTGCGGTCTTGAGCGCCTGCGATTATTGAATCTGCCGAATGCTTGCGCCCCTCTTGTCACCCTTGCCTGCAGGTGGGATACAGCAAGCCTGCCGCAGACTTTTATCGCTTGTGCATCCCTTTCAATGGAGATACCTCATGCTCGCTCAACAACGCATCGACTATGAATATCGCCCCATGACCGCCGACGATGTCGGTCATGCCCACAGCCTGTCCCTTGACCTGAAATGGCCGCACCGGCTGGAAGACTGGGCCATGCTGCAACGTGTCGCTCAGGGCTTTGTGGCGATCCATGACGGCAGGCTGATCGGCAGCGCCTTTGCCTGCCATCAGGGCGACTATTCCACCATCGGGCTGGTGATTGTCAGCGACGACTATCAAGGCCAGGGCGTGGGTCGCAAGCTGATGGAAATGGCCGTGGGCAGCGTTGCGCCACGCACCGCCATCCTCAACGCGACGCTGGCTGGCGCACCGCTGTACGCCAAGATGGGCTTTGTCAGTTTTGGCGAGGTCGAGCAGCGTCAGGGGCAGGCGCAAGTACCGTCCGCGACCGCATTGAAAGCAGGCGAACACTGCCGCCCGTTGAGCGATGCAGACAAGCCTCGCGTGCTGGAACTGGCCAATGCCGGCAGCGGCCTGGATCGCACCGTCACGCTGGGCGATGTGCTGAACAATGTGGAACATGCCGTGGGCATCGAGCGTGACGGCCAGCTTCAAGCCTTCGCAATCATGCGGCCTTTTGGTCGCGGTCTGTGCATCGGCCCGCTGATCGCCGAAAACGTCGAGCAGGCCAGACACCTCATCGAACAACTGCTGGCCAAGGTGCCCTACGCCTTTGTACGCATCGATATCCCGGTGGACAGCGGCCTGCCGCAATGGCTGGAAGAAGCCGGCCTCAAGCGCGTGGACAGCGTGACCTGCATGAGCATGGGTGCCGTGCCGCAGCCGTCACAAGGTGTTCGTCAATTTGCCCTTATCACTCAGGCCATCGGCTAGCTTTCCGGAGACTCAGCGCACATGTCACAACCGACCGCCTTGTTGCTGGCCCACGCCGACAACAGCCCTGTAGACACCGAGTTCACATCCGCCCCGTTGAGCCCAGGCGACCCGTTCGCCAGTCAGCGTCGCATCGCCTTTATCGATGACCAGGACATTGCTGCCGGTCTGGTAAACCTCGATGCATGCTTGAGCGTGGAGAATTACCCTTACACCGAAATGCTGGTGGTGCACCGTGGCGCAATCACTTTGCGCTCGGGGGAAACCCGTATCACCGTCAGCCCCGGGGAAAGCGCCGTGATCGGGCGCGGCACCGACCTGCACATTGAGGCTCAGCCACACAGCATCTGGGCCTTTTGCGCCGCAACCCAGGCCAGCGGCCCGGAAAAACCAGGCATCACCCTGATCGAACGCTACGCCCCGCTCACGCCATCGTCGCCACCGGAAGCCGGCATCCTGATCGGTACGGCCCCGCAATGTCGCAGCAACAACATCTTTGAAGATACCGCCAGTACCCTGCGCATCGGCGTCTGGGACTCGACCCCTTACGAACGCTTCGCACGCCCGCACAAGATCCACGAACTGATGCACCTGATCGAGGGTAGCGTGGACCTGCAACTGGACAACGGCCCGACCCTGAGCGTAAAGCCGGGCGATACCGTATTCGTCGCTCAGGGCACCCCCTGCAAATGGACCAGCACGGTGTATGTACGCAAGTTCTATGCAGTGACCTGATATCGAAAAACAGGTGCCCTTCACTCTAGCGGAGGGCGCCGCAACAGCCATGCAACAAAAAATTCTTATTATTTTATTTCTGCAGAAAAAGCTTTTCGTTGGCTACCGCTTTTGTATTAACCGTGATACAAACTCCGCCATGGATAAAGTGATACTGAATATTCACATCAGTATCGGCACAGGGAAAAGTGCATGTTTCATTGCCCGCTGATGCACCTCTCGCATTTCTCCCGCCTCTGAATCCATACCTGAAACAATATGAAAACCCGGCATGACGGCGGGCCATCGCTTTGTTTTTCATACGCAAAAAACAACAAGAAGTTGACACTTTTCATCAAGGAGCTTTACTGCTATGAAACTTTCAAAACTGCTGTTGCCTTCCCTTGCACTGGCCACAATGGCTGTCGCTGCAACTGCACAGGCGGGTCCACCGGTTACTGTGACATTCAAGAATCTGGGCACGGCTGCGGCGGAATACAAGGTTGTTTCCACTAACGAGTCCTCGACCAAGCTCAATGCCAAAACCCCTATCGCACCGGTGGTACCAGCAGGTGAATCCAACACCTACGTGGTGCAAAGCAACATTTCGCCAGACGGAAACTTCGCCGTCGTCCGTTACGCCATCGGCTCAAAAGTCTGCGTATTCTCCACCACCTTCGTTAACACGTTCGGTGCTGGCGGCGTCAAGGTGCCGCAGTGGACCCGTTCCGCAACCCCTAGCGGCGGCGCTGTCTGTACCGCCACTTCGAGCGTGACCAACTTCTCTACCTACGCCTGGTCTGCCGAATTCACCATGAAGTAAGCCATGCGCGTGCGTATCCCCCGTGATGCGCACGCCTTCTGCGGAAAAGCTAAAGTCAGGACCGGTCACGCCGATACAGTGTGACTAGCGCCATGGACATGGCAACCGCTGCGAGGAAGCACCCATGATCGATACCAACTCCATCTCGGCTTTTCTTGCCAGCAACACGATCAAGACCGTTGCCAAAACGGCTTCCGTGGCCACCGTCAGTGTCGACTCGAAAGAGCTGTCTGCAAAAACGGATAACTCGGACACAGCCACACTTTCAAGCCTGGCCAAACAGTTGAATGACAGTGCCGCTCGCGCCGAATCTCGCGACTCGACACTGAGCAGCAAAGAGCTGGGAAAACTGGGCACCAGCATCATTTATAAAATCGCAGGTACTGAATACGACGAGAATCGAAAGGTTCACGATGCCGAAGTTCCGGATACCGATGATCCCGAACTGCTGGAAAGAGCCAGACAGGCAACCCAATTCAAAAATGGTACAGGTGCAAACCCTTTCGCCAGTTTGTCCCAGGACCAGTTGAGATTAATCATCTACGACGAAAGTGGTGATTACACCATCAACGAAAGAAGTGCCGCTTTTTCCGAAAACTACGACCGCGAGGAAGTATGGAACAAGGCAATGGCAAAGAAATACGTGGATGAATACAACGAAACCGGCAAGAGCACCAATACACTGGTCGAAATGCTCGCGCATTACAACGATCTGCCGCCAATAGAGAAGGCACAATACCCAAGTAACTATGTGGCCAATCTGACAGCGGGCGACAGTTCGGCTCTGGATATTTTCAATAGCGGCAAGAACACTGCAGCCAGCCTGTCGGGCAGTAAAGAGGCATAAACAGGCAATAACGCAATCGAGCACATTGCATGTCCCTGTTTTCATGCAATGGACTTTCGCCACCACTGGCAAACGGCATCTATCCCGTTTACGCTCTCGGTTCAGCGCACGGGACGCGCAACTCAGTGAATGGATGCCATGCAAGACAAACGCAGCTCATACGAGCACTTCAGTGCCGATGAGGAAGACGCGACGCATTACGTGCGACGCCACCCATCGACCTCTTCGAATTTCTACCGCAACCTGTTGGCTCTGCTGATCTTCATGTGCCTGAGCGGCTATGGCGTACTGTATTACAGCGGTGTCTTCACGCTGATTGCGAACAACTCCGCATCTCCCCAACCGCATATCCACAAGATCACGCAACCCGCGACCCTGCCCGCCTCCAATCAGGTTTCCCAACGCCCCAGGCCGCTGGCCGATTGCATTGGCCCGGATAATGTCATCGATGAGGCCGTTGTAACCTGCCGCTTCGGCCAGTTCCCCAAGGCGACCCAGAACCATGAGGTACAGGGCATGGTGTCCGACAGGTTCATGGCGCAATACAAGGCCGACCAGCAAAAGCCACAGCCAGGGGACGAAAGCGTGGAAAGCGTTGAATGGGCGACCGTGAACCAATGGGACAGGAAACGCACCTACCGGGCAGTGTGGAGCATCACCGACAACCGCATCGACGGCAGCAGCGTATGCACCAACTGGCCCAAGGGTTCGATCGAATACCGCGAATGTCGAAAAGGCGCGAAAGTGTATTTCAGAGAGCAATGCAAAAGCTGGAGCAGGCAGTGGGACAGAAGCCGTGCCAGCTCGAGCAAGGCTGCGCAACAGCGTTATTGCAGTGCAGGTGAAGGTTTCAACCCGCTCGGCTGAGGCCACCGCCTTGCCCCGTCGCGGACAAGCCTCCTCAATGGGGATTCATCCGCGAACCTGCATTACCTGAACTCTCAACGTTTCAGCTTTCGCCCAAGAAAATCGCCAATGTACCCGGCAACCTCAGGCGCATGGGTTTCCAGCGCGAAGTGCCCGGCATCCAGCAAATGCACCTCGGCAGCCGGAATATCCTTGCGATACGCCTCGGCACCCGGCGGGATGAAGGCCGGATCATGCTTGCCCCAGACCGCCAGCAGTGGCGGTTGGTATTCACGGAAATACTGCTGGAACGCGGGATAAGCCGCCACGTTGCTGCGGTAGTCGAGGATCAGGTCGAGCTGAATTTCTTCTGCGCCCGGTCGGGCCATGTAAAAGATGTCCAGGTTGTACCCGTCAGGCGACAGTTTCTTCGGATCGGCCCCCGTGCCGTATTGCCAGTCACGAATCGTTTCCGGCGACAACGAGGCTCGGCAGGCCTCGCGGTTGGCCGCAGTCGGCTCACGCCAGTAGGCTTGCCAGGGTCCCCATTGGTCACTGAAACCTTCCAGGTAGGCATTGCCATTCTGACTGATGATGGCCGTGACCTTTTCCGGGTTGGCAACAGCCAGACGCAAGCCTGTAGGGGCACCGTAGTCGAAGACGTAAAGGCTGTATTTATCCAGCTTCAGCGCCTCGGTAAAACCTTCGATCACCTTGTAGAGATTTTCAAAGCTGTAATCGAACTGCCCGCGTGGCGGCGCCTTGGTGTTGCCAAAACCCGGCAGGTCGGGCGCGATCAGACGGTACTGGCTGGCCAGCAACGGCATCAGGTCGCGGAACATGTGGCTGGAGGTCGGGAAGCCGTGCAACAGCAGCAACACCGGCGCATCCTTGTGACCAGCCTCGCGGTAGAACACCTCGACATCCCCCACCTTTTGCGTGTTGAACCTGACGCGCAAGGCATCGTCCGTCTGCACCGCCTTGCCCTTGACGAGCGAACCGCTGCTGGAATAACTGGTTGCGCTGGCTGACGACGCGACCAGCGCAGAAGCGGCACCGATGGCAGAGGCCAACAGCACTTTACGCCGACTGACTTCGAATGCGGCATCGCCAGTGGCTGCCGACAGCGGATCGGAATGGTTCATGGTGAAATCTCGAACAGGAAGGGAGTGAGGTTCATACTAGGCATTGCGGCTTGTGCCGAGAATCACCACGCCCGTCAATTCACTCTTGCGGTTATTGCAATGCTGCCCGAGGCTTCGAGGCAGGCTTGCGGAACCCGCTACGACCGCCAACGTCAGGAAAGATATGGATCGCATTCAGGAAATGACCCTTTTCGTCGCCGTGGCCGAGCAGGCCAGCTTCGCCAGTGTGGCGCGCCATTTCGGTCTTTCCAGCGCGACGGTCACGCGGGCAATCGCACAACTGGAAAGCCGGGTGGGCATTCTGCTGGTCGTGCGCACCACGCGCAGCCTGAGGCTTACAGAGGCCGGGCAACGCTTTGCCCTGGACTGCCGCCGTTTGCTTGCCGACCTGCATGAAGCCGAAAGCACCGCAGCCGGTGTCCATGCCGCGCCAAGCGGCCTGCTGACAGTGACGGCACCGCAGATGTTTGGCGCACTGCATGTCACACCGGTCCTGACGCGCTTCCTCAGCCAGCACCCGGCAGTGGAAGCCCGCGCCATTCTGGTGGACCGGGTTGTCTCGATTCTGGACGAAGGGATCGATGTCGCCGTACGCATCGGCACCCTGCCCGACTCATCGCTGACGGCAATTCCCGTCGGCAGCGTGCGGCGCATGGTCTGCGCATCGCCAGCCTATCTGGCCGAACATGGCTCTCCGCGCCACCCGGACGACCTGCGCCTGCACTCGACCATTTCCACCTCCGCTTCCGAGCGTGCGCCCAAATGGCCCTTCCGGGTCAACGGCCAGGAGTATTCGGTCGACGTCGAATCAAGACTGCACCTGAGCTCCTTCAATGCCGCCATCCAAGCAGCAAAGCAGGATTGGGGATTGACCCAGGTGCCTTCCTATCAGGTCAACGAATATCTGGACGACGGCAGCCTCGAATACGTACTGGAAGCTTTCGAGATCGCCCCGGAGCCGGTGCATGTGGTTTATCCACAAGGACGCCGTGGCGCCTCCAAGGTGCGGACTTTTGTCGATTTCTGCGTCGAGACGCTGAGACAGGATCTGCAGTTTCGCGGATAAATCCGCTCCTGCACGCCCGCTGCAGGAGCGAATTCATTAGCGAACAGGTCAGGTCACAACCTCGATCTTTTCCAGAGATCGCTCGACCAGCGCATGCGCCATCTCCACCAGATAGATCACCGAAAACGCCAGATCACGTTTCTGGCCGCTGAGCTGGTCACCGGTTTCATAGGCCGCAGCCGATGCACTGCGCAAGAGATCGGAAACCCGCAGAAGGGTTTCTTCGAGTTTGATGGGTGGGTCGGGGGTTATTTTCAGCATGGCGCAACTCCTACAGGTCCTGGAGCCATCGCTTGTCGTTTCCACACGACAAAGAGGTGGCAGCTATGAACGGGGTGGAAAACCAGGCTGTAGGCACCCGGCCAGACCGAAGTCTGCCCGCACATAGCCGCCATAGCACACTCACCGACTACAGACTCGGGAGCGACTTGGGGACGCTTGTGCGCCTACAAACAGAACAGGTTTCCACACCCGTGTCGCTGATTTTGCAGCGACGGGACGCAGCCTAGTTCCCGGATCTGGCAGGCACAAGCGGGTTGGATTGTCAGGGAAGTATCGTGCAGAAGATACGGATGGGTCTTTCAGAATCGTCACATTTCTTGAGCCAACCTCGTGGGAGGCAGCTTGCTGGCGACGGGGCCGGTGAACTCAGTCATATTTCAGCGCTCGTGAACGCTTCGCGACTGAAGTCGCTCCTACGCGGTTTGTGGTGATTCTGCAGGAGATCACCCGCCGCCTCGGCGCCGCGCTGTCGCGAAACAAACACGGAGGAGCGCTTGCCCTGGGCGGCACTCTGACGACCGGCTGCGTTAGCAGTCGTAGATTTTGCGAGCGCTTCGCACTCGGTCGCGGGCAAGCGCGCTCCTACCATGACACATCAGTTTCGTCTTGTTTGATGAGAGCGAATTCATTCGCGAACCATTCAGGTCACAACTTCGATCTTTTCCAGAGATCGCTCGACCAGCGCATGCGCCATCTCCACCAGATAAATCACCGAAAATGCCAGATCACGTTTCTGGCCGCTGAGCTGGTCACCGGTTTCATAGGCCGCAGCCGAGGCACTGCGCAAGAGGTCGGAAACCCGCAGGAGGGTTTCTTCGAGCTGGATGGGTGGGTCGGGGGTAACTTTTAACATGGTCTTTCTCCCTACTCTGAACGGGAGCCAGCTTTTGTCGTTCTCACACGACAAAGGGTGGCAGCTGTGTACAGGGTGAGAAACCGGTGTAGGGTACCCGGCCAGACCGAAGTCTGCCCGTACACAGCCGCCATAGAGCACGCCGAAAGACGACGAACAATTGACTGCTCATTACCCAAACAGACGGGTTCTCACACCCGTGTCGCTGATTTTGCAGCGACGGGACGCAGCCTAGTTCCCGGATCTGGCAGGCACAAGCGGGTTGGATTGTCAGGGAAGTTTCGTTCAGAAGATACGGATAGGTCTTTCAGAATCGTCACATTTCTTGAGCCAACCTTCGTGGGAGGCAGCTTGCTGGCGACGGGGCATTGAAGTCAGCGCCCGAAAAATCGCTTTGTGGCTATAGCCACTCCTATTCGGTTGGGGGCTGTGGATAACCTGATTGCCCCATCGCGAGCAAGCTCCCTCCCACAATCACTTCAACGCCGCAGCCCCAAAACAAAAAACCGCCCCGAAGGGCGGTTCTCTGTGCGACTGATCCGTATTACAACTTTGGACCGGCAGCCTTGATAGCGTCGCTCACGTCGAACTTCTTGAAGTTCTCGATGAACAGACCAGCCAGGCCTTTGGCTGCTTCGTCGTAAGCAGCTTTGTCAGCCCAGGTGTTGCGTGGGTTCAGCAGACCGGTTTCAACGCCCGGTACCGACTTCGGTACGTCGAGGTTGATGGTGTCCAGGTGCTCGGTTTCTGCACCGATCAGCGCGCCGCTCTGGATGGCTGCAATCACGCCACGAGTGGTCGGGATGTTGAAGCGTTTGCCGACGCCGTAGCCGCCGCCGGTCCAGCCGGTGTTGACCAGGTAGACCTTGGAGCCGAAGCCGCGGATGCGCTTGATCAGCAGCTCTGCGTATTCGCCAGCCGGACGCGGGAAGAACGGTGCGCCGAAGCAGGTGGAGAAGGTGGACTTGATGCCGGCACCCGAACCCATTTCGGTGGAGCCAACCAGTGCGGTGTAACCCGACAGGAAGTGGTAGGCAGCCTGTTCTTCGCTGAGGATCGACACAGGCGGCAGTACGCCGGTCAGGTCGCAGGTCAGGAAGATCACGGCGTTTGGCTCGCCGCCCAGGTTCAGCGGTGCGCGTTTTTCGATCAGCTCACGCGGGTAGGCCGCACGGCTGTTCTGGGTCAGGCTGTCGTCGGCGTAGTCGGCTTTCTTGGTAACCGGGTCCAGAACGACGTTTTCCAGTACGGCGCCGTGCTGGATGGCTTTCCAGATGACAGGCTCGTTCTTCTCGGACAGGTCGATGCACTTGGCATAGCAACCGCCTTCGATGTTGAACACAACGCCCACGCCCCAGCCGTGTTCGTCGTCACCGATCAGGTAACGGCTTTCGTCGGCGGACAGGGTGGTCTTGCCAGTACCGGACAGACCGAAGAACAGGGTCACGTCGCCCTCTTCGCCCATGTTGGCCGCGCAGTGCATCGGCAGAACGTCAGCTGCCGGCAGCAGGAAGTTCTGGACCGAGAACAGGGCTTTCTTCATTTCGCCAGCGTAGCGCATGCCAGCGATCAGCACTTTCCTGGCTGCGAAGTTGATGATGACGGTGCCGTCGGAGTTGGTGCCGTCGCGCTCTGGTTCGCAGACGAACCATGGAGCGTTCTGGATCTGCCACTCGTCTTTGCCGGCAGGGTTGTACTGCTCAGGGTTGATGAACAGGCAACGGCCAAACAGGTTGTGCCATGCAGTCTCGGTGGTCATCTTGACTGGCAGGTAGTGTGCAGGATCGGAACCTACATGGACGTGGGAAACGAAACGCTCGCGCTCGCTCAGGTAAGCCGCAACGCGGTCCCACAGAGCATCGAATTTGTCAGCCGGGAACTTGCGGTTGATCGCGCCCCAGGCGATTGCGTCCTGAGTGCTCGGCTCTTCAACGATGAAACGATCGGCTGGCGAGCGGCCAGTGCGATGGCCTGTTTGCACAACCAGTGCGCCGGTGTCGGAAAGCTCGCCTTCACCACGGGCAAGGGCTTCCTTGACCAGTTCGTCGATGCTCAGATCGGTGTACACAGCGTTGTTTGCTTGCGTCATCAGGGTCCCCGTCGGCCAGTGGCCGAGTGCTTCAAACGGTTTTGTAGTAAAAAAACAACCACTACTACAGCGGAAAAGTGGGCGGGATTATGCCAGAAAAGCCCAAAAATGGTAGGACCCTCCTGTCAGAACAGCATTACAACCGCCCACACGATGTTCTGAGACAGTTTCGCCAGCGATTAGTGGCGCGTGTCAGATGGAGAATCGACACCACCGCCAGCAAACAGCTGGGCGACGTCAGCGGCATCGAACAAATAGCGCTCATTGCAGAACTGGCAGTCGATCTCGATCGTGCCGGCATGTTCCTGAACCAGTTGCTGTGCGTCCTCCAGACCCAGGCTGACCAGCGCATTGGCAGAACGCTCGCGCGAGCAACTGCAGCGGAAGCAGATCGGCTGGATATCGAACAGGCGAACCGGGTCTTCGTGATACAGGCGATGCAGGATGGTCTGGTTGTCCAGGCCCAGCAGTTCTTCGGCCGAAAGGGTGTTGGCCAGGGTGATGACATGTTCCCAGCTGGCGTCGCGCTCTTCGGGGTCGGTGATCTGCGCCACAGGGAGCTGTTGCAACAATAGACCACGGGCGCGATGCCCGTCGGCCTTGAGCCAGAAGCGGGTGCCAAGCTGCTCGGACATCACGAAGTAGCTGGAGAGGCTTTCCGAAAGATCGACCCCATCCAGAGCCACGATGCCCTGATAGCGCTTGCCCTTGTTCGGGTCCACGGTCAGGGTCAACGACCCCTCGGGCATCAGGTCTTGCAGACCGGCACCCGGAACGATCAGGGATTCGTCATAACGGGCAATGCCGCGCAATTCGCGCTCGCTGGAGCACTCGACCATCAGCAGCGGCACTGCGCCGTTGGAGCGCGCCTGCAGAATCAGCAGGCCTTCGAATTTCAGTGTACCCACCAGCAAGGCCGCGGCGGCCATCAGTTCGCCGAGCAGTTGTGCGACCGGCTCCGGGTAGGGGTGTTTGGCAAGCACTTCGGCGTAGCTGCGCTCCAGCGCGACCAGCTCTCCACGAACGTCGCTTTCGTCAAAGATGAAGCGCTGGGTGAAGTCGATGTCCGGTAAATCATGCATAAGAAGAAGGTATCTGAAGGAATGACAATTGATGGCAGTGTCGGGCATCCATGGATGCACTCTGCCATAAGGTTGCAGGGCATTTTATGGGCTGCGGGGCACTCTTCCAAGCCGAATGGCGATTCGTGCTGATTACTGGCGCACAGTTTCAGTCGCCGTGATTGCTGCCGTGAAACTCGAAAAGCTGGCGACGCTGCTTCTTGGTCGGTCGCCCGTCGGTGGTCACGCTCAGGTTGCCCGCCTTGCGTTGTGCGGCTGCCTGCTCGCGCCTTGCGATGCTGTCGGGCGTTTCGCGATACAGGGTTTGCGCCTCGGGCGCGCCACGCCGCACGATGGACAACGCTTCGACCACCACCGTGCGCTCATCGAAACCTGTGCGCACCAGAATCTCGTCACCGATATGAGGCTCCTTGCCCGGCTTGCAACGCTCGCCACGGCAGTGCACCTTGCCGCTCTCTATAGCCGCCTTGGCCAGCGCCCGGGTCTTGAAGAAACGCGCCGCCCACAGCCATTTGTCCAGACGCACCTTGTCATCGTCTTCCTCGGTCTTTTTCGCCATGTGAATTCCTCACTCGTGAAACAGTCAGAACTACGGGGTTCAGTATAGAAAGTGACTGCATGCCGTCACCGGTCTACGTACACTCCCTGAGCCCTGTCGAACATGAAGCAATCAATCCTTGCCTGTCAAAGCCGGTCAGAGCGAATTTTTCCCCACCTGAACAAGGAAGTGCGACATGACAGATTTTCCGGCTTCATTGACCGCACGCAAAAAGGGCTGTGAGGGCTGCACCGGCAGCCCGGAACTGGATTTCTCGTTCGAGTTCGCCTACCAGCCGATCGTGGATCTGCGCGACCAGTCGATATTCGCCCATGAAGCGCTGGTCAGAGGTCCCAACGGCGAAGGTGCCTATTCGGTCCTCGATAAGGTCACGGACAGCAACCGCTATCGCTTCGACCAGGGCTGCCGCACCAAAGCCATTGCAGGTGCCGCCCAGTTGGGAATGGCCGAACGGCTGTCGATCAACTTCATGCCCAATGCCGTGTATCGTCCCGAGCTTTGCATCCGCAGCACCCTGGAAGCAGCCCGTCAGCACAAGTTCCCGCTTGATCGCCTCATATTCGAAACGCTGGAAACTGAGCATGTAAATAATGATGGCCATTTGAGCAATATTTTGCGCGAATATCGCGAATTCGGTTTCATGACCGCCATCGACGATTTCGGTGCCGGCCATGCCGGGCTGACGCTTCTGGCGAACTTCCAGCCCGATCTGATAAAACTCGACATGGATTTGATTCGCAATGTCCACCGCGATCGGGCCCGTCAGGCTATCGTTCGTGGTGTTGTCACAATGTGTGCGGAGTTGGGCGTTACAGTAATTGCCGAAGGCATCGAACATGCCGAAGAACGGGACTTTCTCGCTGACTGCGGAATTTTCCTGATGCAGGGCTACTGGTTCGCCAAACCTGCGTTCAAAGCCCTGGCCCGGGTTGATTCTGGTGCCTGGCAGAAGTCTTGAACCAATGGAATCGCCTTGAAGACATTCGATCATCTGACAGTTATCGGCCTGCGCGAGTGGGTGGCGCTACCCGATCTGGGGGTAGCGGGCCTGCGGGCAAAAATCGATACCGGCGCAAGCACTTCAAGCCTGCATGCCACCGAGATCGAACCTTTTGAACGCGACGGCCAGAAATGGGTTCGCTTCAACGCTCATCTGGGCACCGTGGTGCAGTTGCGTCATCGCCGATGCGAGGCCCAGCTGGTCGCCATGAAAACGATCAAAAGCTCCAATGGCCAGGCGCAGGTTCGCTATGTGATCCGCACCACCCTGGCCCTGGGGGATCGCGTCTGGCCGGTGGAATTCACCCTGGCCTGCCGCAAGTCGATGCGCTATCGACTGTTACTGGGTTCAAACGCCTTGATCGACGGCCAACTGGTGGTCAATCCGGGCATTACTTACGTTCAAGACAAGCCGGTGTTCCCGGTCTCTACTTCCTCAGGTGCTGCATGAAGATCGCTGTGCTTTCGCGTAACCCGCGTCTGTATTCCACCCGTCGTCTGGTCGAAGCTGGCATCGAGCGTGGCCATGAGATGGTGGTGATCGACACCCTGCGCGCCTATATGAACATCGCCAGCCACAAGCCGCAGATCCACTATCGCGGCAAGCCGCTGGAAGGCTTCGATGCGGTCATCCCGCGTATCGGCGCTTCGGTAACCTTCTATGGCTGCGCGGTGTTGCGCCAGTTCGAAATGATGGGCGTGTTCCCGCTCAATGAGTCGGTGGCCATTGCCCGCTCCCGGGACAAGCTGCGTTCGCTGCAATTGCTGTCACGCCGTGGCATCGGCCTGCCGGTCACCGGCTTTGCCCACTCGCCGGACGATATTCCCGACCTGATCCAGATGGTCAACGGCGCACCGCTGGTCATCAAGGTGCTCGAAGGCACTCAGGGCATCGGTGTGGTTCTGTGTGAAACGGCAACGGCCGCCGAGTCGGTGATCGAAGCGTTCATGGGCCTCAAGCAGGACATCATGGTTCAGGAGTACATAAAGGAAGCGGGTGGTGCGGATATCCGCTGCTTCGTGGTCGGCGACAAGGTCATCGCTTCGATGAAACGTCAGGCCAAGCCGGGCGAGTTCCGCTCCAACCTGCACCGTGGCGGCAGCGCCAGTCTGATCAAGATCACTCCGCAGGAACGCATGACCGCCCTTCGTGCCGCCAAGGTCATGGGCCTGAGTGTCGCGGGCGTGGACATCCTGCGCTCCAACCATGGTCCGCTGGTGATGGAAGTGAACTCGTCGCCAGGGCTGGAAGGTATCGAGGTGACCACCAGCAAGGACGTGGCCGGCATGATCATCGAATATCTGGAGAAGAACAGCGGGCCGCACATGACGCGGACCAAAGGCAAAGGCTGACCAGCAGGAACGAATTCATTCGCGAAAAGCCTCGCGAATGAATTCTTCGCCCCAACAAAAAAGCGCCTCTGGAGGCGCTTTTTTCGTTTACTGCACGGTTGGCGTTTCGCCGGCTTCCTGCATGCGTTGCAGCTCTTGAGCGTACAGCGCGTCGAAGTTGACCGGGGACAACATCAGCGCAGGGAACGAGCCACGGACAACCAGGTTGTCGATCGCTTCACGAGCGTACGGGAACAGCAGGTTCGGGCAGAACGCACCCAGGGTGTGGCTCAGGGAAGCGTCGTCCAGGCCCTTGATCAGGAAGATACCGGCTTGCTGGACTTCAACGATGAAAGCAACTTCATCACCGTTGTTGACGGTCACCGACAGGGTCAGCACCACTTCGTAGAAATCGCCTTCGAGCTGCTTCTGACGGGTGTTGAGGTCCAGGCTTACGCTTGGAGTCCACTCCTGGCGGAAGATCGCCGGGCTTTTCGGTGCTTCGAACGACAGGTCGCGAACATAAATACGTTGCAAGGAAAACTGAGGGGAGTTTTCTTCGTTGGTAACGCCGTTGGTCGATTGTTCGGTCATGTCGAATCCTTATGAAAAAGAGGGTATGAATTTGAATTCAGTTTTCAAGCCACAGGTCCAGCTCGCCTGCGCGCTCAAGGGCAAAGAGGTCGTCGCAGCCACCGACATGCCTGGAACCGATCCAGATCTGCGGTACCGAGGTACGACCGGCCTTCGCGACCATTTCGGCGCGAACCTGCGGTTTGCCATCGACTCTTATCTCGTTGAAGGCAACTCTCTTGCTTTGCAGCAACTGCTTGGCGCGTGTGCAATAAGGGCAATAGTCGCTGGAGTAGACGATGACTTCAGGCATTTCATTTCACCAAAGGCAAGTTATCGGCGCGCCAGCTGGAAATACCGCCAGACAATTTGGCCGCCTTGAAACCCGACTTCAGAAGCTCGCGGGCCGTACTGCCTGCATGCTGCCCGAATGCATCGACTATGATCAACGTCTTGTCCTTGTGTTTTTGCAGTTCGGACGTACGGGTCAGCACTTTGTCCTGCGGAAAATTCAGGGAGCCGACGATATGACCGGTCGCGAAGTCCTTGGTGGAACGCACGTCGATGACCACAGCCTGGTCGCTGTTGACCAGAGCTGTCAGCTCGCGCGTGCTCAGGCTGCGACCGCCCTTGCTCAATTCATAGGCAATCAGCAGGGCCAGCAGAATGAAGAAAGCACCGGTGATCAGGTAGTGGTTAGTAGCGAATTCAAGCAGATGAGCAACCATCGATAGGTTCCAGGGCGTTAAAATGTCGGCCAGTATACACAGCACCCAAGGTGCGCCAAAGTCCGTGCGGCAGTGACGTGGTTTGAACTTGCCCCTAAAATGCGGATCTTTTTTGTACTTTCTTTAACCAGCCTCGAGTGGGTTCTATGACTGCCACCCCAAAACCTCTGGTCCTTATCATCCTGGATGGCTTCGGACACAGCGAAAACCCTGAAGGCAACGCCATTCTGGCCGCCAAGATGCCAGTCATGGATCGCCTCTACAAAACCATGCCGCACGGCCTGATTTCAGGTTCGGGCATGGATGTGGGCCTGCCGGACGGGCAGATGGGCAACTCCGAAGTCGGCCATATGAATCTGGGCGCCGGGCGTGTGGTTTATCAGGACTTCACTCGGGTGACCAAGGCCATCCGCGACGGCGAGTTCTTCGAGAACCCGACCATCTGCAAGGCCGTGGACAAGGCTGTCGAAGCAGGCAAGGCCGTCCATATCCTGGGCCTGCTGTCCGACGGCGGCGTTCACAGTCACCAGGATCATCTGGTGGCCATGGCCGAACTGGCGGTGAAACGTGGTGCCGAGAAGATCTACCTGCACGCTTTCCTCGATGGCCGCGATACGCCACCGCGCAGCGCCAAAGGCTCCCTCGAACTGATGGACGAAGCTTTCGCTCGCCTGGGCAAGGGTCGCACGGCAACCATCATTGGCCGTTACTTCGCCATGGACCGCGACAATCGCTGGGACCGCGTATCCACCGCCTACAACCTGATTGTCGACAGCACGGCAGAATTCCAGGCCGAAACCGGCGTTGCCGGGCTGGAAGCCGCCTACGCCCGTGACGAGAACGACGAATTCGTCAAAGCCACCCGTATCGGCGAGCCGGTCAAGGTCGAAGACGGCGATGCCGTGGTCTTCATGAACTTCCGCGCCGACCGTGCCCGTGAGCTGACACGTGTCTTCGTCGAAGACGATTTCAAGGATTTCGAGCGCGCTCGTCAGCCGAAGGTCAACTACGTGATGCTGACCCAGTACGCTGCCAGCATTCCCGCGCCATCGGCCTTTGCTGCCGGTAGCCTGAAAAACGTGCTGGGCCAGTATCTGGCCGATAACGGCAAGACCCAGTTGCGCATCGCCGAGACCGAAAAATACGCCCACGTCACTTTCTTCTTCTCCGGCGGCCGCGAAGAGCCGTTCCCGGGCGAAGAACGCATCCTGATCCCGTCGCCCAAGGTCGCCACCTACGACCTGCAGCCGGAAATGAGCGCTCCGGAAGTGACCGACAAGATCGTCGATGCCATTGAAAACCAGCGTTATGACGTGATCGTCGTCAACTACGCCAACGGCGACATGGTTGGCCATAGCGGCGTGATGGAAGCGGCAATCAAGGCTGTGGAATGCCTGGACCTGTGCGTCGGGCGCATCACCGATGCCCTGGAAAAGGTCGGCGGCGAAGCGCTGATTACCGCCGACCACGGCAACGTCGAGCAGATGACGGACGACTCCACAGGCCAGGCGCACACCGCGCACACCTCGGAGCCGGTGCCTTTCATCTACTTCGGCAAGCGTCAGCTGAAAGTCCGCGAAGGCGGGGTTCTGGCCGATGTCGCGCCGACCCTGCTGAAGCTGATGGATCTGGAAAAGCCGCAAGAGATGACCGGCCATTCGATTCTGGTCGAGGAGTAAGCGGCTCTGAACCGGCATTTCGACATCAGGAAATGCCGGTTTTTTGTGTATCAGGCCCCAAAGCAGTGGCTGCGGGGCGTTTTTTTTGTGCCGTATGGCGGGCATACTAGGCCTGTCATTTTTTCTCACAATTCCTCGGTATCGCCCACCCTCATGCTCCGCGCCTTGATTGCCCTTGTCCTGCTTTGCCTGCTCAATCCGGCGTTCGCCGATGACGAGCGTGCGCAAACCCAAAAACAGATAGACGCTGCGCGTCAGGATGTTGCCGAGCTGCAGAAAGTCCTGAGCAAGCTTCAGGAAGAGAAAGCGGGTGTCCAGAAGGACCTTCGTGCCACCGAAACGGAAATGGGTAAGCTGGAAAAGCAGGTCGAGGTCCTGCAAAAGGAACTAAAAAAGACCGAAACCGAGCTCCAGCGGCTCGACAGTGAGAAAAAAAAACTCAACAGCGCTCGCGCTGAGCAGCAGCGCCTGATTGCCATTCAGGCCCGCGCCGCCTATCAGAGCGGTCGTCAGGAATACCTCAAACTGCTGCTCAACCAGCAGAATCCCGAAAAATTCGCCCGCACCCTCACCTATTACGACTACATCAGTCAGGCCCGGCTGACCCAGTTGAACAATTTCAATGAAACCCTGCGCCAGTTGGCCAGTGTCGAAAAAGACATCGACCTGCAACAGGCACAGTTGCTGGTCCAGAAAAGCAACCTGGACAGCCAGAGCGAAGAACTGGCCAAGGTCCGCCAGGAACGCCAGCAGGCACTGGCCAAGCTCAATCAGGACTACAAGGCGCGGGACCAGAAGCTCCAGGCGCGCCAGCAGGATCAGGCCGATCTGGCCAAGGTGCTGAAAACCATCGAGGAAACCCTGGCCCGTCAGGCTCGCGAAGCCGAGGAAGCACGCCAGAAAGCATTGGTTGCCGCCCGCGAAGCCGAAGAGCAGCGCCAGCGTGCAGCCAGCAGCAGCCGAAATAATGATGAACCCGCGCCAAAGCGCCCAGTCAAAGCCCCCGGTGCCATGGTTTCCAGTGCCGGCGTGTCGTATGGCGGCCCGTTTGCCGAAGCCAGAGGTAAACTTCCATGGCCTGTCGATGGTCGATTGCTTGCCCGCTTCGGTGAGGCCCGTGGAGATGACGAGCGGACCAAGTGGGATGGCGTGATGATCAGCGCGGCCTCCGGAAGCCAGGTCCATGCCGTGCATGGCGGACGTGTGGTTTTCGCTGACTGGTTGCGCGGCGCCGGTCTTCTGGTCATTCTCGACCATGGCAACGGATATCTGAGCCTGTATGGTCACAACCAGAGCCTGCTCAAGTCGGCAGGCGACATCGTGAAGGCCGGTGAGGCAATATCCACCGTAGGCAATAGCGGCGGTCAAGACACATCAGCGTTGTATTTTGCTATTCGTCAGCAGGGTCGCCCCAGCGATCCGGCCCAATGGTGCCGCACTCAAGGATAAGTCGGCCCCAATATCTGTAGGAGTTCGTTAGACATGCTGCATTTGTCCCGCCTCACCTCGCTGACCCTGGCTATCGCCATCGTTATTGGCTCGCCTCTGGCCCTGGCTGCCGAAAAAGCCACGCCAGCACCAGCGCCAGCAGCTGTCGCGCCCGCTAACGCCAAGGCACCGCTGCCGCTCGATGAGCTGCGCACCTTTGCCGAGGTCATGGATCGGGTCAAGGCCGCTTATGTCGAGCCTGTGGACGACAAGACCCTGCTGGAAAACGCCATCAAGGGCATGCTCAGCAACCTTGACCCGCACTCGGCCTATCTCGGCCCGGAAGACTTCCAGGAGCTGCAGGAAAGCACCAGCGGCGAGTTTGGCGGCCTGGGCATCGAGGTCGGGATCGAAGACGGTTTCGTCAAGGTGGTTTCGCCCATCGACGACACTCCGGCATCCAAGGCCGGCATCGAGGCAGGCGACCTGATCGTCAAGATCAACGGCGCACCGACTCAGGGTCAGACCATGCAGGAAGCGGTCGACAAGATGCGGGGCAAGATCGGCGAAAAGATTACCCTCACCCTGGTTCGCGATGGCGGCACGCCATTTGACGTGACACTGGCCCGCGCCACCATTCAGGTCAAGAGCGTCAAGGCGCAGATGCTGGAGAACGGCTACGGCTACATCCGCATCACCCAGTTCCAGGTCAAGACGGGCGACGAAGTCGGCAAGGCACTGGCCAAGCTGCGCAAGGACAACGGCAAGAAAATGAGCGGCCTGATCCTGGACCTGCGCAACAACCCGGGCGGCGTGCTGCAATCGGCGGTGGCCGTGGCGGATCATTTCCTGACCAAAGGTCTGATCGTGTACACCAAGGGCCGCATCGCCAACTCCGAACTGCGCTTCTCCGCCGACCCGGCAGACGCCAGCGAAGGCGTGCCTCTGGTGGTGTTGATCAACGGCGGCAGCGCGTCGGCCTCGGAAATTGTCGCCGGTGCCCTGCAAGACCAGAAACGCGCCATCCTGATGGGCACGGACAGTTTCGGCAAAGGCTCGGTACAGACCGTCCTGCCGCTGAACAACGACCGCGCCCTTAAGATCACCACGGCGCTGTATTACACGCCTAACGGTCGCTCCATTCAGGCTCAGGGCATCAACCCGGACATCGTTGTGCGCCGCGCCAAGGTCACCAACGAAGCGGACGGCGAGAACTACAAGGAAGCCGACCTTTCCGGCCACCTGGGCAACGGTAACGGCGGTGCCGACAGGCCGACCGTCAAGGGCGGCGCAGCGGCCAAGGCGCGTCCGCAGGATGAAGACTACCAGCTCAATCAGGCGCTGAGCCTGCTCAAAGGCTTGAGTATCACCCGCGGCAACTGAGGCATGCGTTTTCTCTCATGCCTGCTGCTGGCTCTCTCGCTGAGCGGTGCTGCCCACGCGGCACCCGACGGCGAGAAGGCCAGGCCGCCCGCCATCTATCTGAGCCTGATCATCGACGATCTGGGTCAGAACCCCGCCCGCGACAGCCGTACCCTCGCCCTGCCCGGCCCCGTGACCCTGGCGATCATGCCCGATACGCCTCATGCTACCGAATTCGCCCGGCAAGCCCACGCTGCCGGCAAGACGGTCATGCTGCATATGCCGATGGACCCGGCGACCGGACCCTACGCCTGGCATCCGGGCCTGCCCTTGCCGGAGCTTGAAAGTCGCCTGAACGCCGCCCTGCTCAAGGTGCCTTATGCCGCAGGCATCAATAACCACATGGGCAGCCGCATGACCAGCGAACCTGTGGCCATGGCCTGGCTCATGGAGGAGTTGCAGCGCCGCCACATGTTCTTCGTCGACAGCCGCACCAGCGCCAAGACCGTAGCCGCCGCAGCAGCGCAGCGTATCGGCCTGGCCAGCGTGTCACGGGATGTATTTCTGGACGACGAGCGCACAGCCGAGGCCATTACCCGGCAATTGCAGATCGCGATCAAACTGGCCCACAAACAGGGATCGGTGGTCATCATCGGCCACCCCTACCCCGTGACCCTCGATGTGCTGGAGCGTGAACTGCCCAAGCTCAAGGAGCAGGGCATCGAATGGATCGAGTTGCGTCACATGATCAGCGAGAGAGGCAACAGGGCCATGGCAGGGCACGGCAAGGAAGGCGTCTACCGCTGACTTCTGGCCTGACCGGCTTTGATTTTTCCACTCGCGCTGTAGGCTTCGCCTGCTTTGAATGTCCCTCGTTATAACTGTCTTGATAACAGCATCAGCCCCCGCTTAAAGGGACTGATCACTACACCTGTTATCAAGGAAGAATCATGAATCTCCGCGTTTTTGCTGGCACCTGTTGCATCGCCAGCCTTTTGCACTTGCCCAAGGCCATGGCTCAGGATCCGGGCGAAGGCCTGGTTTCCCTGGCCCCGTCAAAAGTGTTGCTTGAAGCAGATGGCCATAGCGCTCACTGGAACGGAATCGGCCGCATAAAAAGTAAAAAAGGTCTGGATTGCACCGCAACCCTGATCGATACGCGCAGCCCCGACAGCCCGGACGACGCACCAGCCTACCTGCTCACCAGCGGCCACTGCATCTCTCGACGCAACGGGCTGATCATCACCGACACTGAAATCGAGGGGACCGTCCAGTTCAACTTTTTCACCGACAGCATCCCACGCAGCTACCCCTTGAAGCAGGTCCACTGGAGCAGCCTGCAAGGCGTGGATCTGGCGATTGTCGAGCTGCAGCCGACACTGGCATCGCTGATTGCTGCCGGCATCCGGCCACTTCGACTCACCAAGCAGATGCCGGAGGATGGCCGCAACATTCTGTCGATTGGTGCCCCGTTTCATATCGGCACAGGTCATCTGCGCATGGCCGCGTGTGTTCATCAGTCTTCAGGAGAAATCCTGCATCAACCTTGGGTATGGCGGCACACAGTCAGCAATCAGTGCAAGGACATCAGCCAAGGCTCATCCGGCAGCCCTTTGCTGATCCGTGATACCGGTGAGGTGTTCGCCGTCATGAATCTCACCAACCAGCCATCGCCGGAGGGCTCTGCGGCAAAGAATGAAACGGCATTACCACCCGGTTTTCCGCCTCAGCCTGCCGGCACTAACTTTGGCAGCCCGGTCACCAGCCTGAACGAGTGCTTCATTGATGGCGTACTCAATACCGATCCCGATCAGTGCGAGCTTTTTCCTGTGTACTCGATCACCTTTGAAAAACCGCCCAGACACTATGCAAAGGTCAGGCTGGATGCCTTGGGCAATGAGGTCTATCCCACATGGGACCTGCAGTTCACAGTGGATAAGCCTTTGTATCGATACAAGAAGGTCGACTCGGCCCTGCAATGTGAGAATCCGGTGGGTTACAGCGGCACGATAGCGTCCGGCAATGCCCGTATCGATGACCCGATAGACGCACGGCTCGGAATCAACTGGTTATGTATCGTCGGCGTCTCGTCAGCCGACGAGCGCCCCGGCCCCGGCATGATGCGCAACGCCCTGACACTGGCAGTCGAGTTGCAGGCAGCCGGCCCCACAAGCGCCCCGAAGATGCATATCGAGAAAAACCGGTTCGGCGCTCATCAGGTCACGTGGCTACTTGAGCCAGGTTTGATTGATTACTACACCGCGAAGATCGGCCCACCCGCGACCACGAACTGCACAGACCCGCAAGGCTTCAAAAGACGTCTGGGCAGCGAACTGATGCTGCGCAAGAAATCACTGCCGGTAAAAATCTGTACCTACGCCCATGATGTCAACGGCCAGCGTTCCCGTGTGCGCGAGGACATTGTATCGGCGACCGAATGAAGCGTTATTGATAACGCGCCTGAACCTTGTCCACCCAGCCTTCGGCGCGCATGTCATCCAGCTGCTTTTGCAGGCGGGAGACAACGTCATCGGGCGTGTCCTTGTTCAGCGCCAGAAACAGCTCGGCCGTATGGAAGCGCAGAACCGTTTTCAAACCCGTAATGCCTTCCTGCCTGGCCAGATAACGGCCAACAGGATCGGCAGTGGCCCACAGATCGATCTGGCCATTGGCGAGTTTTCGGGCGTTGTCCTGGTCACGCAGCATCAGCACCGGGCTGAAGCTCTTGAGAATCAGGCTCTGGGCAACCGCATCACCTTTATAGGCACCGACCTGATAAACCTTGGCCTGTTCCAGGTCGGTCAGGGTGATGGTGCTGTCCTCACGGGCCAGCATGACCCAGTCAACCGGGCCGAGAGGGCCAACCCATTTGAAGAGTTTTTCCCGCTCGGGCGTGCGCACGGTGGAAAACACGCCATAGCCGCGTTTTTCCAGCGCCAGCTTGTAGATGCGCTCCCACGGAAAACGCAGGGTCAGGTTGTAGCTGATACCGGCACGCTTGAACATCTCGCGCACGATCTCGACAGCGATGCCGTCGAGGTTGTTTTCCTGAGCGAAGTTCTTGCCGTCCACCGCCATGTTGTAGGGCGGATAGTTTTCGGTCAGCAGCACGATCGAAGGCGTCGACGCATCACTGCCCCGGGCACTGAAACTCAGAAGAGCGCTGGCGCCCAGTAGTGCAAGAAAAAGACGTTTGAACATATTTCGGCACTCGAGCATGACAACCCCGTGCAGAGTGCCGCTATACCATGACAGTGTCTAGCGATGTCGCTGCAACCAGACGGCTCATGACAGGCGAGCAAGGGCTGCCCGCCTGCAAATCAACGAACGACGATACCGCGCTGAGCCATGTAGGCCTTGGCTTCAGGCACGGTGTATTCGCCAAAGTGGAAGATGCTGGCAGCCAGAACAGCGCTCGCATGCCCTTCAATGACACCCGCCGCCAGATGCTCCAGGTTGCCGACACCGCCGGAAGCAATCACCGGAATCCCCAGCGCATCGCTGATGGCCCGGGTGACGCCCAGGTCGAAGCCATTCTTCATGCCGTCCTGATCCATGCTGGTCAGGAGAATTTCACCGGCACCCAAGTCTTCCATCTTTTTTGCCCACTGCACGGCGTCCAGACCGGTCGGCTTGCGCCCACCGTGAGTGAAGATTTCCCAGCGCGGAGTTTCACCGGGCAGGGAAACTTTCTTGGCATCGATGGCGACCACGATGCACTGCGAGCCAAAACGCGAGGCCGCCTCACCGACGAACTCGGGGTTGAACACCGCCGCCGTGTTGATCGAGACCTTGTCGGCACCGGCGTTCAACAGGTTGCGAATGTCCTGCACGGTACGCACGCCGCCACCGACGGTCAGCGGAATGAAGACCTGGCTGGCCATGCGCTCGACGGTATGGAGCGTGGTATCACGGCCATCGACGCTGGCGGTGATATCCAGAAAGGTAATCTCGTCCGCGCCCTGCTCGTTGTAGCGACGAGCGATTTCCACCGGGTCGCCCGCATCGCGGATGTTCTCGAACTTGACGCCCTTGACCACTCGACCGTTGTCGACGTCCAGGCAAGGGATGATGCGTTTGGCCAGAGCCATGGGATTATCTCCGATAACAGCAGTTGCGAGCGGCAAGTTTCAAGCCGCAAGACAAAGCAGATCTGCTTCAGCTTGCGGCTTGCAGCTTGCAGCTTATGACTTGCGGCTTTCCAGGTCGCAAAGCGCCTGGGCCTCAGCCACATCCAGCGTACCTTCGTAGATCGCGCGGCCAGTGATTGCGCCGATGATGCCCGGAGCCTTGGCGTCCAGCAGGGCCTTGATATCGCCCAGGTTGTGGATGCCACCGGAAGCGATGACCGGAATGCGGGTCGCAGCGGCCAGCGCGGCAGTGAACGGAATGTTGCAGCCCTGCATCATGCCGTCTTTGGCGATGTCGGTATAAACGATGGCCGAAACACCATCGGCCTCGAAGCGCCTGGCCAGATCAATGACCTGCACAGTGCTGACTTCAGCCCAGCCGTCGGTGGCGACGAAACCATCCTTGGCATCCAGGCCAACGATCACTTTGCCAGGGAATGCGCGGCAGGCTTCAGCCACGAACTCTGGTTCCTTGACGGCCTTGGTGCCGATGATGACGTAGCTCACACCCGCCTTGACGTAATGCTCGATGGTTTCCAGCGAGCGAATACCGCCACCGATCTGGATCGGCAGTTGTGGATAACGCTTGGCAATGGCAGTGACGACTTCGCCATTGACCGGCTGGCCTTCGAACGCACCGTTCAGGTCGACCAGATGCAGACGGCGGCAGCCACCGTCGACCCATTTGGCAGCCATGCTCACCGGATCATCGGAAAACACCGTGGAATCTTCCATGCGGCCCTGGCGCAGGCGTACACAGGCGCCGTCTTTAAGGTCGATCGCGGGAATAATCAGCATACTTTTTCCTTCGTCAAAAGAGCGGCAAGCTTCAAGCGTGCGTGTCTATCAAATTCAGTTCTTGCAGCTTGAAGCCTGAAGCTTTCAGCTGCTCTTTTCGAGCGACCACAGATCGCTTTCGATGCTCTCGAAGCGCTCCTTGAGGAGCTGCTGAGCATCGAAAACCGCTCGGTTGTAATAGTGCGGGGCAATCTCGCTGGTAAAGAACTCAAGCACCTCGGCCACTTCAAACGACCCCAGATCCATTTCAAAGCGCTGGGCGAACAACCGCTTGAGCTTGTCGATGGCCTGCTGCTCCTGTTCAGGAGTGAGGGTGAGAATCGGGGCCTTGGTTCTGGCTTTACTCATGGCGATTACCAGCGACCGTCCCAGGCCACGAAGTTCTGCAGCAATTGCAGACCATGGGTATGGCTCTTCTCGGGGTGGAACTGCACGGCAAAGCGCGAGCCGTCAGCCAGGGCTGCGGCGAAGTCGACGCCGTAATGCCCGCTGCCCACCACCTGACGCGGGTTGGCCGCCTGGATATAGAAGCTGTGGACAAAGTAGAAACGCGCCCGGTCCGGGATGTCGTGCCAAAGCGGGTGATCCACCGACTGGGTCACTTCGTTCCAGCCCATGTGCGGCACTTTCAAGTGCTCGCCCTGCTCTTGCAGGTCCTTGCCGAAGAACTTCACCTGGCCGGGGAACAGGCCGATGCAGTCCACGCCGCCGTTCTCTTCGCTGCGATCGAGCAAGGCCTGCATGCCGACACAGATGCCCAGGAAAGGACGATCCTTGCTCACTTCGCGAACCAGTGCATCGAACTCCAGGCGGCGGATTTCGGCCATGCAGTCGCGAATCGCGCCCACACCCGGAAACACGATGCGATCGGCTTCGCGGATCACCTTGGCATCGCTGGTGATCAGCACACGGCCTGCGCCCACATGCTCAAGCGCCTTGGCGACCGAGTGCAGGTTGCCCATGCCGTAATCGATGACAGCAACCGTCTGCATCAGAGCACACCCTTGGTCGAAGGCATTTGCCCGGCCATGCGCTCGTCCAGCTCGACCGCCATGCGCAGGGCGCGACCGAATGCCTTGAAGACGGTTTCGATCTGGTGGTGAGTGTTGGTGCCGCGCAGGTTGTCGATGTGCAAGGTCACGTTGGCGTGGTTGACGAAGCCCTGGAAGAATTCCTGGAACAGGTCAACATCGAAACCGCCGACCACGGCGCGGGTGTAAGGCACATGCATCTGCAGGCCAGGACGACCGGAGAAGTCGATGACCACACGGGACAAGGCTTCATCGAGCGGCACATAGGAATGGCCATAGCGACGGATACCTTTCTTGTCCCCGATGGCCTGGCTGAACGCCTGGCCCAGGGTGATACCGACGTCTTCCACGGTATGGTGGTCGTCGATTTCCAGGTCGCCTTTGCACTCGATATCAAGATCGATCAGCCCGTGCCGGGCGATCTGGTCAAGCATGTGCTCAAGGAAGGGAACCCCGATATCGAATCGGGCCTTTCCGGTGCCATCCAGGTTGATCGAGGCTTTGATCTGGGTTTCCAGGGTATTGCGCTCGACGGATGCCTTACGTTCGGCCATCACCAGCTCCGCAAAATCATTGGGCGAAAAAGGTGACCATTATAGGCCCAGATGCGGCCGGCATGAAGCAAACAGACGAGGGGAAGGCAAGATGATGGCCGTTTGTCGGAGTTGAGGGGGCAAAATCGATGATTTCACACCCCTCAGATCTACCGACACACGCTTGTGGAGGGTTTTACGCAGGTTTTCCGGCAAACAGGCTGCCCAGCGCATCGCAGAACTTGCCGATATTGGCCTCGTTCAGCCCGGCCATGCATACCCGGCCACTGCGGATCAGGTACACGCCGTATTTTTCACGCAGCTCATCGACCTGCTCGGGGCTCAGGCCGGTGTAGCTGAACATGCCGCTCTGGCGAAGGATGAAGCTGAAATCACGGCTCGGGACTTTCTGCTCCAGTGCGCTCACCAGCTTCTGACGCATGTCGATGATGCGCAGGCGCATGCCTTCCACTTCACTCAACCACTCGTCGCGCAGTTGCGGGGTGTTGAGCACACGGGCGACCACATTCGCGCCATGGGCAGGCGGGCTGGAGTAGTTGCGACGCACGGTGGCCTTGAGCTGCCCCAGCACGTTGGTGGCCGAAGCCGCATCATCGCAGACGATGGACAGACCGCCGACCCGCTCGCCATACAGGGAGAAGATTTTCGAGAACGAGTTGCTGATCACCGTGGTGATACCAGCACTGGCCATTGCCCTGATCGCATAGGCATCTTCATTCATGCCCTTACCGAAGCCCTGATAAGCGATATCGAGGAACGGAATGAGCTGACGGTCCTTGATCAGCACGATCAGGCGATCCCACTGCTCCACCGACAGGTCGGCACCTGTGGGGTTGTGACAGCAAGGGTGCAGCAACACGATGCTGCGCGCCGGCAAGGTCTGCAGCTTGTTGAACATGGCTTCGAAGTTCACGCCACCGGTGCTGGAATCGAAGTACGGGTAAGTGTGGACCTTGAAGCCCGCACCACCGAACAGCGCAAGGTGGTTTTCCCACGTCGGGTCGCTGACCCAGACCTGGGATTCAGGGAACGCATATTTCAGGAAATCCGCACCGACCTTCAACGCACCCGAGCCGCCCACGGTCTGGATGGTCGCCACACGGCCTTCAAGAAGGGCAGGATGATCGGCACCGAACAGCAGGGTCTGCACCGCCTCGCGATAAGGAGCCAGGCCTTCCATCGGCAGATAAAGAGAAGCGGCCTGCTCGCTTTCGACCAGTTGCTGTTGGGCGCGCAGAGCTGCGGCCAGAGGCGGAATGCGCCCTTCGGCGTCGTAGTACAGACCGATACTGAGGTTGACCTTGTCCGCACGCGGATCCTTCTGGAAGGTTTCCATCAGCGACAGGATCGGATCTCCGGCGTAGGGCTCTACGTGGGCTAGCATGCGCAACAACTCCTCTTGTTTAGTGAATCAGGCCGAATAGCGATCGGATCGGTGGTTTTGCGCAATGATGAAATTCAGCAGCACGGCACCGACTATGGAAGCTACCAGAGTCGGCAGGCTGATGAACGTCAGGGAAGCGACAAGCACGCAAATATCCACACCCATCTGCAGCCAGCCTGCCTTGAAACCATATTTATCCTGAAGGTACAGCGCAAGAATATTCACGCCACCCAGACTGGCGCGGTGCCTGAACAGGATCAGAAAGCCCACCCCCAGAATCAGGTTACCCAGCACCGAAGCATAAAAGGGCTGCAACTGATCGATATGAATGAACAGGGCGTGCTGATCGGAAAAGAAGGATACCAGCCCTACGGCACAAAAGGTCTTGAGCGTGAACAGCCAGCCCATCCGGCGAAAGGACAGGTAATAGAACGGCAGATTGAGGGTGAAGAACGCAACGCCGAAAGGCACGGCAAAGGTGTAATGGAAAAACAGGGCAATGCCCGCCGTACCGCCCGTCATGACGCCCGCCTGACGCAGCATCAGCACGCTGAAGGAAATCAGGATAGTGGCAATGACCAGGGCAAATACGTCTTCCTGGGCCGAATGACGGGTATCAAGACGGTTGGGCACGGCGGTATGGGTTGTCATCAGGGCGCTCAGGCAGGATCGATGCAGGTGAATGACAGCGCTCTTGGTCCAACAGCGCCACGACTACTCACGATATGAGCACAAATCCTACACAAAGCGACCGATGTTAGCCAACAAATACAACTTCACGCACACTAATAACAACAATAACAATATATATGCATCATTTACGCACACCAATAACACTTGTGTGCCATAACAGTGCAGCGCTTTATACTGTCACCACACTGTTTTCCTTGAGACGCTCCAGAACAACAGCCGTCTTTATATGCGCAACACTGTCGCTTGCAGTAATACACTCCATCAACTTGTTGAGACTATCGAGGTCGGCAACAGCGACCTTGAGCGTATAATCCGCGTCCCCTGTCGTCTTGTAAGCGTCGATGATCGAACTGAGGTCGGCAACCAGTGCCTGGAATATCTCCCGGCATTGTGTGTTGTGGCTGACCAGGCGGACTTCGATCATTGCCAGAACCTCGCGGCTCAGCGCTTGCGGAGCGATGCGGGCGTGGTAGCCAAGGATCAGATGATCCTGTTCCAGACTGATTCTGCGACGCGAGCATTGCGATGCCGAAAGCCCGACCAGATCGCTCAGCTCCTGATTGGTCAGGCGGCCATTGGCCTGAAGCAGAGTCAGGATCTTCAGGTCGAAGTCGTCGATTTCATTCATTTTCATTGAGGGCAATCGCTCGTACCAGAGAGTTCAGGCCGGGAAGCCTATCAGTTTCAAAGCATCAACAGCGACCGCCCGAAGTGCACAAGACAGATGGCACCTGTCTTGCAATCGAGGCCAATCGTAAAGCCAATGATGGCCATACCAGCCGATCCGTTATCAATACTTGCAGGGATTTTCAATGACCCAATCAACGCCGCCCGATCAACTGCATCGGGGTTTGAAGAATCGGCATATCCAACTGATCGCGCTGGGTGGCGCTATCGGTACGGGGTTGTTTCTAGGAATTGCTCATACCGTCAGCATGGCTGGCCCTTCGGTGATTCTGGGTTATGCGATTGCCGGCCTGATCGCATTTTTCATCATGCGCCAACTGGGTGAGATGGTGGTCGAGGAGCCGGTCGCCGGAACCTTCAGTCACTTCGCCAACAAATACTGGGGCAACTTTGCAGGCTTCATGTCCGGCTGGAACTACTGGGTCCTGTATGTGCTGGTCGGCATGGCCGAACTTACTGCGGTGGGCATGTACGTTCAGTACTGGTGGCCGGACGTCCCGACCTGGGTTTCGGCAGCCGTGTTCTTTGTGATCATCAACCTGATCAACCTCAGCAGCGTAAAGCTCTACGGTGAAATGGAGTTCTGGTTCTCCATCATCAAAGTGCTGGCCATCGTCGGCATGATTGTCTTCGGCGCCTATCTGCTGGCCAGCGGCAATGGCGGCCCTGACGCCTCCGTAGCCAACCTGTGGCAATACGGCGGGTTCTTTCCCAATGGGGTCGGCGGACTGGTGATGGCCATGGCCTTTATCATGTTTTCGTTCGGCGGCCTGGAGCTGATCGGCATCACTGCTGCCGAAGCGCAGGATCCTCAGCGCAGCATCCCGCGCGCAACCAATCAGGTGATCTACCGCATTCTGCTGTTCTACGTGGGCGCACTGGTGGTTCTGCTGTGCCTGTACCCCTGGCAGAAAGTGGTGACCGGCGGCAGTCCTTTCGTGATGATCTTTCATGAGCTGGACAGCAATGTGGTCGCGACCGTACTCAACGTCGTGGTCCTGACGGCCGCGCTGTCGGTCTATAACAGTTGCGTCTACAGCAACAGCCGGATGATGTTCGGTCTGGCCAGACAGGGCAATGCGCCCAAGGCGATGCTCAAGATCAATGCCCGCGGCGTACCGGTCAACGCCCTGGCGATTTCGGCGCTGTCTACGGGCACCTGCGTACTGATCAACTACCTGATGCCGGAACAGGCCTTCAAACTGCTGATGGCACTGGTGGTATCGGCTCTGGTGCTCAACTGGGTCATCATTACCATTACCCACCTGAAGTTCCGCAATGCCAAGCGTCAGGCCAACGAAACCACGCTGTTCAAGAGCTGGGGCTATCCGGCGACCAACTACATCTGCCTGGCTTTCCTGGTCGGTATTCTGGCAATCATGCTGTTCACACCGGGCATCAGCATTTCGGTGTACATGCTGCCGGTCTGGCTGATCGCGCTGGGTGTGGCCTACGCCATCAAGTCCCGCAGCACACCTGCTGCCTTCGCGGACGAATCGGCCACCCGATAAACGCAACAGGCATAAAAAAAGCGCTTGCACGTCCTGTGCAAGCGCTTTCTTTTTATCCGACTGTTTTAGTGAAACAGTACGGCTGTCTTTTGCAGGGTGACCCACACGCCCCACGCCAGAGGAACGCCGACCGCCAGCCAGGCCAGAATAACCAGTGGCTTGCTGCCTTCAGATGCTTTCCACTCCAGAGAAGTGGTTGGAACAGCGTTCTTGTCATGGCCGATGGCTTGCTCGGCAGCCAGTTCGGCATCAGTCATGAAGTACTTGTCGGCAACCGGACGAATCAGCAGGTTGCAGATGAAGCCCAGGACCAGCATGCCAGCGAGGATGTACAGCGTGATGTCGTAGGCAGCAGCGCGGGCAACGCCGTGGCTGAGCTGATATTCACGCAGGTAGTTGACCAGCACCGGACCCAGTACACCGGCAGCAGCCCATGCGGTCAGCAGACGACCGTGGATTGCACCGACCATTTGCGTACCGAACAGGTCGGCCAGGTAGGCAGGAACGGTCGCGAAGCCACCGCCGTACATCGACAGCACGATACAGAAGGCACCCACGAACAGCGCGATGCTGCCGATGTGGCTCAGGGTTGGAACCGATGCATACAGCACGAAGCCCAGGGCAAAGAACACGAAGTAAGTTGCCTTGCGACCGATGTAGTCGGAGCACGAAGCCCAGAAGAAACGACCACCGATGTTGAACAGGCTCAACAGACCGGTGAAGCCTGCCGCGATGGCAGCAATGGCTTTCAGTTGATCGGCATTCAGTTGGCTGAAGGTCAGATCATTGCCCAGCAGTTTACCGGCGAACACTTCCTGCAGCAGTGGCGAAGCCATGCCCAGGATACCGATACCGGCCGAAACGTTCAGGCACAGCACCAGCCATACCAGACGGAATTGCGGAGTTTTCCAGGCCACGCTGACGTGCACGTGACGATTGGTGATCATTGCGTTGCTGGCCTTCTTGGCAGGAGCAGTCCAGCCTTCAGGTTTCCAGCCAGTCGGTGGAACGCGATAGCCCAGAGCACCGCCGATCATGAAGATGAAGTAAATCACCGCCATCACCACGAAGCTCTGCCATACGCCAACGCTTTCAGCGGAAGCGAAGTAGCCCATCAGAGCGGTTGCCAGAGGAGCACCTACCATCGCGCCGCCGCCGAAGCCCATGATCGCCATGCCGGTCGCCATGCCGCGCTTGTCCGGGAACCACTTGATCAGGGTTGAAACGGGGGAGATATAACCCAGACCCAGACCGATACCGCCGATCACACCGGAACCGAGCCACATCAGCCAGATCTGGTGCGTGTAGATACCGAGCGCGGAGATCAGCAGACCGCCACACCAGCACAGAGCCGAAACCACACCGGCCTTGCGCGGACCTGCGTGTTCGAGCCAGCCACCCCAGATGGCAGCAGAGCAGCCCAGGAAGATGAAGAACAGTGTGTAGATCCAGCCCAGCATGGAGATCTGCCAGTCACAGGTCGACGAGAAGATCTGTGCGAAGAAGCCCATGTCAGGTGTGCAGGCAACCGGTGCCGAAATACCGATGGCCTTGGAAAGCGGCAACCAGAATACCGAGAAGCCATAAGCCATACCGATGCAAAGGTGGATTGCCAAAGCAGCGGGCGGAACCAGCCAACGGTTGAAACCGGGCTTGGCGATGATACGTTCCTTGGACAAGAACGCGGGTTGAGCGGCAGCGCCGCCCAAAGCTGTACTTGTGCTCATTGTGATTACCCCCAGATGTGTAATGCTCGCAGGACTAATGCGCTGGCCCGCTCACAGTCTCCATGCCATACGGCCATGACTGTTTTATTGGCGGTAGTTCCAGAGGCGTGGCAAAAGGCCGCACCTGACCAGCGATGGCGAGAGACTAACACTTACCAAGGGCCGTAAGTATCTTGTTACATCAATTATTATTTCCACAATCCATGCCATCTATGAAGTAATAGACACAATCAATTGCAGACAGAGGAAACAGATAGAATGCCGGTCTTAGTTGGGATAATTAATTCCCCCACTTATCAGGATCAGGAAGATCTGCAAAAGATATATCGCGACGCACCGCAGTGGCTGTTTTCGCCCTTCACCGATGCGGCGCAATTGATTGAAACAACCCTGAGTGACGGAACACTTCTGGCCGGACGCTTCAATGACCGGCTGCTGGGCGCTGCACGTCTGGAGCAGGCAGGCGATGTCTGGCGACTGTCGCATCTTTGCGTGCGTGCCCTCACCCGTCGGCGCGGTGTGGCAGAGCGACTGGTGGCTCATGCACAGAAATCGGCCCGCCATGCCGGTTGCGAACTACGCTTGCAGACAACCGCCGAGCTTCCTGAAGTCCTGGCCCTTGCGGCCAAGCTCAAGGTGCCGCTGGAAATCGCAAGAATCTGACCCCGCGCAGCAGCCCATGGCATCCAGGGCCCCCGACACTCGCCAGAGCGGTATACTCGTGGGCTATTTTTTGAACGATCGATAACAAGGACTCGCCCATGAAAGCGTTCGGCAAAATCCTGGGACTGTTTATTCTCGGGTTGTTGCTGATCATCGTGGCTCTCGGCTTCGCCTTGACCCATCTGTTTGATCCCAACGACTACAAAGACGAGATTCGCCAACTGGCACGCGACAAGGCCAACGTCGAGCTGACGCTCAATGGCGACATCGGCTGGAGCCTGTTTCCCTGGCTGGGCCTTGAGCTGCATGACGCCAGCGTCGCAACCCTGAGCGCCCCCACGACGCCATTTGCCGACCTGCAGATGCTCGGGTTATCGGTTCGTGTACTGCCGCTGTTGCGCCGCGAAGTGCAGATGAGCGACGTGCGGGTAGAAGGCCTGAATCTGCGCCTCAACCGCGATGAAAACGGCCATGGCAACTGGGAAGACATCGGCAAGCCTGTCACCGCGACCACGCCGACACCCGAGCAGCCAGCAGGCACAACGCCTGTCCCGCCATCGGACAAGACGGAAAGACCTTCGCGCCCCATCAAGCTGGATATCGACAGCCTGACGGTCAACAACGCCCGGGTTGAATACACCGATGTCCGCAAAGGCCGGACCCTCACTGCAGAAAGCATTCAATTGAGCACCGGTGCCGTCCGGGAAGCCTCGGACATTCCGGTCAAACTCACGGCGTTCCTCAGCACTAACCAGCCGGTTGTACGCATCAGGACCGAACTGGTAGGCGACGTGCGTCTTGATCGCGCCCTCAAGCGCTATCAATTCGAAGATATGCGCCTGTCGGGCGAAGTCGCTGGCGAGCCCTTGCAGGGCAAGACCGTGACCTTCGCTGCCCAGGGACAACTGCTGGTCGACCTCGCCGCCAACATCGCGGAATGGAACAGCCTCAAGATTTCCGCCAACCAGTTGCGCGCCCTTGGCGAGCTGCGTGCCCGCGATCTGGACAAGACCCCGCAGATCAGCGGCGGCCTGTCCATCGCCCAGCTCGATGTGCGCACCTTCTTCGACAATATCGGCCACCCGCTGCCAGCCATGGCTGACGGCGCACTGAGCAAGGTCGAAATGGTCACCCGCCTGAACGGCACGCCGAACAGCCTGGCGCTCGAAGAACTCAACCTCAAGGTCGATGACAGTACCTTCACGGGCCGCGTCGCCATTGACGACTTCGCCAGGCAGGCACTGCGCCTGCAACTCAAGGCCGACACCTTCGATGCCGACCGCTATCGCCCGGCCGAGAGCGAAGAAAGCAAAGGCGCCAAGGCAGCGCGTCAGTCCGAAGTACAAAGCGGTGAAGCCGCCGCTCTCGCCGGTAACACGCCACTGCCGGACCAGCCTACCAAGGCCGCCTGGAGCACAGCCAGGCTGCTGCCTCTCGAGCGTCTGCGCACTCTCGATGTCCAGGCCGACCTGAACTTCGGCAAACTGACCCTCGACAAACTGCCTATCGACAATGCCGTGCTCACCACCCAGGCCCAGAACGGCGTCATCAGCGTCGAAAGCCTGCGTGGCGATCTCTATAACGGTAACTTCGACATCAAGGGCAACCTCGACGCCCGCCAGGACATCCCTGTTGTCAGCGTACAGGCCAAGGCCAACAAGGTTCCGGTCGAGCGTCTCCTGCAAAGCCAGGGGCAGACACCTCCGGTCAAAGGCCTGATGAACCTCAACAGCGACCTGACCGGCAAGGGCAACAGCGAAAAAGCCCTGATCGACAGCCTCAACGGCACAGCCAGTTTTGTGCTCAACAATGGCGTGCTGGTCAACGCCAACCTTGAACAGCAACTGTGCCAGGGCATCTCGACCCTCAACCGCAAGATGCTCAGCGGCGAACCTCGCGGCAAGGACACGCCCTTCCAGCAACTCAATGGCAACCTGACCATCCGCAATGGCGTGGCCAGCAACCCTGACCTCAAGGCGCGCATTCCGGGTCTGACCGTCAACGGCAACGGCGATGTCGACCTGCGCGTGCTGGGCATGAACTATCGCCTGGGCATCATCATCGAAGGCGACAAGAGCGACATGCCGGACCCGGCCTGCGAGGTCAACCCGCGCTATGTTGGCATCGAATGGCCGATACAGTGCCGCGGCCCGCTGGAACTGGGTGCCAAGGCCTGCCGTCTCGACAAGGAAGGCATCGGCCAGATCGCAGCCAGATTGGCCGGCGACAGGATCAGCGAAAAGCTCGAAGAAAAACTGGACGAGAAGCTGGGTGACAAGGTCAATCCGGAACTCAAGGACGCCCTCAAGAACCTGTTCAAACGATGAGAGCCGATTCTGCAATGCAACCCGAGCAATTCTCCCAGGCAGTACTGAACTGGTACGACCGCCATGGCAGACACGATCTGCCATGGCAGCAAGGCATTACTCCGTACCGGGTGTGGGTGTCGGAAATCATGCTGCAACAGACTCAGGTCAGCACGGTACTGAACTACTTCGACCGCTTCATGGAAGCACTGCCCACCGTTCAGGCACTGGCTGAAGCGCCGGAAGACGAAGTGCTGCATCTATGGACCGGGCTGGGTTACTACACCCGCGCCCGCAACCTGCAGAAGACCGCAAAGATAGTGGTTGCCGATCACGGTGGCGAGTTTCCTCGCGATGTGGAACAACTCACCCTGCTGCCCGGCATCGGCCTGTCGACGGCGGGTGCCATTGCCAGCCTGAGCATGGGAATTCGTGCGCCGATCCTCGACGGCAACGTCAAGCGCGTCCTCGCACGTTACACCGCTCAGGAAGGCTACCCGGGCGAACCCAGGGTCGCCAAACAGCTATGGGCCACCGCCGAACGTTTCACGCCCCACAGCCGCGTGAACAACTACACCCAGGCGATGATGGATCTGGGCGCGACACTCTGCACCCGCAGCAAACCCAGTTGCCTGCTCTGCCCGCTGGAGCGTGGCTGCGAAGCGCACCTGCTGGGCCTGGAAACCCGCTATCCGGTCCCCAAGCCACGCAAGACCGTCCCGCAGAAGCGCACCCTCATGCCGATGCTCGCCAACCGCGATGGCGCGATCCTGCTTTATCGCCGTCCTTCCAGCGGTTTGTGGGGCGGTCTGTGGAGCCTGCCGGAGCTGGATGACTTCAACGACCTAAAGGACCTGGCGCTGCAGCACTCCCTGGAGCTGGGCCAGCACCATGAACTGCCGGGGCTGGTCCACACCTTCAGCCATTTCCAGCTGAGCATCGAACCCTGGCTGGTACAGGTCCAGGAGTCTGCCCATCACGTGGCCGAAGCCGACTGGCTCTGGTATAACCTCGCCACCCCGCCGCGCCTGGGCCTCGCCGCCCCGGTGAAAAAGCTGCTCAAACGCGCGGCCGACGTATTGAATGCAGGAGAGTCGTCATGACCCGCACCGTAATGTGCCGCAAGTACAAAGAAGAACTGCCCGGCCTGGAACGCGCCCCTTATCCGGGTGCCAAGGGCGAAGACATTTTCAACAACGTCTCGCAGAAAGCCTGGGCCGACTGGCAGAAACACCAGACCCTGCTCATCAACGAACGTCGCCTGAACATGATGAACGCCGAAGACCGGAAATTCCTCCAGACCGAGATGGACAAGTTCCTGTCCGGCGAGGAATACGCCAAGGCCGAAGGCTACGTTCCCCCCGAGAAATAAAGCGTTTCCAGCAATGAAGGTCGTAAGCGTCGGTAATAATTCAAATTTTTTTCAACATGACGCTTGACGACCTCCTGAAAAACACGTCTAATGCGCCCCGTTGCCCAGATAGCTCAGTCGGTAGAGCAGGGGATTGAAAATCCCCGTGTCGGCGGTTCGATTCCGTCTCTGGGCACCACTAATTAGATTCAGGTGGTGTCAAAGCCATCTGAAAAACAGAAACCCGCCTAGTGCGGGTTTTTTGTTGTCTGTGGTTTTTCATTGCCTCAGTCATGCAGAGCAGACCGCCGGAACGAAACGCGTAGGACACCGCCTCCTCGTAACGCCCCCAAATCCCTTCCTTGGCTCAGAGCTGTCTTTATTCGCTCGCACGACAATCTGGCCGGTTTCCTTGCTGCCCCACAGACCTATAGTCCCACCTTCGAGAAGCTTCCAGTCGCACGACCGGACTTTCAATGAACTCAAAGGAGTTGTGCTTTAGCTATGCACAACCTATAAATATTATAGGTCGCTATGAAAACCGAGCCTTTATGGGCTAAGAAACAACTGGAGGATTTGGTACACGCCTTGGCACAGGAGTCTTCCAGGGTGGTATTTACCGATCATTGCCTTGAACGCATGGTGGAAAGAGGTATTTCCACCACAGAGGTCATACGCTGCCTCAGACGCGGAGTCATAGTCCGGGGGCCGACTTACAGTCACGCCCACATGAACATCGAGTTCAGGATGAGCGAACCCCCTCCACGGGATATCGTATGCGTCGTAGTCGCCATCAGACCTGAACCAGAACCAAGTCAGCTATTCACCATCACTGTCTGGGAGATATGAGAATGTACGAATACACAGGTAGCGGCCTGAATGGCATCTTCCTGAAAAATGGATACCGGGTCGTGGAAACGGCCTATGGAAAAGGTGTATCGATAGAGAATATCGAAGGGCTGCACAGGGCAATTGCTGCTGATATCGTTCAGCAAGACTCGCCAATGACAGGCCATCAGTTCCGCTTCCTGCGCAAGGAGCAGGATCTGGTACAAGCGGAATTGGCAGGGATTTTACGGGTAGATATCCAGACCATCGCAAATTGGGAAAAACGTGGTCCCGAAGGGATTCCCGGCCCGGCAGATATTGCCATGCGCGGTCTGTATTCGGCCTACTGCCACATTCAATATGGCCCCTATCAGGTTCTGCGTTCGAACATACCAACCGAAACCGCTACCTTCGCTCTGGACGGGGAGAACTGGGTAGAAGCCGTCGCCGCTTGATCACAACCAAGCGGCCATCGCAATTTTTCCTGTGTCCCCACACGTACCCTCCAGAATTTCCTGCCCACCCCAAACAAGCCTTTGCTATATTCGAGCAGCATCAAACGGCCAGCCCACCCGCTCAGGCGATGCGACTCAGGGATTATCAGCAGAAGGATCTGTCATGAAGCTCACCACCCTCCTCCTCACGGCACTTCTCGCTGCAACCTCTCTTTCTGCAATCGCACACGGCGGCCGGACCGACAAGCAAGGCTGTCATAACGACAAGAAAGCCGGCACCCGGCACTGTCATTGACTGCGACCTCGCGCCCCGGAGACAGGCATGCCTTTGAACAAACCCAATCAGGACCTGCGTCGCGACCTGCAAGGCATCGCCTCCGATCTGAAATGGTCGGCAGTTGAGTTGATGCGTATTGCGGAGCGGCTGAGCACTTCAGGCAATGAACCGGACGCCCAGGCCGTGCTGCGCATATGCAGCGTGATGCAGGCCGGCGAAGAGAAGCTGCAAGGCGTAACGAATGAAGTGTCGCTGGGCAGGCTGGTGCGAGCTCGCTCCTGAACAGACGCGAATCGTGCTGCCGTCCCGGACTGAAGTCGCCAGCCAGCTGCCTCCTACAATTACCGAACTGACTGGGCAGCAATTGAGTCAGTCAGAGCCAATTATTTACCTATCGATGGAACCGGACCGCGCCCTTTTCCACTCACCTGTAACTCCCCATGATTGCCCCACCTGACTCTACGCAAGCCACCATTGAAAATTGACGCCAACAACCCGCCTATCCACTGATCCGAATCGTCCTGCAGCCTATTAATGCCGCGCTCCTGCGGGTCGATACCTTCGTGAGAGTCAGCATCTAAAAACAGCATTGGGGCAGGTTATGTTAGGGACAAGAATCAAAGCTGAACTGGCAGCCATGAAGGCCGAAGTTGATGGACTCAAGGGATTGATGGGGGCACTGGAGCGTTCAATGGCCGTCGCAGAGTTCGATCTGGACGGGAAACTCATCCGGGCCAACGATAACTTTCTGACCGCCATGGGCTATCGGGCCGAAGAGCTGACTGGCAAGAATCACCGCGAGTTCTGCTCGCCAGCACTTTCGCGCAGCAGCCAGTACAGTGAACTCTGGGCTTCGCTGCGCGCCGGGCGTTTTGTCTCTGGCACTTTTCAGCGCGTGGACAAGAACGGGCATGGCGTCTGGCTTGAAGCCAGTTACAACCCGGTACTCGACGCTCAGGGCAAGCCCTCCAAGGTGGTGAAATACGCACTGGACGTTACCCAGAAGGTCATGCAGGACAGCGAGTCTCGCGGCAAGCTGGCCGCCGTGGACAGAGCCATGGCCGTGTGCGAATTCGACCTCAACGGCAACGTGCTCACTGCCAACAATAACTTCCTGAATGTCATGGGTTATGCCCTGAATGAAATCAAAGGCAAACACCACCGTGGCTTTTGCGAGCAGGGCTTGGTCAACAGCTCGGAATATGGCGATTTCTGGCGCAGGCTGAACCAGGGTGAGTTCTTCAGCGGGCAATTCAAACGCCTCGGCAAACACGGCAAGGTGGTCTGGCTGGAAGCGACTTACAACCCGGTCTATGACGCCGAAGGCAAGCTCTTCAAGATCGTGAAGTTCGCCAGTGATATCACCGAGCACGTGGAAAAACAGGAGGCCGACTCGCTCGGTGCTTCGCGGGCTTACCACATCTCGACCGAAACCGAAAAAGTGGCCGAGCAAGGCACTCTGGTCATTCAAGAAACAGCCAGAGAAATGCGCCAGATTGCAGACAGCATCGGCGCCTCTGCAAAGCTGGTGGGACAACTGGGCTCTCGTTCCGAGCAGATCACTGCCATCGTCAACACCATTCGCGGCATTGCGGACCAGACCAACCTGCTGGCCCTCAACGCGGCGATCGAAGCCGCTCGCGCAGGCGATCAGGGTCGGGGGTTTGCAGTGGTCGCGGACGAGGTGCGCCAACTGGCTGGCCGCACCAGCGGCTCAACGACGGAAATCGCCGACATGATCGGCAAGATCCTGAATGAAACACGCGAAGCCGTCGCCAGCATGGGCAGCACTCAGGAAGGCGCCATTCGGGGAGTAACCCTGGCCGATCAGGCTGGCCAGGTCATCATCCAGATTCGTGATGGGGCCAGCGAGGCCGTAGAAGCCGTCAGCATGTTTGCCACGCGATTCGACGGGGCCAGCAAGCCATAAGCCTTGACCGGCATCATCAGGTTGTATTTGAAACCCGCCTCGTGCGGGTTTTCATTGCCCGGCAAGCCGCTGCACCTCTTGGTTATTGAGACCGTCTGGGGTTCAATGACCGCCTTGCCCTTATTGCCTGCCAAAGGACCCGTTCATGGCTTCGCCAGACAAACAGCAAAAACGTGCCAAGCGCGCCAAGATCAAAGCCAAGCAGAACCGCTCGGGCAAGTCGGCGCAGAATGTCGTGCACCCGGTGTTCGCCTCGGCTCTGGTGAATCAACCGTTCGACGACGTGCAAATCGACCTGAACACCTTCGACTTCCAGGACATCGTCGAAAACGGTTTCGACCCGGCCGATTACGAAGACCTGTTCGAAGCCATGAAAGCCGCCGAAACCATCAGCCAGTTGGCGCTGTGCGTGGTTTTCCTGCAATACCCGGTTCTGGCCCTGGTGATCAGCGAAGAAGACGAAGAACAGGCCACCGACTTCATGATGGGCCTGCTCATCACCTACCGCGCCCTGTTCCACGATGAGGACGAGGACACCGCCGTCGACTGGATCGGCAGCCCGGCGTTCCAGGCCGATTACAACAAGGCCTCCGAACTGCTGGTCAAGCGGGACTCGAAAGGGCAGCGTTGAACAGCACAAAAACGTCATGTCACCTTCAATAGCGACAAGATTGCTCTAAACGGCAGGTTTCATCTAAAACAGGCTTCAGCTTCCACCTGAAAATCCGATATAGCTGCGTAAGCGCCTGGTCAGGCATCCCTCAACGCAGCATATCGAATGAACCTGGAGCGGGCATGTATTTGAGAAGCATGAAAATTGCCAAGCGTACCCTGGCCTGTTTCACACTTATGGTCGCCCTGGTCATAGGGCTGGGTCTTTTCAACATCCAGCAAATGGGCAATATTCGCTCAGAAGGCTTGGAAATCGAAAACGACTCAATGCCGGGAATCGCTCTGGGCGACGACATCACCCTGGCATTTGCCAATACCCGCATCGCGATCCTCAGAATGATCTCGAGAAGCCCGACCGAGATAGAGCAGGCCTACAACGAACTGCTCAAGGAAGAGGACAAGTTCTACAACGCGGTCAAAGCCTATAAACCGCTTATCAATACCGATGCCGAGCAAAGCCTGATCTCCAGTATCGAGTCCACTTACAAGGTCTATGTCGACGGCGCTGAACGAGCCTACAAACTCATCAGGGACAACCAGCCGGACGCTGCTCGCCAGGTCATCAGGGTTGAAATGCCAAAAAGCGCCGAAGCCATGGCCTCTGCGCTCTCCAGACTGGAAAAGGTCAACGACGACGCAGAGGCAGAATCCAGCGCCAGTGCGACGGCGGTGTATGAAAGGGCCAAGACCATTTCCATTTCGGTGATGATTCTGGCGGTGCTGGCAACCGTTGCTTTGGCCTGGCGCCTGACACAGAGCCTTGCAACGCCCATCAACCAGGCCCTCAAGGCTTCGGAAGTCTTTGCCTCGGGCGATCTGCGTCCGATCGATGTGGACAGTCGTGGTGTAGACGAAGTCGCCTTGCTGCTGCAATCGATGGAGCGCATGCGCAAAAACCTGCAGGCCACCCTGAATCAGGTCGACGATGCGGCGCAGCAGCTATCGTCCGCCACCAGTCAGATGAGCAGCCTGATGGCCAGCAGCAACGCCGATCTGGTCATCCAGAACAGCGAAATCGAAATGGCAGCCACTGCCGTGACCGAGATGAGCCAGGCCGTTGACGAGGTTGCGCGCAGCGCAGTGTCGACCTCGGAAGAGTCAAAGTCATCGTCACGTTCGGCACAGCAAGGGCAGGAAGAGCTCAGGCAGACCGTCAGCTCCATCACCGAACTGACCAAGAATGTCAGCAGCGCATCGGAGCAGGCGCAGCAACTGGCGAGTCGTACGCTGGAAATCAGCAAGGTCCTGGAAGTGATTCGCTCGGTATCCGAACAGACCAACCTGCTGGCCCTGAACGCCGCAATCGAAGCCGCTCGCGCCGGCGATGCAGGTCGAGGCTTCGCCGTGGTCGCCGACGAGGTTCGGGCATTGGCACACAGGACCAATGAGTCGACCCAGGAAATCGAATCCATGATCGGCCATATCCAGCAAGGCACCAGAAATACGGTGTCGGCGCTTGAGGTCAGTACCGATCAGGCTCAGCGCACCAAAGGCCAGGCTGAATCCGCAAACGCCGCACTGGCGATCATCGCCAACTCGGTGATGGTGATCGACGATCGCAACACCGTAATCGCCAGCGCATCCGAGGAACAGGCACAGGTCGCACGGGAAGTGGACCGCAACCTGGTACGCATCCGCGACCTTTCGGCGCAATCAGCCGTAAGAGCGGATCAGACCAGCAGCGCAAGCCATGCCCTGGCGACACTGGCCACAGAACTGAACACCACCTTGCGTCAGTTCAAGTTGTGATCTTTCGCGGATGAGCGGGTCGCGCCCGCTCATCCGTCAATAGGCCATGGTATGAAACTTATCGCTTCTCTGCCTCGGCGATGAGGTCATTTATATCTACCTTCACAGTGCGGCCACCTCTGCGCTCTTTGATCTTGCGGGCAAGCGCAGCGTCATCGAGCAAATCAAGAAGCTCTTCATATCGTTCTGGCGAAAGAATGTAGAAAGCAGGCTCATTACGATTAAGGATCACCATCGGGTCGCCATTGCTTTCACGATAAGTCCCCATGGGATCTTTCTTGAGGTCAGTCACAGACGCAGCGACTTCCGCCAGCAGTGCGTATGCCATTGTTTCTCTCCTGTCGACCCAAGGCCGAGTCACATAATGGTGCCAAAAAAAGCACTTTAAAAAGCATATTTAAATATACACAAAAAACGGCCGTTCTCATTTATCAAGAACGACCGTTCTGGGCCATGCAGTATTTTTCGCGAATGAGCGAATAGCCGCCCGATTCGCTTCCACGCAGATCAGTTCAAAGCAGCAGCCCCAACCCGCGAAGCCTTGCGGCGGCGCGAGACCAGCAGGCCTGCAGCGATTACCAGCAGGCTGAGCAGGCCGGTGGCGATGATTTCCACGCGGTGGTCCTGCTGAACCAGCATCACCGTCAACACGGCAACGATGAAGAAAATCACCGCCCAGGTCAGCCATGGGAACAGCCACATCTTGAAGTCAATGGCTTCGCCCTTGGCGGTACGCTTCTGGCGCATGCGCAGCTGGGAAACGGCGATGACCAGGTACACCAGCAAGGCGATTGCGCCCGAGCTGGCGAGCAGGAAATCGAACACGGCAGCCGGAGCGAAATAGTTGGCGAATACCGTCAGGAAAGCCGCTGCGGTCGACAGCATCACCGCCCAGTGCGGCGTGCCGCTCTTGCTGGTGCGAGTGGATACGGCGGGAGCATCACCACGCTTGCCCAGGGAAAAGAGCATGCGCGAAGCCGTGTAGAGGGCGGAGTTCAGGCAACTGGTCACCGCAACCAGAACCACCAGATCCACGATCAGCTTGGCGTTGGGAATCCCCATCACATCCAGCACTGTCTGATACGAACCCACCTCAGCCAGACGGCTGTCGTTCCATGGCACTAGCGATACGACGATAAAGATCGAAACCAGATAGAACAGGAAAATCCTCCAGATCACCGAGTTGGTGGCCTTGGTGATCTGTTTGCCCGGGTTCTTGGACTCGGCAGCCGCGATGGTCACGATCTCGGTGCCCATGAAGGAGAACATGGTGGTCAGCATTGCTGCCAAAACCGCGCCCAGGCCGTTAGGCATAAAGCCCTGGGTATCGAACAAGTGGCTGACGCCGCTGACATTGCTGGTCGGCAGCAGCCCGAAGATCGCCACAACACCCAGCACCACGAACGCGATGATCGCCACGACCTTGATCAATGCAAACCAGAACTCGAACTCGCCGTAGTTCTTGACGCTGAACAGGTTGGTGGCCGTCAGCAGCAGCGTAATCACCAGGGTGAACACCCAGATCGCCACATCTGGGAACCAGGCATGCAGGATGGTCGCGGCGGCGTTGGCTTCCAGCGGGATCACCAGTACCCAGAACCACCAGTACAACCAGCCGATGGTGAAACCGGCCCAGTGCCCGATGGCACGATCGGCGTAGGTGGAAAACGAACCGGTATCGGGAGAGGCCACAGCCATTTCGGCCAGCATGCGCATCACCAGAACAACCAGCGTACCGGCTGCGGCATAGGCGAGCAGCACGGCTGGGCCGGCTTCGGCAATCGCATGGCCTGAGCCTACGAACAAACCTGCGCCGATCACACCGGCAATCGACAGCATCGTGATGTGCCGAGGTTTCAGCCCCTGTTCGAGCTCGGAAGAGTTAGCGGTACTGCTCATGAAAACCACCTTTTGCAAGACGAGCGATACACACCGAAATTCCTCGTAAAAAGAAAGCAACGGTGCTGTTCTTTATTATTTACGCAAAAAGTGCGCCAAAATATTTCAAAAACGACGTCGCGCCTGGAACACAAGGGATGCAGCCCGGAAATCACGACTGGCAGTGAAAGAATTTTTTCCAGTATCGGCAGACTTTGTTACCGAATACCTCACGACCCGAGCACCTTGGCGCACCGAAAACACACACCATAGACTCATAAAGCCCAAATATGGTGCAACGCAGCGCAAAAGATCCTTCCAACCCCCGGCCAAAGCTGGCAACATCGCGCCTTTTTCGCGCATTCCGGCCGGGAAACAGGCATCAAACAGACGCATCGCTTGCCTTGCGGCGACAGTCTGCTGCGATGATGCGACACCCATCGCATAACCCTGCCCGCCGGACCTGACGCTGTTGGTTGTCCTTCGAGCCCTGTGCTAGCTTGGCGCTCGCCCCGGTCGAAGGGCACACAAAATATATGAGGTCCCCACATGGCCGAGGCCACGCCCGCCCTGGAAATCCGCAATCTGCACAAGCGCTATGGAAAGCTGGACGTGCTCAAAGGCATCTCGCTGACCGCTCGTGACGGTGATGTGATCTCGATCCTGGGTTCATCCGGTTCAGGCAAGTCCACACTGCTTCGCTGCATCAACCTGCTGGAAAACCCTCATCAGGGTCAGATCCTGGTGGCGGGTGAAGAACTGAAGCTCAAGGCCGACAAGAACGGCGAACTGGTCGCGGCAGACAACAAACAGATCAATCGCATGCGCAGCGAGATCGGTTTCGTTTTCCAGAACTTCAATCTGTGGCCGCACATGAGCGTGCTCGACAACATCATCGAAGCTCCACGCCGCGTACTGGGCCAGAGCAAGGCCGAAGCCATCGAAGTGGCTGAAGCGCTGCTGGCCAAGGTCGGTATCGCCGACAAGCGCCATGCCTATCCCGCCCAGCTTTCCGGTGGCCAGCAGCAACGCGCCGCCATCGCACGCACTCTGGCCATGCAGCCTAAAGTGATTCTGTTCGACGAGCCGACCTCCGCGCTGGACCCGGAAATGGTCCAGGAAGTGCTCAATGTCATCCGCGCACTGGCCGAAGAAGGCCGGACTATGCTGCTGGTGACCCACGAAATGAGTTTTGCGCGACAGGTTTCCAGTGAAGTCGTCTTTTTGCATCAGGGACAGGTCGAAGAACAGGGCACACCACAGCAAGTATTCGAGAATCCGCTGTCGGTAAGGTGTAAACAATTCATGTCGAGCAATCGCTAACGGAGCAACCCCCATGCAGATGTACAAGAAGTTCCTGCTGGCAGCCGCTGCCACTGTGGCAATCAGCAGCAGTGCTTTTGCTGAAACCCTGAAAATGGGTATCGAAGCCGCTTACCCGCCGTTCAACAACAAGGACGCCAGCGGACAGGTCGTCGGTTTCGACTACGAAATCGGTCAGGCCCTGTGCGCCAAGATGAAAGCCGAGTGCTCGGTCGTCACTTCCGACTGGGACGGCATCATTCCGGCCCTCAACTCCCGCAAGTTCGACTTCCTGATCTCGTCGCTGTCGATCACCGACGAGCGCAAGCAGGCGGTGGACTTCACCGATCCGTACTACTCCAACAAACTGCAGTTCATCGCCCCGAAAGACTCGCAGATCAACACCGAGACCGTCGAAGCCGCCAGAGAGTCGCTCAAGGGCAAGATCATCGGAGCCCAGCGCGCCACACTGTCCGGCACCTGGCTTGAAGACAAGCTGGGCGATAGCGTGACCATCAAGCTCTACGACACTCAGGAAAACGCCTACCTCGACCTGGCTTCCGGCCGTGTCGACGCGATGCTGGCCGACAAATACGTCAGCTACGAGTGGCTGAAAAGCGACGCGGGCAAGAATTTCGAGTTCAAGGGTGATCCCGTCGAGCAGAACGACAAGATCGGCATTGCCGTGCGCAAGGGCGACCCGCTGCGCGAAAGGCTGAATGACGCTCTGAAAGAAATCATCGCTGACGGCACCTACAAGAAGATCAACGACAAGTACTTCCCGTTCAGCATTCTCTGATCTGCCTGACGTGACCGTTGCGTCTTCTGCGAAGGCGTGACGGTTCGTCCCTAGCAAAGCCTGCCCATGAATATTGACCTCCAAGGATTCGGCCCGGCCCTTGCGGCTGGTGCGCTGATGACTGTTCAGCTTGCCCTCTCGGCCCTGTGTCTGGGGCTGATACTGGGGTTGCTCGGCGCCCTGGCCAAAACCTCGCCTTACAAGCCATTGCAATGGCTGGGCGGTACTTACTCGACGCTGGTGCGCGGTATTCCCGAATTGCTCTGGGTGTTGCTGATCTACTTCGGCACCGTCAACGGCATGCGCGCCCTGGGCGAAATGCTCGGTATTCCCGGACTTGAACTCAACGCCTTCGCAGCAGGCGTCATTGCCCTGGGTCTGTGCTTCGGTGCCTATGCAACCGAGGTCTTTCGCGGCGCGATTCTGGCCATCCCCAAAGGCCATCGCGAAGCCGGGCTGGCGCTGGGCATATCGCGCTCACGCATTCTGTTCAAACTGATCCTGCCACAGATGTGGCGCATCGCCCTGCCGGGCCTGGGCAACCTGTTCATGATTCTGATGAAAGACACCGCACTGGTTTCGGTCATCGGCCTGGAAGAAATCATGCGACATTCGCAGATTGCCGTCAGCGTCACCAAGGAAGCCTTCGTGTTCTATCTGGTCGCCGCCTTCATGTATCTGGGTCTGACGATCCTGGCCATGATCGGCATGCACTTTCTGGAAAAACGTGCCGCTCGCGGCTTCGTGAGGAGCGCGTCATGAACTGGGAAGTCATCATCAAGTGGCTGCCGAAACTGGCTCAGGGCGCGACCCTGACCCTGGAACTGGTGGCGATTGCGGTTACCGCCGGTCTGATCATCGCCATCCCGCTGGGTATCGCCCGCTCGTCAAAACATCTGTACGTGCGCGCGCTGCCTTATGCCTACATCTTCTTCTTTCGCGGCACGCCGTTGCTGGTGCAGCTGTTTCTGGTCTATTACGGCCTGGCGCAATTCGAAGCGGTACGCAAAGGACCGTTGTGGCCTTATCTGCGCGACCCGTTCTGGTGTGCCGTCATCACCATGACCCTGCATACCGCCGCCTATATTGCCGAGATCCTGCGTGGCGCGATCCAGGCCGTGCCGGTGGGAGAAGTCGAAGCGGCACGGGCGCTGGGCATGTCCAAATGGAAGGCGCTGTTCTACATCGTCCTGCCTCGCGCAGCCCGCATCGGCCTGCCTGCCTACAGCAACGAAGTGATTCTGATGCTCAAGGCCAGCGCCCTGGCCAGCACGGTCACGCTGCTGGAGCTGACCGGCATGGCGCGCACCATCATTGCCCGCACCTACCTGCCGGTGGAGATTTTCTTCGCGGCTGGCATGTTCTATCTGGTCATGGCCTATGTGCTGGTCCAGGGGTTCAGATTGCTGGAACGGATATTACGCGTAGACGCCAGCCAAGGGCGCTGATATGAAGAGGGCTGGCTTTTACCGAGTCAGCCCTCACACCGGTCACCATCATGCCTTCCGATACTTGCTTGCAGGATGAACACCTTCGCAGCCGCTTTCGGGCGCTGGACAGCTTTCTGTTCGCGCATCAGGCGCTGTGGCGCCCCAAGCCTTTCACCCATCTGCGCATGCCGTGGGAAGACCAGTATGCGTCGTTGGCCATTTGGTTGCGCCAACGCACGCTGGATGAGGCCGAGGCCGCACACAACCACCCCGAACGTCTCGACGCGCCCTACCCCTTTGCGCAACTGGCTGATGAAGCCTTTGAACTGGGACATCTCGGCGAACTGCCTGTCTACCCGCTCGCCCCCGTGGAGCCACGCCAGAGCGTCGATGTTCCGGGACGCAAATGGCAGCAGATCGAAGCCTTTGCCAGTCACCTGCAGTTTTGTGACAGCGCCACTCACTGGCTCGACTGGTGTTCGGGCAAAGGACATCTGGGACGTCGCCTGACGCACAGCGGGCAGAAACTGACCTGCCTGGAACGCGACCCGGCCCTGATCGAAGCCGGTCGTAAACTCAGCGCCCGGCAACACATCGATGCCGAGCATCTGCAGCAGGATGTCATGGCCGATGACACCTGGCGCCATCTCAAACCCGAACACACGCCCGTCGCCCTGCACGCCTGCGGCGATCTGCATGTGCAATTGATGCAGATCGCCAGCCAGACAGGCTGCATACAAATGGCTATTGCCCCGTGCTGTTACAACCGCACGCGGTTCGACGAGTATCAGGCCCTTTCCAGCGAAGGCCGCAGCTCCGCCTTGAAGCTGTCACGGGACGAACTGGGCCTGCCATTGAGCGAAACCGTCACTGCGGGTGCGCGGGTCCGCCGTCAACGCGACACCTCAATGGCCCGCCGCCTTGGCTTTGACCTGCTGCAACGCCAGCTGCGAGGTGTCGATGAATACTTGCCCACACCTTCATTGCCCGTGAGCTGGCTGGATAAACCCTACAGCGACTACTGCCGCGAACTGGCAGAACTGAAAGACCTCCCAGCCCCAGGCCAGCAGGACTGGGCCGAACTGGAGGCCGCTGGCTGGCAACGACTGGCCGAAGTGCGAAATCTGGAACTGCTGCGCAACCTGTTCCGTCGACCGCTGGAATTATGGTTGGTCCTGGATAGAGCCATGTACGTTCAGGAACATGGCTACAGCGTCAGCGTCGGCACCTTCTGCGACAGCCGACTGACACCCCGCAACCTGCTGGTTCTCGCACAAAAGCAATGATGTAAATCAACAGAACATCCTGTGGATAACTCTGTTGATGAAAATTCAGACGAGCGTTCTAAAACCTTAGTGCGCCAGTTACTGAAGCGCCTTGTTTTTTCCTGACACCCGGGTCAGAAGCCGCGAAAAACGGCACTTTCAGGCAAAACGTGAATCACCGCTCATCTATGTGCCAAAAGCGTTTTTTTTCTGAAGTGATTGTGCATAAAAACTCGAAGGCTCAGGTTTTTCGCGAATGAATTGGCGAACACTCAACATTCAAACACTTCAATTGGGGAATGGGTTCCAGTCCTATCTACGTGCCAGCTCATGCTTGATGCACTGCTCATAGTAGGTCTGCTTGATGGCGGCGGGCTTGAGGCGGGAAGAACTTCTGTAGGTCTGTTCGGTAATGCCCATGGCAGTCATGCGCATCCAGGGCTGGGGAAACTTGCGGGCCTGCAGTTTGTTGCGTGCGCCGTAGAGGGAAATCCCGGCAAGCTTGGACTCCTGAGCCCCCGCCGCAATGCCCGAACCCCATGTGCATATCGAGCGAGTGCTCTTGGTCAACTCCTTGGCCTGAACCCCGACCGAAACGCCGGCCAGGACAAAAAACGCAACGTTCAATGCAAAACTGCGCATAGCGTCAGCACCCAAGCTTCTGAAAGGAAGGCGAGTTTGCCAACGAAACAGAAATCAAAGGGCCAGCTATGTGCTTCTTTTCATGGATGTTTTTGGGATCTTTCCTTGTTTCGCGAATGAATTCGCCTCCACCACCGCAGGAGCGAATTCATTCGCGAAGGCTTCAAAACCTCGGTTTGACGGTTTTCCAGTCCGGCTTGTAGCGCTGCATCTGCTTCACGTCATCACGCTGGCGGATGCCGCAGCTCAGGTATTGGTCGTGCAGCTTGCCCAACTGGTCGTAATCCAGCTCCAGCCCGAGACCCGGTGCGCGGGTGATTCTGACGCAGCCGTCGACGATGGGCAGTTTTCCGCCCTTGATCACTTCCTCATCCGGCTCCTGCCACGGGTAATGGGTGTCGCAGGCGTAATCCAGATTGGGCACCGAAGCGGCCACATGCGCCATGGCCATCAGGCTGATGCCCAAGTGTGAGTTGGAGTGCATGGACACGCCAAGGCCAAAGGTCTGGCACATTTTCGACAGCGTCTGGGTATCACGCAGGCCGCCCCAGTAATGGTGGTCGGCAAGGACGATCTGCACGCTGTTCAGCGCCACACTGCGGCGGAACTCATCGAAGTCGGTCACCACCATATTGGTCGCCAGCGGCAGCCCGGTGCGTTTGTGCAACTCGGACATGCCCTCCAGCGTCGGCGTCGGGTCTTCGTAATATTGCAGGTCATCGCCCAGCAATTCGGCCATGCGGATGGACGTTTCCAGCGACCAGTTGGCATTCGGGTCGATACGCAACGGGTAACCGGGGAATGCCTTTTTCAGAGCCTTGATGCAGGCCACTTCATGCTCGGGCTCCAGTGCGCCGGCCTTGAGCTTGATGCTCTTGAAACCATAGGCCTCGATCATGCGCCGGGCCTGGGCCACGATCTGCTCTTCGTTCAGGGCTTCGCCCCAGTTATCCGGCTTGTAAGGCGAATCGATATGCTGCGCGTATTTGAAGAACAGATAGGCGCTGAACGGCACCTCTTCACGAATCGCGCCCCCCAGCAGGTCCACCAGCGGCACGTTCAGGTAATGGGCCTGAAGGTCCAGAAACGCGACTTCAAAAGCCGAGTAAGCATTGCTCACGGCCTTACTGGCATGGGAGCCGGGCGCCAGTTCCGCACCGGCCAGGCTGTCGGTCTTGTTGGCAGCCACTGTGGCTTGCACGATGCTGCGCAACTGGTTGAGGTTGAACGGGTCGAGACCGATCAGTTGATCCTTCACACGTTCCTGAATCGCCAGTGCCGGAGCGTCGCCGTAGCTCTCGCCCAGGCCGATGTAGCCATTGTCGCTCTCGATCTCGATGATCGAGCGCAGCGCGAAGGGTTCGTGAATACCACTGGCATTGAGCAGCGGCGGATCGCGAAAGGCGATGGGGGTCACGGTCACTCTTTTGATTTTCAAGGTAATGCTCCCGATCAGATATCAATGTGTTGCAGCGCGACCAGACACTGCCGCTTCGACAGGCTTGCCCCGTCGATTGGCAGGCGTTGTGCGGGCAAAGAAGATCACCACGGCAGCCAGCAGCGAGGTTGCCGCCAAGCCATACAGGCCGCCTTCGATGGAGCCTGTGGTCTGCTCCAGAATCCCGAAGGTGGTAGGCGCGACGAAACCGCCCAGGTTGCCGATGGAGTTGATCAGCGCGATCACCGCCGCGGCGATGCGGGCATCCAGATAGCTTTGCGGAATCGGCCAGAACAGCGCGGATGCGGCCTTGAAGCCGATGGCGGCAAAACAGATGGCCACGAAGGCGAAGACCGGGCCGCCGGTTGTCGACATGAACATACCGAACGAAGCGATAACCAGCGTCAGCGCAACCCAGGCCTGCTGGAATTTCCATTTGCTGGCCATGGCCGCAAAGCCATACATCGCCACGATGGAAATGATCCAGGGCACCGAGTTGAACAGACCGACCTGGAAGTCACCCAGATTGCCCATTTTCTTGATCATGCTCGGCAGCCAGAAGGTCGCGCCGTAGATGGTCAGGGCGATGGAGAAGTAGATGAAGCAGAACAGCGCAATCTGCCGGTCCGCCAGCAGCTTGAAGATCGATGGTCTGGCGACCTGATTGGCTTCACGCTCACGCTGCTCATCGGCAATCGCGGCAATCAGCACACTTTTCTCTTCCTCGCTCAGCCATTTCGCTTCACGCGGATGGGATTGCAGCCAGAACCAGACAAACCCGCAGAGCAGGACCGATGCGAAGCCTTCGATCAGGAACATCCACTGCCAGCCATGCAGCCCAAGCCCCGCGATATGCAGCAGCGCACCGGAAACCGGTCCGGAAATCACCGAAGCGATGGCAGAACCGCTGAGGAAAACCGCCATGGTCTTGCCTCGTTCGGACGAAGGCAGCCATTGGGTGAAGTAATAAATGATGCCGGGAAAAAAGCCTGCCTCGGCTGCCCCCAGAATGAAACGCAGCACATAGAAACTGGTTTCACCCTGCACGAAAGCCATGGCCATCGCCGCTGCGCCCCAGGTGAACATGATGCGCGTCAGCCAGGCGCGAGCGCCGTAACGTTGCAGCAGCATATTGGACGGCACCTCGAACAGCGCATAGCCGACAAAGAACAGCCCGGCACCCAGACCATAGGCCGCGGCACCAATGCCCAGATCGGTTTCCAGGTGGCTGCGCACAAAACCGATATTCACGCGGTCGATGTAGTTGACGATGAACATCACCACGAACAGCGGCAATACATGACGCTTCACTTTGGCCGCTGCCCGGGCAAGCACGGCAGGGTCGGAAGGACTCTGGAGATTCTTCAAGATGCGACTCCCGTTCATTGTTTTTGTAGGGACGAGCCGATCATGGACGCGGTGATTGTTCCCGTCTAATCTAACTTGGCATTCTATTGATACCCGGATTAGATCAATGTTCGAACTGACTCAACTGCGCTGCTTCACCACTGTCGCGACTGAACTCAATTTCCGCCGCGCCGCAGAACGGCTGAACATGACTCAACCGCCACTCAGCCGTCAGATCCAGTTGCTGGAACATCATTTGGGCGTCGATCTGTTTACCCGCAATACGCGCAATGTGGCCCTGACGGCCGCCGGTCGCGCCTTCTTCGTCGAAGCCCAGAACCTGCTGGAGCGCGCCCAGCAAGCCGCCGTCACGGCCAGACGCTTCGCCGAGGGCGATATCGGGTCGGTCAATATCAGCTTCGTCGGCAGTGCGGTGTATGAGTTTCTGCCCAAGGTCATCGCCGAAGCGCGGCTCAAGCAGCCACACGTCAGAATCAACCTGTCGGAAATGAACACCTATCAACAGCACGAGGCCCTGCGTGCGCGGCGCATCGATCTCGGTATCGTGCGCACGCCCTTGATGGAGCCCGGCTACGCCACCGAATGCCTGGTGCGCGAACCCTTCGTACTGGCCGTCCCCGCCAGCCACCGGCTGGCCAGCAGCGCAACCGTTTCGGTCCAGGATCTGGATGCGCAGCCTTTCCTGATGTACTCCCACTCGGCCTATCCGCCATTCAACGAGCTGCTGACCGGCATGCTCCGCTCGGCACGGGTTGCCCCGGAATATGTGCAATGGCTGGGTTCGTCATTGACCATACTGGCGCTGGTCAATGCGGGGATGGGGCTGGCACTGGTCCCGCGCTGTGCAACCAGCGTGGTCTTCAGGAACGTGGTGTTTCGGGATATCGATCTGGGGGAAGGTGTGCAGAGCGAACTGCATCTGATCTGGACCGAAAACAACGACAATCCGGCGTTTGCGATGTTGCTGGAGGGGATCAGAAAAGCCGTGCGCGAAGGCTGGGGTGCCAGCAATCATTAGGGTTTACGTATCGGGCGGAGGATTATAGGATAAGCCCCGCTACTTTTCCTGCTAGTTACATAAGGATATTACCCTCGTTACTTGGCTATTGATCTAGATAGTCATGATCTGCGTGCGTGGGCGTCTTTCAGGAAATATAAAGAAACAATTAAATGCGAAAGCGCTTTTTGCGTCGGCGTCCAAGCGATTGATGAGTACAAGACGATGAGCAATTCTGATTCAGTATCTGCTAAAACACCTACCTTCAGCATCGCCATAGTCAATTACAAGACTCTCGAAATTACCAAGATATGCCTTGATCTGTTGCAACAGCATCTGGGCAATACCCCGCATCAGGTCTGGGTGGTGGACAACGATTCCGCCGATGACAGCACCGAATACCTGCGCACACTGGACTGGATCAACCTGATCGAGCGCAAGAGCCCCGGACCGGAGTGCGGTCATATCGCCCACGGCAAGGCTCTCGACATGATCCTCGAGCGGACCGAAACCGATTACCTGTTCCTGCTGCACACCGATACATTCATCTTCGACAAGAAGGTGTTTTCCATGATGCTGAAGAAGTGCATCAGGAACCCGAAAGTTGCAGCAGTCGGTTGTGTAGAACAGTTGAACCGTGGCACTGCCAGAACCATCTGGCGCTTCAGCTCCCGCCTGTTCAAACATCACTTCCGTCGCCTGAAACTCGCCCTGGGCCTGCGCTCCAAACAACCGAAGCCCTATCGCGAAGCCCACCTGAAAAGCTTCTGCACCTTGTGGAACACCAAGCTGATGAAGCAGCACAACCTGCACTTCCAGATGGATGAGCGGGTGCCTGGTTATACCCTGCAGGACACCATGGTCGAGCTTGGCTATGACATCGAGTTTCTGTCGCCACGCAAGATATTCAGCTACCTGGACCACATCCAGGCAGGTACTGTTTCGGCAGCCGGTGGCTATGACACGACGCATCGCCGGGTCAAGATGTACAACGAGATCCTGGAGCGCATCAACAAGAACAACGCTCGCAGGCAAAATGCGCCGACAATGAACACCTGATGAATTTATGACTATTGGAGCGGCAATGACAGCAACTCACCACACACTGCCCATTACCCTGGCTCCAGAGCTTGATTTCGACCTGGCAGCCGCGGGCGAGCTGGGTCAGTCGCTGACCGATAGCTACACCCAGGCCACACCATTCGCGCATATCGTCCTCGACGACTTTCTACCGCCGGAGCTGATCGCCAGCATCTGCGAACACTTCCCCGCCGAGCCGACCGACAACGAAATGCTCTACGAGCGCGGCTACAAGGGTCAGCACAAAAGACAGATCAGCCCCAATGAATGCGACCCGCACCTGAAGAAGATCTTCAGCGCCTTCAACTCGGCCCCCATGCTGCACTTTCTTGAAAAGCTCACCGGCATCGAAGGCCTGATCCCGGACCCGTACTTCACCGGCGGCGGCCTGCATGAAACCAAGAAAGGCGGCTTCTTGGGCGTGCATTCGGACTTCAGGCTGAACAAGAAGCTCAATATCGACCGCCGCATCAACGCCATCATTTACCTCAACCCGGACTGGAAAGAGGAATACGGCGGCAACCTGGAGCTTTGGGATGTGGACATGCGCACATGCCTGAAAAAAGTCCTGCCGATCTACAACCGTTGCGTGATCTTCAACACCGACGCCGACAGTAACCACGGCCACCCGGAACCGCTGACGACGCCCGAGCACATCACTCGCCGCTCGGTTGCGCTTTACTACTACACCGCATCAAAGGGGCCAATCGACCCCACGCAAAGAAACAAGACCCACTACAAGCCAAGACCCAAAGACCTCATAAGCCCCAGGTACTACCTGAACAAGCTCATCAGAAAGAAAAACTGAAGGATCTGACAGCCGTCAGAACTGGTCGTTTTTCAGGTTGGAGAACTGCGAATTGCGGTTCTGCAGCTTGCGCAGTGTCAGCTTGTAGACACTGGATTTGACCTGGCTGCCCATGGGCGTTTCCTCGAGCAGAATCCGGTTCGAGGCAAACGCACAGCCAGTGTTGAGCATCTTGTATTTGAGCAGGTACAGGCCGGCGTCCATCTTGGAGAAAGCGAACACCGCTCCGGCCGGAATGAACGCATGGCGAAAGGCATTGCGACCAACTGCATCGGTGACCTTGGCGTAAACCGCCGACTCACCGCCCGTATTGTCGATGATGATCTGCGACCAGCCGTTGTCCTTGCGCAGCGGCATGTCCTTCACATAGCCCGCCTTCTGCGGCCATGGAGCGCCTATGGGGTCGAGATCCGGAATCACGCACTCGGGCTGGGCCGGGTCCACCAGCTTGATCGGGTTTCCCACCGGCGCTTCTGCTGGCTCGGGCACTGGTGCTGGCTTTACCCAGGAATGAGCAACCGGCAACGCCTCGGTCGGCACATAGGCCTTGCCTGCGTTCGGGTCATACCCCATCCAGACACCGGCTCCGCAAAAAATCATGAACACCAGCGCCCAGCGCAACACACTGCGCCGTCGCTTGCGACGCAAAGCCTTTGAGGATGGAGCGGCCTGAGACGTATTCGGCTGCGCCGCACGAGGTTGCACAGGACGGGTGGCAGGCGCAGCCGCCGCGTAGGCACTGGCAGCGCGCGCGCCGGCTGTTTGCAGCTGTCGGCTGCGCAGATAGGCATCTCTGGCTCTTTGCTCTTCATACGCAAGCTGGGCGTCATAGGCGGCACGCTTTGCAGCATCAGCCAACACATCATGAGAGGCATTGAGAATGCACATCCGGTCTGAAGCGTCGGGGGCCGGATTCCTGTCCGGGTGCAACTGCTGGGCCAGCTTGCGATAGGCCTTCTTGATCTGTTCAGGAGAGGCATCGCGAGCGACCTTGAGCTGCTCGTAATGAGTAAGAGTTCTCTGCATACGTCTTGCAATCCATGGCGACATGCCACTTAACAAGCTCTATATCGGCAAGATGTGCGCTTACATCAGTCCAAATGGCCCGCAGACAGACTGAAATGCCCGGATCCTTGGACCCGGGCATTTTTTGAAGCATTAGTTCAGATTAAAAATGACTACTTTTCAGACAACCCCCGACCAGCGATTTACTGCATACCGTGGCAAGGTCTCGATCCCTCGAATACTCATGACAATCCTTGTCCTGTCGACTGAAAAGCCAACAACCCTTTCCGTGTTGCCAGTGGTCCGGGCCGTTGAAACCAAGCTTATGCAAGCCCCCACAGCCCCGCAAATGGGGGCAAATCGCCAATAGCTGCCGCAAGAGAAAAACCAGTGCGGATTGCCATCACCATCCAAGTACCTGATTCAAAAGGCCCACTCAAAAAGTCCGAATACCGGGTAAGCATCGGCCCCAACTCCAGGCACCCAAGACAACGCCCTGCCGCCCTGCTTTCAACGCCACCCTCCAGCCCCATCGCCCAGCAACCGGAGAAATCACCTACATTCCGGCCCATCGCTTTCCTGCATTCAGACCACAAGCCACACCACTCCTCGGTTTTTTTCAACCGAATCAGACAGCTAGGCTTTACAAGCGCAACAGACTCTATATACTCGCAGCCCATTACGCCGGTATAGCTCAGTTGGTAGAGCAACTGACTTGTAATCAGTAGGTCCCGGGTTCGACTCCTGGTGCCGGCACCATACGAAGTACCAAAAGAGGCTCACCGAAAGGTGGGCCTTTTTTGTTTGGGGCGCAGTTCACTTTGTGGGAGGGAGCTTGCTCGCGACAGCCCCGGTTGACGGTATCCGCCCACTAACGCCGTAGGAATCGTCTGAACTTCAGCGATCCCCCCAACAACCGCTTGTAGATGCCTGACGCCACGACTACCTTCCTGCCCTGTCGCAACACCAGCGACCGGGTTTAGTCGCCTGCACAACGTCAAGCCAACATGCGCCCCTGTCCAGCGCCGCGTCCTTGAGAGCGGCGTGATGCTTTATGGTGGCTGTGCACGGGGCATCTTCGGATGCGCCGGGTGCTTGACGTTCCGGTCGACTAACCCGTGCATGGCCGCCACCTTCGTTTAGTCGCGAAAGTGATGGCTCAACTACGTCAAGGAGGCACCATGATCGGAAACACCCCAACCCCACCCCGCGATATCGCCACCAGCTTATTCACCGAAAAGCCAGGCGTAAGCATTGAAGATGCGCTGATACTCGCATCCGAATACCTGACCTGCGCAGCAGCTACTGCTCATGAAACGGCGGATAACAGCACGAAGGAATATCGACCGCTGGCGCGGGCCGTGGTGCATCAGATCGAGGCAGCGTTGGCGCTGGTGGAGGCTTCGGTCGTGGGGTTGGAGAAGCGAAAGGCAGGGTGAACACAACATTACGAGTTGATTAGGACTCGTCGCCTTTCTCCATACGGGTTCATCCAGGCAGGGCTGAAAATCCGTCCTCTTTGGAGGGACCCTCACTTGAAAAGTCTAAAGCCCTCGTAACTGCCTGTGGAAAACCAATGGTTTTCACCAGTGGATAATTTGATTCACTGACGCAGAACTCTGGAAAATTCGAGCCTTGAATCGAGTTACCCACAGGCGTAGACAAGATCGGGCGCTGTCGTTGACAGCAACTTCAGGTAGCCAGTGCGCTTAGCGTCCGGCGGCTCGCATGGTCACAGCAATGTGATGGATATCTACTTTTACAAGTGTGCCCAGGGCGGCAACTCATTCCCTTTCATAGCGGCTCTGCAGCAACTTATCCGCTAGGTCATTTCCTTATGCCAACCTGCACCGATGTCACCAGCAACGGCCATGCAGATGATGGTGCCGCAGACCAGGGAATGGGCTGCACCTGACTGACAGTCAGGCATGCCCCGGTTATCGTATTGCTGCGTTCACCCGGCTCAGGATCTCCAGTCACTGGTCTCGTCAGCCAGTGCTGCCTCTACCCGCTCACTTCTTTGGAGGTGCTCAGGAGGCCAGATCATTGGATGCCCATGCTCTTGGCCGTAAGGAGCCGCCAGTCCCGCGTAGAGGACATTCCCCACAGGTCGCAGGGGTCTTGATCCCTGATAACACTCAGCATTCTTGGCGGGATGACGTGGGGCGACTTTGAGACTTGGCTGAGCAGGGCGCTTGATAACCGACAAAGTCGCTACCCATGAGATGGTGACTGAGATCGCACGCGTATAGACGTCAGATGGCATCACTGCGGACTCAAAATGAACAGCGCTGGCGGTCTAGAAACACTATTACCACGCTTATCAAATCAAGAGGACGCTTGCCGGCATCATGAGTTTGATAGCACTTTGAAATCATAGTACCATACCTTACCTAACTTTCATCATGGTGTAAAAATGGATTTTGATTCTATGGCTTATCCAGACATATTAGTTATTGGCTCTAGCGAGCATAAAGGCAGCAGAAATATAGCAAATAACACGCTACTAATTCCCTACAGCTTTGAATTAGATGTGGGTATTGGCGATACCATTACTCAAAAAATTGGAAGTCGAGAAATCAGACTGAAAGTAGTTGATGTGTCTTTCACTCAAGGTGGAACCATGAACATTGGCACACCACACCCAAATCTAGCGAAACTCCAAATCGAAAACTTAACAGCCAATGAACACTTACCAAAAGAGGCTGCCAGCGTGATTAATATTGGAAATTTAAACGGTCAGCAGGTTCAAGTCGGCAATTACAATAATCAAACTGTGAATATTAGTTTGCAACAACTGGTCGAAGCCGTTGCAAAATCCAATGATGAAGAGGCTAAGAGTGCACTGCGCAGACTATTTGATAACGGAACAGTCGCAAGTGTTGTCGGCGTTGGGCTAACTAGTCTACTGGGAATGATTAGCTAAAAACTCGTCAATGATGATCAAAATAATGTCAAAAATCTCCGTAGATGAAGTATTCGGCACGGCGCGGGACTTGCCAAGGAACTACGTTTGGAGACCGCATGTAGATGAAACTTTTATCTCCGCACTTTCCAAAGGCACCCATGTAATAGTTCATGGTGGATCTAAACAGGGCAAAACTTCGCTCAGAAAGAAAAACTTGGACGGTAATGATTACATTACTATCACCTGTTCCAGATCCTGGGGGATTGCTGACATACATGAGGCCATCTTAAAAGCAGTCGGTTATCAGACATGTGCTTCGGAAAGTTTGACTTCCAGTGGAAAATCTAAAATAAACCTGACAATCGGTCTCGGAGACACCGAGCTTTCCGCAGAGACAGTAAAACAAGTCAACAAAAAACACTTAGAATTAGATCTATCAAGTGTCAACGACATATTGAGAGCACTTGAAGAAGTTGGCTTCAATAAGTTTATAGTAATCGAAGAATTTCATTACCTTAACGAGGCCATTCAAGCTGACTTCTCTCAAGCATTAAAAGCCTACCATGAGTTGAGCAAATATTGCTTTATCATCGTCGGCGTATGGCTCGAGGATGACAGACTGACGGCCCACAATAATGACCTAGTAGGACGCATCATCTCAGTTAACGCCGACCTATGGCAGGATGCAGACATCGACGAGCTCTTATCGAGCAGTGAAAAATTGCTGAATATCGCATTTTCGCCCCCCTTTAAAGAAGGCGTCAAAAAATATTGCAAAGGAAATATTTTTCTCGTTCAGCAAATTTGCATGAAGGCTTGCGAACTCCAAGGTGTCCACAGCACGCAAGACAAATTGGTCGACGTGGCTCAAAACTTAGACATATACGAAGAAATTAAACGAACCCTACAAATGCAGACTGGCAGATACACTAAATTCCTTATGGAATTCAGTATTGGTTTTGCGCCTACTGAACTTGAGCTCTACAAATGGATACTATACCCACTGATAACTCTTGACGAAAAATATTTTGAAAATGGTTTAGCTGCACAAGCTATGCGACGAATGATCTCTGAAAGACACCCAATCGGAAACCAAGTTTCAATACTAAAATTAATCGGTGCACTTGATCGAGCGGTTGCTTTACAGCAAGAAAAAAATATTCGGCCAATAGTTATCGAATTTGACAAAAACCGCTCTAGATTAAAAATCGTAGACAAAGGCTTTTTACTTTGGAGAGCTTTCCAAGAGGAACGATATCTGTTGGAACTAGCTGATTTGGATGCGGAGCTTAATGCAAGCGAGGCCTAACCTCGCGAATCGAAAGCAACTTAATCGGCGTAACACTTTTCAAAATGTGAACAACCCCAAATTACTTGGTATCTCACATGGAATATGTTTTTGAGTATACGGAAAAGACGGCAGAGAGAGCCTCTGAGTTTGAAACAAGAGCTTTACTCTATTTAATAGGTATCGACAAAGATAAGAAAAAAATATCACTGGCATTCATAGACTGTTTTAATGACGTTACTGGGACAGACAAAAACAGCAGCGCTCTATGGGACATACAATCAAAAGGGGTGGCCAACATGTCCCCCTCTCAGATCGGGCGCTCATTAATTACGCTACTACTGAATAACTTATCGAACTTAAATTTCTGTAAGTTCGCTCTATTCATGCCTGAACCAAAGCCCGAATATTTAGTTCACACCAAACTGACTGAGTTCGGGATTGATAACCTGAAACCTATACAGGATAAAATAAGGTCTGGGCTTAAAAAGGAATGGTTAAAACGTAGAGAGCTATCAACATTAGATACAAGCCAAGAGTTAGAGCTTGATATATTTCTTCAGAAAATTCGCTTCATTGCTGACAAATCCTCTAACACAGATTACATAAAAAACATAACCCCTTTCAAAAGTTCTAATCTTAAGAATGATGAGTTCTATAACTCCATATTCAGAGAAATCAAGGAACAACAAGCATTAAAGAAACTTTCCTCCATACATAACTCGAAAATAACCAAGATTGCAGAAGCACTAGCATTTGAACGCCACATAAACTCCCTAGACCTATCAAAACTAATTATAAACAGGATAGTAGGGCACGACATATTTAAATTAAAACTTATACCATTAAGTTTCTTTCCAGAAATCTCCGGGCTTTCCAAAGATACCGTTACTGAGTTGATATTCGTTTGTAACCAGCAAATAGCCAAAGCTTTTTTTGATAAGAACAAGAGAGTGATTTTTTGGGATTTTCTTGAAAGCTCACTTTTAAACATCAGTAAAAACCCTAACTTTTCATCAAGAGAAGTATACGAGGAAGCTCGCCAAATTAAGGGTTTTGAAAACAGTAGCCTTTATGGAATGCCAGGCATATTTTTCATTTCAATCGTAATGGACGGCCTTGAAAATGCACTTCACTGAGTCAGGATTTGGAAATCGCGACGAGGCTTTCATTGAAGATAGATATAGCATTGGAACTAATATAATATACAGCGATGACAATAACAAAGGCAAGACCTTAACTATTCAAGGCCTCATGTACTCCATTGGCAACGATCCAATATTTCCCAGTGGTTTTACTTATCAGAATTACTATTTCTACAGCAAATTCATTTTTAACGAAAAAGAGTTTCTATTCATTAGAAAGAGAAACTCATTCGTAGTAAAGTCAGGCTCTGAAACGCACCTTCTTGACTCAGTAGCCGAACTTAAGCGCTTCTTTAATGAAAACATCTACACCCTACCAAAGATCAATAAAGATGGAATCTTAAAGACAACCGACTTGGCCCTGTTTTTTCAGTTATTCTTCCTCCCTCAAGATAACAGAGACACCTCCAACGTAATAGGGGGCGGGTACTTCAATAAAGGCGACTTCATAGCAATGCTGTACGCCCTATTTGACGAAGATCTAACCCCTGCTCCTGCCGAGCATCTTAATTTTGTAAAAAAAGAAATAATTGACATCAAGGAAGAAATAAAAGACCTTTCTAAATTACAGAAACTTGCCAAAAGAACACCACAAGTTTCAATGATTGCGAACTCAAATACCGATAGGGCCGTATATGAAGAAACCAAAAGGAGAGTGGCAGTAATAAATGACCGCATCACAGAAAATCAAAAAAAACGAAACAAAGAAACTTCATTCAAAGTAAGGCTTGAATCTCTAATATCCGAGCTAAACTCTCTAAACAGAGAGCTTGAAGTTGGGCGAGTAGCCTGCGGTGAATGTGGCAGCAAGAAAGTCATTTACGGGAACCGGGATTTTGCATTTGAAGTTAGCAATCAAGGCATCAGGAACGAAGTAATCACCACAATCAAAAGTGAAATCTCATTAAAAGATGAGGTCATCATGGAGCTAACTCGCGAAATAAATAACGATCAACTTGTCATGACCCGCGAACTTGAAGTTTTACCGAAAGACATAAAAACGATAATGCTGAAGCATGAAGAGATACTAGCGGACGCACAAATCGGCAAACGAATAACTCAATTAAACTCCGACCTAATATCTAATCAAGCTATTTTAGATGCTTCGTCCGAAAAAGACATCAAGTCTTCCGCTAAAAAAATAGCTGTGGCCGAAGATTTAGTCCAGAAAATGCAAAGCATTTATCAAGAGATGGATCCAGAAGGGACATTAATATTTGACGGTATCTTTTCCAAAAAAGGTATGGTTTACTCGGGCAGCGAGGGCCAAGAATTTTATTTTTCAAAAATAGTATCTTTAAAAGAACTACTTGACCACCCCTTCCCTATTATCATTGATGCATTCCGTGACGGAGAACTTTCTACTGTCAAGGAGCGCTACGCGATCACTAAAATCAATGAGTTAACCGGTCAAAAAATCTTGAGTTCAACCTTAAAGCAGCAAGAATACGAGCACAATATTTACTCAACATTTGAAAGCGTAAACGCAATAGATTACAGCAGCAAACCCACTAGCAAAATCCTTAACCAGGAAGATGTCAAACGATTCACAGAAATCGTCGAAAGCTTCAATATTTTGTTGTAACCATGGCATATAGGGGTAGTCAAGGACGTAGTGGCTACCCCAATTTCACACTCTATTCATAAATAAAATTTTTCTAAAACCAGAAACTTACTAGCCATCAGTTAGGGTGGACAAAAGTTTTTCCAATAGAATTTATTTTAATTTCTCTCGGCGTCCTTATCGCAAAACATCAGAGATTCTTTAACATAGGATACTTATGAGGTAGTCGATCACTGTGGAAAATAAATGTTCCTTTTAATCACGTAGTTACCGCACGATTCGACTCCTAGTGCCGAGGCTCACCGAAAAGTGGAGCTTTTTTGTTTGGGGCGCGGTCTTGTGGGAAGGAGTTTGCTCGCGACAGCACGAGTTAACGGTATTAACGCCATCAACGCTGTAGGAGTGTTCTGACCCCACCAACCACTTGTAGATGCCTGACGCCACGACTACCTTCCTGCCCTGTCGCAAAACCAGCGACCGGGTTTAGTCACAAAGCACGATGGCTCAACCAAAATCCCATAAACCCAACACCACTCATCATTTTCGATTGACGACACCGCAAAAGGTGAATAGCCTCATCCTCGAGCGCGAAACCAGTTGCCTCCCAGCGGCTATAACTGGCGTAGGAACCCCGTCGATGGTTGGGACATCAGCGTAGGGTGAGACCTCCACACCCCTGCTTGAGGGTGTGTATATGAATATCAAGCATTGAGTTCGAGGGCTACTGTCACCAGTAGCCCTTTTTCTTTGCGCTCAAATAAGAGTGTACCGCTTGTACAGCAGCTCGCCATGGCGATGCTTGTTAAGCGATTTGGCATCAGTGTGCATGAAATTCCAAAGCATCTGGCCATCGATGAATATAACGCTCACTAGCATCTGCCGTTTCGACTCATACGCGCCGATGAAGGCCAGACGCTGTGTGCCGTCGGTGAAAGCGACTTTCCAGACTTCCAGCGGTCCCGTGAGCGTGTCTAAAGCCAGTTTCACATAGCGCTCGCGGGCATCCTGTCGTTTTTCAACGATGTGATAAATGCTCTTACGCAGGATCGTCACATCCCCCATCGGCGTCTCGACGGTTAAAGCCTGTATCGCAGGGTCAATAAATCCCAGGTACTGAGCTGTCGTCTCAATGGCCTCTTCGTGAGTGGTCGCTGCAATCACTTCCTCCAAGGCTTGCATGCGCAGCTCACGTGCCAGGGTACGCAGATCGGGAAGGCCGCTCTGAACCCATGTGGGCTGACCTTTCACCTCAGAAATTCTGGTTGGGAGAATGTCCGCACTCAGACATGATGTTCGTTGCATGCAATGGCTGGATCACTAGTGTGTGATAGGTCTAAATCGGCGCGATGCCCAGCACCACGGCTATAGTCCTGCCTGCCGACAAAACCAGTGCCACCGTACACAAAACCAACAGCCTCAGCCGCCCCCGAAAAGCTAACAACCTGTAGGACGCTTCTGAACTTCAGAGATACCCTCTTCCACGCCTTGCGCCTCACGTAAATCAAGGCCTAACCTCCCCTCAACGATCGGTTTTAACAGGCTGCATCATGGCGGTTGTACGCGGGGCATATTCGTGTGCGCCGGGCTCCTTGATTCCCGGTCTGTCAACCCGCGTACAGCCGTCACCATTCTGAGTGACAGCAGAAGGTGCCGGCTCAGTCAATCAGGGAGATTCGACAGGAGCAGATCCACACCACATTCGCCCCAGACTCAAGCAACAACCCGCAATTTCAACATCGGTCAGTAGATTCTTATCCTCACAACACCAGCCCTTCACCCGAGTCATTCGCCGCCAGCCAAGCCGAGGAAATTTTTATCGTGCTGGCCGATGGTGAACCAAGCCTCTCAAACGCCAAGGCATAAAGCGCTATCCCATCGTCAATCAATCGATGAGCCAGCCTTTCCTGCTCCTGATCACGAAAGGCCACGCATTGGGCACCGTCCAGGCAGAGCCTGGCGGCAATACGAAAATGAGCTGCTGCTTCATCAGGCTTGAGGGACGCCAATCTGATCAGGTCGCGGGGTGGAAGGCGGGACAGTAGTGAGCGGTCAATCATGGAGAGAGCCTCCGCGATCGAAGTGCAGCAAGGTCTGACGTAGCGGGCGGTGCGCGTGCGTAAAAGGGGGGAAAGCCATCCCTTGGTTCCTCAGACGGATTAAGGAGCTGCCATCCACCGTTGCGACACGGACAAAGGGTGGCAGACCGTACGAGGGTCGCAAACCGGTGTCTGAGGAAACCGGCCAGACCGAAGCCTGCCCCGCACGGTCCGCCATAGAAATACGCTAGCCGGACACTGGAAGCGTCAGCTAGAGAGCTATGGCACGAAACCGCGCCTCAGACACACATCAGGTTGCGACACCCGGCCACAGGATTGACTGTGGCGCGACTAGGCTAACGGCAGGGCTGCAAATCTAGTAGTCGGACCGCGCCCACGCAATCAACGTATGTGTCTTGTTGTTTCGTAGGCTTTTTCTGGCGTCCTGCCTTCAATAACACTCAATCATTCATCACCCGCGAAAACGCCGCCTGGTGCAACCAGCGCGGGGTCGCCCACATGAAGATGACGTTGATCTTGTTGACGATGCCGGGCACGACGCTGATGCGTCCCGCCTGCAGCCCTCGAATGCCTGCACGTACCACTGGTGCGGGCTGCATCATCATGGCTTTCAGGCCGGGGGTGATTTTCTGTTGGGCGGAGCTGGCGAATTCGGTGTTTGTCATGCCGGGGCACAAGGTTGTGACTGTGATGCCATCGGCTTTGAGTTCGCGGTGAAGGGCTTCTCCTAGGCGCAGCACGTAGGCCTTGGCGGCCGAGTAGGCGGCAAAGTTCACGACGCCCTGGTAAGCGAGCATGCTGGCAACCTGAAGAATCTTGCCACGCTTGCGCCGCTTCATGTCCTGGGCAAACAGGTGAGTCATGGTCGTCAGGCTGGTGATGTCGAGCTGGATCATTGCCAGCGTTGCATCCAGTTGGCTGTCGGCAAAAGGGCCTTGCAGTCCATGGCCGGCATTGTTGATCAGGATATCCACAGGCAGGCCGCGGCTGTTCAGGTCTGCGTGGAGTTTCATGACTTCGGTATGCCTGGCAAGGTCGACCTGTTCTACCACGACCTCGACGCCATATTGCTTGCGCAACGACTCTGCCAGGGTTTGCAGACGCTCCAACCGGCGAGCGACCAATATCAGAGAGTGGCCCATTTCAGCATATTGCCTGGCAAACTCTTCACCAAAGCCACTGGATGCACCGGTCACCAGAACCCAGCCTTTTGCAGTATTCATTGAAGTTCTCTCGGTCAGTCAGGACAGTTCACTGCGCTTACTTACGTAGGCGCCCGATATCTTGAATGGATAACAAGGTCATACTTGGCAACGCTATAAAGCCTGGTAGAGATAATCGCCGGAGTGTTGTGGGGCCAATGGAACTTGCGCTTCAGTCAATTGCTGTCGCAAATAAGGATTGTCCGTATAAACTTCCCAGCGGCTGTCGAAGTCCGTGACGTTTATATCCCTGGTCTGGATTGCCGCAAGCAGTGCTTCACGCTCGGGAAAATAAACCATGAATCCATCGCCTTTCCAGCTGGCAACGTTCATCCCCAACGATGCGCAGACCGCTACCTTGGTGGCTGCGTCTTCTCGATCTGCCTGTCTGGACTGGTTGATCAAGGCCCTCAAGGGCGGGTTTGCAACGCCATCGGTGCACAGGATTTCACCGCTTTCCCATGACTCTGGCGGGCATAACTTGTTTTCTTTACTTATGCTAATGAACGGGTTTATTTCCATCGGATAAATCTGACATACCAATGGTCGTTCTTCGTAAATCCCACACAGGTTATCGGCTCGCAGGTTGGGACATTGCTTTAAAGCGTTTCCGGTAAATATGGCAATGACATGAATGTCGCTCTTGCCTGCACTGACTTTGGTGGCCCGACTTGTATTATGAAGATACTCCGGTGTTTCTGCTCCTTCAGGTAATGGGCTGAAGGCCTCAAGTATTACGGCAACATCATCGCCGCGCTCAAGCCATTGTTCAGCCTCACCCATCGTTAAAGGAACAAGTCGGTCTTTACAGCAGATACCACAAGTCACGCATGTATAGCGCACTGCGTTGTTATTCATCGTGTGTTCCGATTAACCGCTGCCGCCTTCGTTGAGCTGTTCCAGCCAGAGGGGCAATTCTTGACCTTGCATCGCCGCCTCATCCATTGCGGTGGGCGGCGATGCAATGACCGTCAGTTCAGCGTGGCCAGATCTGCGGCTGCGAAACCGCGCAGTTCCTGGGTCTGGCCCATGCGAACCTTGCGGGCCCAGTCCGCGTCCGAGATCAGCACGCGGCCGACAGCGATCAGGTCAAACTCTTCGCGCTCCATACGGCCATGCAGGCTGTCCAGTGCTGCTGCACCCGAGCCGGCACCGCCGAAGGCGTTGAAGAAGTCAGAGTCCAGCCCGACCGAACCGACGCTGATCGTTGCCGCGCCTGTCAGCTGCTTGGCCCAACCGGCAAAGTTCAGGCCTTCGGCACCGTCGATTTCCGGGAACTCCGGCTCCCAGAAGCGTCGTTGCGAACAATGCAGAATGTCCACGCCGGCCTCGACCAGCGGTGCCAGCCAGTCGGTCATTTCCTGAGGCGAGGTCGCCAGCCGTGCGCCGTATTCCTGCTGCTTCCACTGGCTTACGCGCAGGATCAGCGGGAAGTCAGGGCCGACGGCGGTGCGGATGGCGCTGACAATTTCAGCCGCGAAGCGCGAGCGCTCGCGGATCGTTGCGCCACCGAAAGCATCGGTGCGTGTGTTGCTGCCGGACCAGAAGAACTGGTCGATCAGGTAACCGTGCGCGCCGTGCAACTCCAGCGTGTCGAAGCCCAGGCGTTTGGCATCCACTGCAGCACGGACGAAAGCAGCGACGGTGTCGGCGATATCCTCTTCGGTCATTGCCACGCCGTGCGGATCTGCCGGACCGATCAGCCCGGAAGGACTTTCAACAGGGCCATCTGGCTCCCATCCTTGCGCACCCTGCGGTGCCCGGATGGCGCCGGTATGCCAAATCTGCGGAGCGATGAGGCCGCCGGCGGCATGCACTTCTTTGGCCACTTCAGCCCACCCGGCCAGAGCGGCATCGCCATGGAAAAATGGAATACCTGGCATGTTGCGCGAGGCAGGCCGGTTGACCACGGTGCCCTCGGTAAGGATCAAGCCCACACCGCCTTCTGCACGACGACGGTAATATTGCGCATGGGCAGCACCGGGAATCCCGCCTTTGGCCATGCCCCGCGTCATGGGAGCCATTACGATGCGGTTGGGAAGCTTCAGGCCTTTCAGGGTGAACGGCGTAAACAGGATGTCGTCCGACATGGCATTTCCTTTGGATGTTTACCGCGATTGCAGGGTGGGAGGCCACTGCACTGCAATCGTTACGGCGACTCGCTCAATGGCCAGATCGCGCCGAAACAGGCACGCCTTGGCGCTCAAGCTGTTGGATGCACTTAATGATTACGATCATAATCAAAGCTGTCAACGACTTTTATTATGACGATCATAAAAATGCGCTCAGGCATCTATCGGAGAATGACAGAGCCAAGGAGGAAACCGGGCGTGAATCGTGGTGATTACTTCCGCCCGGATGACTGGTCATTGGCTGTATGAATATTCCCTTTCAGGACTTGACTGAAGGCATGGCCTCGATGGAAACGGCGCTGGCATTGGCAAAAGAGGCTACAGCACCCGGTTTGCCTGAATGACGCAATTGCATCCACAACACAGCAGCTGCCAGGGAGGCGGCCACGGTCAGGCTCAGCCACAAGACGATCAGCAGGCTGAAAGAAACGCTGTTGTTCAACTCGCGGAAGATCCCGAGCGCAAATGCGCTGTACCAGGAAACCGCAGAAAGCGCGCCCGAAACCAGAAAGATCGCAATACGGCTACGGGAAACCCCATCCAGAATCGGCTGGCTCATGTCGCGTAACACGACGGGCAAGACGAATACATGGATAAGCATGCCATTGAGAGTCAAAGCCGCAACGATGCAGACTTTGGCCCAGAGTTTGGGGTTACCGAGTTTTTCCGGCGACTCCAGGCCATAGAGCGCAAGAAACCCCAGCCCCGACAGCCACAGAAGACCCAGGCCTATGGCGACCACGGTGCTGATGAACGTGAAAGTGCTCTTGATTTCAGTCGGCAGGCTGCCCTTGCGCATCCAGCGAAGGATCCAGTAATCCAGCATGGTCGCGCCGCCCAGGCCGAAGCACAGGCCGATAAGATGCAGGCCTACCAGAACGGTCAGCACTCGCACATGGGGAAGCGGATCGGGCAAATCGATCTGGAGTGCACGCGGGTCCGCAAGCGCAGGTTCGCAGACAGCTATAGCCAATGCCCCTGTCACCAGAGGTATGACCGAATAGAGCGGACGTGCGGTTGGTTTGTTCATTTGTAATTACCTCGGCCAAGCAGACCTTATCCATGAGAAAGTCAAATCCTTGCCGAAGAATCAATGAACGATTCTTAAAAGTGTAATGAAGATTTTATATTGAATAGTTTGAAAAATAGTTCTTGATTTTTATTACCCACGAATGCGTAACTGGCGAATTTTTATTAAACACTTATGCTGAAATACTTTTTTACAAATCTTGTTTCAATCTTGTGCTTTTTCACCATACTTACCTTCGTGTAAGTACTTTAAATCTTCCGAAAACAAATTAACAGGACTTTTTTCAAAGGCTGGGAAGCAAGCGGAGGGACCCGGCATGAGCAGAAATCCTGACAGAACAAGGCCGCGATGCACGAGCGTATGGGCCAGCGGGAATAAACGTGAGCGCTGACCTGAATGCTGAACGGTTTTCAGGATGGTCTTTACTATTCACGGGGCTTATGACCGGAACTGATAGAAACAGTTCATCGCAACTGCATGGCCAACGAGTCAATCACTTATATTTATTAAACAGGGACTTATAACTCTTGCTATCAAACCATGGCACATACGTGGTTGCCCAGGCTTGAACAATACCGCGTTAAAAAAGACAGAGTCTGCGTTAAGGGTCAGAACGAGACTTTTGACTTCCGGGGTAACTTCCGGGGTGAAAACGTCAGGATGACCCCGGAAGATCCTCCTCAATACTAAATCGGAGCAGGAAACCCGCCGCCTCTCCAATCGACATCTGTGATACCTATTTAGCATCACTGTCACATTAAGAAACATCTCGCGTAGCCGATGCAGAGTGAATCTGCCAATCCCTCGCTTCGGCTCTCAAGAGAACACAATAATGTCGTTACGAAATCTGGGTATCGCTTCAAGGGCCACTCTGGGATTTGCGCTGATCGCTCTGATCGTGGTGCTGCTCGGTTTGTTGAGCCTGCAGAAACTTCAGTCGTTGAATCAATCGAGCAGCGATATCGGCAAAGGCTGGCTGACCAGTACCCGGTTACTCGGCGAGATGGCCGATACCACTACGCGCTTTCGGACCATGTCGTATTTCGTTCTGGTCAACCGGTCCAAGGCCGATGTCGACAAGGCTGAGGCTCGTCTGAATACCTTGACGCAAAAAGCCAATCAGATCGCCGACAGCTATGCGCCGTTGATCAGCAGCAATGAGGAAGGCGAAGCGTTCAAGCAGTTCAAGGACGCCTTGAAAAACTATCTGCTGGCGCAGGACCGGTTGCGCAAGATTTCCCTGGCCGGTGAAACCGATCAGATCAATGGCTTGATCACCGGTGATCTGAAAGTCTATTCGGACCAGATGGCGCCGCTGCTCGAGAAGCTGATTGCCTTGAACACTGCGGGTGCCAACAAGGCCGTGGAAGACGCCAGCGATCAGTATCAGAACTCGCGCCTCATGATTGCCGGGATGATTGTCGCGGCGGCTTTGCTGACCGTGCTGCTGGCGGTGCTGCTGACTCGCAGCATCGTGCGTCCGCTCATGGAGGCGGTGCAGGTCGCCGAAGATGTGGCGGCTGGCGACCTGAGCAAGAACGTTGTGGTGCAAGGCAACGATGAGGTTTCTCGTCTGCAGCAGGCCTTGAGCGGTATGCAGCTCAATTTGCGTCAGACCATTCAACAGATTTCCGAGTCGGCGACCTTGTTGGCGTCTGCGGCCGAAGAGCTGGATGCCGTGACCAATGAGAGCAGCCGCGGGCTTCAGCAGCAGAATAACGAGATCGAGCAGGCAGCCACCGCGGTCAATGAAATGACGGCGGCAGTTGAGGAAGTGGCGCGTAATGCGGTGTCCACCTCCGAGGCTTCGCGGCTTTCCAGTCATTCGGCGCTGGAGGGCCGTAACCGAGTCAGTGAAACCCTGTCATCCATTCAACAAATGACGCGGGATGTGGCGGTGACCTCCGACCAGGTCCGCTCGCTGGCTCAGCAATCCCAGGCGATTGGCAAAGTGCTGGATGTGATTCAGGCCATTGCGCAGCAAACCAACCTGCTGGCTCTGAACGCGGCCATCGAGGCTGCGCGTGCCGGTGAAGCAGGCCGTGGGTTTGCGGTAGTGGCCGATGAAGTTCGGGCACTGGCGCATCGTACCCAGACATCGGCTCAGGAAATCGAAGTCATGGTAGGCGGCATCCAGAACGATACCGAACAGGCCGTGATATCGATGCAGAACAGCAGTTCCAAGGCCGAAGCGACTCTGGATGTCGCTCAAAGCGCAGGGCAGGCACTGGAAGAAATCACCCAGGCCATCAATGAAATCTCCGAACGCAACCTGGTCATTGCCAGTGCCGCCGAGGAGCAGGCACAAGTGGCGCGGGAGGTTGATCGCAACTTGGTGAACATTCGCGACCTCTCGTTGCAAAGCACAACCGGTGCCGATCAAACCACCACTGCCAGCCATGAGCTGTCACGCCTGGCAGTGGACCTGAACAAGATGGTGACCCGCTTCAAGGTTTCATGATGCGTCAGGGGATGAGAATGACCTTCTCTCCCCTGCCCTCATTCACTTCGGCATAACGCGCCAGCCCTTCGCTCAAGGGCGACTCAAGCAACCCGTCTGGCAGTTCCAGCAATCCTTGATCGAAGAACTGCCCGAACTGGTTGAGCATCCCGGCACAGGCCTGGCAGTCGTAGAGCAGCGAATTGATACCGACCACCGAACCGCCCTTGCGATACAGCGCCAGGGCTGGCAGTTGCACATGTCCGTCGACAGGCGCGGCGATGATTGCGATGCGGCCAAAGGTGGCCAGCGCCGGTACGGCAGCGGGGAGCCAGAAACCGGTGGTGTCGAAGATCACGTCTGCGCCACCCTTGAAGGTTTCGTTGACCTGACTGGCAAGGCCTTGCGGCGCGTCGAGCAGAATCCCGTCGAAACCAGCGGCTTGCAGGTTTTCCAGGTGCTCGGGACGACGCACCGCACCCAGCACCTGAGCGCCAAGTATCTTGCCCAACGCCATGGCCGCGCTGCCGACCGCACCGTTCGCTCCAATCACCAGCAAACGGGTATCGCGCGCCACAAGGCTGCGTTGCAGCGCGTCCCATGCGGTGGTGTAAGGCACGCCGAGGCTGGCGGCTTGTGCAAAGCTCAGGGCTTTGGGTTTCAAGGCAACGCCCTGAGCAGGCAAGACCAGAAATTCGGCATGAGAGCCATCCCGAAAAAATCCCGGTTCCTTGCCGGTTCCCCAGACTTCCTGGCCCAGCAGCGCTTGCGGACCTTCGATAACCACTCCGGCGAAGTCGCGTCCCGGGATGCGTGGCAGTGTGGTGTAGGGAAAACGTCCCAGCACGTTCTTCACATCGCTGGGGTTCAGGCCTGCGGCTTTCACCTGGATCAGGACTTCGCCTTCACCGGCTACGGGCTTGGGCAGTTCGACGAACTCAAGGGCCGCGAGGTCGCCGGTTCGGGAAAATTGCAGGGCTTTCATGGGGGTCTCCGCACAAGTCATGGAATGCGCAGAGTGTAGAGAGGGCCACAAAAGGCTATCGGCCAAGGGCTTCTGGATATCGGTCAGATAGAGGCGAAATCGATCTCATCAAAAAACACATGTTCTGCAGGATCTGATTTATCCGGTCCCACAGGGCAGCGTAGTGTCAGGGGATGCGGTATTGCGAGGGGGACATGCCCAGCTCTCGGCGGAACATGTCGCTGAAACTGCTGGGGCTGTAGCCCAGTGAGCGGGCAATGCGACTGACCGGTACACCCTGAATGATTTCCGCCACGGCGGTCGCCAGTTGCACTTGTCTGCGCCATTCGGCAAAGCCCATGCCCAGCACGCCCTGAAACAGACGGGACAGGGTGCGTACGCTGGCACCGGCGTTTTCGGCATGCTGCTCGAAGGAGACATTCAGCGAAGGTTCGCTCATGACCGCCTGGCAGAGGTTCATCAGGCGTCGATCCGAGCCATCGGGCATCGGGACTTTCAGCACGGAGCGTCTGGCTCGCTGCAGTTCCAGCAAGGCCAGATTGACCAGCGCGTCGTAGTAGTGCGGTTCAAGATCCCGGTCCAGTGCGACCAGAGTGAGAATCAGCTCACGCAGCAAACCACCCACTTCAAAGACCTGAACCGAGCGCTCCAGGGTCTGGGCAATGGCCGGGCGCAGGTAGATATTGCGCATCTCCAGCTCGGAAACCACGCGGATGCCGTGTTCGACACCCGGCGGCAACCACACCGCCCGTTGCGGCGGGACCACCAGCGCCTCCAGCGGTGTCTCGACCCACATCACGCCCGACATCGCATACAGCACCTGACCCCATTCATGGTCGTGAGGCTCGATGTAATGCCCACGCGGGTAGGTACGTGCAAGCGGTTGCACGGGAATGGCAATATCGGTGAGGTCGGGTGGAGCGGCGAGAGCCATGGGCGTGATCGGTGTGTGCGGGGATGGGCGAATGGTAGCCGACATTCTTTGCACGTCGCCATTGATCACGGCCCATAAAAAATGCCCCGATCCAGAGACCGGGGCATTTTCGAACAGCGGTTACACAGTCACGTCATTAGAAGACGTTGATCGGGTAATCCACGAAGACACGCACTTCGTTACCTTCGCTGTTGTAACCCTGAGCGTCAGCGGAAACACGCAGGATCGAGCTACGCAGACGCACGGACAAGTCCTTGGCCGGACCGCCCTGTACCACGTAAGTCAGCTGGTTGAAGAACTCGCGCTCTGTGCCATTGCCGCTGCCCGGAGTGCCGTCGTCGATGTTGTCGCCGCGCACGTAGGCAGTCTTGTAGCTCAGGCCTGGAGTGATCAGGCTGGACAGGTCGACGCCGTAGGCCACTTGCCACGAACGCTCGTCCTTGCCGTTGAAGTCAGACCAGTAGGAGTTGGCCAGGTAGATGGTGTTACCGCCATCACCGAAACCACCGGCATTGCGGTAGCCGCCATAGTTGTAGCCGGTTTCACCGGTGCTGCGCTGGTGAGCCAGGGTGAAGGAGTGGATACCCACAGCCCAGGTCGCCGCCAGGCTCCAGATCTTGTTGTCGCGAGCATCAGAAGCAGCGATTTCTTTATCCAGCTTGGTCTTGTAGCCGTTGAAGTCCAGAGTCAGAGACTGGTCTTGTGGCAGAGCGAAGACGTAGTTCAGGTTCAGGTACTGCTTCTTGAGAACGTCTTCGTTGTCGGAAGCGTAAGCTGCGGCGCTGAAAGCATCGGTGAACTTGTAGCTGGCACCATAGACGTTGATGCTTTTCAGATCACCGCTGTCACGACCTTCAGCGCTCTTGCGAGCCTGCTGAGTGAAACGACCGGCAACCAGTTCCAGGCCCTCGATCTCTTTGGAAGTGATCATGGTACCGGTGTAACTTTCCGGTAACAGGCGCGAGTTATCGTAGCTCAGCACTGGCAACTGAGGCATTTGATCGCCGTACTTGAGCACAGTGTTGGAAACGCGGAATTTTACCGCTGCGCCAGCACGAGCCAAGTCATCAGCAGCTGCACCGCTGTCGCCTTGCTTGAAGAAGTCGATACCGCCAGCGCCGCTGCGACCTTTACCACCATCCAGACGGATGCCGTACAGACCGAATGCATCTACACCCACACCCACGGTGCCTTGGGTGAAACCGGACGTGAAGTTACCCATGAACGCCTGGCCCCATTCAGCCTTGTCGTCACGGTCGTTCTTGTAATCGCGGTTGATGTAAGCGTTGCGCAGATTGATGGTCAAGTGGCTGTCGTCGATGAAGCCCTTGGAATCTGCTTGCCCCTGCGCCATTGCCTGGCTGGCGCTGATAATGCCCAGAGCGAGCAAACCGATACGTTTATTAAACATCTTGTTTTCCTTCTTTACGGATTGACACGCGCCGTGGCGGCTTCCCTGAGAGAGGGCGACCGAGGATTTCTGACTTTGGGCGAAAGTACAGAAGACCGAACGAAATCATCGCAGCGGACTACAGATGGACGTACATGGCGTATAGCCACAAGCGGTGGGACGTGAATCCTAGTCCCAAGGCTTGAGGGGTGTCAAACATGGAGATGGCCGTCTTAGAAGGGTCCTACGCGATAATCAGTCTTTCAGTACACCCAACAGAGCCTCTAGTTCCGCATCGTTGAACAGACCTGCCGGATAGCGCTGCAGAAGCATTGCGCGCACATCTGGCCGGGGTTTCGGGAGTTTGGTCGTCCTTAACCAATCCGCCATCATCTGGCGAGCCTCGTAACTAGCAGACAAACCACGAGCATTATGCCGGTTGATACCTGCGTTCATAATGACAACCTCTTGAGCCATGAGGGGCTAAATCTACGGACGCTTTGTGACAGAAAAACGAAAAAAACCTCCCGCTATTTACCCACCGTCGGGCCAGACTCAAGGTAATTGCTACAAAGCGTTACCCAAAAAAAAGCCTATCGGCAGATAGGCTGAGTTCAGCAAAAACAGGACCATTTGCCAGTTACGCATGTAAGCAAATGTTACGGATGTGTTTTCCGGGGAGCGGGTTGCTGTTGGGTCAGACAATGAATATTGCCTCCGCCCAGCAGTAATTCACGGCCAGGTGCCATCACCACTTCATGCTCCGGGAACAGCCGTTGCAGGATTTCACGGGCTGTCTCGTCCATCGGATCATCGAAACTGGGGGCAATGATGCCGCCGTTGACGATCAGAAAGTTCACATAAGAGCCCGCCAGACGCACCGAAGGGTCGCGCTCCTGACTGCCGTGCACCTTGTCGACGCCTGCGCATTCTTCTTCGGTCGCGAACAAGGGACCGGGAATGGGCATTTTATGAACGGTGATTTCACGCCCTTTGGCATCACGGGTGTTTTCCAAAATACTCAACGCTGCGTGACAACGTGTGTAGTTGGGGTCTTTGGGATCATCGGTCCAGGCCAGCAACACCTCACCCGGACGCACGTAGCAGCAGAAGTTATCCACATGCCCGTCCGTCTCGTCGTTGAACAGGCCATCGGGCAGCCAGATGACCTTGTCCACCGCCAAGTTGTCGCTGAGCACCGTTTCGATCTGCTCGCGGGAAAGGTTCGGGTTGCGGTTGCGATTGAGCAGGCATTCTTCAGTGGTAATCAGGGTGCCTTCGCCATCGACATGAATCGAGCCGCCTTCGAGCACGAAGCCTTCGGTGACATAACGCGGGCAACGCTCGATTTCCAGGACCTTGCTTGCCAATTGCGAGTCCAGGTTCCACGGTGAATACAAGCCGCCGTCGAAACCGCCCCAGGCATTGAAGTCCCAGTCCACACCGCGTACTTCACCCTGATCGTTGATGACGAAAGTCGGGCCGGTATCGCGCACCCAGGCATCGTCATTGCTGATTTCCACCACGCGAATATTGGGCATGTCGAGGTGGGCACGGGCGTTGTCATACTGCCTGGCAGAAACCGCAACCGTGACCGGTTCGAAGCGGGCAATCGCCTTGGCGATGGCAACATGGGCAGCCTGCGCAGGCTTGCCGCCCAGGCGCCAGTTGTCGGGACGCTCCGGCCAGACCATCCAGACCTGAGTCTGTGGCGCCCATTCGGCGGGCATGTGGAAACCGTCAGCGCGCGGCGTGCTCTTGAGCGTCGTCATGGCCATCAGGACTCCAGCGAGCCGTCGAGGGTCTTGATCGCGCCGTACAGGTTCGGGCGACGGTCGCGGAAGGTGCCCCAGGCGCTGCGAATGTGCTCCAGTTCGTCCAGGTCGAAGGTGTGGACCAGCACGCCTTCTTCGGTTTCATCGAGTTCGGCGACTTTTTCACCGAACTGGTTGGCGATGAACGACGAGCCATAGAAGGTGATGTCGTAACCGTCCTGCTCTTCATTGCCGATACGGTTGCTGGCGATCAGCGGCATCAGGTTGGCGCCGGCATGGCCCTGCTGCACGCGCTGCCAGTGATCGCGGGAGCTGATGGTCTTGTCATGCGGCTCGCTGCCGATGGCGGTTGGGTAGAACAGGATTTCCGCACCCTGCAACGCCATGCTGCGGGCGCACTCCGGGAACCACTGGTCCCAGCAGATGCCCACGCCGATTTTCGCGTAACGGGTCTGCCAGACCTTGAAGCCGGTATCGCCCGGGTTGAAGTAATACTTTTCGTGATAGCCAGGGCCGTCCGGGATGTGGCTCTTGCGGTAGATGCCCAGGTTGGTGCCGTCTGCATCGATGATCGCGATGGTATTGAAGCGCGCACGCCCTGCCAGCTCGAAGAAGCTGATGGGCAGCACCACTTGCAGTTCGCGAGCGATGTTCTGGAAGTGCTTGATCGCAACGTTGGATTCCACGCTGGTCGCCAACTGCAGATAGTCCGGGTTGGGCTTCTGGCAGAAGTACGGCATTTCGAACAGTTCCTGGATCAGGATGATCTGCGCACCCTTGGCAGCAGCCTCACGTACCAGCTTTTCAGCGGTTTCGATATTGGCTTCCAGATCCCAGGAACAGGCCATCTGGGTGGCGGCGACGGTGACGATACGGCTCATGGAAATGCCTCCTGGGCGGGCTCATGGAAAAAGCGTGGGAGCGAATACATTCGCTCCCACAGATATCAGTAAACAGTTGCCGTTTTATAACGGATAAAAATCGGCTTTTAAAGTGGATAACGGCTCAAAACCAAATAAAAGTCCAATTTAAGCCGATACCCATCGAGTTCATTCCAGTTCGCTCAACACCTTGGACACACTCTCGACGAAAAATTCCACGCTTTGCCGGGTAGTGCACATGGGCGGTTTGATCTTGAGAATGTTCAGATAATCGCCGGTCGGCTGCATGAAAATGCCCAGTTCACGCAGGCGCTCACACAGTTGTGCGGTTTCTTCGGTGGCCGGTTCCAGGGTCTGACGGTCCCGGACGAATTCGACACCCAGATAGAAACCCATGCCATGCACAGCGCCCACCAGCGGATGTTTATCGGCCAATGCCTCCAGTCGCGCCTTGAAGTGGTCACCGACCTGACGGGCGTTTTCCCACAGATTTTCTTCCTCCATCACATCCAGCACCGCCATGCCGATCCGGCAACTGACCGGGCTGCCGCCGGATGACGAGAAGAAATAGCCCTCGGCTTCCAGTGCTTCGGCAATTTCGCGACGGGTAATGACCGCGCCCAACGGGTGACCATTGCCCATGCCCTTGGCCATGGTGATGATGTCCGGCACCACGTTCTGCTCTTCAAAGCCCCAGAAATGATGGCCCAGGCGTCCATAACCCACCTGCACTTCATCGGCGATGCACACGCCGCCCTGCGCCCGGACTTTCTGGTAGACCTGTTGCAGATAACCCGGCGGCAGGGAAATCCCGCCGGCATTGCCATAGACCGGTTCGCAGATGAACCCCGCCACCTGCCGCTGTTGTTCGGCCAGCGTCGCCAGTGTCTGTTCGACACTGCGCACGTAGTCCGGCGCACTGTCGCTGCCGCGATATGGCCCGCGATAGGTATTGGGAGCCGTCACCGGATGCACCCAGTCCGGGCGCGTGCTCAGTGCCTGGGGGTTGTCGGCAATCGAAGTGGAAATGGCATCGGTGGCCACCGACCAGCCGTGATAGGCCTCCAGCACACTGAGCATGTCGCGCCCGCCGCTGTAGGCCCAGGCCAGACGAATCGCCAGGTCATTGGCCTCGGTACCGCTGTTGACCAGAAACACACGGTCCATCCCTTCGGGTGCCAGTTTGAGCAGGCGCTCGGAAAACTCGACGATGGCGGCGTAATGAAAGCGGGAGTTGGTGTTGAGCAGCGACCACTGGCGCCCGGCTTCGTGAGCCATGCGCGGATGGCCATGACCCAGCACCGCCACGTTATTGAGCATGTCCAGGTAGGAGCGGCCATGCATGTCGATCAAGTGATTGCGCCAGCCCCGCTCGATCTGCGGCGGAGCCTGGTAATAATGCTTCTGCGAGCGAGCGAAGCTGGCATCACGGCGGTTCAACAATTCGGGAGCGTCCATAACGGCAGGCGCATCGCAATCGAACCCGAGCAAGGTTGCGGGCGACGGGCTCAGCACTCGCCATGCATCCGCCCGTGACGCAGTGGTAAACAGTGGCGGGTTCAGTTCGGCATCGGTGCAAAGCTGCAACAGCAGGGAACCACCGCCCTGCCCGATCACATCCCCCGCCGCCACGAGGCTTCCGGGTTTCAGGTCTGTCACGGCCCCCCACAACCTGACGCTCAGCACATCCCCCACCAGCCATAAAGCGGCATCGGCCGTCAGGCGCAGGGTTGCGTTGAAGGGCGCATGCAGAGGCGTTTCGGCTGGCAAATGCAGTTCGACGTGCAAGGCGAAGGTGTCAGGCTCTGCCGCGCTGTCAGGCACGGTGCGTGACAGGCGATATTCACCGAAGCGGCTGGCTGCCTGGCCGGTACGGGCGGCAGCTTCCATCAGCAAGCGCTCGTCGATACCGCTCTGCTCCCAGTTTCCGGCCACGAAATGCTCGCTGAGCACACCCAGGTCGACGGTCTGGAATTCACGGCCAGCCAGACTGGGCAGCAATGGGAAGTAGATCGGCTGCGCAACAGTCACCGGCTCGATACCGACCGCTTGCAGAATCGCTGCTTCCATCAACTGCATCGGCACCGAAGTCGCCACCTCAAAGATGCCCCATTCGCCTTCCAGATTGGCCTGGATATAGGCGTTGTCCGGCTCGACACTGGCCTGCTGTTCACTGCTGAGCACCAGCACTGCCGAGCGGGCGACGATCAGAGGCCACAAAGCCTGCAATTCTGCGGTCTTCAGCGGATTGATGGCGTGGTAGGCGCGAATCGCCGGCAGGATGTAGAACGGATCGCCTTCAGCATGATGCAGCAACGCGGCGCAGGTGACCGACAGATCCGCCACACGCCAGGTGGTGACCAGATCCCCGAAATCGATCAGGCCTTGCAGTTGCCAGCGCCGCTCCGTATCCCGAGCCCAGACCACATTGTGCTCGGTGATATCCAGATGGACGGCCTGAATCGGCAGGTCCGGGATCAGTGGCAGCAAACGCTTCTGCGCCTGCTCGGCGGCTTCCGTGAGGCAGATACGCTCATTGGCGTTCGAGATCACCGGCAGCAGGTGCCTGATCAGGGCCTGGGCATGCCGGGGGTCCCATTGCAGAATGCGCTCAAGACCGGGATGTTCAAAGGCTGCAAGCGCCTGATCAACCTGTGCACACAGCTCGCCCAGACCGGCCACCACCTCATGGCTCAGATGCTGGACATGGCCCAGAGACTGACCGTCGATAAACTCCAGCAAACGCACATGAACGGCCCGCCCATCGACGTCCAGAGACAGCAACTGCTCGGCGCTGTTGGCACGGATCACGCCCGGCACGCGCACGGCCGAATGGCTGGCCAGGTGCTGTAACGCCGCATGCTGGGCGTCCAGCTCCACCGTGGAGTAATCGCCGTGACAAATCTTCAGCACATAGCGGCGTTGCCCGGTATCGAGCAGAAAGTTGCGATCCTGCTGGCTGCCCAGCTCTTTCAGAGACCCGCTCAACCCGTAATGCTGCTCAAGCAGTTGCAGGGCCTGGTCGGTATCCACCTGCGGACAAGGCAGGCTGGAGCGGCGGATAAGCGTAGCGAGCGGCATGTAACAACCTCGTTCTTGTTATGATCCCCGGCCAGTTCGGCAGCGGCATTCCAATCGAGCAACTATAGGGTGCCTGATCTTCGTCACCAACTACTGTTCAGTGAACGGACGGCGGTTTTATGGCGACCGGGCTGCGATCTATCAATTTTTTTCATTACGTGAACGCCCGGATATTGTCCGATGCTGTCTGCATACCGCATGTCGCAATGCGACAGGCTATGCTGCATAACGATCAAGACCTACTACAGAGAAGACCCGATCATGCGCATACTCGTGACCGGTGGAGCAGGCTTTATCGGCTCTGCATTGATCCGACATCTGATACAGAACACAGAGCACGAAGTCCTCAACTTCGACAAGCTGACCTACGCGGGCAATCTTGAATCACTGAGCTGTATCGCGACCGACACACGTTATGAATTCGTACAGGCCGATATCTGTGATCAGGTCAGAGTCCGTGCCGTGCTCGAACGGTTCGAGCCTCACGCCATCATGCATCTGGCGGCCGAGTCCCATGTGGATCGCTCCATCGATGGCCCGGGCGATTTCATCCAGACCAACATCGTCGGCACCTACAGCTTGCTGGAAGCGGCTCGTGGCTATTGGCTGGCATTGCCCGAGGCCGAGCGCCGGGTCTTTCGCTTCCATCACATTTCAACCGATGAAGTGTACGGCGACCTGCATGGCGTCGATGACCTGTTCACCGAAACCACGCCCTATGCGCCCAGCTCGCCCTACTCCGCCAGCAAGGCGGCTTCGGACCATCTGGTGCGGGCCTGGCATCGCACGTACGGGCTGCCGGTGATCGTGACCAACTGCTCGAACAATTACGGGCCGTTTCATTTCCCCGAGAAGCTGATCCCACTGATGATTCTCAACGCGCTGGCCGGCAAGCCGCTGCCTGTATACGGCGACGGCCAGCAGGTCCGTGACTGGCTGTACGTCGAGGACCACGCCCGGGCACTGCTCAAGGTAGTGACCGAGGGCGTGGTCGGCGAGACCTACAATATCGGCGGGCATAACGAGCAGAAGAACATCGATGTGGTGCGCGGCATCTGTGCCTTGCTGGAAGAACTGGCGCCGACACGTCCTGCGGGTGTGGAGCACTTCAGCGATCTGATCACTTACGTGGTCGACCGTCCCGGCCACGATCAGCGCTACGCCATCGATGCCGGCAAGATCGAACACGAACTGGGCTGGACGCCTGTCGAAACCTTCGACTCAGGGCTGCGCAAGACCGTGCAATGGTATCTGGATAACCTGGACTGGTGCCGCAGGGTTCAGGATGGCAGTTATCAGGGAGAACGACTGGGCTTCACTGACTACAAGGATCTGATCGCATGACCAAGGGAATCGTACTGGCCGGGGGCTCGGGTTCACGCCTGCACCCGATCACGCTGGGCATCTCCAAGCAACTGCTGCCGGTCTATGACAAACCGATGATCTACTACCCGATTTCGGTGCTGATGCTGGCCGGTATCCGGGAAATCCTGATTATCTCCACGCCTCTGGATTTGCCGCAGTACCGCAAACTGCTGGGCGACGGCAGCCAGTTCGGCGTAAGCTTTCACTACGCCGAGCAGCCCAGGCCCGATGGTCTGGCGCAGGCGTTCCTTATCGGGGAAGAGTTCATCGGCAATGACTCGGTATGCCTGATTCTGGGGGACAACATCTTCCACGGTCAGCATTTCAGCGAGCAACTGCAAAAAGCCGCGGCAAATACCAAAGGTGCCACGGTGTTCGGCTACTGGGTAAAAGATCCGGAGCGCTTCGGTGTCATCGATTTCGACGATGAAGGCCGTGCGCTGTCCATCGAAGAAAAACCCGGAGCTCCAAAATCCAACTACGCGGTCACAGGTTTGTATTTCTACGATAACGAAGTGATCCGGATCGCCAGGGACGTGAAGCCGTCACCACGCGGCGAACTGGAAATCACCGATGTGAACAACGCCTATCTGCAGCGCGGCGAGTTGCGGGTCGAACGCTTCGGGCGGGGCTTTGCCTGGCTCGATACCGGGACCCATGACAGCCTGCTCGATGCCTCGGCGTATGTGCAGACCATCGAACATCGACAAGGCCTGAAGGTTGCCTGCCTTGAAGAAATCGCTTATCAGAATGACTGGATAGACCGTAAACATTTACTGCACCGTGCCGATTATTTTGGCAAGACCGGTTACGGCCAGTATCTGTTCCAACTTGCAGGGGAACGTAAGTGAAAGTGACAACTACAAAGTTGCCAGATGTCTTGATCATCGAACCCAAAGTGTTCGGTGACGAGCGCGGCTTCTTCTACGAAAGCTACAACGCCAGGGCTTTTTTCGAAGCGACCGGTATCAAGCCGGACTTCGTCCAGGACAACCATTCGCGCTCGCAGAAAGGCGTACTGCGTGGCCTGCATTACCAGATCGAAAACGCCCAGGACAAACTGGTGCGTGTCACGGCAGGCGAAGTTCTGGATATCGCCGTGGATATCCGCCGCAGTTCTCCGACATTCGGCCAATGGGCAGGAGTACGCCTGTCGGCTGAAAACGGTCGCCAGTTGTGGGTCCCCAAAGGCTTCGCCCATGGTTTCGTGGTGCTGAGCGATTACGCAGAGTTCCTGTACAAGACCACCGATTACTACACCCCTTCCGCCGAACGCTGCATTCGCTGGGACGATGCCGACCTGGCCATCGACTGGGAGCTGAGCGGCGCACCGCAACTGTCGGCCAAGGACCAGCAAGGCAAGAACCTGAAAGACGCTGACCTGTTTGCATGAGTGCCTCTGGGTCCGGCGACAGGCATAATGCGTTTTTCTGATACGCCTGTTCCGACGCGATCGTGAGATTCGCGAATGAGTTCACTCCCCAAGGGACGAGCTCATTCGTTCTGTCCGCATTAAGTGTTGCAAATCAGCGAGAGGACTGTGGGAGGCAGCTTGCTGGCGACTAGACCCTGTCGCCGGCAAGCCGCCTCCCACAATATGACCAGCGCTGTGCCAGAGACACCACAACACTTAATGCAGACAGCCAACTCATTCGCGAAAACAGGCCGGCAAACCCTTTGGCCATCGCCCGGACATGACAACCAGACCCGCCATTCCCCAACGTCCCCGCTGGCGCAGCCTCGCCCTTCTGGCCTTGTGTCTGGCCCCTTTGCTGTGGCCGCTCGAACACCTTGCCGAACGCTATTACCGAAGCGAACTGGCCAGCCAGAATCGCCAGACCCTGGACCTGTACGTGGCCAGCCTGCTGGGCACCCTGCACCGCTACGAGACCCTGCCCCAGATTCTCGCCGACCTGCCGGCCCTGCATGATGTGCTGGCGCGGCCTGGCGATCCGGCGACACAACAGCACGCCAATCAGCTACTCAAGGACATCGTCCGGCAAACCGGCGCAGACGTCATGTACCTGATGGACCGCAACGGCCTGACCATAGCGGCCTCCAATTCGGAGCAACCCGACCGATTCATAGGCCGCAACTTTTCGTTCAGGCCTTACTTCAGCGATGCGTTGGCCGGGAAACTGGGGCGCTTCTTCGGCCTGGGTACCACCTCGGTCAAGCGTGGTTACTTTTTCGCCGCGCCGGTCAGTGACAACGGCGAGGTCACGGGCGTGCTGGTGGTCAAGGTCGATCTGGACCACACCGAAACCCTGTGGGGCAAGACGCCCGAACAACTGCTGCTCACCGATCAGAACGGCGTGGTGATCCTGACTTCCAACCCGGAATGGCGCTTCCGGGCAACGCGCGAACTGAGCGAGGAAGAAAAGAAAGCCATCGTCGCCATACAGCCTTATCCGACCCGCGACCCAAAGCCGCTCAAGCTCGATGAACGGGCCTGGCTGACCCAGACCCGCTCGATTGCCGAAACCGACTGGAACGTCAGCATCCTTGCGCCCCGTGTGCTGCTCGACCGGCAAGTGCGCACCGTGGTTGCGATTGGTGGCGCAGGCCTGCTGGTGCTGATGTCGCTGCTGGGCCTGATGATGCAGCGCCGACGTCACTATCTGGATCGCATCGCCTTCGAGGCCAAGGCCCGGCGTGAACTTGAAATGCGCGTCATGGAACGCACCAGCGACCTGGAAGGCCTCAACAGCCGACTCAAGCAGGAAGTTCTGGAGCGCGAGCAGGCTCAGCAGGAGCTGGTGCGCGCCCAGGATGAGCTGGTGCAGGCCGGCAAGCTATCGGCATTGGGCACCATGTCGGCCAGTATCAGCCATGAACTCAACCAGCCGCTGGCGGCGATTCGCAGCTATGCCGAAAACGCCGAAGTGCTGCTGGATCACCAGCGTACCGAGGACGCTCGCGGCAACCTGAAGCTGATCAGCGAACTGACAGGCCGCATGGCATCGATCATCGCCCATCTGCGCGCCTTTGCACGCCGGGACCGGCACGCGCCGGAAAGCGTTGCGCTGCAACCGGCACTGGAAGATGCACTGGCGTTGCTGGCCAAGCGACGCCGCGCCATGGAAGTCGAACTGATCCGCGATCTGCCGGACGCGACCCTGTGGGTTCAGGCCGGTGAAACCCGGTTGCGTCAGGTATTGGGCAACCTTCTGGCCAATGCGCTGGATGCCCTGACCGAAAAAGGCCCGCCCCGCAGGCTGTGGATAAGTGCCGAAGCCACAGACGAGGGCGTCAACCTGTACATTCGCGACAATGGCTCGGGCTTTACTCCGGAAGCACTGGCCCGGGCTCGAGAACCGTTTTTTACCACCAAGACCCGCACTCAGGGCCTGGGGCTCGGGCTGGCGATCTGCGATACGCTGATGCGCGCCTTGGGCGGCGAGCTGCTGTTCGCCAATCACCCGACCGGTGGTGCATTGCTCACCCTGCGTCTGCGCGCCGGTTCTTCCGGAGCCAACCTTCAACCGCCAGAGGATCTTTCCGCATGAGTTCGGATACCGCCATCGACAGCCAGATTCAAGTGGTGCTGATCGACGACGACTCGCACCTGCGCCAGGCCTTGAGCCAGACGCTCGACCTGGCGGGCCTGAAAGTCCTGCCACTGACCGAGGCCAACGGGCTGGCCAGCCGTATTGGCCGTGACTGGCCGGGCGTCATCGTCAGCGATATCCGCATGCCCGGCATGGATGGCCTGGAGCTGTTGAGCCACCTGCACAGCCAGGACCCGGAGTTGCCGGTGTTGCTGATCACCGGCCATGGCGATGTCCCGCTGGCGGTTCAGGCGATGCGCGCCGGGGCTTACGACTTTCTCGAAAAACCTTTCGCCAGCGATGCCTTGCTCGACAGCGTGCGTCGGGCGCTGGCCCTGAGGCGTCTGGTGCTGGATAACCGTAGCCTGCGGCTGGCCTTGAGTGATCGCCAGCAACTGAGTACCCGGCTGGTGGGTCAGTCCACGCCTATGCTGCGCCTGCGCGAGCAGATCGGCGCACTGGCAGCGACCCGGGCTGACGTCCTGATCCTGGGTGAAACCGGCGCTGGCAAGGAAGTGGTGGCCAGGGCCTTGCACGACCTGTCGAACCGGCGCAACGGTCCGTTCGTGGCGATCAACGCCGGGGCGCTGGCCGAGTCGGTGGTGGAAAGCGAGCTGTTCGGTCATGAACCGGGCGCTTTCACCGGCGCGCAAAAGCGCCGCATCGGCAAGTTCGAGTTCGCCAATGGCGGCACGCTGTTTCTCGACGAAATCGAAAGCATGAGCATGGACGTGCAGGTCAAACTGCTGCGCCTGTTGCAGGAGCGTGTGGTCGAGCGCATGGGCAGCAACCAGCAGATCCCGCTGGATATCCGCGTGATTGCCGCCACCAAGGAAGACTTGCGTCAGGCCGCCGATCAAGGGCGCTTCCGGGCGGACTTGTATTACCGGCTGAATGTCGCTTCGCTGCGCATCCCGCCGCTGCGTGAACGAGGCGAAGACGCGCTGATGCTGTTCGAGCATTACGCCGATGCCGCCAGCATGCGCCATGGCATTCCCAAACATGAACTCACACCGGGCCAGCGCGCTCTTTTGCTGCGCCACAACTGGCCGGGCAATGTGCGCGAGTTGCAGAACGCCGCCGAGCGCTTCGCTCTGGGCCTGGAGCTGGAACTGGAAGGCAGCACCACGCCGGACGCCGCACCGGTCAGTGGCGGCTTGAGCGATCAGGTGGAAAGTTTCGAGCGCGCCCTGATTGCTGCCGAACTGACCCGCCCGCACAGTTCGGTCCGCAGCCTGGCCGAAGCGCTGGGTCTGCCGCGCAAGACCCTGCACGACAAGCTGCGCAAACACGGCCTGAGTTTTGGCGACAGCAACGGAGCAGCCGATGAACTCGACTGAACAGCCCGCACAGGCGCTGGAGCGCGTCCTGCACCACGACATCCCGCTGACTCGCGAAATGGGCATGCGAGTCATCGACTGGCAGCACCACAGGCTGCGCCTGCATCTGCCGCTGGCGCCCAATATCAATCACAAAAGCACGCTGTTCGGCGGCAGCCTGTATTGCGGCGCGGTGCTGGCGGGTTGGGGCTGGCTGCATCTGCGGCTGCAGGAAGCCGGAGTCGACGATGGGCATATCGTGATTCAGGACGGCCAGATCAGCTATCCGCTACCGGTTCGCGGCGACGCCATTGCCCTGTGCGATGCACCGGATGAAGCACAGTGGAACAAGTTCATCGCCACCTATCAGCGCCGCGGTCGTGCGCGCCTGACCTTGCAGACCCGTATCACGGCTCAGAACAGCGAAGCGGATGCCGTGCGTTTTACCGGGCAGTTTGTGCTGCATCGGTGATGCCAGCACTTTGAGCGAATTTATTGGCTCTGTCCTCGTTAAGTGTTGCAAGTCAGTCAGAGTACCGTGGGAGGCAGCTTGCTGGCGACAGGGTCCCAGTCGCCAGCAAGCTGCCTCCCACAGTCTTCCAGCGCTGTGCCAGATACACCACAACACTTAATGCAGACAGAGCCAATTCATTCGCGAATGAATTCGCGCCCACAGAGTTCCAGCAGTTTCTCGCGCCATGTCGCCTTTGCAGGTAATGCCAGGAAGAACGGGTTGAGCAATGACTCCCGTGCCGGATAGCTGAACGTTTCGCCATCGAGCTGCAGCACTTCGCCGCCCGCGCCCTCAAGTACACCCTGAGCCGCAGCAGTATCCCACTGGGAGGTCGGAGCCAGGCGCGGGTAGCAATCGGCTACGCCTTCGGCGACCAGACAGAACTTCAATGAGCTGCCGATATTGGCCAGTTGCAGCTCGCCCAGGCCAGCGGACAGTCCCGCCAGCAGGCGCTCCTGCTCGGGGCTGGAATGGCGACGGCTGGCCACGACGGTAAATTCCTGTCCGACACCCGGCTCGTCACGCACCGCGATGGACGCAATGTGGCTTTCACTGTCGCTGCGCCAGGCTCCCAGCCCGGCACCACCGAAATAGCAGCGGTTGTTGGTGGGCATGGACACCACGCCAAACACCACACGTCCGCGCTCGATCAGCGCGACATTGACCGTGAACTCTTCGCTGCCGGAAATGAATTCCTTGGTGCCGTCCAGCGGGTCAACCAGCCACCAGCGCTCCCAGCCTGCGCGCTCGTTCAGGGGAATGTCGGCATCTTCTTCGGACAGCACATGAATCGAAGGGTCGAGCGCCTTCAAACCCTCGACCAGTACCTGATGGGCCGCCAGATCGGCAGCGGTCACGGGGGAATCATCGGCCTTGGCGGTCACGGCAACGCCCGAGCGCCAGAACGGCAGAATGGCCTCACCCGCCAGCCGGACAAGACCGATGACGGGAGCGAGTAACGGATGCGGCAGGTTGTCGAACACATCGGTCATGGCAGGAAAAATCCACGTTGGGTTAGCAGATCGCGCGCCAGATAAAGCGCCGCCAGGGCGCGGCCTTCGGTGAACTGGGCGTTCTGGGCCAGATTGGCCAGCTCCCGCAGGTTGACCCGGTCCACACGAATCGGCTCGGGTTCATCGCCTTCAAGGCGCTCTTCGTAAAGGTCGGTGGCCAGCACAACCTGAATCTTCTGGTTCATGTAACCGGGCGACAGGGACAGTTCGGTCAGGTGTTCCAGTTGACGGGCACCAAAGCCGGCTTCTTCCTTGAGTTCGCGATTGGCAGCCGCCAGCACATCTTCGCCCGGCTCGATCAGGCCCTTGGGCAAGGACAATTCATATTCGTCCGTGCCGCCGCAATATTCTTCGATCAACAGCGCGTGATCGGCATCGATCATGGCGACAATCATCACCGCGCCATATCCCGCCCCCCGGCCTACCAGCCGCTCATAAGTACGCTCGACCCCGTTGGCAAAGCGCAATTGCAGCTCTTCGACCCGGAACAGGCGACTGCTGGCGACGATTTCGCGGGCGAGGACGGTAGGTTTCTGGCGCATGACAGGCTCCTTTGCGATGACGGGGTACTATACCGTGGCTTTTCCGATTGTCTGTGTCGGATATGCTTACATCCGCCATCAATTCCTGAAGAGGCCAGAATGCTTTCAATGCCCTGGAGCGATATCGATACCGTCCTGCTGGATATGGACGGCACTCTGCTCGACCTGCATTACGACGATCACTTCTGGATGCAGCACTTGCCCCAGCGCTATGCCGAACTTCATGGCGTCAGTCTGGCCATGGCTTTGCTGGAGATGCAGCCGCTGTTCGAGAGCCATGCGGGGACGCTCAACTGGTACTGCCTGGACTTCTGGAGCAAGGAGTTGAAGCTGTCGGTGCGCGACCTGAAGCTCGAAACCGCGCATCTGATCGCCTTGCGCCCCGATGCCCGGACTTTTCTGGCCGCGCTCCAGCAAGCCGGCAAGCGCGTGATCATGATCACCAACGCCCATCGCGATTCGCTGTCATTGAAGCTGGAGAGGATCGAGCTGGCGCCGTATTTCGAGCGCATGATCAGTTCCCATGACTACGGCTTCCCCAAGGAAAACCAGCAGTTCTGGGACGCCTTGCAGGCCGATACCGCCTTCGACCCGGCACGCAGCCTGTTTATCGACGATACCCTGCCGATCCTGCGCAGTGCCCGGCGTTTTGGCGTGGCCCATTTGCTGGCGGTCAGCGTACCCAACAGCCAGAAAGGCCCCAAGAACACAGAAGAGTTCGAGGCGGTGAAGGATTATCTGGATCTGATCAAGGGGTTGTAGGAGCCAATTCATTCGCGAGACATCATCGAAGGCGATAGATCAGGATGTACCGGCCTATCGCGAATGAATTCGCTCCCACTTCATTTGCAAGCCTAATCGGGAATCCTGAGCTGCTGCCCCGGATAGATATGGTTTACATCCTTGAGCATCGGCTTGTTGGCCTCGAAGATTTTCTGGTACTTGTTGGGGTCGCCATAAACCCGCTTCGAGATGGCGCTCAAGGTATCGCCCTTTTCCACCGTGACGAACCGGGCCGCCGTTGTCGCAGGCGCACCGGCAGCAATGGTCATCTGGTCGTCCACCTGTTCAACGCCCGAGATGTTGCCCAGTGCCAGCAGAATTTTTTCCTTTTCTTCCTGGCTGGCCACCTCACCTGTCACGGTAACCTTGCCATCCTCCACTTGAGTTTGAATATCGGGATCACCCAATCCGGTTTCCGATATATGCTTTTTCAAGACCTCATCGGCATTGGCATTGCCCGGTGTCACCATATCAAGGATTTTTTCACCCGCATCTTTAAAGAAACTGAAAAGACTCATTGCTCATTCTCCTTCACGGTTGTTGCCACGCCCGCAAGGAATAACCATAGCTCTCGTGATCGATGGTTTGCGGTGTTCCGACCAACGTTGCGCACCCCATCCTCATCGTCGAGCGCGTAGAATCGACGCCCTGCCTCGCCTATCGGAGTGAAGATGGACATCAAGCAACTGAAATTCCTGATCGCTCTGGACGAGACCCGTCACTTCGGCCAGGCAGCAGCACGCTGCAATATCACCCAGCCCACGCTGTCCATGCGCCTGCGCAACCTTGAAGAAGAACTGGGCTTGCCGCTAGTCATGCGCGGTCAGCGTTTTGAAGGTTTTACGGCGCCCGGTGAGCGGGTGCTGGCCTGGGCCAGAACCGTGCTGTCAGCCTATGACGGCTTGCAGGCCGAAGCCGCTGCCTGTCGCGGGCATCTGGTCGGGACTCTGCGCCTGGGCGTGGTGCCGCTTTCGAGCTTCGATCCGCTCTCGCTGTTGCACCGGCTGCATCAGATCCACCCCAACCTGCGCTTTGAACTGTCGTCCCTCAGTTCCGAGCAGGTGCTGGAACAACTGGCGAGCAATCGCATCGATCTGGGCGTGTCGTATCTGGAGCGTCTGGATAACGAACGCTTCGACACCCTGACCCTGGACGAAACCCGCATGGGTCTGCTGTATGACCGACGCCACTTCAGCTTTGGCGAGCAGCCACTGACCTGGAGCGAACTGGTCGAATTGCCACTGGGCACGCTGACCAGCGGCATGCATTTTCGCCAGTCCATCGATCACAACTTCCACAGTCGCGGCCTGCATCCGCAGCCATTGCTGCAGACCGATGCCGTTCACCAGTTGATGCAGGCCGTGCATGGCGGTTTCTGTTGCACCATCATGCCGCTGGATGGCGGCCTGGACCTGCTCACCGAACATCTGGGCCTGCATCCCATCGCCGATGCACGCACGCTGGCGCCCATCGGCCTGATCATGCGCCGCAGTGCGCCGCGCTCGGCCCTGGCGGAAGCCTGCTTCACGCTCCTGGCAGAAAATCAGAAATAAGTATTGATCGACGTCATCTATCAGAGCATTGGAACTAGCGATTAGACGATATCCGACAAGAGGCCTAGGCTAAGCGCTATCAAACTGCCGGTAATCAGTCCATGCACGCCAAGCGCACGGCCAGCGCGGCGCCCGCTCTTGAGGCGCACGCACCTCAAGCAAGCCAGTCCTACAGCTACTCGAATCTCGAGGGCGATGACTCGGCACAGAATGCGCTTGCCGAAGAGGTAGCGCTCGCCATTGCCTACAATGGCATCAGCCAGGCGGTCATGCTGGTCAGCCCTACGGATCTGGAAGACTTCATTGTCGGTTTCAGTCTGGGCAGCGGCATCATTGCCTCGGCGGACGAAATCTACGACTTCAAGCTCAGCGGTTGCGGTTCGGCCATGCAGGCCGAAGTCGAGATCGCCAGCCGCGCTTTCTGGAACCTCAAACAGCAGCGTCGACAACTGGCTGGCACCAGCGGTTGCGGACTGTGCGGCGTCGAAGCGGTCGAGCAGGCGCTGCCTGAACTGAACGTACTGCCTGGCGCGCCCCTGCCGCCCGCCGAGTGGCTGCATGGCCTGCGTCAGCGCATCGGCGAATTCCAGCCTCTGGGCCAGCATTGCGGTGCCGTGCATGCCGCCTTGTTCATGGACAACAATGGCCAGTTGTTGCTGGGGCGTGAAGATATCGGGCGTCACAACGCCCTGGACAAGCTGATCGGTGCCCTGATCCGCCAGAACATTGCCCTGACAGGCGGCATTGCCATCGTCACCAGCCGCTGCAGCCTGGAACTGATCCAGAAAGTCCTGCGCGCCGGCATCCAGACGCTGGTCAGCCTGTCGTCGCCCACCGGCCTGGCCCTGCAATGGGCACGCCGTCACAACCTCAATCTAATTCACCTGCCGCAGCACAGTGCGCCGCGGGTCTATAGCCCTGCGATGGAGATTCAAGCGTGAGCACTCATCACCAAGCCGACAAAAACCCGACGCCTCGCTACAAGCCTTACAAAGGCCCGGCAGGTGGCTGGGGCGCACTGATCAGCGTGACACAGGCCTGGCTGGGCAGTGACAACGCGCTGAAAAACCTGCGCATGATGCTCAAGACCAACCAGAACGGCGGTTTCGACTGCCCTGGCTGCGCATGGGGCGACTCGCCGGAAAGCGGCATGGTGAAGTTCTGTGAGAACGGCGCCAAGGCGGTCAACTGGGAGGCCACCAAGCGCCGTGTGGACCCTGCGTTCTTCGAGCGTTACAGCGTCAGCTCGCTGCTGGAACAAAGCGATTACTGGCTGGAGTACCAAGGCCGCCTGACCGAGCCGATGGTCTATGACCCGCAAAGCGACCGCTACAAGCCGATCAGTTGGGACAATGCCTTCACGCTGATTGCCAAACACCTGCACAACCTGCCAAGCCCGAACATGGCAGAGTTCTACACCTCGGGCCGGGCCAGCAACGAAGCGGCCTATCTGTATCAGTTGTTCGTGCGTGCCTACGGCACCAACAACTTCCCGGACTGTTCGAACATGTGCCACGAGGCCAGCGGTGTGGCTCTGTCACAAAGTGTGGGCGTGGGCAAAGGCACCGTGACCTTCGATGACTTCGAACACGCCGATGCGATTTTCGTACTCGGCCAGAACCCGGGCACCAACCACCCACGCATGCTCGATCCCCTGCGCGATGCGGTGAAGCGTGGTGCTCAGGTCGTGTGCGTCAACCCGCTCAAGGAGCGTGGTCTCGAGCGCTTCCAGCATCCACAGCACGCGATGGAAATGCTCACCAACGGTGACCGTCCGACCAACACCGCGTATTTCCGCCCTGCACTGGGCGGCGACATGGCACTGCTGCGCGGCATGGCCAAGTTCCTGCTGCAATGGGAGCGCGAAGCCCAGCTCAACAACGCACCTGCCGTCTTCGATCACGCTTTCCTCAACGAACACACTCAGGGCGTTCTGGATTACCTGGCGGCCATCGACGAAACCTCTTGGGAAGAAATTCTGGAGCAATCCGGTCTGCCAATGAGCGATATCGAACAAGCGGCCCGGATGTACGCCAAAGGCCAGAACGTGATCATGTGCTGGGCCATGGGCATCACCCAGCATCGTCACTCGGTAGCGACCATCCAGGAAATCGCCAACCTGATGATGCTGCGCGGCAATATCGGCAAGCCGGGCGCAGGCCTGTGCCCGGTGCGCGGCCACAGTAACGTGCAAGGCGACCGGACCATGGGCATCAACGAACGCCCGCCGGTGTTCCTGCTCGACGCTCTGGAAAAACGCTTCCAGTTCAAGGTCCCGCGCGAGAACGGCCATAACGTGGTCGAAGCCATTCATGCCATGGCCGAAGGTCGTTCCAAAGTATTCATCGCGCTGGGCGGCAACTTCGCTCAGGCCACACCGGACAGCCCGCGCACAGCGGCGGCGCTGAGCAACTGCGACCTGACCGTACAGATCAGCACCAAGCTCAACCGCAGCCACCTGTTCCATGGCAAGGAAGCGCTGATCCTGCCGTGCTTCGGTCGCACCGATATCGACATCCAGGCCAATGGCCCCCAAGCGGTCACCGTGGAAGACTCCTTCAGCATGGTGCACGCCTCCAACGGCCAGTTGCAGCCCTCTTCGCCACAGATGCGTTCGGAGCCTGCGATCATCGCCGGTATCGCCAACGCGACCGTAGGCAAGCAGCCGGTGGACTGGCTATGGCTGGTCGAGGATTACAGCCGTATTCGCGACCTGATTGCCGATACCATCCCGGGCTTCAAGGACTTCAACGAGCGCGTGAAGAATCCTGGCGGTTTCTATCTGGGCAATGCCGCAGGTGCCCGTCGCTGGAACACGGCGTCGACACGCGCCAACTTCAAGCCCAATGCGCTGCCGCTCAGCCTGATTCATGAGGGCATCAGTTCCACGGGCCAGACCCCGGACCTGATCATGCAGTCCATGCGCTCCCACGATCAGTACAACACCACCATTTATGGCCTGGATGACCGCTATCGCGGCGTGAAAGGACAACGTGACGTGTTGTTCGTCAATGAAGCCGACATTATCCGCCTGGGCTTCCAGCCGGGTCAGAAGGCTGACCTGATTTCGATCTGGGGCGATAACCACGAACGTCGCGTCAAGGGTTTCACTCTGTTGCCGTTCGATATCCCGGCAGGTCAGGCAGCGGCTTACTATCCAGAGGTCAACCCGCTGGTGCCGCTGGAAAGTGTTGGCGAAGGCAGCCATACCCCCACCTCGAAGTTCGTTGCGATTCGCCTGGAGCGTTCGAGCGAACCGGCACGAATCATCTGATTCCGCTGCCCATGAAAAAGGCCCGGATTCGTAAGAACCGGGCCTGTATCAAGTAAGCTCAGACTGTCTTTTTCAAGTTAAGTTCCCTATGTAAAACAGTAACTTAGCTATTTGTGTTGCAGTCGTGTTACTCGTCGGAATCTCGTTGATACATTGCTTGCGGCATATCAGGATCGCGCCGTCATCCCTATGAGATTCCATACATGAAGTATTCCTCGATACTGTTGTTGTCTCTTACTCTGGCCAGCGGTTTCGCCTCGGCAGGCGGAACGGTTGAAGCGGGCGTAGGCGGTGCATTGGGTGGGGTACTGGGTTCGGCTGTCGGTCAACAGATCGGCGGCAGCACAGGTTCTGCGATTGGCGCAGGCCTGGGCGGCGCAGCTGGCAGTGCGGTTGGCGCAGACCGTCGTAACCGTACAGAAGCGGCCATCGGTGGCGGCCTGGGCGCAGCCGGCGGTAACGTGATTGGCCGCAGCGTAGGCGGCAACACCGGCAGCCTCATCGGCGCAGCCGCTGGCGGCGGTGCAGGTGGTGCCCTGGGTAACTACATGGGTAACGAGAGCCGCGAAGACGATCGCCGCTATCGCAATGGTCGTGACGATCGTCGCGACTACCGCGGCCATGGCCATCGCAAGCATTACGGCCATCGCAAGCACGGTCGTGACTGGCGTCACCGTTGATCGATCTGCGCAACACCAGACTGGCCGCCCTGAAAAGCGGCCAGTTTTCGTTCAGTCGATAAAAACAGAAAAAACTTCAGTAATCCAGCTCCCTGCCGAAACGCCGTCTAGAAGAATTACGCGTCGCTATCGACCAGCACTCAAGGAGCAGGGATGGATTCCACCAAGCCACAGGATGACGACGGGATCATTCGCATTCAGCGCCTTGTCCCCGGTCAGGTAGATGTGGTGCTCGGCTCGCATCCCGGCAAACGCACTGTTCGGCCTCGTAAATCCTCACGTCGCTATCTGCTGGCTTTCCTGTGCCTGGGCATTTTTGCCGTGCTGGCAGTGGGGCTCGCCAGCCGAGCCAACCCACCGAAGCCGATACCGCTGGTCACCCTCCAACAACCGGAGCCAGAACCGGAAGCCGAGCCGGAACCCGCCGAGGAACCTCCTGTTCAAGTTGCCAGCGAGCTTGCACGCCCGGCCTTGCGAGTGGAGCCCTACATTGTTCCGACACCTGTCGCCGCCACTCAGGAGCAAGCGCCTGCGGCGCAACCTCTGGATAACTGCATCAAGGATGGCAATGTCATCGATGAAAGCGTCCTGAACTGTCGCTTCGGCCAGACTTCGCGCCCGGCTCAGACAGCTCCCGCAACAGGCATGGTGTCTGCCAGCTACATGGCAGACTTCAAGTCCGATGCGTCACGCAAGTCTCCCGCACGCCAGCAGAAGCCGCATACGGTTGCCACCGTGTCGATTCGAGAGTGGGACGGCAATGGCCGCTATCGCGCGCAATGGCGCCTCTACGAAAACCGTATCGACGGCGACAGCGTGTGCGAGAACTTCCTCAATCGCTCGGTGGAAAGACGTGAATGCCGCCTCTCTGCCCAGGTGTATTTCAAGGAAGAATGCCGGGAATGGAACAAGCGTGCGGCACGGGATCGCAACGAGGAAAGCAAAAGTACAGCGCAGCGTTATTGCGAAGCCAGCACGACTTTTACCCCCTGAATCCATTATTGAGATTAAATCTCAATCTCATATATAGCCAAAGGCTTACACGAGATGACGGCATTTGGCTCTTTTTACCCCAGGGTAACCCTCGTATTATTGGATCCAACAAGTGGCGAACAAGGAGTTCGCCAGGATCAAGGATGATCGACCATTGCCGGGAAGGCTGCCGACAGGGAGTTGGAATGGTCTTGGAACAAACCCGCTTCGGCGGGTTTTTTATTGCCTGTGAAAACGTGCGAACCCGGGTCTTTTCGCGAATGAGCGGAGCACCGCCCGATTGGCTCCCCACTCGCTTGTGGAGCCAATTCATTCGCGAAAACGCCCACGTATAGCCAAAGGCTTACACACACACCGGTGAATGGCTATTTTCGCTCTGCAGAAGGGCTCGTAATATTGGATCCAACAAGTGGTGAACAGGGAGTTCATCGGGATCAGGGACGATCGACCATTGCCGGGAAGGCTGCCGACAGGGAGTTGGAATGGTCTTGGAAAAACCCGCTTCGGCGGGTTTTTTGTTGCCTGCGAATTACCGGCTTGCAGGGTTATTACGCCATCTGGCGCAATACCCCCGATGCTCAGCCTGATTACTGACTCAACGCCCCCACCTTGACCATGACGGTTGCCATGAACTGTTGCAGGGTCATTTTCTGCCCGTTGAAATCGACCATACCGTTGGCGTAGTGCAGGTCGGAAACGATGTTGTTGCCCTCGACCCTGGCCAGTTGCAGCATCGTGGCCATGGCACTGAGCATGTCACTGGCGGCAGCAGCCTGTTCGGCAATGGCCCGGGCATCGGTCTGCCCTTCAAAGCCTGCCTGCAGGGTCGCCACATCGTTGATCATCGGCTTGGACAAAAGCACCTGTGCCTTGAGCTGGCCGATGGTCTTTATCACCGTATCGCTGCCTGGTTTATCGAGGGAACCTGGATCGGTCAGGTCAACGGCCAGACTCACATGGCTTTCGCCATTGGCGGTCTTGAGCGAGAGCTTTTCCAGCTCGATATGAGGTTTGCCAGCCAGAAACCTGCTCAGCTCGCTCTTCATCAATTGCTCGTCGGCCGTGCTGAGCTTCAGTTGGAAGGGAAGCCTGGCCTGTGCCGCAGCCTGTTGCTGTGGCAATACCTGCTCCTGATAGAACTGGTACAGGGTCCTGGTCGACAGCGCATTGAAACCGGAAAGCCTGAAGCCCAGATGTGAAGAGCCAATATCCTTGCCGTTGTAGGAGATCATGCCCAGGTCATAATTGATCTGCATCGCCAGATTACCGCCCTCTTCCTGGGCAAGGTTGGTATTGACGAAATTCTTGATCAGCACCGGCTGCTTACCGACCACCTGGAAACCGGTACTGTCGATTTTCAGGTTGCTGTGGCCCAGATACAGACCCGACTGGCCCTTGGTACCGCCCGTATCGAAAGTCAGCCCCTTGATCTCGATGCTCACGGGGCCTTCTTTTGAAGACACATTGAGCTGCAGGTTATCCAGCTTGCCCGTGACCTTGAGCTTCTCGGCATCGGCGGATGCTTCGGCGTTGATATCGAGCCCGGAGAATTTGAACGTGCCGTCCTTATCGACCATCTCCAGCGGCGACACTTTCAGCCAGCCGCTGGTGGAGCGGTCATAGCCGATACTGGCCTGCCCCTTGAGTGGCGTGGCATCGCCGCTCATGGCGAACCATTTTTCCGAGGACGTGTTCTTTTCCATCTCGAAATTGCTCTGGGCCATGACAGGCATGAGCTTCAAGGCTTTCAGACGCGACAGCGGAATCGGCCCGTGCTCGATGTTATCCACGAACAGGAACTGCGGATCCTGACCATCCCGGGACAGGTCCGGGCCTTGCAGATCAACGCGGTAATGAGCCGTGCTGCTGAAGAAATGACGCTCCAGCGAAACCAGATGCAGAGTAATGCTGTTGTCGGTGCCGTCCAGAGACTCCTTGAGTTCCTGGTTGGCGGTACGGATCGACTCGTTGAGCACGCCTTCCAGTTGATTGCCCGTGTACCAGGCGCCAGCACTTGCCAATGCACCGGCCACAACAATGACGCCTACCGCGATACCTGCTGATTTATTCATAGTGACTCAACGATGTCCGTTCTGATGATTTGAAAGTCTTCCCTGCGCCCCGGCGAGCCACTGCCGTGCCTTGATCGCTCAGTGGACGCAGCGTGTGTCACTGCCGAAAAGTCGCGAGAGATTAGCATTGAGCGTTTGTAATCGCCCAGCGTTGTCAGCTGGTTACAGGGGGCATTACGCCTTTTCAGGAAGCTTCAGACAGACCTGTCTGCATTTTCGTTGCAAGAGGAGCACTCACACGCAGGTAGCCACGGCCTTGGTGTAAACGTTAGGCTGATATCGAATCGAATCTGAAAACCGGGATCTGACGACATGAGTGCACAGCAAGGTGAGCGAGGCCCGATCAAGGCCGTTATTTTCGATATGGATGGTTTGTTGCTGGACACCGAAGGGGTCTACACCGAAGTCACCCATCTGATTGCCAGCCGCTACGGAAAAACCTTCGACTGGTCCGTCAAACAGCACACCATTGGCCGTGGTGCCCGTGACTTTTCAGGCTACGTTATTCAGGCTCTGGAGCTGCCCATTTCCATTGACGAGTTTCTGGAAGTGCGCGAGCCCATGCTGGAAGAGCGCTTCCCCCTTGCTCCTGCAATGCCGGGAGCCGAGGCGCTGGTAAGGCATCTGGCGGCACACAATATCCCCATCGCGGTCGGAACCAGCTCTTCGGTGCATTACTTCGAAGCCAAGACCACTTTGCATCGCGCCTGGTTCGAACTGTTTGAAACCATCGTGACCGCCGATGACCCTGAAGTCGGCGCCGCCAAGCCTGCGCCAGACATTTTCCTGGCCGCAGCACGCCGTCTGGGCGTTGCACCAGAGGATTGCCTGGTGTTCGAGGATTCGCCATTCGGCGTCACGGCCGCCAAGGCCGCGGGCATGTACGCCGTGGCAGTCCCGGACTCGCATATGCCGGTCGAACAGTACGAGCATGCCGACCTGCTGCTGACTTCACTGGAAGACTTCCCGCTCGAAGCATGGGGTCTGCCGAAAAAGGCCTGATGAACCCTACTCCTGCGCGCAGGCAGAGAGACACTCAACAGTCTTTCTCCTGTCGCATTCTCATCCGGGCCTTTTCAACACCCCCATAAACAGGCCAGTATGGCCCTCTGATCCCGCTTTCAATGACAAGGAGGATGTCGAGCATGATTTACAGAACGCTTGGTCAGTCAGGGCTGAAAGTTTCCACGCTGACACTCGGCTCAATGATGTTCGGTGAACAGACCGGCACCGAAGAATCCCTGCGTATCATCGGTCAGGCCTGGGATCAGGGCGTGAATTTCATCGACACCGCCGACGTCTACAACGGCGGACGCTCCGAGGAAATCGTCGGTGAAGCCATTGCTTCGCGGCGCAGCGACTGGGTGCTGGCGACCAAGGTTGCGGTGGGCCCGAGCGATGGCATTCCCAACCGTGCCGGCCTGAACCGCAAACACATCTTCAATTCCATTGAAAACAGCCTGCAGCGGCTGGATACCGACTATGTGGATATCTATTACCTGCACAAAGAGGATCACGACACGCCGCTGGAAGTCACGGTGTCGGCCATTGGCGATCTGATCCGCCAGGGCAAGATCCGCTATTGGGGCCTGTCGAACTATCGTGGCTGGCGCATCGCGGAAATCGTCAACGTCGCTCAGCGTCTGGGCGTGGACAAACCGGTCATCAGCCAGCCGCTCTATAACATCGTCAACCGCCAGGCCGAGATCGAGCAGATCACTGCCGCCGCGTTTCATGGCCTGGGCGTGGTGCCTTACAGCCCGCTGGCGCGTGGCGTGCTCAGCGGCAAGTACGCACCGGACGTCACGCCTGACAGCAGCAGCCGCGCCGGACGCCAGGACAAGCGTCTTCTGGAAACGGAGTGGCGGGTGGAGTCCCTGCGCATCGCCCAGCAATTGCAGGCTTATGTACAGGATAAAGGCGTGGGTCTTGTCGAATTCGCGATTGCCTGGGTGCTCAACAACAAGGCCGTCACTTCGGCCATTGTCGGGCCGCGTACCGAAGAGCAGTGGGGACATTACACCAGAGCACTGGAAGTGAAGATCAGTGCCGAGGACGAAGCCTTCATCGACTCGCTGGTAATACCGGGACATGCCTCGACTGCCGGCTTCAACGATGTGCAGCATTTCGTTTCAGGGCGTTTGACACGCTGACGGCATCATCGCGGGCAGGCTATCGACAAATGCTCGCGATGTTCGTGAAAAGTGTCTAAAAAAGCCGCGTGTATATAAATGCTCATTCAACATGTTGCTGACAGTGGCGCTAAAATGCTTTGTAACTGCCGCAATGCAACGCGTGCCGAAGCCTGAACAGACCCGGATCTGTCTGTCGGCAACCATGAATCCAATACAGCCAGGTTAATGAAGAAGTATGGCGATGCGCAAAACTGATAGAGAAGCCTTCTTGAGCTCGGTCCTGGGGAACGAACAGCCTCCCGCGCACCTTGCCAGAGCTGTTATCGAGGAAAAACTGCGCAACGCCATCATCGATGGCAGCCTGCCGAGCGGTACAGCACTGCGCCAACAGGAGTTGGCCACGTTATTTGGTGTCAGCCGCATGCCGGTCCGCGAAGCCCTGCGCCAGCTCGAAGCCCAGTCGCTGCTGCGCGTCGAAACCCATAAAGGTGCAGTCGTCGCACCGCTGATCACCGAAGATGCCGTGGACGCCTACGCCCTGCGTATCCTGCTGGAGTCCCAAGCCCTGCGCCTGTCCATCCCGTTACTGGATGCAGAAGACCTGGCCACGGCACGACGTTGCATCGAGGCCCTGGAAGTTGAAACCGACTATTCGAAGATGGGCACTCTCAACCGCCTGTTTCACATGGCACTTTATGCCAAGACCCCTAACAAGCGCCTGATGCGTCTGGTAGAGGAAGGTCTGAACGAAGAAGAGCGCTTCCTGCGCTTCAACCTTTCGTCCATGGGCCTTGGAAAACTGTCTCAGGACGATCACTGGGAATTGCTGCGTCTTGCCGAAGAAAAGGCTGTTGATCAGATCGTGGGCTCTCTGCAGAACCACCTCAACCGAGGTGTCAAAGCCATCACTCAATACCTGAACAACAAAAAGGCCGAACAGGAAAAAGCACCGGTACGCCAACGCAAGAAAAGCATCGCCTGAATCCATCGCGGTTGATCGTCTGACTCGCACAGCCTGACGCCTCCCCTTCCCCCCTCGCTGCCTCTCATGCACTGCAAGCTCTCTGCTCGCGGGCAGCGCTTTTATGCCTGTTTTCCTGAACCATCGGGTTGGTCTGACTCAGGAATAAGGCAAACTCGGTCGTGACTACGGCGGGACCCAACCGGAGGGTTACGCCCTGGTCACTCTTGAACTGCCCGTCAGGTGCAGGGCAGTGATCTGTTCCTTTGAACGTACTGAGCAAGGAGTTCCTGCAAGGGCAGCAAGGCATTGGAAGTCGTTTCCGATCACGCCCGCCGAAAATACAAACCCGTGATTGTTTGCATAACAGCAACGCTGAACGAGGCATTCGTTCATTATTTATAATTTTGGCTCTTATCAGCCGAAAGGGTTGCTTACATCCCTATAAAACTTAAACCAAGAGTTTTATATGGAAACTTACAACCCCGAAAAACACCAACTAAAATAATATTAAAAAATAATTGCACATCACATTACAAGTGCTTTAACTTTTATTCGCAGCCCGTGTTAGTGGCCGACACTTCAAGTGTTCAGGTCATGCCCGAACAGGCTGCAGCTTCTCGCACCATGGCTCTGCAAAGGACCTTGCAGCGGAACACCTGATATTAACGGTTACTGATCGTTTCAACTAACAGGCTATCGCCTGCCTGTTATTCAGGCCCGCTGCCGACTGTTAAAAAACGAAAAATGTAACTCGGCCACACGTTACAGACAAAAACTTGCATTCAAGACTACCGGGATACCGCCATGCTTTGTCAGAAAACACTACTGGACCGCAAGAAACTTGAACTTAGCCAGCACCCCATCTTTGCTGAGATCAACTCACTGGAAGTGCTCAAACGTTTTATGGAAACCCATGTATTCGCCGTCTGGGACTTCATGTCACTGACCAAGCGGCTACAGCAGGAACTGACCTGCACCCAATTGCCCTGGTTGCCACCTCGGGATGCATCGGCAGCCCGGCTGATCAACGAAATCGTGCTCGGGGAAGAATCCGACGACAAGCTGAGCCACGGTCACTACAGCCACTTCGAGTTGTATCTGGATGCGATGCGTGAGATTGGCGCCAGCACCTTGCAGATCGAACGCTTCGTCGAGCTGCAGAAACAGGGCGTGCATTACGCCACCGCATTGCAGCGCGTCAATGCAGGTCAGGCCGCTTCGGTCTTCGTGACTCACACACTCAATACCGCGCTGCATGCCCCGGCCCATAGCGTGGCAGCAGCCTTTCTGCATGGTCGCGAAAGCGTTATCCCGATGATGTTCCAGAGCATCCTCGATGAATGGGGCATCACCGTCGATCAGGCACCGACCTTTCGCTACTACCTGCAACGCCATATCGAAGTCGACTCGGAAGACCACGGCCCGGCAGCCGAGCAGTTGCTGGCCCGCCTGGTCAACGGCGACGAGCAGCGTCAGCAAGAGGTGTATCAGGCCGCCATTGCCGCCGTGGATAGCCGGGTCGAGCTGTGGGACACGCTGCGCATGAGCATGCGTTCGCCATTGATGCAAGCCAGCGCCTGACCTCGCGCCGCAAGCCCCTCTACAAGGAAGCCATCATGAAAGCAGAAGACTACAGCTCGTTCATTGATGCCTGGGAAGGTCGCGCCACCATTCGCACTCGCCCACGCCGGATCGTCGAAAACGATGAAAAACTGATCTACCCACTGAGCCGCCAGCCACTGGTGCTGAGCGAAACCTTCACCCGTGAGTGTCCGCATCTGCGCGATTACGCGCTGGTGCAAAGCCTCTACAAGTTCATCAACGATGTCGTGATCTTTGAAACCGAGATCGTCGACAAGACCGCGCGCAGTATCGCCAAGGACAACTTCGCGATCCGCTTTCCTTTCGCATGCCGCTACGACGCCATGACCGTGGTTGTCGATGAGGATTACCACGCCCTGGTGGCGATGGACTTCATGCAGCAGACCATTGCCCTGACCGGGATCGAGCCGATTCGCCTGCCCGATGAAATCGAACTGAGCCGCGCCATTCCTGCTGCCGTTGCCCTGGCACCGGAACATCTGCGCAGCGCCGTGGAACTGATCTGTGTGGCAATTGCGGAAAACACCGTGACCAACGATGTGGCGGCCTTCGCCAAGGACGATTCGGTCAAGCAGTCGGTCAAGGGGCTGATGGCCGATCATCTGCTGGACGAGGGAAGGCACTCCGGGTTCTGGGCACGCCTGGTGCGTATCTACTGGCACACCGCCCCCGAAGCGGATCGTGAATGCATCGCACGCATCATGCCGGTGTTCATTGCTCAATATCTGACCAATGACATTCAGCACGGCTTCGATTTCATTCTGATCGACAACCTGCAGGTCGCGCCGTCCGTCAAGCAGGCGCTCAAGGATGAAACCATGGCCATGAGTTTCCCGATCAATCGCCATCATCCTCTGATCGGCAATATCGTGCGCTTCTTCAAGACCAGTTCAATGCTTGAAGCGCCTTGCGTGCAGCGGGCGCTGGCCGACTATCTGCCAGCCCAGGGAATCCTGCAATGAAACGCCTGGAGATCGTGCTCATCGGTCATAGCCTGACCCTGAGCGAACTGCATACAGAATTGCTCGCCCACGGACATTCGGTGCATCACTTGAGCGATCAGAGCAGGCTGCAGGCCAATACTGTCGATAACGTCTCGATCCTGATCGAGGACGGCAGCCTGGAGCTGAGCGCAGAGCGACTCAAGGCATTCGGCAGCGCCGATCACCTGAGCCTGCGGGTCGGTTTGAGCCCGAACGCGCAGGAAGGTCTGCCACGTCTGGAGTTACTGTGCTGGCACGGCTCCATAACGGCTCAGCATCTGATTGTCCGTGAGTGGCTGCCTGTTCAGGAGTCGGGCAACGGACGCATGTTGCGCGATGCGGCAATCGCCGGGTTTGTCGATCAGACAGCGCTGCTGATCAGTCGCCTGTCCAGGGACGAGAAGTATTTCAGCACCCTGGCCACCACCGCTCCCGCACAAAGCGAACAGCAGCAGGGCCTGCAGGCCATCGATCATCAGTTGTTCAGGCATCGTCTGAATCAGACTGACCAGCCGCATCTGCTGGCACTGGCGAATACGCCGCTGGTGGAACGACTGGAGCACAGCTTTCAGACTTTCGCCAAGCGCTCGGCGCTGTCGATTGCCGGTCAGGTATTCAGCTATCGCGAGTTGTACGCGCAGGCTGTCGCCATCCAGCATCGTCTGCGACCGCTGATCGAAGCCCGGCAGCAGGCGAATGGGCCAGTGGTCATCGGGATCTGCCTGCCCAAGTCGGTTGCGCTGTATGCGGGCATTCTGGCAATTCTCGGCAGTGGTGCAGTCTATCTGCCGCTGGATCCGAGTCAGCCGATCCAGCGCCAGCAATACATTCTGGAAAACTCGGGTGCCCTGCTGTTGCTGCATGACGGCTCGCATCCGCTGGCCAAAGCCGGGTTTCCTGCGCTGGATATCAGCTCGATCCAGGCCACGGAGCTGGATCAGCCTCTGACATCTCTGCAATCCGACAGCGACTCGCCGTGCATGGCGCTCTATACATCGGGCACCACCGGCCATCCAAAAGGCGTGCTGCTCAGTCAGCGCAACCTCAGCCATTTCACCGCCTGGTATGCGCAGTACGTCAGCCTGTCGGAGCACAGCCGGGTCTTGCAGTTCTCGACACTGAGCTTCGACTCCTCGGTGATCGATATCTTCCCGACCTGGCTCAGCGGTGCGGAGCTGGTAGTCCCGGACGACGATCAGCGCCGCGATCCTCTGCGGCTGGTCAGCCTGTTGAAAGACGGCATCAGCCATGCCTTCCTGCCACCGGCATTGTTGAGCATCCTGCCGCTGGACGAGCCTCTGGGCCTTGAGCATGTAATGACCGGCGGCGATGTCTGCGAGCCCTATGTCATCGAGCACCTGACCCGACAGTGTCACTTTCATAACCTCTATGGTCCGACCGAAGCCACGGTCCTGGTTACCGCCGGGCAGTTCCGGCCCGGCAGCAGCAACCGCAATCTGGGACGTCCGATCGCCAACAGCCAGGTCTGGATTCTGGACGAGCAGTTGCAGCCGGTGGCGGAACAGACTCAGGGCGAGCTGTACATCGCCGGACCCGGCGTATGTCTGGGTTACCTGAACAATCCCGAGCTGACAGCCGAACGCTATGTGACGCTGAGCTTGCCGGACGGACAGCAATTGCGCGCTTACCGTACCGGAGATATCGGCAAGTGGATTCCTGACGGTATCGAGCTGGCCGGGCGTCGTGACAATCAAGTGAAGATCCGTGGATTCAGGGTCGAGCCGGAAGAAATCGAACACTGCCTGCGCAGCAGCCAGTTGTACCGTCAGGTTGCCGTGGTCGTGGATGCCCAACGTCGCATCCTGGCGTTCGCAGCCCAGCCACATGAGGCTGAAGAAGTTGCCTTGCAGGCATTGAAAGCCCATGTGCAGCGCCTCTTGCCCGACTACATGCATCCCGGCGCCTATACGGTTCTGGCAAACATGCCATTCGCCAGTAACGGCAAGATCGACCGCAAGGCCTTGCTGGAAATACCGGTGAGTTTCGCTGACCAGCAACCTCGTCGCTTGCCGGAGACAGAGCAGGAGCAAAAGCTTCTTGAACTGTGGGCCGAGCTGCTTGAGCTGCCCATCGGGGATATTTCCACCGACGAAAGCTTCTTCAATCTAGGCGGCCATTCGATCCTGCTGTCGCGCATGTTGCTGGGGATTCGCGAGCGGTTCGGGCGCAGCATTCCCATCAACCGCTTTATCGAAGCCCCCACCGTGCTGACCCTGGCCAGCCTCATCGAAAGCGAAGGTGTTTCAGGCTACACCGTCAGCCCGCAAGCACTGCTGGACGCCAACGCCGAGCTGGAAATACCGGTGCTGCCGATCAGCCAGTTGGGCGATGTTCACAAAGTCATCGTGACCGGCGCCAATGGCTTTCTCGGTGTACATATCGTCGAAGCGCTGCTGGCCTGGGGAGCGAGCGAAGTTGCTTGTCTGGTGCGCGAAGGCGCTGGACAAAGCGCCCACGAACGCTTCGTTCAGTCACTGCGGGAAAACCGCCTGGAGCATCTGGATCTGAGCCGGGTGACGGTCTATCCCGCCGACGTTACCCAGCCACAGCTTGGCTTGAGCGATGAGGTGTATGAGCGGCTGGACAGAGACTTCGGCGCACTGGTGCATAACGCGGCCAATGTGAACCATGTCCAGGATTACGAAACCCTTATCCGCGACAACGTGGCACCGGTCTTTGAATGCCTGCGCCTGTGCGAGGGACGCAGCAAGAAGATCTTCAACTTTGTTTCCACGCTATCGGCATCCAGCGCCGTGGATGCAGCCGGCAGTGTGCTGGAACAACCGGCCGCCGCCACTCCGCCGATCTACATCAAGAACGGTTACAACCTGTCCAAGTGGGTCGCCGAGCGCGTGCTGCAGCGGGCCAGGGAGCAAGGCGTGTGGGTGAACATCTATCGCCCCGGCAACATCGCTTTCAACAGCGTCACCGGCGTGTGCCAGCCACAGAAAAACCGCTTGATGCTGATGCTCAAGGGCTCGCTGCAACTGGGGAAGGTCCCGGAGTTCGCCATGAACTTCGATTTGATGCCGGTGGACTTCCTTGCCCGCTTCATCGGCTTTCATGCCAGCCGCTATCAGGCCAACCGTGCGGTATTCAACCTGCACAACCCCGAACCCTTGAGCTGGAACAGCTACGTGGATGCATTCCGCGAAGCGGGGCGCGAGTTCGAGATGGTCAGCGTGGCGCACTGGCAGACCCAGCTCAACCGGGTCGACAGCCAGAACGCGCTGTTCGGCGTGCTCGGCTTCTATCTCGACGGCTTCGAGGAAGACATCGGCGATATCTCGATGATCGAGTACCAGAACGCTCTGGCCGGTATCCGGCACATGGGTGAGCAATACCCGCAGAAAACCCCGGCGCTGCTGCGCAAGGGCTGCGATTACCTGAAAGAAATCGACTTTATCTGAAGCATCCGCAACCCAACGTGAAACACATGGAGAATCACATGAGCTCAATCAACACTCTGCAACCGGACACGCTGATCAAGAACCCGACATTGTGCAAAGTCGTATCGGCCGTGGAAATCCCTGCCGATGCCAACAGCGTATGGGCGATCGTCGGAAACTTTGGCGGTTTCCAGGCCTTCATTCCGGCCCTGGAAAGCACTGAAGTCACCGGCAAAGGCGTACGCTCGGTACGCAAGAAACTGTTCAAGGACGGCAATGTGGCCATCGAACAGCTGAACTCTCATGACAACAATGCGCGCTTCATGACCTGGTCGCTGATCTACACCAGCCTGCCGGTGGGCAACCTGTGGGCCGCGATGACGGTAGAGTCGACGGGCGATAACGATTCGGTTGCGACATGGACCATCATTGCCGAACCCGACCAGGGTGGTCCTGAATCGCTGCCGGGGTTTCAGGAGTTTCTCCAGGGCTTCGCTGACAGTGCCATGAGCAACGTCCGCAGCCTGTTTGCCTGATTGCTGCAGTGAACCAACCCGCTCAGCGCCAGAAGCCTGAGCGGGTTTGGCATGTGAGCGGTTGCAAATTGATGGGCGCTTTAACACAATGCGACTCATTATCATTTGTGTAGCGCCGGGATGGCGCATCCCCATGCCTTCTCAGCACTCGGCCCTACATACGCTTTACAACGATCACCATGGCTGGCTCCATTCATGGCTGCGCAGCAAACTGGGCAATGGCGCCGATGCCGCCGATATTGCCCAGGATACGTTTGTGCGGCTGCTCAATCGCAGCGAACTGCTTGAGCTGAAAACCCCGCGAGCCTTTCTGCGTACTGTTGCCAGAGGCCTGGTTATCGACCATTGGCGCCGTGAAGAGCTTGAACGGGCCTATCTGGAAGCCATTGCTCATTTGTCGCCCAACGAAACGCCTTCGCTCGAGTCTCGCGAGCTGGTTTTCGAACTGCTGGAACGCATTGCCCGGATGCTCGACGGCCTCAAACCGAAGGTCAGGCAGGCATTTTTGCTGGCGCAATGCGAGGGCATGCCACACAGGCAGATTGCCGAAAAAATGGGTGTCTCCCTGCGCTCGATCGAACGCTACATCGCCGACGCCCTTTATCACTGCTATCTGCTGCGATACGAGGCATGAGCCGTACCTTGCAACCATCTCGCCACAACCAGCCTTCGCCGCAGGTCGTAAAGCAGGCCATCCAGTGGTCAATGCGCCTGAACGACTCGTCAGCCGATCCAGGTCTGCACAAGCAGTGTGAGCAGTGGCGCACCGAGCACGCGGATCACGAGTGTGCCTGGCAACGTATCCAGGCCCTGAGCAATGAGCTGAACAGCAGCTTCCAGGCCCTGCCGGGATCGGGAGCCGCGTTTGAGGCACTTGAGAAAAGCGCACAGCGACTGGGGCGCAGACAAACCCTGAAATTACTCTCCGGCATCGCAGTGCTGGGCTCGGCGGCATGGTTCTCTCGCGATCTGGCTCCCTGGCAGCAATGGCAGGCCGACTTTGCGACCGGCGTGGGCCAGCGCAACAGTTACAGGCTGCAGGATGGCACGGACCTGCAATTGAACACCGACAGCGCGGTGGATCAGGACTTCAATTCCCGGCAGCGCCTGATAAACCTCACCCGCGGAGAGATTCTGGTTGCCTGCGGGGCCGACTCGCACAGTGCCTCGCCAAGGCCGTTACTGGTGCAGAGCCGCCATGCTCTGTTTGAAGGTATCGGCGCACGCTTCGTCGTTCGTCAGGGTCAGGACAGCACCCGTGTCAGCGTGACGAAAGGCAGCCTGATTATCCGTTCGCCTGTCACCTCACCTGTAGATGTGAAGGCTGGCCAGAGTTATTCGGTTTCCGCACAGCGCGCCACCCTGCTGCCGCCGCTGGATATGGAAGCGGGTGCCTGGGCCGATGGTCTGATCGTGACGAAAGGTATGCGCCTGGGAGATTTTCTGGCAGAGGTCGGGCGCTATCGCCGTGGCTACCTGGGATGTGCGGATGATATTGCCGACCTGCGTCTTTCCGGCGTGTTCAGGCTGGAGGATACCGACAGGCTGCTGGAGGTGCTGCCTCAGACGCTTCCCGTAAAACTCACTTACCGCACGCGCTGGTGGGTGACGTTGCAGCGTCAGGCCTGATTATTTTTGGCGGGTTTGGCTCAGGTGTCCGGCATGGAGATCAGTAACCCTCCTCTTCTGATTGAACGTGACGGAACTGCCTCCCATGACACGGCCTCAAGGTATATCGCATTCATCCGACTCGCCAGACCTGCGTATGGCCATTCGGGCAGCACTGATCTCCATGACTCTGGGCACAGCGGTCCTGCCGCTTCAGGTGCAGGCTCAGCAAGACAACTCATCAGCCAGTGCCATACGCAGCTACTCAATCGCAGCTGCGCCGCTGGGTGATGCTCTGAATCAATTTGCCCGGCAAGCAGGCATCACCTTGTCCGCCACACCGGCACAAACGGCAGGAGCCCACTCACCGGGATTGCAGGGCAGTTATTCAGTGGATCAGGCACTGAGTATTCTGCTGGGTGGCAGCGGCTTGCAGGCCGTATCGCAGAATGGCAACAGTTATGTGCTGCGTGAGCTTGAAAAGCAGACGCTATCCCTGCCAGACACGGACATTCGCGGGTTCGCCCTGGGCAATGCCTTAGGCAGCATGGAGGGCTATAACGCCACTCACAGCCAGATCGCGACCAAGACCAGTACATCGTTGCTGGAAACCTCACAGTCCGTCTCGGTGGTCACCCGTCAGCAGATGGATGATCAGGGCTCGCAGACGGTTTCCCAAGCCATGCGCTACACCCCCGGCGTCCTGACCAATCCCTATGGCGCTACTCACCGATACGACTATGTCGCGATGCGCGGCTTCAACGACGGGTCTGTGGATAACATCTATCTGGATGGCTTGAAGTCCATGGGGGACAGCGGGACTTACAGCACCATGCAGGTCGATCCGTACTTCCTTGAACGGGTCGATATCCTCAAAGGGCCTTCGTCGGTGCTTTATGGCCGCAGCTCACCGGGCGGTCTGGTGGCGCTGACCAGCAAGAAACCTCTTTACGAGCCCTATCACCAGATCCAGGCCACTGTCGGCACACAAGGCCAGCGAGGTCTGGCCTTCGATTTCAGCGGCCCGGTGGATGAAGACAAACGCATTGCCTATCGCCTGACCGGGCTGACCGACAGATCCGACACTCAATTCGATCATGTGGAGGAGAAGCGCTATGCATTGGCTCCCACTGTCAGCATCGATTTCAACGAAGACACTTCGCTGACACTGCAGGCTTACCTGCAGCATGACCCCGAAGGCGGTTATCACGGTGGCGTGCCGGCAGATGGCGCGCTGCATCAGCGCAACGGCCAGCGCATTTCGCAGAACTTCTTCGATGGCGAGCCGGGTGTGGATGGCTTCAGCCGCGATCAACAGTCATTCGGCTATCAATTCGAACATCGCTTCAATGATGTCTTCACGGCACGACAGAATTTCCGCTATCTGGACTCCAGGGTGGAGAACGATCAGGTTTACGCCTATGGCTGGACCAGCGCGACCGGCAATGAACTGAACCGTTATTACTCGGGGGGTGATGAGCGTCTGCATGCATTCATCGTCGATAACATGCTGCAGGCAGAGTTCTTTACCGGGGCGGCCAAACACACGACATTACTCGGCGTGGACTATCAACGGCGCAAGACCGTGGTTGACTGGACCAGCGGCCAGGCAGCTCCCCTGAATGCTTTCAATCCCGTGTATGGCAACTCCGAAATCAGTTATTACAGCCCGACCAGCTACCTGCGTCGCCTGGAGCAGACAGGCCTTTATGCACAGGACCTGATCGAGCTGGACAAGTGGCGCTTCTCCCTGGGCTTACGCCAGGACTGGGTGGAAACCTCGGACGAGAACCGACTGGCCGAAACCGGGCGTCCGGCAGGGACCGAAATCAGTGACAAGCGGACCAAGCTCACTGGCCGGGCCGGTGTGCTTTACCTGTTCGATAACGGGATTGCGCCGTATCTCAGTTATTCCGAGTCTTTCAACCCGAACTCCTACTCCGACAGCAGCGGCAACCCACTGGCACCTACGGACGGCACCCAATGGGAAGCCGGGATCAAATATCAGCCGCCAGGTACAGACAATCTGTTTACAGCCTCGGTCTTCCATATCGAGCAGGAGAATCTGGCTTCCAAGCTGCCTCAAGAGAACTTCTACCGCCCTGTTGGCGCAGTACGCTCCCAAGGCCTGGAGCTTGAAGCTCATATGCAGTTGACCGATAACTTCAAGGTGCTGGGCAGTTACACGCTGACGGATATCGAATACTCGAAGTCGATGATCAGCACATTGAGTACGACCACCAATCTCATCGAGAACAAAGGCAACTCTCCTACGCAGGCACCGAGGCAGATGGCTTCGATCTGGGGTGATTATGCGTTTAACAGCGGCGCTCTGGACGGGCTGCGTCTGGGCGGTGGGGTGCGGTATGTCGGCTATAGCTGGGCGGATGCTGAAAACACCATGAAGGTTCCGGCGTACACCTTACTGGATGCATCTGTGGGATATGACCTGAGCAAGGTAGGGCTCAAAGGTGTTGATGTGCGGGTGAATGCCAACAACCTGACCAACGAATCCTATGTAGCCTCATGTGCCAGCCTGAGCTTCTGTTACATGGGCGAAGAACGAAATGTGAGTGCGACCCTGAGCTATCAGTTCTAAACAGCAGCCACCGCTCAATAGCCAGCCTTCGACAATGGAGGCTGGCTTTTTTATGACTGCTTATAAAGGCCCGTTTGCAGAGACCAGAAAGACAAAACCCCTGTCTGCGTCAGCAGACAGGGGTTTCGGAATTGAATCTTGACGATGACCTACTCTCACATGGGGAAACCCCACACTACCATCGGCGATGCATCGTTTCACTGCTGAGTTCGGGATGGGATCAGGTGGTTCCAATGCTCTATGGTCGTCAAGAAATTCTGTGGCCGATCCGTTACCAAGTAACGTGTCAGCAAAATTGAGTGACTTCTACTTAAAGACAAAACCCCTACCTGCGTGTGCAGATAGGGGTTTCGGAATTGAATCTTGACGATGACCTACTCTCACATGGGGAAACCCCACACTACCATCGGCGATGCATCGTTTCACTGCTGAGTTCGGGATGGGATCAGGTG